>Ga0207660_10001203_pt1 | contig 17344 bp, 16 predicted proteins | sample KBSC73BmetaG_FD_184335 | JGI IMG/M metagenome (GOLD analysis project Ga0207660, IMG submission 184335) | Corn rhizosphere microbial communities from Kellogg Biological Station, Michigan, USA - KBS C7-3B metaG (SPAdes) (version 2) | ecosystem: Host-associated > Plants > Roots > Rhizosphere ... | reverse complement strand
GGTCAGCTGACCCGCATTGGTTACCAGCTCGGGGATCGAGATGTCAATGACACCCTGACCGCCGGTCTGGGAACCGGAGATTCCGAGCAGCCCGTAGACCTGCCGGGAAGCGCCCTGTCCTGCCGGACGGGGGAACTTATTCCGGAACAGGGTGTAAACCGGGTAGATCAAGCGGCTCGGGGCGAGCAGGTCAAACGGAACGAGTCCGTAAGGAACACCCGCAGTGCCCATGTTGGTTGCGGTGAAAGACTTGCTGATCTCCGCGCTCATTGCCTTGCGCATCATGGAGTCACGCGATGCCATGGAGCGGATGCCCCCGGTCTCGCGCTGTCCCCAGAAGTCCGGGCTGATTCTGCCCATGACGTTCTCGGTCTCCCAGGCGCCCTCATAGGTGGCTGCCCGGACGTCCATGATCGCCTGGTGGCTCTTGGTCATGATGTCACGGTTGTGCGTTCCCTCAGACAGGGGGACGCCATTGTTGGTCACATGACCGACGCCCTTGACCAGGGACTTGGCGAGGGACGTAGCAGTCGCCTCGTAGTTGGACCGGCGCGCTACGCGCTCGGCTGCCGAGCTTGCCCTACCAAGGGGCGCATTACCCATTCCGGGGGCTGCGATTCCCTCGTCGGTGACGATATCCGCCACAGTATCTCCTTATGTTCGGAGCGGAAAATTACTCAGTGAATCCGTACTTATCGAGTTCCGCCCGCGCAGCTTCCCGCTCGAAGGGGTTCTCGGAAGTGCGCCAGGTACGGTACGCCTGGCGCATGTGGTTTACCTGAGTACGCTCCGCGTTCTCAGCTACCGTGACGGCGCCCGCCGGGCGCGCGTTCTTGTTGAATGTAAGACCAGCCCAGGAGGCGGTCTTGGGGTCAGGGAGATTAGCAGCAGCCTCCCAGCGGGCTTCCTGCTCGCTGATCGTCTTGTCCTGCTTCTCGATCTTCTCCAGCAGCGGGGCGATTGCCGCCTGTACTGCATTCTTGATGATGTCAGGGTCAATCACGGGACTCTCCGCGACTTCGCTCTTGACGACCTGAGGCGCGCTGCTCTTGATGACCTCGCCCGGGGTGACCCACGGACCGAGACCCATCTTCGCCCGTGCCTCGTCAATGGACATGATGCCCTTCTCGACGGCATCGACAAGCAGTTCCTGAGACTTCTGGGAACGCATCCTGCCGAGCTTGGCGCGAGCCTCATCGACGGTGAGCTTGCCGGAGAGGACCTTCCTGGCGAGCTTCTTGCGAGCGCCCTTCTCGATGGTCTCGTCGGTGAACTCATTACCGGAAAGAGCAGCGGTCATTTCCTTCTCTGCGACCGGCTCCGGCTTGGCGTCTTCCGCCTTGCCCGCGATGGCAGGGACCGGAGGCTTCTGATCGACGCGGTAAGCGTCCTGCTCAATCATCGGGCAGCCCTGCGGGAACTGGTGCTGCAGGTGATCGTGCATCATCACCAGTGCCCGGCGGGCATTGTCCTTCTCCATGTGCGCGTAGGTCAGGGAAGTGGGCACGCCCTGCTCGGAGGGATATTCGAAGCCGCCCTTCATGAATGAGGGAGACGGGGACTGGTGCCCTGCGCTCAGCGGAGGCCTTCCGAAAGAATGCGCGTTCGGCGGGGAATCCGGGATCTTCGCAGAAGTATTCGGACCGTCATAGCCGGGGGAGGTAGCCGCATGCCCCTCGGTAATGCAGGGACGGTGGAACTTGCCGGGAGACATCGAGCCGGGAGACGGTGCCGAAGACGGCCCGGGGTTGGCGTCGCGGAATGCCTTGTGCAGCTTCAGCCGGTAATCGTTGAGGTCCGCCATGTCCGCGTTCTTCAGTGCGGTAACCGCGCGCCAGATCTCGGTCATCGCCATGGCGCTCTCAACAGGACCGGTAGCCGCGTCCACCGCCTTGCGCATCCACAGGTCCTCATCGAGAACCGTCTCGAAACTGGCGAACGGGTGGTACTTCGCTACCTCGTCGGGGTGGAATGCCGGGCAGGTCAGGTCGTGAAGACGCCCGAGATCGGCATCCATTCCGATCGACTTGAAGCGCAGGAGTGCCGCAGTCTCCGGGGACATTCCCGCGCCCTTGTGCTCAGGAGTCGCACGTCCTGCGGGCATCGGGCTGTGCTGGTAGGCACCCGGGTCAGGCATCTCGTCCATGGGAGCGGCCTCGGAAGCGCCGCTGGCGGACTGAGGAGTGCCGGACGGCATGCACTTCTCGGAGTGCGCGTGATCCAGCTTGCAGGAGTCCGCATCGGCGGACTTGCCGGAATCATCGGCGTCACCCTTAGCGTCGTCCTGCATCCACGGAGGCAGCTTCTTGCCCTTCTTGGGCTTCTTCGCCGCCTTCTCCTTTACCTCGGACTCCTTCTCCGGGTCCTTCGTAAGGTCCGGATCGGCTTCCTTTGCGGCGCCGGTCTTGATCATTTCGGGAGCGGCATCTGCCACACTGCCTCCGGCCTTAGTGGAGTCGTCATTATCAGTGAGCGGATTTGCCACACCGAGTTCCTTCGCCCTTCTCGCGATAAGCTTTTTCGCGGCTTCCGCGTCACCGTGACCGGTCGCAGCGAGATGCGCCGCATTGCCCAGGTCGCCTGCATTGGCGATCGGGTAGCTGCCATTGGGGAGCGCATTCCCGGCAGACGCCAGGGAACGCCTCTCGGCAGTGTCCACATTGCGCTTGTAGACCTCTGCCTCTGCGGCGAACAGCGCCTGGGCGGCAAGGTCCTCATAGTGCTGGTCGATGATCTTGGTCTTCAGGATCTTCGCCAGGTCGTTGGGGGTGAACGTGAGGGACATGTCCTCATTGACCGTGACGGAATCACTGCCGTCCGCGACGAGCCCGCCCTTGGCGTATTTGGCGGTAATCTCAGTTCCGGTGAACTTGGCGATCACGTTCTCGTCGCCGAAGACCTTGCCGGTGAATTCCGGGGCTCCTTCGCTGTCCGACTTGACCAGCTGGATACCGCAGGACTTGTTCGCGGGGCGGTCCACCAGGGAGATTTCCACGATCTGCCCTCCGGTGATGATCCCGCCGCGTGCTTTGCCGGTGACGTCCCGCTCGATAGTGGGACGGGCAATGCCCACGGAGTAGGCTCGGAGGGCTCCCTTGGAAACTAGTTTCTTCGCCACGGGCTCGATTACAAGACCCTTTACCCAAGTGGCCCCTGAAGAGTCAGTTTCGGCAGAAACGCCGATACCGGCGGGGTCGCGCTGAGCCGAATGCTGAACCCGGAGGTTCCCTCCGGTGTCGAGCCATTCCTTGATCGCCTTCGAGGAGAAGTCCGGGTGGACAATCTGCTGGTCCGCGTCTACCGAACCGTCAGTTGCCTTCCCGTAAACCAGGATGTCGCCATCTTCCGTGGTCTCCGTCTTCTCGATGGGGAAAGACATGAAGACCTGAGAAGTGACTTCTCCGGCACCGGTAAGGGTTGTTGCCACACGGGCTCCTTCTGTAATACGATTATGCTAATGCCATCTCACGGAAGCACAGCACAATGCCTAAGCCTGCCCCGCGTTTTGAGGAAACAGATGACCTGGAGAACTCCCAGGTCTGCACTATCTGCAAAAAGCGCATGCCGTTCAACGCTTTCCACAAGAACAGCAGGGCTAAATCAGGACTGCAGAGCCGCTGCCGGAACTGCTATCGTGACTGGTACAACGAGCGCTACAAGGAGAACCCCGAGTTCCGCGACAAGAGAAGGGGCCACTTCGGGAAGTTCTACCAGGAGAAGTATCCGAGCCGACGTCAGAAGCATAACGATGACAGGCTGCTCAGGAAGTACGGCATTACCCGCGAGGAATTTGACGTGATGTCAAAGGCCCAGGATGACCTGTGCGCCATCTGCCGCCGTCCTCCGCTGGGAAAGAGCAGGCTTTCCGTGGACCACTGCCACAAATCGCTGGAGATCCGGGGACTACTCTGCGATCCCTGCAATACCGGACTCGGCATGTTTCAGGATAGCCCGGAAATACTCATCACCGCCGCCGCTTACCTGCAGCAGCGAAAGTTATACCACGCTGCGATTTTAAACCATTCCCGCAGGAAATGTCAAATTACCTGCGGTTAAGCTTGCGGGAAACCCATCTGTCTTTCACGACCATCACGTAACCCGCGTCCGTAAAGACGATCCCGTGGCGGAGCTTCGGGTGTATTCCGGCTTTCTCGCAGGCATTGAGGGCAACCGCGAGATCATGCAGGAGAAGCTGCTTCCGCTTCTTACTGATGGTGGGATTCCTTCAGCTTCTCCCATTCAGCGAGGGCTGCCCGGGAAGCCGATATCACCTCGGGATGCACATGCCCGTGCCGTTCCCCGAGATTGCCCTGTGCCCATCTTTTCACCGCATTGAGGGCAGTGGCGATAGCCTGCGATTCCCCCATACCCTGATCTTTCATCAGCACCTGCGCAATATGCTCAATGTAATTGGGCAGCTTCTGCTTGGCGGGAACATGCTTATCGGGGGTATGCCACAGACCCTGGTTCCCCAGCGGAGCAGGAGTAGCAGCGAGAGAGGGAGTCTGCTCGGACTTCTCCGCTTTCGCTTCCCAGCGGTCACAGACGTCCACCACGGTAATCACGCCCCTGACCAGATCACATGTTCCGCTGTCGAGCAGTCCGTATTTCCCCTGCAGATGGAACATAACGCAATTACCGCAGTGACGTTCACGATCACCAAGGCGGTAATGAACGCTCTCCTTGCAGACCTTCTCCATCACTTGTTCCCGGGATCGGAACCCTGATGGATCTGCTTGGTGTGCGTTTCCAGTGCCGCCATGCGATCCCGGGGGCTGATGTTGCCCACGTATGCCAGGACCGGCTGGTTCAGCTTGTAATGCCGCGCCAGGGCTCTGTGATGCCCGTCCACGATGAACGCCCGGTTACTATTCGGCTCCTGCACGAGAACGCTGGGAGAGGTATTGCCTTCTCCCGACCTGATACCCCTCGCGAAGCGGTTCACCGCATCCGGCTGGTGGCTCGCTGCCCACTTGTCCTCGTCGTCGGTGTCAACTCTTTCCCAGGGCACGTTGACGGGACCGATCCAGCGTGCTCTCTTCACCCACTCGATGGCGTCGTTGGGGAAATTCTTCTCCAGCTGGGCGTAGACGTGCCGCCATTCCACCGGGTTGGCGTCAGTGACGTGCTGGGCACCCTTCCCGGCGACGACATTGCTCTCTTCTTCCGGGTCCCAGTGCTGGACCACCGTGGAAGGATCGAACTGCTCAGCGAGCCCCGGCTGGGGAGTCCTGGGCTTCGGGGTCTTCGGACCGGGGGTACCCACGACCGGATGCGGGGCAGATTTGGGCATTCCCTGCATGTCAGGTCCGGGATCATCCGTCCCGCCCTGCGGCCACTTGTCATCATCTTCATCCCCCATATCGGGGAATCTTGATGCGGGGCGGTTGCGGGTCCTTCTCCGGGGGTACTCATCATCAAGGGAGCCCCTCGGGTAGAGACGCGCGCCAGCTGCATCAGCGTGATCCGGGTCACTTCTCGGGGGTTCCCCGCCAGCAGATGATCCTGGAACAGCCCCGGGTCCTGCGTCAGGCCACTCAGAACCGTCAGCCCGGTGCGGATAAGGCCACCGCGAGCCCATGCCCGCTCCGGTACGGTCAGGGTCATCGATGACCAGCCGCTGACCCATCTCGTCCACGACGTTCTGGAGGACTTTGGGGAGGTTAGCCTTGAGATCGACTTCCTTCACCCAGTCATCGCGGAATTTATCAGTGAGATCAAGCTCGCCGATTTCCTTCCTGCGGAACCAGCCGGTCCCCCGGGTCTCATCGGGGGTGCTGCCGTTCAGCTCCGGATGGAAATACTCAGATTCGCACAGGTACAGGTAAACTTGCGTGCCGTCAGGATCGACATGGCTGAAATCCTGGATGCAAGTCAGCTCAGGAAGAACCCCGATCTCCTCGGTAGCCTCCCGGTAAGCGGCGGTATAGCCTGATTCCCCGACGTGGCAGGTACCGCCCGGCATTCCCCAGGAGCCGTCATTACGCTGCTGGAGCAGGTAGCGCCACTTGCCGTCTTCATCTCTCGCCCGGATCAGCAGCCAGGCAACGCGGGAATCATCTTCTGCGGAAGACCCTTCCGGATGCTGGCTCTCGGTCATCCCGCACTCGCAGTTACCCGCCCCGGAATGCATATCCCGGGCGTAGGGGTGATCAAGGTTCTTGCTGATATGTCCCTGCGGGGGCTCGGCGTTAATGCCTGCCGGAAGGGGTATGCAGCGGCAGTTCGGATGAAACGGAGGCTCGCCGCCCTTGAAGATAGAATCGAGCGGGATGATCCCGTCGCTCTTAGCGCTGTCGCAGACATTACAGGTATCGTCAGGTGCTATCGCGAGATGCTTGTGCGTGACCCCGTTATCGCGGTAGCACTGCATTGCCCCGTCGTTCATGGCGCGGGCTACTTCGGTCCTGGCGATCATCTCGCTGCGGGCGATCGAATTCCCGAGCCCGGTCCGGGAAACCTGATCCAGCCAGTGAGACCCTTCGGTATCCAGGAAGTTCTGGAGGTGATCTCCGTAATTCCCGGTCTTTCCCAGGAGCTGACCGGCGGAATCATAGCCGAGCTTCCATGCCTTTTCCCACAGGGGGGTCAGGGTTTCCAGGAAGACTTCCCTCATGGCGTCGGAGATGAGTCCCCGGAGGGTTCCGGCGGTGACCGACATGAACCCCGTAGCCGCATCCTTGCGAATCTGCGAGCCCCTGATCTCGGCGTCCTGGAATGCCTGGGAAATCTGCTCCTTGTACTGCCCTACCAGCCCGAGGTCCTGCTGCCATCCGGGGAACTGCGCCTGGGACTTGATAACCTCATCATCCCATGGCTGGTAAGTGCATCCCTCATCCGGGATTTCCTCATCCCAGTGGAAAGTAACCGGCTGGAGCATTGTCTCCGGAAGATCGCTTTTCGCCTCGATATCCATCGCGCGCTCGATGGCAGTATCGAGCAGGACGCCCTTGGCGACATCTTCCGCGATCCTGGCAAGAGTGCCGTTGGTGATGTGAACCGGCTCCCAGGTGGTAATCTCCCTGCCTTTACGCAGGTGCCTGCGGAGAGCATCGAGTTCAGAAACTGCCGCTGCCTTGTTGCGCAGCCTGCCCTGAGTGGGAGCCTGTCCTTCGCCGCGCTTTCTCGAACCGGCGTTCTGGCTTCTTCCGGCAGTGCCTCCAGTGGAACCCCGCTGAGGGCGCAGCGTACTCGCGACCGCCTGGGCTGCCGCATGCTGGGGAGTGGCGGCAGGATTGGGGCGCGACGGGGAGACCGGCGCGGAGTGAGAGCCGTTCGGCTTGGTTGCCGAGGTGCCCTTCTTCGGCTTGGCGGGACTCTTCTTCCCGGAGGAGGAACTGCTGTTCTGTCCCTGGGTGAGCATCGCCTGGATGAGCTGAGGAGCCTGGGAGAACGGGATGGGACCGTTCTGGGTCATCACGATCGGCTCGGAGGTCTCCGGGAGTCCCCACGGGGGAAGGTCCAGCCGCTCCCTTACCTCATCGATGGAGGCAACGCCGTTCTGAATCTGCTCTACCCCGAGAGAGGTAATTGCCTGCTTGTCTTCTTCATCGATCAGTCCCTCGAACGAGAACTGCAGGTCCCGCTGACCGCAGATTTCCTGGAGGGCGTAGTTGAAGATGCCGGAAATGAACTTCAGTAGCGGCTTGGTGGACTTGCGGGTCTTGAGGTTGCGGCTTTCCTGGCTGGAGAACTTGATGCCGCTGGCGGACGGACCGGTAGGAGATGCTCCCACGTCGGGAATGATCCCGATCTCAGTGGGAAGAACGTCGAACGCCATTGCCACCTGATTCATGACCAGGTAGTCGAAAGAATCGCTGAGGTCCACCGGGCGCTGCGGTTCCACCTTGCTACCGGGGGGCAGTACGACGACTTTCAGGTGGTACGCCGGATCGCCAGCGAGGGCATTGAGGGCGTTCTGCAGCTCACCGATCTGAGTCGGGGTGATATTACTATCGCCGGGCGATATGTAAACAGCAGGAACTGTTCCCTCGGTAAAGTAGTCGAGCTGGAACTCCTGCTTCTGCAGGCCGGAGACGATGGGCAGCAGTGCCCTTTCTACCGGCGGGAACCCGTAGGGGGTTTCCCTCCTCGCGACCAGGGGAGCATACAACATGACATCGGAACGGAACTCATTGACTTCCGCGCCGGAAAGACCTGCCTCATCGACGTCAGTGCCGAATGCCATGGTCATGTAATCGCTGCGGGGAACTCCGTAGAGGAATTGCTGATAAGCAGGGGCGGGAGGCCTCGGGCGCCCGCCGTGCATGTCGATCAAGGGGCGGATAGTGGGTCCGCTCACGAGGTTAATGCTGTCCAGGTCACTGCCGAGGAGTCCCCGTCCGCCCATTCCGAATGACGCCCCGTATTTAGGACGGAAAACGACTGCGAGAGCATCATAGACGAAGATCTCTTCGAGCAGGGCATCGAGGAAAGAGGTAAAGCACCAGAAGTCAGGGTCGGGATGGTTGAAGAACTTGGTGGCTTGCGCCTTGCGCTCCCCGAAATCCCGCATCGCCGCAGTGTCGTCCCGGTATGCCCTGGCGGCATCGGTGGTGAGGGTGATCTCCCAGTTCAGTCCCCGGATTTCGTCCTTGCGCAGCTCGATGCACTGCCTTGCGACGCTGTAGCGGTTGGCGAGAGTGTAGAGCTGGTCGAAAGACGCGAGCTTGAGTCCCTCGGTGCCAGGCGGGGTCGGCAGGTTCCAGCTGGTGCGGTACTGCCACCATCTCGGGTCCGGGAATGTCCCGCCGGGCGGCGGCTCATCAACCGGGACCGGCTGGATCGGGGACATGGGCGCGAATGCGCCATCGGTGAACGTCCTGCTCGGACGCGGAAGAAAGGGACCGTAAGTATTGGCATAGCTGTTGTTCAGGTACATCTCAGCCTGGATCGGGCTGATCCTGCCCATGCCGTTAGACTGCGGAGCGGGCGTGTATCTCGCCCCTCCGGGAACGGACTTGAGCGCGTTGACGATCGCGCTGGCTCGTGCCAAGCAGTGTCCTTTTTATGAAACGGAAAGCTGTCCGCCGACCAGGACGGGTATCTCGGGATTGTCCGTGATCTTGATGTAAATCACGTAGTTCCCGATCCCCAGGTTAATGGTACCGGAAGGCCCCACGAGGCATTTCGCGGAGTACGGGTACAGGACATTCGAGGTATCAGTATCCCATGACCCTGCCACCCAGTCAGTATTCTGCGGGACCTGGGTAGAAGTCGGCATGAAGGCGAACTGGACGGTATCACCGGTCGGATTGTAGGGAATCCCGGATTTCGTCGCGGACACCGGGATGAGCACGTACTCCGTGGACAGGTGATTAAGTCCTATGCTGCTGAAACCCACGTTCCACTCCGTCCAGGGAAGATCTGAGGACCATTCGGTCTGGGCACTTCCTGTTCCCCAGTCGGGCGAGGTCATGGCGTCTTCCAGTTCTTCTTGATGCTCCCGGTAACCCAGCGGAGTGCCGGGACGCCCAGCTTGAAGATAATGAGGATGACAGGGTTGACCACCGTCTTGAGCAGCGATCCCGTGGACCCGATAACGGCAGAGAGGATGACCGCCCGTCCCCTCAGGGAGGATGCCGTTGCCGCCGCCGATGCTGCCAGGGTCCGTGTCATCTTGCGGATAGCGGATGCGGTGACCTGGAACTGCGCGGACAGCGCCCTGCCAGCACGCCGTGTCATGGCTCCCGTAGCGGTTGCCGTCGCGAGCAGCACCACCAGTTTCGCCTTGATCATCGACACCGAGGCGGGCAGTACGACTACCGCAGAGATGATCTTCCCGGGAACGCGGATTGCCGATCCCGTCACGGTCGCCAGTGCGGTTACCAGCTTCCCGGTCCTGGAGGACACGGACCCTCCGGCTGCTGCGAGCGCGGTCACGATCTTGCCGGTGCGGATGGTGACGGTCCCGTAAGTCACGACCGCCGCCGCGAGTGCCACGATTCTCGCCTTGATCGCCACTACCGAGGAAGTGACTGCCGTGAATGCCGCTACCGTCCTGGAAGCCGAACGCTGCGTGCTCGCAGTCAGTACCGCGAAAGCCTGCAGGATCCTTCCGGTGCGGGCACTGGTGCTCCCGGTGACTGCGCCTGCTGCGCTGAGCTGCTTTCCTGCCGAGCGGGTCAGTGTTCCTGTCACGGCGCTGAATGCCGCCAGGGAGAGCAGTTTCACCTTGGTAATGCCCAGCAATGCAGTTATTGCCGTAGCGGCAGCCAGGGACCTGCTCACGCTGCGCACCGTGGCGGGAGTTACCGCGAGAATCCCGCTCAGCGTCCTTGCAGTGCGGGAATTCACCGTCCCGGTAATAACTGCCTGGGCGGCGAGGGAAACGAGCTTGGTCTTCTGTGCTGCCGTCGAGGCAAATATCGCCAGCTGTGCGGAAATCGTCCTGGCGGCATTCCTGGACGCTGACGCGAGCACGGCGGCTGCTGCGGAAATACCCCGTCCTGCCTGTCTCGTCACTGTTCCGTACGTGACAAGAACACCCGTGACAAGCTTGCCCAGAGACCGGGATACGGTGCTCGCGACCACGGCGAGCGCGACGAGAATCCGCCCTGCCAGCATCTGCACCGAGCCGGGCGCGGCAACTTGCGCGTTCAGTGTCACCGGGGTCACTACGGTACTGACCTGGTACGACACCGGCATCGCAGGGATGTACTGGAATGCCATCGGGGACTGCCGTCCCGGAGGGTTCAGGATGAACGGCGGTGGTGAGCCAGCCGCCGCAGGGATCAGGAACAGGATCGCACTGCCATCATGCGATTCAGCCGCAGGCGCATGAGTCGCCGTATAAGACTGCGCCGACTGCGCTACCGCGCTGTTCGTATCGGCGATCTCATTGCCGAACCACACCGAGGACACGCCTGCGCTGTTATTCGCATCGACACGCTCGGTCTGCGCCCCGTCCGGGGTCCACGTAATGTTCTTGTTCCCGGACGTGGAAGTCCGCACAGCGAAGAACCCGACAGCCCACCGGTCGCCCGCTGTCGGGGTAGCCGTTGGAGTCGGGACCGCCGTCCGGGACGTCGTGCCGTTCGTCGCGATTGCGGACTGCTCATCGAAACTGACCGTATCGACGCCAGTCCATGATGCCCAGACCAGCTCGGCATGCGCCGTAGTCGTCCACGACACCGTGAACGTCGTATCGCCCGCCTGCTTGAGCCTGCGGAGCACCGCATACTCAGCGGTCGTGCTATCAGCGGCACCCTGGACCGTCGTCCAGCCCGTCGCCGCAATCGACGGTGCTCCCGCGTTAGAAGACCCGACCGCGACCCACGCATAGCAGACCGCGCCGACCGTCGCCGCCGTGATGTCGAGAGAAGCCGAAGTTACTCCGGTGGTAACCGGGGTACTGCCGGAGTTGTCAAAAGCTATCGCCACAGACCCCTCCTAGCCAGGAGGAACCTCCCGTTAGTCCAGTGCCTCGATATCCCAGTTGGTGCACTGGATGCTTGCGTTGGCCCCGGCGAGAGTCGCCCGGAGGCAGATGCCCTGGGCGGAGGTGGTGTCAATCTGAGTGGCGGTCGCCCCGGAGGCGGACGGGAGTCCTACCATCGTGCAGTTCGCCGTGCCGATAGCCGGGGCGGTGCTCGTCGCGATGAACATCACCGCTTCCGTCAGCAAGGTGTTTACTCCTGACCCGATTGCCGTACAAGTGATGAAGCCCTTCAGCTGCCACGGCAGCCCGGTCAGGGTGCCCGTCCCCGTCGCCATGCCCGCTGAGGTAGCAAGCGTCGTCGGGGTGGACGTTGCCAGCAGCACCGTCAGCGTCGTGGAGGTGCCCGTGGTCGTGATGAACCCCTGTGCGGTGACCCGCAGGGTAAGACCGGGGTAGAAGAAGTTCGCCGGAAGGGTGAAGTCCTTGCTGCCCGCTGCCTGCGGGCTGATCGTCGCGGTAGTGGCAGTGTTGAGAAGCGTGCCGCTTGACGTCTGGAAAGTAGTGGCATTGTCGAGAAGGGAAACCCAGCTCTGGGAAGCCATGAAAACTCCTTAGCTGGTTACGTTCACGGACCAGGTGAAAGCAATGGAATCCGAGGAGTTCAGCGCCAGCGCCTGGAAGCCCGCATGGGCGAACATATCCCCGTTGCCCGGGTTGGATGCGCCCGCACCGGGGATGTTCCCGAAAGTGAGGACATCGCCGGTCTTCGCAGTTCCCGCAGTGGAGTTGTTCTGCGCCCGGGTGATGTTCCAGACGTTGCTCGCGGCAGTGGAGGAGATCAGGATGACCTCGTTATTCATCTGGTAATACTGCCCGGCAAGAGCCCCGGAAGTGTTTACGGTCAGTGCGGCGGCGCCTGCGGTGACGTTGGAAGTAGTCACCGTGAACACGGCGGGCTTGGTGGCGGTCATTACCAGGAACGATTCCCCGACGCTCTCTCCTGTAGAGGCGGTAATCGTGCCGGTAAAGCTGGTCACGACCGTGCCGGAAGCGGCGACGTTGCTCGTGACTGCCGTGGTGGCTGCCTTGACGCGGGATTCGCTGAACTCCTGGAAAGGACCGACGTCACTCCACTGACCGGTGCCCTGGGTGGTGGTGGGGGCAGCGCCGGGCAGGACCGTGGCTGCAGCGTTATAGCCGTTAGCCCCGCCCCAGCCGATATAGGTCGGGATGGAGAAGTTCGCCGTGCCCGCGATGAACTGGCACAGGTACTCGAAGCCCCGGTTGGTTACGTTGACGTTGTTGGCTACACCAACACCCCTTCTGCTATCACGCCTCTATATTGGCTTTGCGGATGCGCCGCTGGGCGGCATGATAGCCCCACAGCTTCCATTTAAGTGTCTTCCAGCGGCTCCGGTTGCGTGCCGCGATGATCCCGAGGTCTGTTACTTTCGCGGGTTCAGGATTGCCGCAGGTCTCGCAGGGCTTTGCCAGTTCCCGCTTTCCCCCGCAGCCAGTGCACGCCCGGATGATAACGGCGGAAAGCTCGACGGAAGGGGCAGCTCGTCCTGTATTCATGACACAACTATCCCATCATCAATTATATTGACGGAATAACAGGAGAATGTCAAGCCATCCCCGCACGTCTGCCCAGCTGAGAAGAAATTACCCTGGGTCGCGCGGGCGATGGTGATCCTCATCTTACTCTATTTCTCCTCGGGCAGGAATGCCCGCCGAATGTCTTGTAGATTTCCCCGCAGTCCGAGCAGACGCACTGCTTCCCCAGGAGCACCGACCGGGCAAGGCGCTTACGTCTCCTCAGGCGCCTGCTGGGCATTCTGCATCAGGGAAAGCGCGACGAAGACATTGGAGATGAACTGGGTCATGACAGCCTCGGAAAGTCCTGCCATCATCCCGGCGGAATGCAGGTGGGAGAGGCCTTTCATCATGGTCACCATGTCATCGGGGGGACCGAAAGGGTCCGGGGGCAAAGCGTCACTCATGCGCTCTCCGTGTCATCGAAAACGTCCTCTGGGTATATAGTCTCTGAATCATCATACTGACCGGACTGCCAGTATTCCACCTCGGTACGGTTGCCGTTGCCGATCCAGGCCTGCCTTTTAACGCGCGGGCAGGAGCGGAGATGGTATCCTCCGCAATCCAGGCAGGAGGCTTCCGGGGACTTGAAAAGCCCCTGGAGAAGCTGCTTCTGCGCGGCAGTAAGGTCAGCCATCGGTCTCCGGGGTCAGCTTGCCGGGGATATCGGACTTCCCGCAGCAGCTGCAATAGCCGCAGTTCTGGCACTTCTGGGTATGAGTGCTCGGGACCCAGGTTGCCGGGGGGTAATTCCACCAGTACAGACCGGTTGTCGTCGTTGCCGTAGTCATGTTTACGTTGTAATCCGTGTACGCCATCAGAGTTTCCTCCCGGTGAGCCAGTCTCTTTGATTATACGACGCCGAGCCGGAATTGTTTCCGGACAGCTTCGCGACCTGCCCCATGTATGCCATCGGGTCAGGAGAGCATTCCGGGCATTTCGTGAGCTTCATGGCATACTCATGACCCTGGGGACACGTTCTCCGGTAAGCCGCCGCCCAGCGGATCGCGGATTTCTGGTGCTTGAGGTCCTTTTTGAACGGCTCGGGATCAACTTTCTCCCCGCACTTCCTGCACACCTTATCCTTGAGGACATGAATATCCTCCCCGCACTTCTTGCAGGGGGCGAACCCGTAGATCTCCTTGTAGTTGGTCAGCCCGAGCCCGCACAGCTCGCGCATGGCGTAGACCCAGGCGTCCGCCCGGTCGTCGTGGGCTTTCACCCGGTCGTCGTAGGCAGTCATGGCGCACAGCTGGCGTTCGAGTTCCTCGAAAGTGTGCCTGTCCCCGACCATGTGGACCTGCCCTCTCTCGGTGAGAGGGGAGATGGGCTGCGCCCTGATCTTCTTGGAGTTCATCGCCTGGATGGCCTTGAACGGGATATACGGGTTCTTGTTGTACAGCATCGTCTTGAAGTAGTCCCCGACGCCGTTCTTCTCTCCTACTACCAGGTCGGCATCCCACTTGTAATACGCCCCGATCAGGATTTCCATGACCTGATCAGGAGAACCCTGTACCGAGCAGTCCTCCAGGGTGTACAGGTGCCGGTCCTCACCTTCCGCGCAGACCGCGATTCCGGTCTCGTCGGACTTGAACGAGGAGGAAGATGCCGGGTCCACCGCGACGATCACCCGGCGGAATTCCGGCACCTCATCGGGAGAGATGCGGTACCGGTCGAACCATTCCATCTGGAAAAGAGCACCGGGAATCTCGGCGATGAACTCGCCCTGAAGCTCCTGCCGTTCAAGGAAAGAGTCTTTCTCGAAGCGGGAAGTGACCCGCTCGATCATCTCGGTGACGCCTCCGGATTTCCAGTTCTCGGCGGAGGTGGCGTGGGTGAAATGGACCCTCTTCGGGTTCGATTCGGCTTCCTTGATGATCTCCCGCAAGAGCTTGGTATTACGCGGGGTGGTGGTGATCATCATCTGCCCCTTGCTGACACGCAGGGCGGGCAGCAGTCCGGCTTCGTAGAACTCGGGATAGCGGATGATGCCCAGCTCATCGAACCAGCAGTAGGCGAGGTTGGCGCCACGGATCGACTCGGGCTTCTCGGCGGAGAACCCCTGGATGACAGAGCCGTTGCGCAAGGTGATGCGCAGGTCATTCTTGTTATGGTCGATGATCTCGCCGGGCTGCGCCATGTTCTTGATCCCGGAGGGACCTTCGAAGCAGGTGTTCTTGACATCGGCGAAGGTGGGAGCACAGACCGCCACCCAGATGCCCGGCTCGGAGAGCCCCCTGGACAGCGCCCAGTTGGCTCCTGTGCGGGTTTTCCCGAATCCTCGTCCCGTCATCAGCAGCCAGGTCTGCCAGTCCGGATTAGGACCGTCACAGCCGCATTTCTTGCCGGTACGGGGATCGGGGTAGTGGTGCCGGGGATGATCGGGGGGGAGCTGCTTAGGGTAAGCCTGCCGCTCCCACTTGCGGGGCTCATTGGCGGACTTGAAGGCGAGGATCTCCTTCGCCAGCAGCGCCTGGGTCTCCGGGGTGAGCTTCTTGGGGTCGGTCTTTACACAACCACCTCCTTGCATGACAGAGCCCCTGGAGGGTCAAGCTCCAGGGGCTCTGCCTGCTCGCCGAGGCGTGCCAGCGCCTCTTATGCTACCTGACTCTGAATGCCATGGTGGGCGCCCAGTAACTATTCCAGTGCGCGTACCCGACCCGCGTCCCGGATTCGTGCGCACCGTAGGATGTGTGCCACCATGCCGTCTTCAGCTCCACGTGCCCGGAACCGTAGAACAGCAGGTCCCCGCGCTGCGCGTCCGCTACCGGGATCTGCACCAGGTGGCGGCTGCGGAGCATGTCGTAGGTGGTCCGCCCCAGGTTGATCCCCTCGTGGAGGAATGCCTCGTAGACAACTCCGGAGCAGTCATAGCCCCGTCCGCATGAGGTGCCGCCCCAGCTGTACCAGCAGCCTGCGGCGTGAGTTTCCTCCCAGTTCAGCGCGGCATTGCCGGGGGTCACCGATGCCTGCGCCGGGGTGAGGAAGGCTCCGAGGAGAGCCGGGACTGCACCAGCGACTGCCGCTGTGCGGAAGATGTGCCTGGAAGCAGGCTTCCTGTGCCGCCCCATGTCAGCAGCCGTCGTAGGGCGCCCAGTCGCTGGTGCCGTCGTCGTGGACAGTGTTCCAGAAGACCTGGGTCTGCTCAGCGGCAGAAGCGCGTCCGAAGTCGGCGGGATTGCCGCCGTGACCCGCCCAGGTGGATGCGCTGAACTGGTAGAGCCCGTAGTGTCCCGAAGCGTTCCAGATCTGGGAGTTGCCGCCGGATTCGGCGCGGATCACGCACGCCTGGAAACCGCCCATTCCGGCAGTGCTCACGTTGCTTTCCGCACGCGCCTGTACGGGCGCCTGGCGGACCGCAGAGTGCCGGGGGGCATAAGCGACCGTCTCCACCACGACCGCCTGGGGGACGTGGGAGATCTTGCAGGCGATCGTGAAGCGCTGCCCGGGGTAGATCACGTTATAGTCCGCGATCCTGGGCTTGTTCGCCGTGTAGATGCCGGTCCACATCGCGGGATTGCCGCAGTGGTCCTTCGCGATCTTCGAGAGGGAGTCCCCCGGCTGGACGGTGACCGTCAGGGGCTGCGCGGCGCGGATCGTGTCGGCGACGGCACGCAGGGGAGCCTGATGAGAGGAAGAAGGCGCCGGGAGGGTACTCGCCGACGCTGCGGAAGCGCTTGCGATGATCGCGGTAGCGGCAAGACCGGTACCTGCGGCGGTGACAGCAGTACCGGTCCTGGAAGGACGGCGGTGCTGCCCTTTATGCGAGAACATACGACTCCTGAGATTGCAGTGCGCTCGCATGCAGTCCTCAAGGAATCAGTAAGGACAGCGAGCCTGTCAGTGACAAGGGATAGCTGTCCTTATGTCACTTATACGCGATCATGACAGGTGAGTCAAACGCTGTCAGGCGAATCGGGAAATTCCATGGATTCCACGATGCGGATAAGTTCGGTGGCGAGATATGCCCTGGGCTGCCTGCCCTGGCTGCGGTATGCTCGCATGCGGATCACGCCGGACGGCTCCAGCCCTTCCGCCTTGACGCGTTTGCGCAGGTCAGACTCCTTGACGCCGAGAACCTGGGCAGCAATGGGAAGAGGCCAGCTCATGCCGTCGAGGTCCACGAAGGGAAGGGACCGCCAGCCGGGAAGAGAGGGGAGGGGGTGTGCTCCTTCAGGCATCCCGGACCTCGAAGGGCTTGAAGTCCAGGAGGGGAGTCCCGTAAGTGATCTCCTTGCAGATATGCGTCATCGCGAAGGGTCCCTGATCATACCTGGCGTGGCACATCGAGCACCGCCGGGGATCAGGCTTCGCGGGAGGGACGTATTTCCTGTCTTTCCTGCGGATATAACCGCCGATGGCGCTCAT
>Ga0207660_10001202_pt1 | contig 17345 bp, 19 predicted proteins | sample KBSC73BmetaG_FD_184335 | JGI IMG/M metagenome (GOLD analysis project Ga0207660, IMG submission 184335) | Corn rhizosphere microbial communities from Kellogg Biological Station, Michigan, USA - KBS C7-3B metaG (SPAdes) (version 2) | ecosystem: Host-associated > Plants > Roots > Rhizosphere ... | reverse complement strand
CTTCTTGAGCAGGTAACGATTGAGCTGGTTGGTGTCGGCGGGCGTCGCTTCGGCCATCGGCATCGCGGCGGTTCCGATCATCGTCGGCGCGGCCATGCGCACCTGCGCTTCGTCGAAGTGGACGAACAGCTGCAGCTGGTCTTGCAGGATCCGCGCGGCATATGCGAGCGCGTCCTCGGGCGTGACCGTTCCGTCGGTCTCGATGGTCAGCGTGAGCTTGTCGTAATCGAGCTCCTGGCCGACGCGGGTGTTCTCGACCTTGTAGGCGACCTGCCGGACCGGGCTGTAGAGCGCGTCTACGGGGATCAGGCCGATCGGCGCGTCTGCCGGGCGGTTTGCGACAGCCGGAACGTAGCCCTTTCCGATGTCGGCGGTGAGCTCGATGTTGAGGGTCGCGCCTTCGTCGAGATGGCAGATAATGAGATCGGGATTGGTGATCTCGATATCGCCGGTGGTCGCGATCATGCCCGCGGTGACCTCGGCGGGACCGGTGGCCGAAAGGTTCAGGCGCTTGGGCCCTTCGCCTTCCATCTTGAGCGCGATCTGCTTGACGTTGAGGACGATGTCGGTGACGTCCTCGCGGACGCCGGCCAGCGAAGAGAACTCATGGAGCACGCCCTCGATCTTGATCGAGGTGACGGCGGCGCCCTGAAGCGAGCTGAGGAGCACCCGGCGAAGCGAGTTGCCGAGCGTCATGCCGAAGCCGCGTTCCAGCGGCTCGGCGACGAATACGGCACGGCGGCGGCTGTCGCCCCCGGACTGCTTCTTCTCGAGCGCGTTGGGCTTCTTGAGTTCCTGCCAGTTCTTTGCGTTGACGGCCATTTTCATCCCTTGGCAGTTGGGGACCTAAGTCCCTGATTTCAAATGCTTGCATCCCGGAACGCCGGGACTCAGACAAAATTCCTTAGACGCGGCGCCTCTTCGACGGCCGAACACCGTTGTGCGGGATCGGAGTGACGTCGCGGATCGAGGTGATCGTGAAGCCGACCGCCTGGAGCGCTCGAAGCGCACTTTCGCGACCCGAGCCAGGGCCCTTGACCTCGACCTCCAGGGTGCGAACGCCGTGCTCGGCGGCCTTGCGGCCTGCATCCTCGGCGGCGACCTGGGCGGCGTAGGGAGTCGATTTGCGGCTGCCTTTGAAGCCCATCATGCCCGCCGAGCTCCAGGCGATTGCGTTGCCCTGCGCGTCGGTGATCGTGATCATCGTATTGTTGAAGCTGGCGTTCACGTGGGCGACGCCGGCCGTGATGTTCTTGCGCTCCCTCCTGCGGACGCGCTGCGGTGCCTGAGCCATCGGTTCCTACAATCCTTCAAACTCTGTGCCGGGGCGTGGTGCCTGTTCAGCTCGCCAGCCGGCGGAAAAGTGTCTCGCAACCACCTCCGGATGGTCGCTCGCTTACTTTTTCTTGCCTGCGATCGGCTTGGCCTTGCCCTTGCGGGTGCGCGCATTGGTGTGCGTGCGCTGGCCGCGAACGGGGAGGCCCCGGCGGTGCCTCAGCCCGCGGTAGCAGGCGAGGTCCATCAGCCGCTTGATATTCATCGCGGTTTCGCGGCGAAGGTCGCCTTCGACCGTATGGTCCTTGTCGATCGCCTCGCGGATGTGCAGCACCTCCTGGTCGGTGAGGTCCTGGACTCGCTTGTCGGACGAAATGCCGAGCTTGGCGATGATGTCCTTGGCCGTAGTCCGGCCGATCCCGTGGATATAGGTAAGCGCGACTTCCACGCGCTTGTTGGTGGGGATGTTCACCCCGGCAATTCGAGCCATCTATTACCCTTCTTTCAGCTCCACGGGGCGCCAGCCGCCCCATCTCGTCGCTAAAAATGGCCCTATCCAGACGAAAAAGCCGACGCGCGCACGTGTGCGCCGCCGGTCAACCGGTGGATTGGGATGAACGGCAAATAGGATTCGCCCGTGGGAGAGTCAAGGGCGCGAAAGTTGCCAAAGTTGAGTGTTCTACGCGTGCGCGCGCGAGTCCTCTCCGGTTCAGGGGCCATGCCACCGCGTTTTGGAAAGGAAGAGCAAAGCATCCGCTCCGCCATGACTCGCGAAATCCTATTTTGCCAGTTTATGCGTTTCACCCGCCGATGAACGAGAAACGGATCCACCAGATCTTCGCGGTCAGCGTCAGCCTGAAGGGGCTGCATGCGATCATCGAAATCGTCGGAGGCTTGGCGCTCTATCTCACGTCGACCGAGACCATCGTCGGCTGGCTGAATCGGTTAAGCCAGGGCGAGCTGATCGAGGACCCGCACGACTGGATTGCGAACCATGTGATGAAGTTCGGGGCAAATTTCTCGGTGGCGCAGCACCAGTTCTACGCTTTCTATCTCCTCAGCCACGGCCTTGTGAAAGGCGTGCTGGTGGTGGGCCTCCTGAAGGAGAAGCTGTGGGCTTACCCCGCCAGCTTCGTCGTATTCAGCGCCTTCATCGCCTACCAGCTCTACCGTTACAGCTGGACTCACGATTTCAGCCTGATCCTGCTCAGCATCTTCGATCTGTTCGTGATCGCGCTCGCTATCCACGAATACCGCCTGTTGCGGAAGCACCTTCCGACCCACTAAGGCCCCGGCAATGCAGCGGCTTACCCTTGCCGGCGGGATCCCCGACAGCCTCAAGGGGAGCGTTCTCGCACTTGGCAATTTCGACGGCTTCCACCTCGGCCACCAGGCGGTGGTGAGCCGCGCCGTCGCGCGCGCCTTTCACGAGCGGCGGCCGGTGATCGTCGCCACGTTCGACCCCCACCCGGTCAGCTTCTTCAAGCCCGACGTGCCACCGTTTAGACTTACCAGCCTCGACCAGCGGCAGGCCTTGTTCGGCCACGCCGGCGCCGACGCGATGCTGGTGTTCGAGTTCGGGCCCGAGCTCGCCTCGATGGACGCCGAGCAGTTCGTCGCCGACGTGCTTGCAAAGCGGATCGGCGCGGCCGGCGTGATCACCGGCGACGATTTCAGCTTCGGCAAGGGCCGCACGGGCGACGTCGCCTTGCTTGCGCGGCTGGCACCCGAGCACGGGATCGCGGCCGAAGCGGTGGCGCAGGTAACCCTCGACGGCGAGCGTATTTCTTCCGGCCGAGTCCGCGAGGCGCTGGTCGCCGGCGACACGCGCTCAGCGACGCGGATGCTGAGCCGCGATTATGCAATCGCGGGCGTGGTCGAGCGCGGGGACGCGCGCGGGCGCGAGCTCGGCTATCCCACGGCGAACCTCGCCCTCGGGGACTATCAGCGGCCGAAGTACGGCATCTATGCGGCGCGCGTGACGCTCGACGACGGGTCGGAGCATCCGGGCGTCGCGAGCCTCGGCGTCAGGCCGACATTCGAGCCAACGAGCGAGCTGCTCGAAGCGCATCTGTTCGACTTCGCCGGCGATCTTTACGGTCGCGCCATCGAAGTCGCCCTCCACGCTTTCATTCGCGAGGAGAGGAAGTTCGAGAGCACTGACGCGCTGGTCGAGGCGATGCGCGACGACGAACGTCAGGCGCGCCGGCTGCTGGCGCTCGTCTAGATGGCCGCCGCGACAGACATCGTCCCCGACAGCGAGCGGCGCGGATTCATCGGCGCGCTCCCGCCGCGGCTTCGCCCTTATGCATCACTGATGCGGCTGGATCGGCCGATCGGCAGCTGGCTGCTCTACTGGCCGTGCGCGTGGAGCGTGGCGCTCGCGGGCGTGCGCGGTCGGTGGGACCTGTTCCTGTGGCTGGCCATCGGCGCCTTCGCGATGCGCAGCGCCGGCTGCGTCTATAACGACATTGTCGACCGGGACCTCGATCGTCGCGTCGAACGCACGCGGCTTCGTCCGCTCGCCAGCAACCGGGTTTCGCTTCGCTCGGCATGGCTGCTGATGGCCGCCTTGTGCCTCGTCGGCCTGATCGTGCTCGTCCAGCTAAATCTCGTCGCCGCTCTCGTCGCGCTCGCCAGCATTGCGCCGGTCGCCGCTTATCCTTTCATGAAGCGGATCACCTGGTGGCCCCAGGCGTGGCTCGGAATCGTCTTCTCCTGGGGGGCGCTGGTCGGTTGGCCGGCGGTGACCGGCAGCCTTTCATGGACGCCCTTCCTCCTATGGTTCGGGAGCATCGCCTGGGTCGTCGGCTACGACACGCTCTACGCAATCCAGGACATCGAGGACGACGCGCTGGCCGGCGTAAAATCATCGGCCCGCCGCCTCGGCGACAAGGCGGCAGCCGGAGTCGCTCTGTTCTACCTGGTCGCGGTGCTGCTGTGGGCGGCGGCGATCTGGACAGTGCGCGCCGACTGGGTAGCGCTGCTGGCGCTTTTCCCGGCGGCACTCCATCTCGCCAACCAGGTGCTTCGCACCGATCCAAATGACGGCGAGCTCGCGTTGAAGCTGTTTCGGTCGAACCGCACCTGCGGCGTGCTGGTCTGCCTCGCGATGCTGGTCGTCGGCCTCTCGGCGCATTAAGCGCGCTGCCGATGAAGTCCCCCGAACAAGCCCGCGCAATCGCGGAATCGCTCGTCGAGCGGGGAATGGCGGCAGGAGCGACGGCGGCCGACGCGCTCTACGCCGGCGAGCGCTCCGCGGGCGTCCAAGTTCATCTCGGGAAGACCGAAAGCGTCAGCCGCTCGGAAGGCGAGGAGGTGGGTCTGAGGCTGTTCGCCGGTGAGCGCTCGGCGACGGTGGCATCGTCGGACCTCTCGGACGAAGCGCTGGCGATACTGGTCGAGCGCTGCCTGGCGATGGCCAGGGAAGCACCCGAGGATCCTTTCGCGGGCCTTGCCCCGCCAGACTTGCTCGAGCTCGGCGAGCCGCCGTTCCTCGACGTCGACGATTCCTGTGAGCCCGATCCCGCAGAACTTCACGCCCGGGCGCTCGAGACCGAAGCCACGGCCCTGGCCGTCCCGGGGGTGACGAATTCGAGCGGCGCCGGCGCAGGGGGATCGGCGAGCACGGTCGCGCTCGCGACCTCGACCGGCTTTTCGGGCGCGTACCGGACGAGTGGCCACAGTTGCACCGCAGTCGCGGTCGCGGGCGAGGGCGCTTCGATGCAGCGCGACTATGCCGGGCACAGCGCCCGCTATCTCGAGGACCTCGAAAGCGCGGCCGAGGTCGGCCGCAAGGCGGGCGAACGCGCCGTCGCCCGGCTCAACCCGGCGCGGCCAAAGCCGGGCAAATATCCGGTGATCTTCGACCAGCGGGTCTCATCCACGCTCCTCGGTCATTTTTCGAGCGCGATCACAGGCTCATCGATCGCGCGGAAAACGAGCTTCCTTCGCGACCGGCTCGGCCAGCCGATATTCGGTTCCGGAGTGACCATCGTCGACGATCCGCTTCGGCGGCGCGGCTTGCGGTCGCGGCCGTTCGACGCCGAAGGAGTCCGCGTTTCGCGCCAGGAACTGGTCTCCGCCGGCGTGCTCAACCAGTGGATCGCGGACAGCGCGGCGGCACGGCAGCTCGGGATCGAGCCGACCGGGCATGCCGCGCGGGGAGTCGGCGGGGCGCCGGGCGCTTCGCCCAGCAATCTCTACATGCAAGCCGGCGCGCGCAGCCGCGCGGAGCTGTTCGCGAGCGTGCCCGAAGCCGTGCTTGTCATCGAGCTGATCGGCCAGGGCGTAAACGGAGTGACCGGCGACTACAGCCGCGGTGCGGCCGGCTTCATGGTCCGCGGCGGCGAGATCGCGGAAGCCGTCGCGGAAATCACCGTTGCCGGCAACCTGATCGACATGTTCGCCACGCTGGAGCCAGCAAGCGACCTCGAGTTCCGGCGCGGAATTGATGCGCCGACCATCCTAGTACCGGAAATGACGGTGGGCGCAGCCTAGGCCTCTGCGCCGACCTTCGGAATTCCAAGCCGCGGGATTTCGATATGGGGGCAGCGGTCCATGACGACCGTCAGGCCCGCTGCCTCGGCGCGCGCCGCCGCTTCTTCGTCGATCACGCCGAGCTGCATCCACACCGCCTTGGCACCGACGAAGATCGCCTGGTCGACGGCTTCCCCCGCCATCTCCGAGCGGCGGAAGATGTCGACGATGTCGATCGGGATTCCGATCTGCGCGAGCTCGCGCCAGACGAACTCGCCAAGCACATGCTCGCCGGTGATCTGCGGGTTCACGGGAAGCACGCGATAGCCCCATTCCTGGAGGAACTTCATGACTTGGTAGGAGGCACGGTCCGGCCGGTCGGAGGCGCCGACGACGGCGATCGTGCGGGCGTTCCTGAGCAGGTCGGCAATGTCTTCGTCGCGGGTCAGCGGCATGGCGGATCCTCTTCCTCAGGCTGAATGCGCCACAACCTTTAACAGTTGCGCCGCGATGGCCTCGAAGGCTTCCGCCTCCGCTCCGCCCGAAGCCGCGGGCGGCTCGCCGGCGTCCGACGCTTCGCGGATGGCGAGCGACAGCGGCAGGCGGCCGAGGAATGGCGCGCCCATCTCGGCCGCGGCGGCTTCCGCCCCGCCGCTCCCAAACGGGTGCGAGCGGCCACCGCAATCGGGACAGACGTAGGTCGCCATGTTCTCGATCACGCCGAGCACTGGGACACTGGTCTTGTTGAACAGGTCGACCGCGCGGCGCGCGTCGATGAGCGACAGGTCCTGCGGGGTCGAGACGATCACCGCGCCGGCCGGGCGCGCGCGCTGGATCAGCGACAGCTGGACGTCGCCGGTCCCGGGCGGAAGGTCGACGATCAGCAGCTCGCAATCGCCCCAGTCGGCCTCGATTAGCTTGGTCAGCGCGCCGGTCGCCATCGGCCCCCGCCAAGCGAGCGCATGGCCCGGCGAGACCAATTGGCCGAGCGACAGGAACCTGATGCCGTGCGCCTCGACCGGGATCAGCCGCTCGTCCTCGGCCGTCGGCCGCTGATCCGTGCCGAGCAGGGTCGGCTGCGAGGGTCCGTAGACATCCGCGTCGATCAGCCCGACCCTCTTTCCCATCCGCGACAAAGCGATGGCGAGGTTCGCCGACACGGTCGACTTGCCGACGCCGCCCTTGCCGCTGCCGACGGCGATCAGGGTGCGCGACGGTTCGGTCGCCGTCATGGCGATCCGCACCTCATCGACTCCGTCCCGCTCCAGCACGGCCGAGCGCAGTGCCTCCTCCACGCTCGATCTGTCGGCGCCGCCGAGGCCGCTCGCGTCGACGATCAGGGTCGCGACTCCTCCGGCGAGCTTGCGCGAACGGATTCGCTCGTCGTGTGGAAGCTTGGTCAGGGGCTCGGCTGTATCGGCCATGATGGCCAGATAGGGAGGCTGCCGCCGCTTGCCACTGTTTTTCGTGTCGCCCCCTCCCTATAATCGGCGGCGATGAGCAATTTTCCGGGGTGGGCCGGCCGCGTTCGCGGCTTTTTCGCCGACAACAAGGGTCCATGGGGGCCGAGCGGCAGCGGCGACGAGCCGCCGGCGGACGACAGCCATGACGGCGGCCCGTGGGGCCAACCGTCGGGCAAGGAGCGCGGGCCGCTCGGCGGCCGCGCGGTGGCGCCGCTCGACGAGCTGCTCCGCCGCGGCCGAATGCGCTTTCGCGGCGGTGGCGGCGGCGGTTTTCCGGGCCGTCCCGACGGGACTCTGATCCTGTGGGCGATCGCCGGCTTCATCGCGATCTGGCTGGTGTTCACCAGCATGCATTCGATCGAGCCAGGCCAGCGCGGAGTCGTTAGCCGCTTCGGCCGATATAGCTACACGCTTGGGCCGGGCGTAGGCCTGACCCTGCCCTCGCCCATCGACCGCGTTCAGAAGGTCGACGTCGAAAGCATCCGAAGCGTCGATGTCGGCTCGCAAAGCAGCGAAGACCTGATGCTGACCGGTGACCAGAACCTGCTCGACATCGCTTATTCGGTGCGCTGGAACGTCAAGAATCCCGAATGGTACCTGTTCCAGCTCGCCGACCCCGATGAAACCATCCGCCAGGTTGCGGAAAGCGCGATGCGTTCGGTCATCAGCCAGGTCACTTTGCAGGACGCGATGGGCGACAAGCGCAGCGAGATCGAAACCCAGGTCACCGACCGGATGCAGCGCATCCTCGACGGTTATCATTCCGGAATCGCCATCCAGGGCGTTGCGATCCAGCAGGCCGATCCCCCCGCCGAGGTCAACGACGCGTTCAAGGAAGTCACCGCCGCGCAGCAGGACGCCAAGTCCTACGTCAACCAGGCGAACGCCTATGCGCTCCAGCTCACCGCCAAGGCGCAGGGCGAGGCCGCGGCGTTCGACAAGGTCTATCAGCAGTACAAGCTTGCCCCCGAGGTCACTCGCCGGCGCATGTATTACGAGACGATGGAGCAGGTGCTCTCGAAGGTCGACAAGACGATCGTCGAGGCCCCCGGAGTGACGCCCTACCTGCCGCTCCCGCAAGTCAAGAAGGAAGCGCAGCAGCAGGAGCCGCAGCAATGACCGGCTTCGTCCGCCGCCGGCCGCTGGTTTCCGCGGCGATCCTTATCATCGTGCTGGTCCTGCTTCTGAGCAGCTTCCCGATCGTGCCGGAGACCAAGCAGGCGGTCGTCGTGCGCTTCGGCAAGCCGGAGCGGATCCTGAACCGCTATGAACCGGGCAGGCCGATCGGCTCCGCCGGCGCCGGGCTGTCCTACCGGATCCCGTTTGTCGACCAGATCGTCTGGATCGACAAGCGCGTGCTGGCCGTCGACATGGAGCCGCAGCCGGTGCTCTCGACCGACCAGCGGCGGCTGATGGTCGACGCGTTCGCTCGCTACCGGATCGTCGATCCGCTGCTGATGTACATCCGCTCGACCAGCGAGGAGAACCTCCAGAGCCAGCTGCAGACGATCCTCAGATCCGACGTGCGCAATGAGCTTGGAAGGCAGCCCTTCTCCGCTTTGCTTACGCCCGAGCGGCAGGGAATCATGGACGACGTCCGCACTGCCTTCAACGCCCAGGCGGCGAAGTTCGGGGCCGAGATCGTCGACGTCCGGATCAAGAAGACCGACCTTCCCGATGGAACGCCGTTGCAGTCCGCATTCGAAAGCATGCGCACCGCGCGCGAGCAGGAGGCGCGTTCGATCCGCGCCCAGGGTTTGAAGCAGGCGCAAATCATCCGCGCTCAGGCCGATGCCGACGCGTCGAAGACCTATGCCGCCAGCTTCGGCCAGGACCCGCAATTCTATGATTTCTACCGCGCCATGCAGTCCTACATGACGACCTTCGTCGGGGACGGCCAGGAGAAGCCCGCACCCACGAACATCATTTTGTCGCCGCAGAATGAGTATTTGAAGCAATTCACTGGACGGACCGCGCCGTCGAAGTGAACCGCAGCGTTCAAATGTCGTTAAGGCCTGTGGGACATTAGCGCCCTTGCGTCTCAAGCCAATTGATGGAGTATCGATGAGGTCGAAGGAGTCCGGAAAAGTGCGCTATGCCTACGGGGTCGCAATGGCCCTGCTAATCGGGGGATCGGCATTTTCGCTGGCGACGGGACAGGCCGGCGCTCAAGTCCCGCAGAACGCACCGGGCACATCCGCGCTCGCCCCGCGCCCCGGGGCGCCGATGTCCTTCGCGGACCTCGTCGCAAAGCTCCAGCCCGCGGTGGTCAACATCTCTACCAAGCAACGCGTGCCGGTGAAATCGCAGAGCGCCGACCCGTTTGAGCAATTCTTCCGGCAATTCGACCCGAGCCAGCCGCAGAGCGACCAGGGGAACAGCGGGTCGGGCGGGTCGAGCAGCGGCCAGGGCGCGACGCGCGAGGCGGGCTCACTCGGCTCGGGATTCCTCATCTCGCCCGACGGCTATATCGTCACCAACAACCACCTGATCCAGGGCCTGACGGGCACCGGCACGGTCGACAGCGTCACCGTGACGATGACCGACGGACGCGAATTCCCGGCGCGGATTATAGGACGGGACGAGACTTCCGACCTCGCCCTGCTCAAGGTCGACGGACACAATCTGCCGTTCGTGCAGTGGGGCGACAGCACCAAGGCGCGCGTCGGCGACTGGGTGATCTGCATCGGCGATCCCTATGCGGTGGGAAGCACGGTCACCGCCGGAATCATCTCGGCGCTTCACCGGTCGATCAGCGATTCTGGTCCCGCAGCCTACGACCGCTACATTCAGACCGACGCCGCGATCAATATGGGCAACAGCGGCGGCCCGATGTTCGACCTCAACGGCGACGTCATCGGAATCAACTCGGCGCTGATCTCGCCCAACGGCGCTTCGGTCGGAATCGGCCTTGCCATTCCTGCCGAGCTTGCGCGGCCCGTGATCGACGCGCTGATGCACGGCCAGCGGCCGCAGCGCGGCTACCTTGGCGTCGGCCTTCAGCCGGTCGACGAGGACATCGCGCCTGCGATCGGCATTCCCAAGAACAGCGGCGAGCTCGTCCGGACGGTCGTCCCGAACGGGCCGGCCGCCCAGGCCGGGCTGCAGCAGGGCGACGTGATCGTGAAGGTCAACGGGCAGCAGGTGACCCCGGACCAGACGGTTTCCTACCTGGTCGCCAACAGCAAGGTTGGATCGCGCATCCCGATCGAGATCATCCGCAACGGCAAGCACGGCACGGTCTATGTGACTCTCGCCGACCGCCCGACCGAAGAGGCGCTGAACAAGATCGCGGGTGCGGACACGGGCACCCAAGGCGCTCCGGGCGCCACCGCGCCCGCAGTGCAGAAGGCGCTCGGGCTGTCGCTCGCGCCACTGACGCCCGAAATCGCGCGCGGCGCTAACCTGCCGGCCGGCTCGCGGGGCGTAATCATTACCGGCGTGGACCCCAACAGCGACGCAGCCGAACAGGGCCTGCAGCGCGGGGACCTGATCATGTCGGTGAACAATCAGCCGGTCACCAGCCCGGCCCAGCTAATCGCGGGAGTGGAAGCGGCCCGCAAAGCGGGGCGCACGAGCGTCCTGCTGCTCGTCAAGCGCGCGAACAATCCCGAGCTTTATGTCGCCGTCAGCATCGCCGGCAAGTAAGGCGCCGGCGCTGTCCGAGAGGATTCGCATTCTCCGCGTTCGGCCTTAAAGAAGGCAGCGGGAGAGAATGAGGCGTGGCGGATAATCGCGAGGTCATTGCCGGGCTCGAGCGCGAGTGGCGCGACGCCTTGTGCGGCAAGGATATCGAGCGCCTGCGCAACCTGATGCACCCCGATTTCGTGCTCATCGGGACGCGCTCCACGGGCCCGTTCCTGATGCACCGCGAAGAATGGATCGACGCGGTCCAGCGCCGCGACCTCGAGACGATCGAATTCGACGTGCTCGAAGCGACGGCGATCGGCGACGTGATGATCGGCACCGTGCACGCGCGCTGGAAGCTCAAATATCTAGGGCGGGTGATCGAGGACTGCGTCCTTTCGACCGACGTCTGGGTCAATCAGGAAGGGCGCTGGGTGTCGATCCGCCGCCACTCGACTCCGGCACCGGGCCACTGCGGTAATCTCAAGGGGGAATAAATGGCACGTGAAGAGGCTCTGCGCGCGGGCGAGCAGGTCAAGGAACTCACCATCCGGGGGATCATCCTTGGGGCCGTGCTGACGGTGATCCTCACTGCCGCGAACGTCTATGCGGGGCTCAAGATCGGCCTCACCGTCGCCACGTCGATTCCGGCGGCGGTCATCTCGATGGCAGTCCTGCGCTCATTCCGCGATTCCACCATCCAGGAAAACAATATCGTCCAGACGATCGCCTCGGCGGCGGGAACGCTGTCGGCCATCGTCTTCGTCCTTCCGGGTCTGGTGATGGTCGGCTGGTGGACCGGCTTTCCTTATTGGCTCTCGGTCGCGGTGATCGCCATCGGCGGAATCCTCGGGGTGATGTATTCCGTGCCGCTGCGCCGCGCACTGGTCACCGGAACGGACCTGCCCTTCCCCGAAGGGATCGCAGCCGCGGAGGTCCTGAAAGTCGGCTCGGGCGTTGGCGGGGCGGAAGAGAACCGCCGCGGCCTCATGCTCATCGTGTGGAGCTCGATCGCTTCGGCGCTGTTCTACGCACTTGCGCAAACGAAGCTGCTCGCCGCCGATGCGACCAAGGCGTTCAAGGTCGGCTCTGGCGCAACTTCCGTTTCCGGCAGCCTCTCGATGCTCCTGATCGGCGTCGGCCATCTCGTCGGCCTGACGGTTGGCATCGCAATGTTCGTCGGGCTGCTGATCAGCTGGGCCTATCTCGTCCCCCACTACACCTCGCTTGCCGGCGCCATTCCGGCGGGGACCAGCGTCGGCGACTTCGTCGGCGACGTATTCGTCCACAAAGTGCGCTTCATCGGCGCCGGGACGATCGGCATCGCGGCGATCTGGACCCTGCTCAAGATCATGGGGCCGATCATCTCGGGGATCCGCGGCGCACTGGTCGCCAATGCGGAGCGCAAGGCGGGCCGCGGCGGCGACCTCCCGATTACCGAGCGCGACCTTCCGATCGGCATCGTCAGCGGCACGATCCTTGTCCTGATGATCCCGATCGGGCTGCTGCTCTACGCCTTCGCAAGCACTGACCCGATCGCCGCGAATCCGGGCGCGACGCTGGTCGCGAGCATCATCTACATCCTCATCGCCGGCGTCGTGATCGCTGCGGTGTGCGGCTACATGGCGGGGCTGATCGGCGCGTCGAACAGCCCGATCTCCGGCGTCGGAATTCTGTCGGTCGTCGGGATCGCGCTGATTCTTGCGGCGCTGTTCCCGCATGCGACCGGCGATGCGTCCAAGGCGCTCGTGGCGTTCGCGCTATTCGTCACTGCGGTCGTATTCGGCGTCGCCACCATCTCGAACAACAATCTTCAGGACTTGAAGACCGGCGAGTTGGTTGCCGCAACGCCGTGGCGGCAGCAGGTCGCGCTCGTGCTTGGAGTAATGTTCGGCGCGCTGGTCATTCCGCCGGTGCTCGACCTCCTGAACGCCGCTTTCACCTTCCAGGGCGCGCCGGGCGCGAGAGCCGCAACCGCCCTCGCCGCCCCCCAGGCCGCGTTGATCTCCGCGATCGCGCAAGGGCTGCTCAATGGCAATTTCGACTGGAGGCTGATCGAGATCGGCGCCGGGATCGGGGTCGTCGTCATCATCATCGACGAGGTCCTGCGCAAGGCCAAGCGCGGGGGCCTTCCGCCGCTTGCCGTCGGCATGGGCATTTACTTGCCGATGGCGCTGACCTTGCTGGTGCCCATCGGTGCGTTGCTCGGCTGGCTCTACGACAAATGGGCAGCGCGAACGTCGAACCCCGAATTCGCGCAGCGCATGGGTGTGCTGCTCGCCACCGGGCTGATCGTCGGCGAAAGCATCATGGGCGTGGTCTATGCCGGCGTCGTCGCGGCAACGCAGAAAGATGCGCCGTTCGCCATCCTCGCCGAGAATGCGTGGGCAGTCCCGATCGGGATCGTGGTTTTCGCTGTCATCGTGCTTGGTTTCTACGCCTGGACGCGACGCGAAACCAAGGTCGCGCTAGCGGCCTAGCACGGCCTTCCGCAGCGCTTTGGGCGCGAGCGGCGGAGCGCCCGCTTCCGCCTTGTGGATCAGTTCAACAACTGCGCGGCTGACCGGTGCATCCATGGACAGGCGGACCGCCAGCCGGACGAGCTCGCCGTTGATGAAGTCCACTTCCGTCTTGCGGCCCGCGGCGAGGTCGTCGCTCATCGATGAGCGGGCTTTCAGGTCGACCTTCCACACGCGCGAAAAGAAATTGTTGAACAGCACGTCGGGCAAATCGAGCACTCTCGCCAGCACCTGAACCGGAAGCGGACCGACCTTGGCCGGCTCGATCTCCGCGCGCCCGAGCAGGCGCAGCCCCTCGCGGATCGAAGCCGCAAAGACGCGCCGGTAGTCACGCGCATGAAGCTCCTGCAGCAGGGTTCGCCCCGAAAGCGCATTCACCGCATTGTTGAGGTTGATAAGCAGCTTGCCCCAGGCGAGGCCGAGCATGTCGGGCGACAGCTTGAGCGTCGTCGGGCAGGCCGCAAGCCGCTCGGCAAGCGCCTGGGTCGCGTCGCGCCGGTCGCTCCACAGATCGCCGGCGGTTGCCTTGTGGAAGCGGCCGTCACCCATGTAGACCACGTTGAACGCGACGGTGCCTCGGGCGACTTCGAAGCGGCCGCCGAGCCCCTGCTCGAGCGTGTCGACATTGCTGATCCCGTTCTGGAAGCTGATCACGGTCGCGCCATCGCGCGCGTGCGTGGCGATCTCTGCAGCGGCGGTTGCAGTGTCGCCGCTCTTGACCGTCACCAGGATGATTTCCGCCTCGTCGAGCGCTTCGGGGCCGCAGCGAAAGTCGATGTCGCCGGGTGCAATCTCGGCCCGCCATCCGCCATAGTCGCTGAGCGTCAGCCCGTGCTCGTCGACCGTCTGCGACAGCTTTCGCCGGCCGATGAACGTGATCGGAAGCCCGGTCGACTGGAGCACGCCTCCGACAAAGCAGCCGACCGCCCCGGCTCCGAGAACTGCGACTTTCGGCCCCCCGTTCATCTGCTACCCCCGTCCGCGATAAGGTTGCACGCCCTGGTCGGGCAGCCAGAGGCCCTCGGGGGGCGCCCCGGATTGCCAGAAGACGTCGATCGGCATTCCGCCGCGCGGATACCAATAGCCGCCGATCCTCAGCCATTTGGGCCGCATCTCGGTTGTCAGTCGCTGCCCAATGCCGACCGTTACGTCCTCGTGGAAGCCGCAGTGATTTCGGTAGCTGCCGAGGAACAGCTTGAGGCTCTTGGATTCGACGATGGTCTCGGCCGGCGCATAATCGATTACCAGATGCGCGAAATCAGGTTGTCCGGTGACCGGGCAGAGCGATGTGAACTCCGGCGCGGTGAACCGCACCAGGTACAGCGCGCCGCCGCGCGGGTTCGGCACATAATCGAGCACCGCCTCTTCGGGCGACGCGGGCAGCGCGCTGGGCTGGCCGAGGTGCCGGGTTTCCATCGGCCGGCTTCTACGCGGCTGTTGCGCTTTCCGGCAACGCCCAGTCGATCGGCGCCAGCCCGCGGCTTTCGAGAAACGCGTTCGCCTTCGAGAAATGGCGGCAGCCGAAGAAGCCGCTGTGCGCCGACAACGGCGAGGGGTGCGCGGCCTTCAGCACCAGGTGCTTCGACGTGTCGACGAAGGCTGCTTTCTTCTGCGCGTAGCTGCCCCAAAGCATGAAAACGACGGGATCGGGCTTGGCGTTGACTTCGCGGACAAGTCGGTCGGTGAAGCGCTCCCAGCCACGCTCCCGGTGCGATGCGGCCCGGCCCATCTCCACGGTCAGGACACTGTTGAGCAGGAGCACGCCCTGCTTGGCCCAATGTTCGAGAAAGCCGTGGCGGCGCGGCTTGATGCCCAGGTCGCTTTCCAGCTCCTTGTAGATGTTGACGAGGCTGGGAGGCGGGCGGAGTCCGTCCTTCACCGAGAAACATAGCCCGTGCGCCTGACCGGGCCCGTGATAGGGGTCTTGCCCGAGGATAACCACGCGCACCTGGTCGAGCGGCGTAAGGTCGAGCGCCCGGAACCACTCCGATCCGCGTGGGAATATCTGTTTTCCGCGTTCGCGCTCCTGCTGCAGGAAGCGCTTGAGCTCGGCCATATAGGGCTGCTCGAACTCGCCGCCGACGCGCTCGAGCCAGCTCGGATGAAGCTTGATCTCCTGGCTCGCCATGGCCGCACTTTGCAGCCTATCTTGTGCAAATGGAATCGCTCGTCTCGACCGCATGGCTGGCTCAACACCTCGGCGAACCCGACCTGGTCACTATCGATTCGAGCTGGCACATGCCCGCGAGCGGCCGCAGCGGGCGGGAAGAATATCTGCAGGCGCACATCCCGGGCGCGCGCTTCCTCGACATCGACCAGCTTTCCGACCGCTCGAACCCAGCGCCGCATATGCTGCCGAACGCGGCAGATTTCGGCGCGGCGATGGAGCGGCTCGGCATCGGCAGCAACGACCGGATCGTGGTCTATGACAATTCGCCGTTCCGCACCGCGGCGCGGGGCTGGTTCATGCTGCGCCACTTCGGCGCGCGGAAGGTCGCGATCCTCGACGGCGGGTTCCAGCAATGGCTAGCCAAGGGCCGGCCGACCGAAAGCGGCGAACCGCCACACCGCGACGCACGCTTCGATGCACAAGAGCGCGACGAGGTGATGACCAAGCAGCAGCTGCTCGCGGGAAGCGGGCTGGCGCGGGTCGACGCGCGCGGCAAGGGCCGGTTCGAAGGAAGCGAGGCCGATCCGCGCCCTGGAGTGGCCGCGGGCCATGCGCCCGGTTCACGCAACCTGCCCTTCTCCGCGCTCTATGACGAAAAGGGCTGCTTCCGTTCGCCCGACGAAATCCGGCGGCTGTTCGATGAGGCCGGCGTCGATCCGGCGCGGCCGTTCGTCGCCTCGTGCGGTTCGGGCGTTACCGCCAACAGCCTGATCTTCGCCGCGCATCTGCTCGGCAATGATGCGACAAGGCTTTACGATGGAAGCTGGAGCGAATGGGGCACCGATCCTTCGACGCCCAAAACCGTGGGGCCCGCCTAGCGGGTAACGATTCCCGCGATCTCGTGGAGCTCGCGGCGGATTTCGTCGACCAGCGCCTGGCTCGCCGCCGAATTCGGCTCACGGCCGCTCTGACTTTCGATCAGGAGTGCTTCGATTCCCGCTGTCGCACCGGCGATCGTGCGCGCCGAGCGCCGGTCGAACAGGCGCTGATTCGCCTCACCGGCACCGTTCCACGCGGCGGCGATCGGCTCGTCATCGGCGACGTCCGAAGCTGGGCCGGCTCCGAACGGCTCGACCAGCCGAAGCGCATGCCGGACGCTCGCGAGCCGCGAGACCGCCTCGGCATAAGCAAGCGGCCGTTCCTCGGGGACTGGCTGAGCGGACAAATGAAGCATCGAGTCCGGGGTAAGCGGACGCGGTTATCAAATGTTTAACGGGGCGATCAGGCGCCCTGCGGCGCGTCGATGTCGCGGAGGATCCAGCCGCGCTGCGGGATCGTCTCGATAAACTCGGCGCCACCGCTCGCATTCCGAAGCTTCTTCCTGAGCTTGGAAATGAACACGTCGATGATCTTGGGCTGCGGCTGGTCGTCAGCACGGCGGTAGAGATGCTTCAGGAGCATCGCCCGCGTCACCACATTGTTGCGCGCGAAGGCGAGCAGCTCGAGCACGCGATATTCCATCTCGGTAATCCCGATCGGGTGGCCGTCGATCCGGATGAGGCGCTGGACCTGGTCGACCGAAAGGCGTCCGCCGCATAGGGTCTCGGGCATTTCCCCGCCGCTCGCCTTCAAGGACTGCAGCAGCCGCGAGGCGGCTTCCTCCGTGTCCTCGGGCGAAATGGTGCGCGGGCTGCCGATCAGCGCCTGCTGGATGTCGGCGAGGAGCTTGTGCGCCTCCTCGACCAATCGCGTGCCCTCCTCGAAGCGGCGGCGCGAGCGGTCGAGCATCGATTCGATTTCGACCAGGCGTCCGGATAGATTTTGTTCGGCCATCCTAAATTCCGTCCCCCCTCGTTGACCCCTTACTGGCCC
>Ga0207660_10001198_pt1 | contig 17379 bp, 20 predicted proteins | sample KBSC73BmetaG_FD_184335 | JGI IMG/M metagenome (GOLD analysis project Ga0207660, IMG submission 184335) | Corn rhizosphere microbial communities from Kellogg Biological Station, Michigan, USA - KBS C7-3B metaG (SPAdes) (version 2) | ecosystem: Host-associated > Plants > Roots > Rhizosphere ... | reverse complement strand
ATCGATTGATTCTATACTATGAAGCCGATACTGATTTTTGGTGAGTGATTGTCCTTTCTCCAAAAAATCCGAGCTGTTCCCGCAACCACGCCAACGGCTCGTCAAGCGTATGCTCGTCAACGCGGAAATAATGCTTCGCTGCAATCGACCGAGGAGCATGGCCTAAAAATAGTTCGCCAAGTCCCCTAAATCGCGGTTCATTGTTGATCATGCTCGCCGCAGTCGTCCGCAGATTTTTCATCGGCAAATCGGCCGACAACCCATTTTGCAGTCGAAACGCTCTAACCGCCTTGCTGATCGTGTCCGTCTGTATATTCTTTCCGTCTTTGCGGCAAATGTGAGCGAGCGGCGAGCCGTGTTGATTGACGAGCACTAAATCCGCATGAGTCGAGCGAAATTCCTTCAAAAGAGCAAAGGTCTCCGGAAACAATTCATAAGTGACCTTGGGGACATTCTCGCTCCGATCTTTGGTTTTCGTCCGTCTCCGGGTAATCCGACCGTTTTCCCAATCAACCTCGGAGTGCCGGAGGTGCGAAATATCGGCCGATAGGTAGCCGCAATTTACGGCCAACAGCAAATAAAGCTTGATTCGCCCGGTCGCCTTCGCGAGCAATTCACGCAATTCTTGCAGCCCGAAAATCTCGACTTCCTTGGTTTTGACCTTGATGCTCAACGATTTGTCCGTGAAATTTCGCGGCAATTCTTGCAAAACGCCACGCTGATAAAGCCAAAGCAGAAACGCCTTGACGGCCACTAAATCGCTTTTCGCCGTCGCGGCCGAAGTGTACCGCGTCAACAGAAACGAGCGGTAATCCGCCAGTGTCTTCGCTTCGATCGTCGATGCGTCGCGTTCCGGTTCGATCCATTCCTCGAAATTTCGCAGCCGTTTAATGTTGTTCCGCAGCGTGCCGGCACTCGCTTGACCGGCTTCGGCTTCCCTTGTTTTTTCGGCCAAATATTCGTCCAGGTTATGGCCGACCGATTTTTTCGGCTCGATGTTCGCCGGCAGTCCGGCTCGTTTCCAAAATTTTCGGTGCGACGGTCGCAAATCAGCGGCGTCATCCAGTTCTAGCGGCGGCTCGAAATCGAAAACCTTGGGCGGAGGGGATTGTGAGCCGTGATTTTGGATTGCGTCGGCGATTTCCACGGCCACGGCCAAAGACCTTTGAGCGATTGCCAGTTTTTCCGTTCCGCCTTCCGGCTCGGAAGCTTCAATCAAAGCCACGGCATTCGCCCGCCAGCGTTGCCAGAGTGCCTCCAACTCGTCTTCCTGTTCAGATAACTGGACGAGTTTTTCGTGCTGATCGATTTCCGATTTCTTTTTTAGCCATGCGGTCCAAGCTTCGCTATATTGGGAGCGAGTGAACGAAAAATAGTAGACCTTGCCTCGGTACTTTTTTTGCCATGATCGGCTCGAATTTCTCCAGGTTAGTCGAATGATTCGAGGCATTTTTCATACACCTTTTATACACCTTTTGGTAAATTAGGGGCGTATAAATCGTACCTAAGTCCAATGAATACGTCAATTCTGCACCACATCGGCGTTTCTGAAAGGGTTTTTAGCCTTCCGCCGGTCGCCGCATCATCTTGGGAGCGAAGAGGTTAAGGGTGTGCAAAGCCTACACCCGAATTGTGGAAAACTTTACGCCAATCCGACGCATTCGGGCCGATATTCCTTTCTCTAAATCAAGCCATGCTGTTCTATCGCGTCGATGTATTCCGGATCGTTCGGCCCTTCGGCATTTTCTAGGGCTACGATCATTTCGAGAACGGTGTTCTCAAGGTAATCCTGCCATCTATCCTCGTCGCCGTTTGGGGATGGCCGCCTAAGAACGGCCTCATTGAAGTGAACGGCAACCCGGCGAGCCTCCTCCCAAGTGAAAAATCTTTTGGGAAGCCGAATTTTTGGCGTGTCGCTGTAGTCTCTAAATCTCTTGCGGGAGTTCCGAACATGTTCCTCGGGCCACGCTCGCAAATCGACGGCATAGACGCAATCGGTCAAACCAATAACGGCATAATTCCTTTGCTTCCGCTCCGCCTGTTCTCGCTCTAGCTGTTCCCTTTTCTCACGAAAGAACTCTTCCGCCTCGGCAAGCGACTTCGGCTTGATTCGCCGACCTTGGAGCACGCCGCTTGTCGGGTACATGATCCCGTCTTTCCGCTCGAATGTGCAATCGGTATCCGGCCCCCGAATCGCAAAGATGCCGTCCGGGCAACAGTGCTTGAGGTATCTTGTCACCATGTCAAGCGTTTCGTTCAAGCAAACCGGCTTAGCCTTGTCGTTAAGCAATGTGTACGAGGTGGCCTTACGCTTCGCCATTTCCTTCGTCCTTTCTTCGTTGGATTTCTTCGCCCGTCAAATGATTGCGAAAAACCGCTGATCGGCAAGAAACCACGACTTTAGTTTGCGGAAAAGAACCCGTATTCCCGAAGTCGATGAGAAGCGAGGATTTATGACGATCGACAGGCGGGCCGCCGGCTGTTGGACACCTTAGCCGAAGGGACTTTCCCTTTCTCCCACTCGACAAAAAAAGCCTCCGGATCGCTCCAGAGGCTTTCGCTCAACGGTCGGGACAATTAACCGCGAGCTGGACGGAATCGATTCTAATTGCTCGCCCGGCCTTGGGGAAGGGAAAAGTTTGGCGGTCTAGCGATGGACTCCCACAACCACGATTCCCCCGTTCAACCAAATCCAAAACAACAACAGCCCGACCATAAACACGACAAGCCGCAACCCGTCGCCCGGCCGTGGCTTTTCATAATTCTTGACCAGATAAACGAGTAGGCCGCCCACAACAAAGACGAGCCACAACCACGGGTAGAAGAGACAGAGCACGACATAGGCGACCGTCACCGAACCGATGATCAACCATTTTCGGTTCCGTTTGGCTGGTTTTTGCTTCGGTTCCGGGACAACGCTAACCTCCGCCAGTGCTATCGGGAGTGCTCGCGGTATGGGGTTCGCCGGCTGCTTTCTGGGGTCTGCCATAGGACTATTTTCCTTTCTCAAACGGCACCGATGAAAAAGGCCGGTTGCCCGGCCTACAAATACTCCGAAAATGTCGAAAATCCCTATTTCCTCTTCCGTAAATCGATTTCCCGCTTTTTCCGTTCGCTTAAAAACCGCTTCACCTCGTCGTACAACTCTTCCCTTGTCGCCGTCTGAAAGTGCTCCCTTGGTTTCTGCCCATGCTTCAGTGTTGGCATTCCGAGCGTTGAAACGAATTCTTGCGGCGAGCTATCGGGTTTTCCTTCTTCCTCGCCCTCAATCTGCCGCCTTATATCTCGAAAATAGTAGTAATTAGACTTCTGACCCTCAAACCAAACGATAGTAGAGTCCGACACAATCCCCCGCTGGTACAGTTCCTTGAGGCGTTCATAGGAAACGGCCGGTTGTGGCACCATGCATACTTCGTACTTCCAAGGCATTTAGAAAACTCGATTTCTTGCCCATATCACCGTGAAAAACAACTCGCGTTAAATAACATTGCATCTGCCAAAATGGCAGTCTATGCCACGCATCGCACCCCTTCCGCACGGCGTAGGACGAGCATGACTTGGGTCGCCTGCCATGCCTTACCCCTTCGCGTCGTGTGGCCCATAGCGTTGAGCCGGTCGGCAATCTCTCTCAACGTCTGGCCGACCGCCCGTAGGTCCGTAATCGTCTTGTACAAGTCCGTATACGCCGCGTTGGCGTTCGCCTTGATCGTCTTGACACCCTCGGCCGATGCCTTCCGGATGCCTTTCTGGCGGGCATCTTCCCGCCCGTCCCAATGTCCAGGGCGAGCCGATCCCAGCAACGTCCCTCGTGCTTTCGCCGCAGCCAACGCGGCTTTTGTCCGTTCGCTGATCTTGATTGCCTCGTCTTCGGCGACCGCAGCGAGAATGTGAATCGTGAGCCGGTTCGCGTGCGGATTGTCGCAACAAACAAACTCGATACCCGATTCCATGAGGGCCGAAAGAAACGCAACGTTCCTGGAAAGCCGGTCCAGCTTTGCGACCACTAGGACGGCGTTGGATCGCTTCGCGTGCGGAATGGCCCGTAATAGCTCTTTACGATCGCTACGCTTGCCCGATTCGACTTCGGTGTATTCGGCAATGATCGTAGCTCCGAGGCTGCTGGCGTAGCGTTGGACGGCTTCACGCTGAGCATCCAGCCCGAGGCCCGATTGTCCCTGTTCCTTCGTGGAAACTCTCAAATAGGACACGATAGTTTTCATTCGACGATCCTTGTAACACGGTGTATGTAACTCTTACCCGTAATACTAACAAACTATCGACGGTCGTCAACGGTTTTTTTACAACCTTTTTTCGCCGTAACCCCGATGCTACATCCAGGTTACGGCGTCGGGCGGAATAAGACACCGATGCGAAATGAGACAGTCTGCGACCACCCCGGCCGCCACGGTCCCCCTCTTTTTTCATTCTCCAGGGTCATTGGTATGAAACGGTGCAAAACGTGCGGGGGCTAAAAGTAAACTGGATTTCAAATGTCCAGTCTTGGAACGGCTCGAAGGCCAGACTGCCGCCGCCGGTTAGAAAAACAACGTTTGTTTGATCGTTATAGATCCCAGAGTTGACGTTTAGGGAGGGGTGAGGGGAGAGAAAAGGAACCGAATGCCCGCCCGCCGCCTGAACATTCCTTTCCCAAAAAAAATCGGGCCGGCTCCCAAATCTGAAATGTCCATTCCGTTAGACCTTCTTACGTCGCGATCGTCGGGCGATTCCTAGCCGTTGGCGTTGTTTCGTGATGGCGGAGGGCGAAAGAAGGCGACCGAAATTCCTGTGGAATGTATACCGCAGTTCGGCATCCGGTTAGATTGGGGCGTTGAGTCGAATGAAGGTATTTTCTTGTGCGGAATATTTTGTGTTCATGGTGTTTTTTTTGAAAGGAAAAGAGGTAAGTCGCCGAGGCGACCGACGGGAGCTAATCGGATTACAATGCCATTCGGCATCGCATAAAGAAAAAGCCGCCCCAGACGGGAACGTCCAGAGCGGCCCACGGAGTAACAGAGGAGAATCCTCGGCCGTTATTTACCCATAAAACGCCAGCTATCTCGCCTGACCGATCGTCCCTGATCGACATTACGAGGCTCACGAATGTAGGGAGATTGCCTTTTTTGGGGATCGGCGGCGGTTGTTGGTTCGGCGGGAAGAGGTTTTCCCACGCTCTCGGCGACTTCCTCGACGAATTCCCGAGTGGTCCCCGTCCAGCTCACCATCATACCCACGGTTATTCGGGGATTGTCCAGCCAGCCAATTATACGATCGGCCGCCGCACGCATTCTCGGCGACCAGTTCGGGCCAGTGCCTAAATCTTTGGCGGCTGTGATGCTTTCGGAGATTTCCTTTTCGGAGAGGCGAATGTTGTCGCGGCCGATCGGCACATTTTTGATTTTCGTTCGTTCAGTTTTCTTTGGCATGATTTAGTTCTCTGCGGCATGGCAAGCATGGCCCGCACTCTCCAAATGTTCCATGTAAACGGTGAATATTGATATGATTCGATCATGACTTCAGGTGTCCTTTTTCGTGGTCGGCTTTGATGCGACGGAGTTGACCTAGGATAACGGCTAACTCTTCGGCTACCCTCGTGCTTTGTTCCTGGAGCATGACGACCGCCTCGATAAGCTGGTCAAGGTTATGGGCTGTCATTGTCTGCCGCCAGTCGTGATACCCTTCTTTCCAATTCGCCCACTCGCATCAGTAAATCGGCGATTTGTTGCCCAAGGTCCGGCGGTTGAAGGTCATAGGCTTTAGCGATCGTCTCCGACAACCCCTTGATGATGTCCGGCTTACCTTCGTCCATGTCGTTGTCGCTTTTTTTGGAGAAAGGATGATAGGGTTTCGGGTTCGGCATCCTGTTCGCCGCCCGCCCCTGCCAATTTGGCCTTGATTGGGTGCCAGTGCCGATCCCCCTTAACCTTTCCTTTCTCAAAAACCTTCGCTGTGAGTGCCTCCGCCAGTGCTGCCACATTTTCCTCGGTGGGTGCGACGGCGTTCATGGTTGGAGGTGAGAATGGACATATTTCGGTAGCCGTGGAAAAGAGTTCCCTTGTCTTGGCCGCTTCCGTTGCCGAGCTGGCGACTGTCTTTTCTGGAGGGTAATCTCGCAGCATTCCGTTGGTTGTGTTCATTATTGTGATACTGCGATGTAGGCATCTTGAAATTGGTCGAGACGCAAAACGCTTTCCTCATATTCTGTGCCGGCCAAGAGGGTGTGATCAGACGATCCGACCACGATTCTCGATTTGTCCAGGGAGAGCGTGCTGATTGCAGTCAGTGCCGCCACATCCTCGGGCTTGCCAATCCAGAAAAAGTAGCCGTTGGCGTCCGCCAGCAATTCCGGTGTGAGCCAGTCGGGATGATCCTCGGCATGGACGACCGTGATATCGTTGACACGGCTGGAAAATACACGCAACTCGTCGTCTGTGAAATTCCAGAGAATAGCCAGCCGATGGGGGTGGTTCGTGGCGAGGTAGTCGTTCAGACGATCCAAGTTAGTGAAAATGCGATTGTTCATGTTGGGTTCTTTTCTACTTGTGGAGTTACTTTTAGTTTTAGTTCGACGACGGTATTGTTGATGAATATGACAACGGTTACGATGCGTGGTTCCATGTCCTAGAATCCGTGAGAGTAGAGGGATTGTGAAGCAAAACCGCTCACGGTCGCCCCTGGAGCGAATAGTGTGATTCCGGAATTGGTAATGTTGGCGGAGGTGATGAACAGCGGGGCGGCTAAGTCTTCTGTCTGATTTCCAATAAAAAGGGAGACGGACTCCTCCATTCCTTTTTGTTGGATGAACATGTTGAGTAGGCCAGTACCGATCGATCCGCCGGGTAAAGCAAACGGGTTATGACCCTCGAACAACGATTCACCCGCAATGTAAAGTGTTGGCGAGCCGACCACGCCGCTATCTCCGATAAATAGGGAAATGGCATCGTCTTGAGGGTGGCCGCCGCCGACCGTGAAGAGATTCATTCGCTGGCTAAAAGGAATTTGGCTGTCACCCTTCATAAAGAGGTTGACCCCCTGTTCCATGTCGCCGGCTTTAATGTATAGAGTCGATCCTCGCTCAAATGCATTGGTGCCAGACGGAGACGCAAAAATGAATAGTGGCGTAGGCTGAGTGCCTGAGAATGTTGTGTTACTCTGCAAGAACAGGTTCAAAGATGGTTGAGCGTTTGCAACGGACGGTATGAAAAGGGTAGTGCCGCTCGACTCACTGAGATTACCCCAGATAAATAACGGAGTACCGCTCGGATTGCTGCCAAGTCCAGGGCCGATGTTCAACGGAATACCGCTATCATTCGGGATCGGACCTTTTGTGAAAAGCGTAATACCGCTATGTAGCGGGAACATTCCAGGAATAAATAAGCTTACGCCGCTTGCGGATGTCTCAACACCCGTGATGTATAGTGTGATTCCTGAATTCACGGCATAAGAGGGGGTATGCCAAATTTTCATCTGTATCTGATCAATGCGTGCTAAAACTTGGCCGCTTGCACTAATCGCCACACCAAAAGCCGGATCGCGAACATCATCAACACCTAGAACCTCTCCCCAAGTGTCATACGGGCCGCCATAAGTCGTGAAGTCGTGCGGAGCTTGTACGGCATTCTTCCAGTTTATGTCCGTCTGTGCTTTGTTCTCACGCATAAAGCCGCTGGCGGCCGTGTGCAGTACCACCTCGGTATCGTATGCGGACGCCAGCAATACGGTGTCATCAATACTGTTAAAAAATGTGTCACCGCGGTTTTTCTGGATTCGCACCTCGATGCCGTTGATTACCGAACTCGCCGGAATGTTTTGGAAAGGAAAGTTAGTGGCCAACAGTTTTGCACTCTGGTACGCCGCTTGGATCGGTGTAAATGGCGAAGTAGCAAACACTCCATCATCGACCGTGACGGGTAAGAGTCCGGCCCTTAGCGATCCGGCATCCGGTTCCCAGTCATACGGATTTATGGCGTGTTCGCCGCCAACGGAAACGGCAGAGCTAGGACTAACCCAGCCCCATGAAAGGTTGCGGCCCTGGACGCCTACGCCCCACTCAATGATCAGCGATGGCGTATTCTGACCGCTGGCCCACCCTACAGCATTTAATATGCTGGTGCGTGAGACAGGCAAAATGAAAAACTGGAGGGCTTGGCCCGTGGCGTACAGCGGATCGGAGGTTTGCTCGAAAACAATGCCACTCAGATTTGGCGTCGTATATTCGTCTGCCGGCTTGAACCAATCATCGTGGTTCCAGGTGACCGAGGAGTCCGTAAAAAATCGTCCGTTGGCGTCGGCCAGACCAGTGATAGCGGGCCGCCCTGGAGGCGATTCGCCTTTGATGATCGAGCTGGCCCCAAAACCCATGCCCGAACTCGCCGGTTCAAAGATCAAATAGGCCGAATAGATTGTGGCGTTAGGGGAAATCGGAGAGTTGGGAAAACGGAAGTATGATGTTCCCGAATTGACAGGAAGTGATTTGCCGCCCTCTGCCCAAGTTGTCGAGTTAAACCAACCGTTGTCTTCGTTGCCATTAACTTTGAGGTATGTAATCGTCATTGGGCATCCATGTTATATGTGGGGAGCAAAATACGGGGTGTCCTTTCCCCCGTCCCAAAGAGGTCAGCAGTTGGGAAAGGGAATCTCATTTCTGTTTTCCGCCGACCGTGTTAAAAGCAACCCGACAGCCCCGCCGCAGATAAAGTCTTTTGGGGAAAAGATAAATACCAACTACAATCACCCCGCATTTTGTGCGGATGTAAAAGTTAGCGAGGCTGCCGAGTGTGATATTCTAAAAAGGGACAACCGCTTTTCCTTTGCGGTCATCCCGAAAGGCGTCCGTGACCGTGAGTGAGTAAATGACGCCGTATATATATTCGCCTTGTCGGCGAACGAAGTGAGCAAAAAGGCGGCGGCCAGACTGCCGAAGCAATCCGAAGAACGCCGCCGCCGTGCTACTGAAGCGAGGCTTACGCCTCAAAGCCCGCAACACCCAGCGAAGGATATTACGGGAAGAGTCTAGGCCGTGAACGGCCCAGCATCAGGGAAGTGCTTTGCGAGTTGCCTATCGACAATCTGCTTAGCCCCCTGTTCAATCATCTTAAGAATTTCCGGAGACATTTTCGCGAACGCCTCGGCCCCGTTAATGGTAATCTCATGGTGAGCTTTACCCTCAAATGTAATCTTATGCGGCATTCCTGAGATGGCTTTGGTCAGTGCCGGAGCACTCTCATTGAAACCACCCATAGCCTTTGCCAAAGGATTCATGGCGTCGGCCGGTTTAGCGGCGTCGGCCTCGCCTCCGCCACCCATGAGGCGTTGAAAGCGTTGCTGAACCTTTTGCATATCCGGATTGCGTTTTCGCAATTCTTGGTTCATTTCAAACGCATCACGACGATTTTGTTTTCCTTCGCGATATCTGGCAGCTCTTGAGGCTGCCTCGGGAAGCCGGTTTGCAGCCGGTCGGCCGCCCGCCATAGGTATCGCGTCCCCTTGCGGTCGAATGACCAACGGACCTTGCGGACGAGGGGCCATCAAGTCTCCCGCCAATCTCGCCCCAAAATCGTCTGCGGCTTTGGCGTCGATGCCCGCGATGTGGCCCTGTGCTCGTTCGGCTCGCCGGGCGTTGTCTAATTGCATCTGTTGCAATCGAGCACGCTCGGCGGCTTGCCGAGGAGGTTGTCGGAATGGACCGGCATTTTTCTGGAAAAGATCATTGAGGTTTTGATCGCTGGTATCTTCGCCCTGGAATGCTACATCACGGTTATTTTGGTGATGCCGGATCGCACGGTTTTGGATTTCAATTGGGAATCGTCCTAGCTGATTTCCTGCAAATTTGACGAGGTTCGCGGCTTGGGCATCCTTTGCCATTTCCCGGCGACCGTTGGCATCCGCACCCGCAAACCGCTCGAAAGCAGATTGTCGCCCGGCCTTATCGGCGTTCAGACTTTCTAACTTTTCTTGGATCGCGGTATTCGCACGGGTTGCGTCGGTCAAATTCTTCAAAGCCTGATTCGTGTTAGTCAAGCGGTTCGTTAGCGAGGCTAATTCGCGTTCCGCGACAACACTACCGGGATTATCGGCCACATTTTGGCGAGCCATCTGTTGTTGAGTCGTCAACGATGCAATTTGGGCCGCCAATTTGTCCGGATTGAGTGCTTGCCCTTCGGCCAACCCGCTAAGTCGAGACTGAGACGCCGCGAACGGTCGATTCATTTCGCTTAACGATAGATAGTCGGACGGTCTGCCGCCAAGTCGATCGGCTCGAATAGATGCCGCCATGCGTTGTGTGCTCAAATGTGATTCGTGGAGTTGATCGAGCGAGCCGCCGGCCGTATCCCTTAGCGACTGAAAGTGCCCAAACTTCGACGCCAGAAAATCGCCTTCTTTGTTCAGGGCGGTTCCCGCCCCTTTCATTTCGTCCAAAACCGGCTTAAAGGATTCCAAAATCTGACTGATCATCATCTGTGGCGACATTTCGCCCGGCGACTTGAACCCTTCCACGATATCGTGAGCGGCGTTCGCGGCACTCCGGCCGACTCCGCCCCTCATCAATGTGTCGCTAAGGGTTTTGCGTCCCTCGTCTGACAGAGCACTCGTATTGTTTGTCAAAATGTTGTGGATCTTGTTCGCTTCGAGCAACGAATCGGCGTTCGCGGCATTTTCGGGAGAAGCTTTCGCGAGCACTCCCATCGCGTGGCCAAAATGTTCGGACCCAAACCTCATTTGATCGGCCAGCCTCGGAGCCGAGCCTAGACCGTTCAGAAAATCAAAACGCTGATTCGAGACGGCTTTGTCGGCCATGCGTTCACTGAACGCCTCCACGGTCGCGGCGGAAGCCTTCAACGCCATTTGGAAATCTCGCATTGGTCCGGCGGTCGCCTTGAATTCCTTTAGCGTGTCGGCGATTGCATCCTTTGTATAGCGAGCGGTCAAAATGGCTTCTCTCTCCGGAGTCAACCGACCACCTTCGGCCGTTTGTCTCTGAGAAATCTTCTGTTGCACCCGATTGGAAATCAGCCCCGCGAATGCCGGATGTGCTTGAAGGTCAAGCGACGATTTCGAGTTTTTCATGAGCAGAGTCATGAGCTTATCGTCGGCCGGTCGAGACTCCGCAAAACTTTGCGATCGAGTGCTATGATATTCCAAATTCTCTCGGCGTTGTCGCTCGTCTTCTTTTGCGGCGTTATACGCATCAACAAACCGACCGGCACCGAGGTATCGTGTCAGTCCGAAGGTTGCGGATGATGCTCTTTCAAACAAGCCAGGTTCCGCTTTCGTCCGTGACGATTCGCGGTTCGTTCCCTCAAATATGCTGCGGTTAGAATTCACGGCACCGAAGGCATTCAAAGCTTGATCGAGGTTGCCTTTGTTGACGGCGTTGGCAAAATCGGTAATCGAAGAGGAAATATTTGAAAGGCCGCCCTCAATCGCTTGATCAGCAACCGTTCTTTTGAAATCGTCTAACGCTGTCGCCAGCCCGACAACTCCGCCAACGGCCGCCCCAGCAATCATTCCAACCGGCCCCGCCATCGATCCGATAGTGCCGCCCGCCAAAGCTCCGCCTACAACCCCTTGAAAACCGGCTGCGGCTTTATGCCCCGCCCCCTGTTGAATGAGATTGTGAACGGGTTGCGAGGTTGCCAACGCGGCGACACCGAAACCAACGGCCGGAAGATTGTTTTTCATTGAACCCAAACCTCGCATGACCGAGGCATCGGGCGTTAGCCGATTTTTGAGAAAGGAAGGTAGTCGGGCGGTTGCCGATCCGACTCGCGAGGCAATTCCGGGCGTGGCCGGCTGATTGAATCCGATCGAATCGAAGTATGTCGCCTGTTGAGCGGCTAAGGCATTCCGGCGGAACCTGGAAAGTAGCGGGCTGCCGCCCAATTCTGCAATTCTTGCTTCACGATCGGCACGACTCATGCCGCGAAAATTACGGTTTTTGGTGGTTGTGGCAACATAGGGAGTGACCGGGGCCAAGCCATACGTTGCTGGCCGGGATCGAAAATCACCCGAACCTCCGCTAGCGACTGCGGCGGCCGACTCATCAAAAGTCATGCGAGATAGGGGCAACGCGGTTGCAAACTGCATCGCGGCCCGTGCTCGACTGCGGCGGCTTGGACTTGTCGCGAGCGAATAACCCCGATCATCAGACAAGGGAATACTTCCTTTCCCCAATCCATTGCCGGCCCTAGACGAGCGAGTTTTGCTTACCTCATCTCGGATTGTCGAGATTACTTGCTTGATGGCGGTCGATAGACCGTGGAGAGAGTTTTCGGCATCTTGAACGCCATAACCCTCGCCGCGACCAACGGGGCCGCCGTCGCCAAACTTGTTCAACTTCGTCAAGGTTCCTAAACCGATTTTCTGAACAGCCGATTTACGGAGTACGAATTCGCCCGGAGTAAGCATCGCGGGAACCGTGTCCCCATTTCCGCTTCCGCCAATAAATCCGCCAGTCGCATGACCACGCATTCCTCGCATTAGGCTTCCGCCCAAACGAACCGCACCTAATGCCGTGATGGCTGGCAGAAGGGGAGTCGCCGCTTCGAGCACTGATGCCAAACTTTTCGCCAGCGAAAACATCGTGGTCGCCATCGCCTTAAACGGGGACGAATCGACAACGGTATCGAAGAGTTGGTGAAACTTTTCTTTGACGCTGGTTAATTGGACGGCCAAACTTTCTTGCGACCGTGCGACATCCAGGGCCAACGACCCTTGACCTTCCTCGGCGACTTTCAACGCTTCAAGAGTGGTTGCAAACTGGTTCAGCAAAGGCAAGGTCTTTCCGATTTGGCGGATGCCGCCGATTTCTTCCGCGATCGAGGCTTTGAACAAAGAGCCATCAGGAATATTTTTCAGGGCTTCCGAAATTCGTTTGATCGTCTCCAACGGACCCAAGCCCATGCCATTTTGAGAAAGGGAAATCCCTAGTCGCTCTTCGAGGGAGGCAATCGTTCGCGGCCGTTGCAAACGGCTAAAGATTGTGTTGAATGAGTTCGCGATTTGATCGGCCGATAGACGCGTCTTTGCCCGAACCGAGGTAAACAGTCCCATCAGTTCATTGAGCGAACCGCCGGCTTGGTGAAACACCGCACCGGATTTTTGTACGGCACGAATAATGTCATCCGATTCAACCGCAAATTTCGCGGCGACCGAATTCATCGAGCCGAGTTGGCCCTCCAGCTTATCAACGCCAGTGCCAAACGCTCCCATGATGGAAATCGATCCCTCAACGGTGCGGTTGATATCGCCGAATGTGGGGGCGAGAGTCGTTGAGGCAAGGGCTTTTAATGCCGTTTTTGTGTCCTTCGCGGACAATCCGGCCTGTGCCAAGGTATTTCCAACACTCACCAACCCCCTCGAACTAACTCCGAGATTTGTGCTGAGCGAATGGATTTCATCTTTGAGATTTTTTAGGCGACCGGTTGAGGTGCCGGTAATCTGAGAGATTTTTACGAACTCGCTTTGCCAGTCCACAACGGACGACCGAAGGCCGCCAATCACCCCAGACAGGGCAGCCGCAGCAACGGCGTACTGGCCTAGCGTCTTGATGCTCCGGCCAAGTCCCATCGAAAATCCCGAAGTCGCGGCGGTTGCTTGCTTGGTCGCTTTGGAGACAGCGTTAAGCTGTTGCGGAATATTTCCGAGACTTGCACCGCGACCAAGTGACGCAAGGTTTTGTTTGACCTTGTTGATGGCTTGGTTGGCTTTGTTCAGCGAAGAAAGATCGAACCCGACACTTCCCTTTATTTGGGACAAATCTTTGTTCAGTTTTTGGGCGACTTTGGCCAGCCCCACGGGGCCGACCACGGCCAGTTTCGCTGTGACCTGAAAACTATTGGCCATTCGTGCCCCCTTCCGTTCGGCGAACTATGCCGAGTTGATGTGCTTTGATGATGATGGCCGAAATCGGTTTACCGATCAGCCGAGAAACGAATTCCGCACCCCGAACGGGGAGATATTCGATAAGCACGCCAATTTCGTGCGGCGTCCAGAGCGATTGCTTTGACAGGCCAAGCTCTTTTGCCTTGTTTGCAACCGAACCTTCCGAGCGTCCAAGTCGTCGGGCTATCGTGGCGAGAGATTCTTTTTTGAATAGGTGGCGGAGCGTATTGATTTCGGCCGCCGAATATTTAAGGTTGTGCATGTTCATTGGTGAATTTCTTCGGTCGGCCCGGTTTGGGGGCCGGAACCAGCTCGACAAGCCGGCTTATCGCCGCGATAACATTGACGGCCGAGCGAGGGGAAATTCCCAGAGCGTTGGCCAATTCAATCTCATTGCGTGCCAGCGATGCAAATCGTCCGATTGATCGGAGCCGGCGAGCTTGTGTTTTTGTGATCATGGGGTTGAGTCCTACTGACTGTCTTGATGAAGTGTCTCTATAAGATGAGGTACACCGAGATTTCGTTTTGGCGTACAAGATTTTTTCTGACCGTGGCAAAAGCCTGGAAAAACAGTGCAAATAAAAAAGGCGTCCTACCCTCGGTGATGAGAGTAAGACGCCTTGAAGCCAGAGGGGCTAGATATGTAATGTGAGAAAGGAAAGGTTAGTCGGGCCGATCAACTATGAACATACGCCATTGATCATCATGCACCCCATCAAATATGATGTCTCCAATGCGTTCTACAACGCACTTAGTGCAATGAGTATACAGCTTAGTCAGGGGGTGTAATGCGGGCTTGTGGTTGCCGCACCGGCTACAGAGTCTCGTTTTCCTAGCCTCGTGGGATATCCGCCGGCATCTAACAGGCGGGACGTTTTTTCGGCATATCTGGACTACGCGTTTCATGAGCGGTCACGGACGGGCTTTGGTGATAGAGTTTCTTGTAAATCTGGTCTCTTTGGGGCCAGTCGATTTCTTTCGGGCATCGTCGCTTCGGTGGCTTTGGGCTTCCGTCATGACGACGGATCGCTTTGTGTGGGCCATTGCATCATGGTGGGTAGGAGGGGGAGGGGAAGGGGCGGTAAGCTTGCTTACTGTCTCTTCGAGGTTTTCGATTCGTTTGAGTAGGTCGGCGATTGTTGGCTTCTTTGCCATTAGTACATCCTTGTTAGCCGTTAGTTGTTGGAGGGTGTCAAGTCGAGTGATTGGGAGTTGTCTTCGGTGTCCAACAAAAGAGGAATAAAGTCGCAATAAAGGGCAATGAGTTCCTCATCGTGGATCGTCCCTGATGCCTGTATCTGGATTTCTTTGCCGGGCAATCCGATATCGTCACCATCGACAGTTATGAAGAGCAGGCCCGCCTTAGCAAGTTTTTGGACGAGCGGCTTAAATATCTTGCTTGCTATTTCCAGCAAGGAGTAGTATCCCTCTAATTGTTCTGTGGTGGCCTCGTCGGACTGAATCAGTTCCCGCAGTTCTTTCAGGTTCCAAAGCAGTTTCCGGCCTTGTTTGGTCAACACAAAGTTATGAGTGGCACGCGACATTGTAGAATCCTTTCCGTAAAAGCCCCAATTAGTTGTTTACCATAAGAATATGGGTTGGCGGGCGGTTGTGTTCAATGTGGGGGCGGGGGAAAGAAAAAGAATACTGGATTACTCTTTATCAATCCGCATTACGGCTCGCCGTGTAATCTCAAATCGTTCGCCATTCGCAATTGCTCCGCGTCATACTTTGTAAATGCCTTCGCTCGCCGCTGTAGTTCAGATGGGAGAAGGGACAGATGCCGGTCGTCAATTACAACTCCGTCAAAGCGTGGAGCATACCCCTCCTCGGTCTTTGCAAATTCGACGATTGCCCGTAGGAAGGGAATCCCGACTTTTCTGCATTGGGTATGAACTCGGCCGCTAATGTAGGCAACGCCATAAGGAAGACTCCAGACGCATACGCCTTTCTCCCAAGGAATCGCATTAAGCCTATCACTTGTGAGCATTTTAAGGGCAGCCGTGTTCGGTTCCGGTCGCTTTCCTTCAAAGGCATATCCGGCTTTTGTCATTTCGCGTAAAAGCAACGGGAAATGATCCTCGTCAATTATCACGCCGTCATAGTTCGTCGCGGTCCTCATTGTGTGTTCAGTATAGCCGACGATTGCACGCCGATAGGGCATGTTTAGCCGCTTGCATAAAAAATGAACCTTGCCCGGAACATGAATTAGCCCTTTCGGGATTTTCCAAACCTTGATACCCCTCTTGTATTGATAAGCTGGCAATTTGTAGCTGGTCATCGGTGGACGTTCCGGGGACGACGTTTTTTGTCATGCGGATCGGCAAAGACCGCCGCGACGATATTTTTTCTATGGACTAGCAATTCATAGCCCGCCTCGGTCATGTGCAAAAATCCATCAATCCGGCACGCGAACCGCTCGAAAGGGATCGTCTTCCGGAGCGTAAAGGGTTGCCATTCGTTATCGCCGAGCTTCCGGATATGGCACGGGCTACCCGCCTGGATGATCCGTTCGCGTTCGACGGCGGGCGGTCGGCAAGTCTGTTGCTCTTTTCTTTTGGTAATGAGCCATTGCATTTTGGGATTCCTTGTTTGGTTGGGTTGTATCAATATCATCCGGAGACGGGCGGCCGACTTCAACGCCGATGGCTTTCCGTGTCCGATCCAAAATCGATTTAAGGCGACGGTCGGCGGCCGATTTGGAGCAACCGTATTTCGAGCCGATTTCTTCGAGGGTCATTTCGCCTAAAACGCGATCGATAAGCATGGCTTGTTCAGCCGGAGAGAGAACGGCCAACGCCATTTGCAGAGCGACGTTTTCCGGGGGTCGGCTCGCTCGCTTATCGACAACCGATCCTAGGCCGCCGTCAAGAATGTCCGGGTCGATATTGCTTTCATATAGCAACGCTCCCCGGAGCCGCTGGCGTTTATCTTGTCTGATTGCGGTTAGACATTCGTTTCCGACCACGCGATATAGAAACGTGGCAAACTGGGCAGTCTTTGGGTTGTAGTGCCGGAGGGCTTTCCATAGGCCGACCAGACGGATTGAACGGCGTTCATCAGGGGATAGTCGTGTAAATGTACGGCAGGCCGCCCGCATAATGGCTTGATTGCTGGGATTTTCCCACTCTTTTTGAAATTCCATCCGAGAAAATAGGGACGAATCCAACTATTTTCAACTTTTTTTCGATTCTTGGGATTTTCAGCGGGAAGAAAAACAACTTCCGGAGTAGGACAATGTAGAGTCGTGCGGAAGCGAAGGGCGATTGCGAGCATTAGCGAAGCGGCGAGCGATCGACCTAAGCTGTAGGGCGAAGGGAGCGGCACGCCGAAGGGAGCGAGCGGCTAGCGTAAGCGTAAGCGAGCGAACAAGGCTAGAGCGACCAAAGCCCGGCTAAGTAAAAGTAATAGAATCAATAGATTCAATAACTAGAGAGCTTGGACGTGGAAGGGAAGCGATAAGCGTGGTTGGTCGCGTAAGCGTGGCTTGTGTTTTTT
>Ga0207660_10001197_pt1 | contig 17384 bp, 18 predicted proteins | sample KBSC73BmetaG_FD_184335 | JGI IMG/M metagenome (GOLD analysis project Ga0207660, IMG submission 184335) | Corn rhizosphere microbial communities from Kellogg Biological Station, Michigan, USA - KBS C7-3B metaG (SPAdes) (version 2) | ecosystem: Host-associated > Plants > Roots > Rhizosphere ... | reverse complement strand
CTCGCCGCCGCCCGGGGGCAACGGACGTGGGTGCTCCGGGTCCCGGATCTGCGCTGCGGTGTCGAGGATCTCCGCGACCCGGCCGGCCGCGGCGACCGCCCGCTGAGCCTGCGCGACGAGCACACCGCCCAGCCGCAGCGGCCAGACCAGCATCAGCACGTAGGCGTTGAACGCGACCAGCAGGCCGATCGTCAGCGAACCGTCGAGCACCTGGTGCCCGCCGTACCAGAGCACGGCGACGAGGCCCAGCGCCGGCAGGAAGTCGAGCAGGGGCAGGTACGACGCGCGCACGCCGGCCGCCCGCAGTGACGCGTCGAAGACGTCGCCCGCCTCCTCGGCGAGGCGCGCTGCCTGTCGCGGCTCGGCACCGAACCCCTTGACGACGCGGACCCCGGAGACGGTCTCCTCGACCACCGTCGAGAGGGCCGCAAGCTCCTGCTGCAAGGTCAGCAGCTCGGGGTGGACCCTGGTCGAGAACCGGGTGGCCGCGACGCTGACGAACGGGAGCGGCGCGAGTGCGATGAGGGCGAGCCGCCAGTTGGTCGACAGCAGGACGCCGCTGACGGCCACGATGGTCAACGCGTTGGCGACGGCGAGCGGGATGTAGACCAGCAGGAACTGGATCTGCTGCAGGTCGCTGTTGGCCCGCGACATCAGCTGGCCGGTCTGCCAGCGGTCGTGGAAGGAGAAGTCGAGGCGTTGCAGGTGGCGGAAGAGCCGGCCGCGCAAACTGGTCTCGATCCGCGCGGCGACGCCGGTCGCGAGGTAGCGACGCGAGCCGGAGCAGACGCCCTGCACCAGTCCCACGACGACGATGGCGACGGTGAACGTCACCAGCGCGTGGTTGGACCGGTGCACGATGCCGCGGTCGATCGCGAAGCTCGCGAGCAGCGGGACGCTGACCTTCGCCGCGGTCCAGACGATGCCCGACAGCACCCCGGCGAGCAGCGGCAGCCGCTCGTGCCGCAGCCCGTCGCGCATCAGCCGCCAGCCCCGCCGGCGCGTCGCGGCCGAGGGGATTGCCGTCGGCGCGGCGTCGGGGGGCATGCGGGCATCCTCGCAAACCGAACCGCGTTCTGTCTTGCGACTTCGTCCCGCGCGTCGGGCCCGGCGCGTGGAGCCCGGGGGCTAAGCCGCGCGGTGCTCGAAGTGGTCGAGCAGCAGCGTGGCCAGGTGATCGGCGGCGAGCTCGGGGATCCAGTGGTTCACGCCGGTCAGCACCTCGAAGCGGTAGGGCGCGTCGACCCACCGTCTGGTCAGGTCGGCCGCGGTACGACCGAGGTAGCGGTCCCCGTCGCTCCAGACGTACAGGGTCGGCACGCGCACCGGGGCCGCCGTGCGGTTGCGGGTCAGGCCGAGAGCGAGCGCGCGGTACCAGTTGATCTCGGCGGTGGCGGCTCCCGGCTGCTGCAGCCGGCGCACGTATCCGCGCGCCTTCTCCTCCGGCAGCCCCTCGGCGACCATCTGCCGCACGAACTGCTCACCGCCGCGGGCGAGGATCGCCTTCTCCGGCAACCACGGCAACTGGAAGAGCAGCATGTACCAGCTGCGCAGCGCCTGGTTGCTGCGCAGCATGGCGTCGGTCATCGCCCGCGGGTGCGGCGTCGAGACCGACGTGAGCGAGTGCAGCCGCTCGGGTGCCTCCGTGGCTACCGCCCACGCGACGCCGCCGCCCCAGTCGTGCCCGACCAGGTGGAAGCGGTCGGCGCCCGCCGCGTCGGCCAGGGCCAGCACGTCGGCCACCAGCTCGTCCATCGCGTAGTCGCGGCGCGCCTGCGGGCGGGCTCCGGGTGAGTAGCCCCGCTGGTCCGGCGCCAGCGTCCGGTAGCCGTCGGCGTTGAGCCGTGGAGTGACCGCGTCCCAGGATTCCGAACCCTGCGGGAAGCCGTGCAGCAGCACGACCGTCTGGCCGTCGGCGGGCCCGCCGTCGCGCACGTCGAACGTCAGACCGGCGCGCTGAAAGCTGTCCATGTCGGGCAGCATGCCGTGGCCCTTCGCGGGTCGCGGCACTGGGTAGCCTCGGCTGGTGAACGACGCCGACTGGGGCCACGAGGTCCACGCCGGTGCGCGCCGGGGAGGCAGCCGGCACGGGCCTCACATCCACAGCGGTGCCGACGAGCGCTACCTGCGCCGCGCGCTCGCTCTGATCGTCGGCTTCATGCTGCTCGAGGTCGCAGTCGCGTTCGCGGCCGGTTCGCTCGTCCTGCTCGCCGACGCCGGACACATGCTGACCGACGCGGCGGCCGTGCTGGCCGCGATCGTCGCGGCGCGGCTCGCGGCACGTCCTCCGCAGGGCGCGTGGACGTTCGGGTTCAAACGGGCGGAGATCCTGTCGGCCGCGGGCAACGGCGTGACCCTGCTCGTCATCGCCGTCGTCATCGCGATCGAGGCGGCGCGGCGCATCGCCCACCCGCCACCGGTGGCCGGCCTACCGGTGCTGGCCGTCGCGCTGGCCGGCATCGCGGTCAACCTGCTGGCCACGTCGGCGCTCGCCCGTGCCAACCGCTCGTCGCTCAACGTCGAGGGCGCGTTCCAGCACGTACTGACGGACCTCTACGGGTTCATCGCCACGGCGATCGCCGGTGCCGTCGTCTACACGTTCGGCTGGAGGCTGGCCGACCCGGTCGCCTCCCTGGTCGTCATCGCGTTGATGCTGCGCGCGTCGTGGTCGTTGCTGTACGACGCCGGACGCGTGCTGCTGCAGGCGGCGCCGGCCGAGGTCGACGTCGGCGACGTACGCCTGCACATGCTGCAGCTGCGGCACGTGCAGGACGTGCACGACCTGCACGTGTGGATGGTGACGTCCGGGCTGCCGGTGCTCTCCGCCCACGTCGTGGTCGACGACGACTGCCTGTCCGACGGTCGCACCGCGCAGCTGCTCGACCGGCTGCAGGACTGCCTCGTCGGGCACTTCGACGTCGAGCACTCGACGCTGCAGATCGAGCCGGCGAGTCACGCCGGTCATGAAGCCGGCGCGCACCTGTAGCCCGGCGACGCCTCAGACGCGGGCGTCCGACGACGGCGGCTGGTGCTGCAACCGCACCGGCTGAGCGCGACGCAGGGCTACCCACGACGAAGGGGCCGCACCCGGTGCGGGATGCGGCCCCTTGCTGCGCTCGGACGGAGCGACGGATCAGGTCACTGACCCATCTTCACGCCCGGCTGACCGTGCGCGTACTCGAGCGGGTGGGTGAACTGCCGGCCCGGGACGTTCGCGCTCTTGTGGTACTTGCCGAGCGGCAGGATCGTGCGCCCCATCGTGCTTTCCAGCATCATCGCGGTGGCCACGTAGACCGCCGCCAGCGCGGCGAACGTGAAGGCGTAACCGCCGGCCGTGAACAGCCAGTCGACGCCGGACATCCAGCCGGCCGCACTCAGCGCCGAGCCGAGCGCGAGCGGCCCGAGCACGGTGAAGATGCCGAGGCTCTCGCCCAGCGACGCGATCGCCGCGCATCCCGTCACCACGGCGAGCACCACGAACCAGAAACCGAACGCGGGGTTGGCGGTGCCGAAGTGCGGCACGAGCTGCGCCGGGATCACCTTCGCAGCGACCATGCCGAACAACAGGCCGAACGCCATCCAGAACGAGCCCCACGTGCAGTGCACGGCGGTGGCCAGGCCGTCGCGCGCTCGGTAGGACCAGATGCCGGCCGCAAACTGCGCGACACCACCGAAGAGCGCGGCGAACGGGAACAGCAGCAGCGCGGTGTTGGCGTCGCCGTACCACCCGGCCTGCCACGCGCCGACCATCATCGTCGCGCCCGCGAACCCGAAGAGGCCGAGGATCGACGGCGCAGCGATCGGCGAAAGCACCACCCGGGTCCGGCTCTCCCAGACCTCGTGCTCGTCACGGTCGTCGTGGCGCCGACCAGCAGTCTGCTCGGTGGGATAGGTTTCGGTGGGATACGCGGTGGTCGCCGCCCGCCTTGGAGTCTCTGCCATGGCTTCCTCCTGGCATGCCTTGGAACCTGTTTGCGTCACACGGCTGATACCCGTCGTGGCGGGGCAGTATGAGTACGCATACGAGATATCTCGGATGACGAACTAAGGCGGTCGGATGGGGCGCGTGACCGGGCGACGGCGGGTGCTGCGCGTGGACGCGGAGCGCGTCGTACGCCGTCCCGACACGCTCGTCGTCGAGGAGCCGCTGGAGATCCGCATCGCCGGCCGGCCCGTCACGGTGACGATGCGCACGCCGGGTGACGACTTCGACCTCGCGCACGGCTTCTTGGTGACGGAGGGCATTGTCCGCTCCCCCGCCGAGGTCGACATGATCCGCTACTGCGCGGGCGCCGACGAGGACGGGCGCAACACCTACAACGTGCTCGACGTGGCCCTCGCCGACGGGGTCGCGCTGCCCGACCTGACGTTGGAGCGCAACTTCTACGCGACCAGCTCCTGCGGCGTGTGCGGCAAGGCGAGCATCGACGCGCTCGAGGTCACCGCGGCCTGGCCGATCGCCTCCGACGACCTGAGCGTCGACGCCGCCGTCCTCGCCGCGCTGCCCGATCGGCTGCGCGCCGCGCAGCGGGTGTTCGACTCGACCGGCGGGCTGCACGCCGCGGGGCTCTTCGACGCGGCCGGCGAGCTGCTGTGTGCCCGCGAGGACGTCGGCCGGCACAACGCGGTCGACAAGCTTGTCGGGTGGGCGCTGCGCGAGCGTGGGCTTCCGCTGGCCGGCTGCATCCTCGTGGTCAGCGGGCGGGCGTCGTTCGAGCTGACGCAGAAGGCGCTCGTGGCCGGGATCCCCATGCTCGCCGCCGTGTCGGCACCCTCCACGCTGGCGGTCGACCTGGCCGAGCGGGTCGGGATGACGCTGGTCGGCTTCCTGCGCGGGCCGTCGATGAACATCTACACGGGCCCGCAGCGGATCACGACGCCCGCAGGCTGAGCCGGGTCCGCGCGGCGAGCAGGGCGGCGACGGCCGCGCCGATGAGCAGCACGACGGTGATGTTCGACGCGCTGGCGACCGCGCCCGCGGCCAGCAGGCCGAGCGGGATCGTGCCGCCGAAGCCCATGATCCACAACGCGGTGACCCGCCCGCGCACCTCGTCGGCGATGTGCTCCTGCAACGCCGTCGACAGCGACGTGACGGTGACGAAGTAGGTGAAGCCGACGATCAGCGCCACCGGGTAGGCCGCCTCCGCCGACCGCACGAGGGCGAACGCCAGCAGGGACAGCGCGAACGCGCCCAGCCCGACCCGCACCAGTCGCCGGCGAGGCTGCGAGACGAACACTGTGCCCACCGACACCGCGCCGGCGGCCGCGCCCAGGCCGAACAGCGCGTAGAGCCCGCCGTAGAGCGAGCTCTCCGGGTCGATGCCGAGGTTGCGCGCGGCCAGCACCGGCATCAGACCGATGAACGGAAGGCAGAAGAACGACAACGTCGCGATGATCGTCAGGCACTGCCGGATCAGATCGTCCTGCCGGGCGATGCGGATGCCCTGCGCGATGCGCTGCAGGCCGCTGTTGGCGGCCGCGGCGACGCGAGGCAGCGGTACGACCAGCAGCGGGCCGATCGCGAAGACATAGGTGACGGCGTTGAGCGCGAAGATGCCGCCGACGCCGACGACCGGGATCAGCAGGCCGCCGACGGCCGGGCCGATGACGCGCGCGACGTTCATCTGCACCGACTGCAGCGACACCGCACCGGGCAGGTCGCGCCGCCCGACGAGCGTCGGCAGCACGGAGGAGAAGGTCGGCGCGTTTATGGCGTTGCCGATGCCGACGAGGACGACGACGACGAAGACCAGCACCTTCGACGGGTGGCCCGAGGCGGCGACCCAGGCGAGCACAGCCGACATCACCATCTGCTCGAGCTGGCAGATGATGAGCAGCACCTTGCGGTCGACGACGTCGGCGAGCGCGCCGCCCACCATCGCGAGCGCCAGCAACGGGCCGAGCTGCGCGAAGCCCAGCAGCGACACGTAGCCCGCCGAGTGCGCCAGCTGGAAGGCGAAGACGCCGAGCGCGACGTTCTGCATCCAGGTGCCGACGTTGGACGCGAAGGCCCCGCCCCAGATGAGCCGGAAGTCTCGATAGGCCAGAGCCGCGCGGGCCGATCCGGGGACGTAGGGCAGATCGCCTTCGAGCTGCGCGTCGTCGGCTTGTTCGGGGTACGGGCGCGGGCGCGCTTCGTCACGGGCGGTGGTCACGAGCGGCTCACCCGGCAATTATCGACGACGAAGCCGAATCCCGCTCGGTTCGGCTCCGAGCACCCGCCCGTCGGCCATCTGCACGACCCGGTCGGCGTACGCCGCACCGGCCGGATCGTGGGTCGCGACGACGACCGCGCCGCCGCGCTCGGCCACGGACCGGAGTACGCCGAAGAGCGTGGCCGCGTGCTCACCGTCCTGATGCGTAGTGGGCTCGTCGGCGAGGACGATGTGCGGCTGCAGCACCAGCGCGCGGGCCACCGCGGCGCGCTGCTGCTGGCCGAGTGAGATCTCGGCGGGCTGCCGGTCGGCCAGGTCGGCGAGATCCAGAGTTCGCAGCAGGTCGTCGGCGGCGGTCCGGTCCGGGGCCCGCCCGGCGAGGCGCACGGGCAGCAGCACGTTGTCGCGGACGGTCAGGTCCTCGAGCAGGCCGAGGCCCTGCGGGACCACCCCGACCTGCGCCCATGGCGGCGGGCCGCCGTCGGAGCGTTCGGCGAGGAACACCTCGCCCGCGTCGGGCGTCTCCCAGCCGCCGAGGACGAGCAGGGCGGTGGACTTGCCCGACCCCGAGGGGCCGACCAGCGCCACCACCTCCCCGACCGCCACGGACAAGTCGACGGCGCGCAGCGCGTGGACGGCCTCGCCCGCACGGCGGTAGGTCTTGTGCACCCCCGCGAGGCGGGCCGCGATGGTCATGACGCCGCCTCGACGGCCCGACCGTGCTCGACCCGGACGACCCGGTCCGCGCGCTCGACGACGGCCGGGTCGTGCGAGGAGACGACCACACAACCGCCGGCGGTCGCCAACCGGCGCAACGCGTCGATGACCCGTGCGCCGGCGACGTGGTCGAGCTGCGCGGTCGGCTCGTCGCAGACGAGCAACGCCGGGTCGCCGATACCGGCGAAAGCGACGCCCAGGCGTTGCTGCTCACCCCCGGAGAGTTGGGCCGGGCGATGGTCGGCCCGGCCGTCGAGCCCGAACGCGTCCAGCAGTCGGTCGGCGTCGGCGGCGCCGGTCCCGCGCAGCCGCGCGGCGAGGAGCAGGTGCTCACGTGCGGTCAGGTAGTCGATGAGGTTCGCCGACGGCTGCTGGAAGAGGTAGCCGATCCGGCGGCGGCGCAGCCGGCGGCGGGCCGCGGACGACATTCGCGTCGTGTCACGGCCGTCGATGCGCACCGCACCGCCGTCGGGCCGGTCGAGGCAGGCCAGCAGGCGCAGCAGCGTCGACTTGCCCGAGCCGCTCGGCCCGGCGACGACGGTCAGCTCGCCGGCCACGAAGTCCGCGGCCAGCTCCTGCAGCGCCGTGACCGGGGCGCCCCCGGCCACCGCGTAGGTCTTGGTCAGCGCCTCGCACACCGCCCGCGTCTCAGGCATCGCGCAGCACCTCGGCCGGATCGGCCCGGTCCAGCGACCGCTGCGCGAAGAGGCTGGCGGTGACAACGGCCACGGCGACGACGAGCGCGACGACCCCGAGCGCGGCGTAGGGCGTGACCAGGACCGTGGCCGGCGGAGTGGTCGGGTCGAGGTCGAGCGGTCCGGCCACCGCGTGGACCGCCGCCAAGGCCAGGCCCAGGCCGACGACCAGCCCGACGCCCAGGCAGGCGGCCAGCTCGAGCGCCACACCGGCCAGGTGACCGGCCCGCGACATCCCCATGCGGCGCACCATCACATACGACAGCCGCCGAGCGCGTGATCTCGACTCCAGGTAGAGCAGCAGACCGCCGAGCCCGACCGTGGCGGCCAGGACGGCCAACGCAGTCAGGTAGTCGAACGTGTAGCTGACCGGCAGATAGACGCCCTTGTCGACAACCGCGCTGGCACGGAAAGGAAAGCGGATGGGCAGCGCCGCCTGCGCCGCCTGGCGCTGGATCTGCTGCTCGTCGCCACGCACCCAGAGCTCGTGCCAGGCTCCCGGCAGCCCGGCGAGCGCCTTCCGGTCGACGACGAGCAGCGGGCCACTGCGCCCCTCGCTCGGAAAGTCGGCGGGATGGCCGACGATGTCGACCGGCACCCTGATGGCCGGCGCGGACAGCTGCGAGATCAGCAACGTCTGGGGCCCGTGGAGATTCGCACCGACCAGCAGCGCCGGCGGCAAGCCTTCCGAGCCGCTCGTGACACGTTGCAGCTGCCGCTGCAGTGACGGACTCAGGGTGGGATCGGCGTAGGCCGCGTCGGCGAAGGTGCGCACGTCGACACCGATGACGTCGACCCGCAGATCGCCCAGCGGCTCGCCGGGGTAGCGGAGGACCTCGGTGCTGTGACCACGCCACCCGGCCGGCATGGGTGCGGGCTCGGTGAGCAGCAGGACGACGTCGCTGCCGATGTGCAGCCGCGCCTCGGTCTGCAGCGTCGTACGCACGGACGCGGAGACGCTCGCGCCGTACAGCGCCACGGCTGCGGGTAGCGCGGCAGCCGAGACGAGCAGGACGGCGACCAGCGGGGCGCCGGTGATCCGGCGCAGCGCGAGGTAGGGCACGTTGGGCAGCCGGTCGCCGCGCCGGCGCAGGGTCAACGTCCCCGCCGCGAGCAGCCGGCCGACGAACGTCACGGCGCCGACGAAGAACAGCAGCGGGAAGACCAGAAGCAGCGGGTCGACGTGGGCCACCGAGCCGAGGCCGAGGGCGTCGGTCTGCGAACTGCCACCGACGAGCCGGCCCACCGCGACACCGGCGCCGGCGAGCACCGCCAGCTCCCACGGCACGAGTGCCGGCCACCTGCGCCGTAGGCCGATCGCTCGCTCGGCGGTGCTGCGCACGCGCACCCCCGCCACCCAGCCGAGCAGCAGCAGCGCGACGGCCAACGCGGCGGCCGCTACCTCCAGAGCCTGCAGCGGGCGGCCGGCCGAGAGCAGAGCGCTCGGGCCGACCAGGCGCACGAGTCCCAGCGCGACCGCCCAGCCGGCGGCGGCTCCGAGCAGCGCGGCCGGCGCCATCTCGAGCAACGCCTTCGCACCGAGCGCGGTCGGGCCGACGCCGTGGGCGACGAGGACGTCGACCTCCACGCGCCGACGTTCGACCCAGTAGACGGCGGCGGCCCCGACCACCAGCAGCGCGACCACGCAACCGGCGACAGCGATCGGCGTGACGGTCGAGGTCAGCGCGCTCTGCACCAGGATCGCCCGCTGCAGGAAATGAGCGAGCTGGCCGGGCGGCGGGTCGAGCGACCGGAACGGCTGGTCGCGAGGCGCCCCGCCGCCGACGAGCGCGTCGCGCTGCCGGTCGATGCCGGTCACGACGGCGGTCGTCCGGTCGGTGGTGATGCCGGCGACGTCGACGAAGGACGTGAAGAGCCCGGTGGCCTCGGCCCCGGTGCGCTCGGCCACGGTGAGCGCGGTCGGCAGGTCGGCCAGGAGCACGTCGAAGACCGGCGGCGGGGTCAGCGTGTAGGGGTTCTGGTAGAAGTCGCCGGTCAGCTGGCACCAATAGTCGGCTGCGTACGCCGCGCCCTCACGCAGGTCCCGGTAGACGCCCTTGATGCGCACCGACGCCTGCCCGCCCGTGCCGGCCAGCGGCAGGGTGTCACCGGCCTCGATTCCGAAGTCGCGCGCACCGCGGTCGGAGATGTAGGCGCCGTCGCCGGCGACCTGGCGGAGCACGTCGACGTGGTCGCGGAATCCGGTGCGGCTGACGATTCGCACCGTGTCGGCGCCGTTCTCGGGTGCGCCCTGCACCTTCGTCAGGAAGTCCAGCGTCGTGACCTGGTGCACCCGCGGCACCCCGCGCGTCGCCGAGGCGACCTGCCCTTGCCGAAGGTCGAGCAGCTGGGCGCCGACGAGCGCGGGCGGGATCCGGCTGGGTCGTTCGGGATCGAAGGCGACCTGGCGGAACGGCACGTCGACCTCGTAGGTCGGGCCCACCGTGCTGCCGCAGCTGTCGTCGATCTGCTGGTGCAACGAGGCGTTGGCCGAGGAGGTCAGGAACAGCGGCGCGGACGCGGCGGCGACGCCGAGCACCAGGACGGCCCCGAAGACGGCAGCGAATACCCCTGGGCGGCGCAGCAGCAGCACCGGCGCGCGGCGCCACGGAGCGCTCCCGAGCACGCGCCACGGGCCGAGGCGAGGATGCTCGGCGATGATCCGACCTACCCGCGGTCGGTGGCGACGGCCCACACGCGATCCATCATGCACGGCTGGCGTGCCGTTGACCGCGAGCGCTCTACCGCAGCGCGCCGCGCGTCAGGTGGTGCTCTCGATGACCGGCATCGCTCAGCCGGCGGCCACGTCCGTGTCGTCGGTGTCGTCGATGACGATGAGCCTCGGACCCTCGCTGGGCGCCTCGTCCTCGACCAGCTCGAGCTCTTCGTCGTCGACGGCCTCTGCCTGCTCAGGCACGGCACCGTCGCGGGTCGTCTCGACGTCGCGCAGCACCTGCTCGTAGAGCTCGGTCGCGTAGCGCAGCGAGTCGACGTGCCCGGCGGAGATCTCACCGAGCGCCTGCGCACGCAGCTGGGCGGCCTCGTGCAGCGCGCGGTCGTGGTCGACGGCGGAGGTGCGCAGGATCTCGGCGCGCGTGAGGCCCGCCTCCCGGATCGCCTCCGAGCGAGTCACCCCCGCCTCGCGGATCGCCTCCGCCCGTGCGCGGGCGCTTTCGGCGACGGCCTCGGCGGCACGCAGCGTCTCCTCGTAGGCCGCGGCCGCGGCCGCCAGTTCCTCCTCGTAGGCCTGCTGCACGCGACGCTTCGCGGCGTTCTCGGCATCACGAAGGGCAGCGGCATACGCCTCTTCGGCCTGGCGCTGGGCGCGGGCGCGGTCCTCCTCGGCCCGGCGCATGCGCTGGTCGTGCTCCTCGCTGACCCGACGCAGCGCCTCTGCCCGGGTGACGGTGGCCTCACGCAGTGCGTCCGCGCGAGCCAGCGTCGCCGCCTTGATGGCGTCGGCGCGGGCGATCTCGGCGTCCGCGACAGTGGTCGCGGTCTCGAGCGCTTCGACGTGCGCAGCCTCCGCCACGCGCATCGCTTCCTGGTAGGCCTCGTCGCCGGTGATCAGCCGGACGCTGTCGGACATGCCGCCTCCCTGTGGTCATCGAGAGGCACAGTGTGCGCCCAGTCGCGGGACGAGGGAAAGGGACGACGCAGCCACAAAGGGATGGCTGCGTCCGGCCCCTCTACGCAGGCGTCGGCTTCTTGGCGCTGGACCCTTGCGGAACGAGGGCAATCATGGTCTCGACCACGTCGAGGTTGCGGAACGACGGCGGCGCCTCGCAGAGCGCCGCGAGATTCGCGCTGTACTGCTGCGTCGCCGGATGGCTGGAGTTGGCCATCGCCACGTCGTACGACGGGAACTCGACGATCGCCAGATAAGTGTTGGGCCGGTCACGGTCGGCCGTGAACACCGACATGGTGGCCGGCAGCGGGTCGCCGGCAGCCTTGCGCTCCTCCTGCATCCGGTCGACGAGAGCCCTCACCTCGTCGATCTTCTTGGTCGTCATCTCGATGATCTGGACGAAGGCGGCCATGGTGCCCCCCACTGGTCGTGCGCCGACGGCGCTCGTGACCCGCCCCACGGTGGACCTGTGCCGGCACGGGCGCAAGACCGCAGACAGATACGGAACCAGCGCGCAGTCGACGGATCCGGCGGCCCAGTCGACCGGCCCGGCAGCTCAGCCGGCCGGCCCGGCAGCGCGCACCTGGTCGACGGCTACCAGCGCGTCGCGCAGCTTGTCGATCCACTCGCCCTCGTGGCGCCCGACGAGACGCACGCACCAGCCGAGCGCGTCGGCACGTGACCGCGCGACCCCGGCGGCGACCAACGTGTCGAGGACCCGCCGCTCCGGCTGGCGCAGCCGAGTCATCATCGGCACGGACAGGCTGGTGAACACCTGCCGCGTCTCGCCGCACTCGGCGCCCCAGGCGACCTTGCGGCCGAACTTGTGCTCGGCCTCGCGGGCGACCTGCATGCGCTCGGCCCGGGTGTCCTCCCGGAACCGCTGGATGCGGCCGGCCTCGGCCGCCCGCTCGGACGCTGCGTCCCCGGACTCGTCGGGCGCGCGGATGCGACCCACGACGACGATCTCCTCACGGTCGACGGTGATCTCGGGCGCACCGTCGTACCAGCCCTCGGGCAATCGCCCGCGGATCCAACCACTGATCTCATCCATGCAGTTATTACATGCTTACATCCATGCACCGTCAAGGATGCAGACGAGCGCATTCGGGCTGGGTCCTTGTCTGCGTCACACTGACCCGCGTGGTTCGAGAGAGCCGGCCCTCACTGACTGCGCGCTGGGTCGCCGCCCAACGGGCGCGACTACACGAAAGCCGGCCTTTCCTCCCCGACGGTGAACCGGAGGCGGAGCGCAGCCTCTACCTCCAACTCGGCCGCGCCTTCTCGCTGCCCGGCTTACGTCCGACCGGGATGGGGCTGCGGACCCGGTTCATCGACGAAGAGGTGTTGCGCGCCATCAGTGATGGCATTGATCAGATTGTGCTTGTCGGTGCCGGTTATGACGCACGAGCGTTGCGTTTTCGCCAGCCCGGAGTGCGTTGGTTCGAGGTAGATCACCCGGCGACGCAGCCGGACAAACGGCAACGGATGCAGCGGGTCGGTGACGACCTCGGGCACGTCACATTCGTGCCTGTGAACCTGCTCGTCGACGACATCAGGGCGCACTTGGATGCTGCGGGGCTCGCGGTCGCCCGACCAAGCTTGTTCATCTGCGAGGGGCTCTTCACTTACCTGCCGAACGAGGCGGTCAGCGCGCTGTGCCGGCAATTGTTCGAGCTTTCGGCGCAGCGCAGCACCTTGGTGGCGAGCATCCTCGTGGTCCCGCCACGACGCGGCCGCCTGGCTCCGCAGAGCGCCGCCGACGCCCTGCTCGCACTCCTGGGCGAACGACGTCTTGGAATCTTTCATCCCGGGACGGCAGAACAGCTACTGCGCCAAGCCGGGTGGGGGCTGCAACGCCGGGCCGCCACGCGGCCGGCACGCTTCGGTGGTAGCCAGCTAGCGGTCATCGCCGCGCAACCTGCCTAGGCAGCCCTCCGCTTCGTCGACAACTCTGGCATGCGCCTGCTCACGGGGTCAGAGAGCCGACTCCCGGGCGTCCGCGCCTACGACGGCGACCATCGTTCCGGCCGTAGCGTGGACGCATGACGAGTCGTCGATGGCGAGACGTACGACGTCGTCTGGAGTTACCCGAACCCGATCCCCTCGGCGCAGCAGATCGCCGGTCTCCTGGCCTTCTGGGAAGGAAAGCCCGGGATCGGGGTCCTGGTGGGGCCGGGCTCCCGCGGCGGACCGGCACCCGTTTCGTGACCGACATCGGTCACCCGGTTGCCCGGTCATTGCACAACCCCAAAATCGGTGGCCACGACGTCGCGAGACGCGCAAGGCTCTGCCGAGTGGCGCTGATCACTTGGGACCGCGAACTCGCGGAAATGTAAGCGTATGACGACACCGGCGCTGGTTCCCAGCCGCACAAAATAGGGGTCGAGTGATGGCCTACGACGAGGATCTGGCCGACCGAGTCCGTGAGCACTTGGTCGGTACTCGGGTGACCGAGAAGAAGATGTTCGGCGGTCTAGCATTTCTCGTGGACGGCAACATGGCCGTCGCCGCACGCGGCCACGGCGGCTTGCTCGTGCGCGTCGACCCATCCGAGTCCGACCGGCTTGTCGAGGAACCGGGCGTTGAGCCGATGCAGATGGGCGGGCGAGCCCCGATGACTGGTTGGCTGCACGTCGCCGCTGAAGCGATTGCCGACGACGAGTCCCTCGACCGGTGGGTCCAGCGGGGCGTCAGATACGCCCTCAGCCTGCCCACGAGGTAGCGCCCCAGCGCCCCCCAAGGTCGAGTGAGACGCATCAGCCGAAGTAACGCGCTCCCAGTGGGGCGGGTGGGGCTCGAACCCACGACCGACGGATTATGAGTCCGCAGCTCTGACCGGCTGAGCTACCGCCCCGGCGTACGCAGGCAGCGTAATCGGCGCTGCGGGAGGCGCACGATCTCCGAGGATTGAGCTGCGACACGCGCGAAGGTGACAAAGCGCACAGCAGCAACGTCGAGGGCCGCAAACGCGTAGCGTGCGATGCCGTGAGCGCACAGACCCACCGATGCCCGCGGTGCCGCGCGCTGCTGGCGCGCCGCGACGCCGTGCGCCGCCCCGACGGCACCCTGCTCGCCATCTGCGACGCGTGTACGGCGATCTTCCGCCTCGACCAGCACTGAGACGCCGCGCTCGCTCATCCGCGTAGCGGGAACCGCAGGACCCGGTCGTCCAACGGCCCGGGACTGCCACGCCCATCCCGGTTGCTCGTCGTCACCCACAACGAACCATCGAGCGCGAGCGCGACCGTGCGCAACCGACCGTAATCTCCGTCGAGCATCGAGACCGGCGAGCCGAGCCGGCCGCCGCCCAGCAGCGGGATGCGCCACATCCGCTCGCCGCGAAGCGCGGCGACCCAGAGCGATCCACCGGCGATCGCGATGCCGCTGCCGGAGTTCTCATCCGTCGGGAACGTCACCAGCGGATCGGTGAACCGCGGCGCCCCTCCCGGGCCGACGACCAGCGGCCAACCGTAGTCCTGGCCGCGCACGATCAGGTTGATCTCGTCGTCGCGGTCCGGGCCGAACTCCGAGGCGAACAGCCGCCCGGCCGAGTCCCACGCGAGCCCTTCGACGTTGCGGTGGCCGTAGGTCCACACCGGCGTCCCGAACGGGTTGTCCGGCGGCACCGCGCCGTCCGGGTCGATGCGAAGGATCTTGCCCCCCAGCGACGAGCGGTTCTGCGACAGCGACGACTGGCCGGTCTCGCCGGTGCCGGCGTACAGCTTGCCGTCGGGGCCGAACGCGATCCGCCCGCCGTCGTGGATGCCACCGCGGGGGATCCCGGTCAGCACCGGCTGCACGGGCCCGGCGCGGCCACCGTCGTAGGTGAAGCGGGCGATCCGGTTGTCGGAAGTCGTCGAGTAGTAGACGTAGACGAGGTGGTCGGCGGCGTACGACGGGGAGATCGCAAGTCCGAGCAGGCCCGCCTCACCGCCGGCGCTGACGTCGATATGGGTCACCTGTTGCGGGGGCTGTCCCGGCCGCACCCGCACTACCCGTCCGGTGTCGCGTTCGGTCACGAGGGCGCTGCCGTCGGGCAGGAAGCCGAGCCCCCACGGCACGTCGAGGCCGGACGCGACGACGGTCGGCGGCCCGAGAGCCGTGGCTACCGGCGAGGGGGCCGCCGTCGTGGGCACGGCGGTCGACGGCAGTGTCGACGTGGGAGAGGCCGCCATCTCCGACGCCGCCGGCGAGCTGGGCCGGGAACTGACGGAACGTCCGGCGGACGAGCCGCTGCACCCGGCCATCAGGGCCAGCAGGCAGGAGACGGCGACCGCGCGTCGCATGCCGGCCGAGTCTAGGAGCGGTGCAGCTCGTCGCCGCTACGCTGGCCGGTGCTCGCAGCAGAGATCGCCGCCGATGGATGCCCTACAGGCCGCTGACCTGGGAAAACACTCCCCTGTGCTCCCGCGACTGGACTCGAACCAGTAACCTGCCGGATGATCTTGGCGGGTTCACGGGGGGTTCGCTGCTGTTCGCCGAAGTGCGGTGTTTTTCCTTGTACCCAAGGGATTTTTGGTCGTCAGCAGTCGCAGCCGTTCATCGCCGTTCAGAGCGGTTTTCGCTGCCAGTTGTCGTCAGCGTTGTCGTCAAACGCGATCTTGAGTCGAGGCTACAGACCCGCCAGTCGCCGGAGCCAGTCGTCGACGGCCGAGACGGTGACGGGGTCGGCACTACCAAGCCGGCGCTGCAGCCGGCGCTGGGACACGGACCGGACGTACTCCGGCATGACGAACGACGCTTTGTCCAAACCACGGCCCGACACCGGGACATGGTGGGCGAACCCCCGGTGGCGGGTCGTGATCGGGACGACGATGACGAGGCCGACTGGCCAGGAGTTGAACGCCGCTGTCGAAACCACCAGTACGGGTCGGGTGCCGCCCTGTTCTCCCGGAGCGGCCGGGTCGAGGCCGGCGAGCCAGACCTCGCCGCGGTCAGGCGTCGAGCCGCTCAACCGTGCCCTCGTCCCACGTCCGCCCCTCGGCGAGGTAGTCCTCCCACGCGTCGGGGTCGGCGTCGCGGAGCTGACGCATCTGCCGGGCCGCTTGATCCATGAGGGCAGCATCCGCGGCCTGCCTCGACAGGTCGTCGAGCAGCGCACGCACCGTCGTCCCGCGCGCGCGTGCGGCCGCAGCGAAACGGTCGCGCACCTCTAGGGTGACCTTCAAGGATGTCAGTTCGGACACCCTTGCAAGATACCCCTCATGATGGCCATCCCGTCGCCGCCGAGAGACACCCGCCGTAAGGATCAGGTCGTCGCGAGGTGGCGGCGGCGCGCGCTGGCGTAGAGCGCGACCGCGCCGATAAGGACGGCCAAGGTGACGGCGAGCGCGTTGCCGGCGGGTACGCGGGTGAGTCGTTCGTCGCCGGCGCCGACGAGGCCGGCGCAGGGGATGGTGATCAGCCAGGCGAGCACGATGTTGCCGGCGATGCCCCACCGGACCGCGGAGGCCTTCTTGGTGGCGCCGGCGCCGAGGATGGCGCTGGAGATGGCGTGGGCGGTGGAGACGGGGAACCCGAGTCGGGCGGTGAAGTACAGCAGGGTGGCGGTGACGGTTTCGGCGGCGAACCCTTCGGCGGGCTGCAGCCGGGTGACGCGCTGGCCGAGAGTGCGGATGATCCGCCAGCCGCCCGCGTAGGTCCCGGCCGCCGTCGCTCCCGCTGAGGTGACGATGACCCAGGTCGGGACGTCGAAATGGTTGGCGGAGGCGTGTCCGGTGGTGATCAGCGCGAGGGTGATGATGCCAATCGTCTTCTGCGCGTCGTTGGTGCCGTGGGTGAAGGAGACGAAGCCGGCCGACAGCAGCTGAAGGCGTCGGAAGATCCGGTTCACGGTGCCGGGGGCGCGGCGGCGTACGAGCGGTCAGAAGTTTGGGCGGGTCAAGTCCTTGAGCATCGAGATGTCCAGCGCCTGCTCGGCGATCATCCGCTTGAGCCGGGCGTTCTCCTGCTCCAGCGTCTTGAGCCGGATCGCCTCGTCCTCCTTCATCGACCCGTACATCCGACGCCACCGGTAGAACGTCTGCTCCGCGCAGCCGAGCTTCTTGCACACCTGCGGGATCGTGGCACCCTGGCCCTGCAGCCGCTCCGCCTCACGCAACTTCGCGACGATCTGCTCCGGTGACAACCTGTTCGCGGCAGCCATCAGGAACTCACACCACTCCTCTCACTCGACATCAGACTCAC
>Ga0207660_10001196_pt1 | contig 17395 bp, 17 predicted proteins | sample KBSC73BmetaG_FD_184335 | JGI IMG/M metagenome (GOLD analysis project Ga0207660, IMG submission 184335) | Corn rhizosphere microbial communities from Kellogg Biological Station, Michigan, USA - KBS C7-3B metaG (SPAdes) (version 2) | ecosystem: Host-associated > Plants > Roots > Rhizosphere ... | reverse complement strand
GCCGGCGATGAAACGCCCCGGGTCACGATCAAGCGCATTCAGCCCTTGAGCGATCTCGCGAAGCGCACGCGACTGCAGATGATCGTGCATCTCAGCGATTCCGGCCCGATCGACCGCGTAGTCCGCGAGCTGGCCGGCTCGCGCGGGAGCAACGGAAAGGTCACTTTGGTTATCGCGCTCGCCTCGGGCGGCACCGCCCAGGTCATTGCCGGCCGCGATTTTGCGCTCGACGCGGAGCTCGCCGCTCGCATCGAGCGCATCACCGGAGAAGGGACCGTGGACCTTTCAACGCAGGAGCCGAAGCTGGCGCTGGTCGGTTAGTGACCGTGCTCGCCAGTCCCTGGGCTGGCTGCGCTCAGGCCATCCAGAAGCCGTCGCGGTTCACGAGACTCGTGATGTGCGCGTTCTGCTCCTCGGTCATGTCCTTCTTGAACTTCGGGAAGACCTGCTCCTCTTCCATGTGGGCGTGCTCGGCGACGAGCTGGCGGAACTCGCGCACCCGCTCGAGCCAGTTCGGCGCATCCGGTCCCATTTCATTGAGCTCGTAGATGAACGTCTTGATGTAGCCGTGCTCGCTCCCGAGATGGTCGGCATCGGCGAAATCATCATCCTCGCGAAGCGCCGGATAGACCACCATTTCTTCGGAGTGGGCGTGCTTGTCGAGCGCGTGGCAGAGCTTCATGAACAGCATCTTGCGCTTGAACGTCTGCGTCTGGTCGGTCGCGAGCATCTTGTCGAAGATCGCCAGTGCCGCGTCGTGCTCCGCGGCAAGGATTTCATCCCAATCGCCGATTGTGGATTCCATCCCCTGCATCAGCGCCTTGCGGCCGTAGTTCGCGGCAAGGCCGATCGCCGCTCCGCCGAGCGCCGCAGCAATGATCGGGCCCGCGCCGTCACCGAATGAAAAGGCGCTGCGGTTGCTGCTGGAACGGCCGCGGTTTTCGCTTCCGCTGCTGCGGTTGGACGAACGGTTTTGGGTGCGCGTCGGCATGAGATCCTCCTTGCTGGAAATTTGCCCGATTCAACGGTTGGAGCACCCGCGCCGTTCCTGTTGCGAGCCTCGCTGAGGCCACCGTTCGCCGCTTCTGTCAGAAGCTGTTGGAGGGCTCCTGCGGCTGCTCGGGAGGGGGAGCCGCTTCGTTGGTCGGAGGGGGCGCCTGCGGTTCCGTTGACGGAGGCAATTGCTCGACGACGTTCTGCAGCGGGGGCACCGGCTTGGGACTCTCATATTCCTCGCCAGGCTGGGGACGCGGCGCCGTGCTCACCGGCGGCGGGGCCTTGTTCACCGGCGCCGGCGCCCCCTGGTAGACACAAGCATCCAACCCGTCCCGGGCGACGATAGGAATCCGTGCTGCAATGGTGTTGCCGTAGCGGCGGGTGAAGCCCTTCGGCGCGATCGCTCCGCGCTTCTTGGGCAGCGGGAGCACGGCGGCGATCCGCGCCGCCTCTGTCGCGCTCATCGCGCTGGCGTCATGGCCGAAATAGCGCTCGGACCCGGCATTCACGCCGTAGGTCCCGATGCCCGTCTCGCCGAGGTTTAAATAGACCTCCATGATCCGGCGCTTGCCCCACAGATGCTCGATGAGGAAAGTGAACCAGGCCTCGACTCCCTTCCTTGCGTAACCGCCCCCTTGCCAGAGGAAAGCGTTTTTCGCGGTCTGCTGGCTGATCGTCGAGCCGCCGCGGATTCGCCCGCCCGAAGCATTGCGTTTCATCGCATCCTCAATGGCTTCGACATCGAACCCATGATGCGAACAGAACTTGCTGTCCTCCGCGGCGATCGCCGCACGGACCATGTCCCGGTCAATCTGGCCGATCGGCATCCAGTCGCGATGCGCGCCGCGGCCGGCAACGATGTCACGGATCATCGTCGCCGTGATCGGCGGATTGATCCAGCGATAGGCGAGCACCCACAGCACCGAAATGATGATGAAGGCGACGACCAGCTTGACGATCCAGCCGATGATTCGGCCGACGATCGAGCCTTTGCGGCGGCGCTTGTACCGCGGGATGGCCGCGCTGCTCCGTTTCACCATGCCCAACTGCTAGCGGCGCTGACAAACCGCGTCGAGAGTCCCACGTTGGAGGGGTGCGCGATCTCGATCTCGTCTTCGACCGATTGGCTGCCTCCGCCTTCCGGAGCCGCTTTCGGCTGGACGCGAAGGAGAGCGCCTATCTTGCCGAGCGCGGGCTCTCGACAGTGCTCGATCATGCCCGGGATTTCATCGCAAAGCGCCTCGCACCCGCAGAGCCACTGAATGACGGCCGCCAGACGCCGATGCGCGGCCACCCGGTGTTCATCGCCCAGCACGCGACCGGAACCTGCTGCCGCTCCTGCCTCGAAAAGTGGCACGGGATCGAAGCCGGCCGGCCGCTCAGCGGTTCCGAGCAGGAACATGTCGTCAGCGCAATCAGACGCTGGCTCGAAACCCAGGCGCGCTAAGTCCTCGCCTTGCCGCAGTGCAGCAGCGCATTTACATCCCCACCATGACCTCGACGAACGACATCCGCCGCTCCTTCCTCGATTATTTCGAGGGGAGCGGTCACGCACGGATTCAGTCAGCGCCGCTGGTGCCGCACAACGACCCCACGCTGATGTTCGTCAACGCCGGGATGGTGCCCTTCAAGAACGTCTTCACGGGGCTCGAGACCCGTCCTTATTCGACGGCGACGAGCTCGCAGAAGTGCGTAAGGGCGGGCGGCAAGCACAACGACCTCGACAATGTCGGCTACACCGCGCGACACCACACCTTCTTCGAAATGCTCGGCAATTTCTCGTTCGGCGACTATTTCAAGGATCGTGCGATCGAGCTCGCCTGGAACCTGATCACGAAGGAATGGGGGCTGAGCCCCGACCGGCTCACCGCAACCGTCTATCACACCGACGACGAGGCGTTCGATCTTTGGAAGAAGATCAGCGGCCTGCCCGAGAGCCGGATCATCCGTATTCCGACCAAGGACAATTTCTGGGCGATGGGCGATGACGGCCCGTGCGGCCCCTGCTCGGAGATTTTCTACGACCATGGCGACCACCTCCCCGGCGGCCCTCCCGGAAGCCCGGACGAGGACGGCGACCGCTTCGTCGAAATCTGGAACCTCGTATTCATGCAGTACGAGCAGGCGGCCGGCGAGATCGTCTCCGAGCTGCCGAAGAAGAGCATCGACACCGGCATGGGCCTCGAGCGCATCGCTGCAGTGCTCCAGGGCGTCCACGACAATTACGAAATCGACGTCTTCAAGGGCCTCATCGCCGCGAGCGAGGCGCTGACCCACACCAAGGCCGAAGGTGAGGCGAAGGCGAGCCACCGGGTCATCGCCGATCACCTGCGCGCGAGCGGCTTCCTCGTCGCCGACGGCGTGCTCCCGGCTAACGAGGGCAGGGGGTACGTCCTCCGCCGGATCATGCGCCGCGCGATGCGCCACGCCCACCTGCTCGGCGCGAAGGAGCCGTTGATGTGGCGCCTGCTACCGGCGCTCGTGGCGGAGATGGGCGCGGCTTATCCCGAGCTGGTCCGCGCGCAGCCCCTGATCGAAGCAACCCTGAAGCAGGAGGAGGCGCGTTTCCGCCAGACTCTGGCGACCGGGCTCAAGCTGCTCGACGAAGCGACCGCGGGGCTCGCAGAGGGCGGCACGCTCTCCGGCGAGACCGCGTTCAAGCTCTACGACACTTATGGATTCCCCCTCGACCTCACCGAGCAGGCGCTGATCGACAAAGGCCTCAAGGTAGACCAGGCGGGCTTCGACTCCGCCATGGCAGAGCAGAAAGCGAAGGCGCGCGCGGCGTGGAAAGGCTCGGGCGCGAAAGCCAGCGAGGAGATCTGGTTCGACCTCGCCGATCAGTTCGGCGCGACCGAGTTCACCGGCTATTCGGGCGACGAGGGAGAGGGCGTGGCCCTGGCGATCGTCAAGAACGGCCAGCGAGTCGCGAATGCGGAGCTCGGCCAGACGGTCGACATCCTGCTCAACCAGACCCCTTTCTACGGCGAGAGCGGCGGACAGATCGGCGACACCGGAAAACTCACTACGCTCAAGGGCTTCCAGGGCGAGGTTGAGGATACATTCAAGCCGCTCGGCAAACTCCACGTGCTTCGGGCGAAGGTCGTCGCGGGCGAGCTGTCGGTCGGCGACACGGTCCAGCAAAAGGTCGACAGCGAACGGCGCAACCGCATTCGTGCCAACCACAGCGCGACGCACCTGCTGCATGCGGCGCTCCGGCACCACCTCGGCACGCACGTCAGCCAGAAGGGCAGCCTCGTCGCGCCCGACCATTTCCGCTTTGATTTCTCACACCCCAAGGCGATGACCCGCGAGGAGATCGACACGGTCGAGGCCGAGGTGAACGCGCAGATCCGCGGCAACGAGCCGGTCACGACGCGTCTGATGACTCCGGACGAGGCGATCAATGCCGGCGCCATGGCGCTGTTCGGCGAGAAGTACGGCGACGAGGTCCGGGTCCTTTCGATGGGGCGCGAGGGCGAAGGCGACTATTCGGTCGAGCTGTGCGGCGGCACCCATGTGCGCGCGCTCGGCGATATCCAGCTCCTGAAGATCGTGTCGGAAAGCGCGGTCTCGTCAGGCGTGCGCCGGATCGAAGCGCTGACCGGCGAAGCCGCGCGCAAATGGCTCTCCGACCGCGAAAGCAAGCTTCGCGAAGCCGCTGCGACCCTAAAGGCGTCGCCCGACGAGGTCCCCGCGCGCATCGCGTCGCTGGTCGAAGAGCGCCGGAAGCTCGAACGCGAGCTCGCCGATGCGAAGAAGGCGCTCGCGATGGGTGGCGGGTCTGCCAAATCCGCCGGTCCAGAGCCCGAGGAGGTCAACGGCTACAAGCTCATCGGCCAAGTCGTCGAAGGTTTCGATTCCAAGGGCTTGCGCGCTGCTGTTGACGACATGAAGAAGCGGCTCGGCTCCGGAATCGGAGCCCTGATCGCCGTAAATGAAGGTAAAGCCAGCGTTGCGGTGGGCGTCACCGACGATCTCACGGGGCAGGTCAGTGCGGTCGATCTGGTGAAGGCCGCGGTCGCGGCCCTCGGCGGACAGGGCGGGGGCGGCCGCGCCGACATGGCCCAGGGCGGTGGACCGGACGGTTCGAAGGCCGGGGAAGCCCTGGACGCCATCAAGGACGCGCTCGAGAAGGTGCCGGCTTGATCGACGCCAAATCCGCGGAGCCCGTCACTTTCAACGGCTCCTGCCACTGCGGGGCCGTGAAGTTCACCGTCACCCTAACCGAAGGCTTTGCTTCCGCCCGACGCTGCACCTGCTCCATTTGCCGGATGCGTGGAGCGGTGGCGGTCACGTCCACACCCGATGCCTTCCGTATCACCGAGGGCGAGGACAAGCTTGCGACCTACCAGTTCAACACCCGTACCGCGGAGCACCATTTCTGCAGCGTCTGTGGCATCTACACGCACCACAAGCGCCGCTCGAACCCCAACCAGCTCGGGGTCAACGCTGCGTGCCTGGAAGGCGTATCGCCCTTCGATTTTCGGGAAGTGATCGTTTACGACGGGAGCCGCCATCCCGCCGACGGCACGGAGCACAAGACCTACGTCGCCGGCGTGCTTCGATTCGAGCCCGCACCCGGATCCTGAACATTGCCTCGCAAATCAGACGCTTGACGCGGTGAGGCCCGCGCATGAGTAATGAGGGCGACGCGAGGAGAGGAATGCAGTCATGCGGATGATGCGGTACCTTGGTTTTCTGGCCGCGGTGATTTCGACCGCCGCGCTAGCGCAGATGGGAAGCACGCCTGCCGGCAGACCCGACCTCAGCAAGTCCGACATGGGCGCGCACGACACCGCGACCATGCCCAGCAACCTCGACGTCATGCGCAACGGGATCCGCAACAACGACATGGATCGGACCGCGCAGGCGCTTCGCGACAAGCTTGGACCGGCGCGCCCGGCGAAAGCGCAGGAGATCGTCGCTGGCGCCATCGTCAACGACAATAGCGGAGCGTTCATTGCGAAGATCGACGCCGTCGAAGCCGACGGCGTGGTGCTGACGAACGGGGTCGCGAAAGTGCGGGTGCCCGCGGATGCCTTCGGTCACAACCGCGCCGGGCTTTTGCTCGACATGACGAAGGTGCAGTTCGACAAGATCATCGCGCAGGCCAACGCGGCGCACTAGGTCGCGCCGGAATCGCGCAAACGCGTGCGCCCGAGCGTCGGTGCCTCGTCCAACTCCGCCTCCGCCTTGATGGTGGCGCGAATCTCGTCGCGCTTCTCATGGATGGAGGCGATTACCGGGCCCATGGCGATACCGAGGTCCACCAGCGCCGCCTCGGCGATCTGCAGAGACGCTTCGACCGCTTCGGGCACCGCCTGGCTCGCACCCGCCTTGTAGAGCGTGGCGGCCTGCGCCGTGTCGCGCGCCCGGGCGATGATCGGAATGTCCGGAAAGGCCGACCTCAGCCGCGTGGTCAGCCGAGAGACGAGCACCGGGTCGTCCATGGTGAGGATGACGGCGCTCGGGATTCCCATCTTGAGCCGCTGCACGAGCGTTCCACGCGACACGTCGCCGAACAGCACCGGATAGCCGCTGCTGCGGCCGTCCCGGACAGCATCGGCATTGGCGTCGATTGCGGCGTAGCTTCGGTCGTGCGCCGCCAGCATGTCGGCGACGATCCGGCCAATTCGGCCGAAACCGACGATTACCACCTTTCCAGGACCCCCTTCCTGGAGCGCCCGGCCAAGCTCCGCATCGCCCATCTTGTCGATGCGCCGCGCGGCGAAACGCCCGAACATGCCGAGGAGCGGCGTGACCGTCAGCCCGAGTGCCGTGACGATTTGCCAGAATGCCGCCGTTTCGGGGCGGATCAGTTGGGCCGCTGTAGCCGATCCGAGCACGATCAATGTGGTTTCCGAGGGCGATGCCATCAGCACGCCCGCTTCTGCGGCCACTCCAGTGCGGTTCCCGGCTATCTTCAGAAGCCCGGCAGTGACGAGTGCTTTGACAAGCAGGACCGCGACGAGCGCCGCAACGATGCTCTGCCAATAAGCAAGCACGAGCGCGAGCTTGACCCGCATTCCGACGGTAATCAGGAAAATTGCGAGGCCGAGCCCGCGAAGCGGAGCGGTCATCACCTCTACCTCACCGCGATATTCCGTCTCGGCGATGACGATTCCCGCGATGAGCGCCCCCAACACCGCCGAAAATCCGATCGCCGAGGTGACCATGCTCGACACGATCACCACCAGCAGGCAGGCGGCAAGGAAGACCTCCGGGTTCTTCGTCCGTGCCGCCTGCGCGAACAGGAGGGGGAGGAGGAGCCGGCCCCCGAAGAGCAACCCGATGGCCACCGCGCCGCCGAGCAACAGGGTTGCGACGAGCGGTCCCACGCCGGCGCTTGCGGTAGGCGCCATTGCGCCCAGCGCGAACACGATCGGGACCAGCGCCAAGTCCTCGAACAGGAGCATTCCGAAGGCGACGCGGCCAACGGCCGACTTCGTGCCCACCAGCGGCAGGACGATGGCGGTCGAGGAGAGTGCAAGCGCAAGCCCAAGTCCGACCGCGCCGGGAACGCCCTGGCCGATGAAATGGAGCCCGCCGCCGATGATTACCGCACAAGCAACGAGCTCGGCCGCACCGGCACCGAACACGATCCTGCGCATCGACCACAGGCGCCGAAACGACAGTTCGAGGCCGATCGAGAACAGCAGCATGATGATACCGAGCTCCGCGAACGGCTCGACGCGCTTGGCGTTCGAGATCGTTACGTAGCTGAGCCAGTGGTGCCGCGCGGCGAGTGAGCCGAGCCCGGCAGGGCCGACCAGGATACCGATCAGGATGAAGCCGATAATGGGGCTGATCCGCAGCCGGGCGAAAGCGGGAATCACGATCCCGGCTGCCCCGAGGATCACCAGCGCATCGCTGAAGCCGGACGTGGCGAATCCGCTGTCCATGCGTCCCTTCTGCCTTTTTCGTCAGAAGCGCGGTAGAGGCGGCGTCATGACGTCAGGCTTCGATGTTGTGATCGTCGGCGGTGGTCCCGCGGGGATCATGGCGGGCCTGCTGTTCGGTCGCGCCGGTTGCAAGGTGCAGGTGCTTGAAAAGCACGCTGATTTCTTCCGCGATTTCCGTGGCGACACGGTGCACCCCTCCACGATGGAAGTCCTGCGCGAGCTCGGGCTGCTCGACGAATTCCTGAAGCGACCGCACGACGAGATCCGGACGCTCACCGCACGGGTCGCGAACCGGCAGATCACCTTTGCGGACGCAAGCCACTTGCCGGTGAAGACGAAGTTCATCGCCCTGATGCCGCAGTGGGACTTCCTCGACTTCCTTGCGCAGGAAGCGCGGCATTACCCGACCTTCTCGCTCCGGATGGAGGCAGAAGCCGTCGACCTGATCATCGAGAGCGGCCGCGTCTCGGGCGTGCGGCTCAAGGTCGGCGAGGAGGTGAGGGCGCGCCTCACCGTCGCGGCAGACGGCCGAGGTTCTGTCCTGCGCGAAAAAGCCGGCCTTCCGAAGACGGATCTCGGTGCTCCGATCGACGTCTTGTGGTTCCGCCTTCCAAAGGAAAAGAGCGCCGTCAACGAGACCGGCGGCACGTTCGGCGCGGGCACCTTCCTGGTTCAGCTCGACCGGGGCAATTACTGGCAATGCGCCTACGTGGTCCCGAAGGGCGCGGCGGACGAAATCCGAAAGACGGGGATGCGGGAATTCAGGGCCGACGTAGCGCGCGCGGCACCGAAGCTGGCGCAGGCGGTCGAAACGCTCGAAGACTGGGATCAGGTGAAGCTTCTGTCGGTTTCGCTCGACCGGCTGACGCGATGGTGGCGGCCGGGCCTGCTCGCGATCGGCGATGCTGCGCACGCCATGTCGCCCGTCGGCGGGGTAGGGATCAACCTCGCGATCCAGGACGCCGTCGCCGCGGCCAACATCCTCGCGGCGCCGCTGGCGCGAGGAGAAGACGTCGACCCACTGCTGAAGAACGTCCAAGGGCGTCGGCTATTGCCGACACGCCTTGTCCAGCGCGCACAGAAGATCGTTCACAATCGCGTGCTGACTCCGCTGGTGGTCCGCAAGGCGAAGCTCGACAAGGTGCCGTTCGTGCTCGGCCTTTTCGACCGCCTGCCGTTCCTCCGACGAATTCCCGCCCGGCTCGTTGGCCTGGGCATTCGGCGCGAGCACATCCGCTCGCCCGACGCGGGGCTCAGGCGGGCTGCGCCTGCGAAGCGCCGGCCATCGCCTTCTCGAGGTTCTTCACGATCGCCTCGAAGAACTGCTCGGTCGTAAGCCACGGCTGCTCGGGCCCGATGAGGATCGCGAGGTCCTTCGTCATCTGACCGCCCTCGACGGTTTCCACGCACACGCGCTCGAGCGTTTCGGCGAACTTGGTGACCTCGGGTGTGCCGTCGAATTTGCCCCGGTACTTGAGGCCTCCGGTCCAGGCGAAGATCGACGCGATCGGGTTGGTCGAGGTCGCCTTGCCCTGCTGGTGCATCCGGTAGTGGCGAGTGACGGTGCCGTGCGCGGCCTCGGCTTCGACGGTCTTGCCGTCCGGAGTCATCAGTACCGAGGTCATCAGGCCCAATGATCCGAAGCCCTGCGCCACCTGGTCCGACTGAACGTCGCCGTCGTAATTCTTGCAGGCCCACACGAACTTGCCGCTCCACTTGAGCGCCGAAGCGACCATGTCGTCGATCAACCGGTGCTGATATTCGATCCCAGCTTTCTCGAACTTATCCTTGTATTCGCTGTCGTAAATCTCCTGGAAGATGTCTTTGAAGCGGCCGTCATAGGCCTTGAGGATCGTGTTCTTCGTGGAGAGGTAGAGCGGCCATTTCCGCCCGAGGCTGTAGTTGAAGCAAGCGTGGGCGAAGTCGCGGATCGACGCGTCCAGATTGTACATGCCCATGGCAACGCCCGAGCCGGGGAAGTCGAACACGTCGAAATCCAGTTCCTGGCCGTCATTGCCGACCCATTTCATCGTCAGCTTGCCGGCGCCGGGCACGATGAAATCGGTCGCCCTATACTGGTCGCCGAAGGCATGACGGCCGACGACGATTGGGTCGGTCCAGCCCGGTATCAGCCGCGGCACGTTGGAAATGACGATCGGCTCGCGGAAGATGCAGCCGCCGAGGATGTTGCGGATGGTACCGTTTGGCGACTTCCACATCTTCTTGAGGCCGAATTCCTTCACCCGCGCCTCGTCCGGCGTGATCGTCGCGCATTTGACGCCGACGGCATGCTCCTTGATCGCGTTCGCTGCATCGATCGTCACCTGATCCTCGGTCGCGTCGCGGTTCTCGATCGACAGGTCGAAGTAGAGCAGGTCGACGTCGAGATAAGGCTGAATCAGTCGCTCGCGTATCCACTGCCAGATGATCCGGGTCATCTCGTCGCCGTCGAGCTCCACGACGGGGTTCTTCACCTTGATCTTGGCCATTCAGCTTTCCTGCGGTTTTGCGGGGTTTGCGGCGCCTTAGGATGCGCTCCAATCGCGCGCAACCGCGCCGTTGTGCCGCGGCCAAGCCCTCTTTAAGGGGACGCGAATGCCCGCGCTCGACAAGCATGACTCCCCGCTGCCCACGACGACGGTCAAGTGGCGCTGGCCCTCGGTCCATCCCGACGGACGCAAATATGTCGTCGGCGCGGCGGCGATCACCTTCTTCGCCTTCTTGCTCCACGTGCACGTGCTCGATTGGGTTCTCGCCGGGCTCACGATCTGGGTCGCTGCATTTTTCCGCGATCCGGTCCGGACCACGCCCGACGGCGACAAGCTGATCATCGCGCCCGCGGACGGGCTCATCACGATGATCGCAAGGGTCGCCCCGCCGCCCGAACTGAGGGGTACCGACGCGCTCCCCGATGGCGAATGCACCCGCGTCTCGATCTTCATGAGCGTCTTCGACGTGCACATCAATCGCGCGCCGATCACCGGGCGAATCAAGCGCATTGCTTATGTCCCGGGCAAGTTCGTCAATGCCGACCTCGACAAGGCGAGCGAGGACAATGAGCGTCAGCACTTCCTGGTCGAAGGGGCGGACGGGCTGAAGGTCGGATTCACGCAGATCGCGGGTCTCGTCGCGCGGCGGATCGTCTCCTTCGTCCACGAAGGCGACGATGTCGAAGCGGGACAGCGCGTCGGCCTGATCCGCTTCGGAAGCCGGGTCGACGTCTACCTGCCCGCGGGCACCTCGGCCAAGGTCCTGCTCGGCCAGCGCACGATCGCCGGTGAGACGGTGCTCGCCGAGTACGGGGTCGACGCGACGCTGACGGGCGTCAGCCAGTGAACGAAGACGCGGGTCCGCGCAGGATCCCGTTCCGCGCGATGGTTCCCAATGCGGTGACGGTCCTCGCGCTTTGCTCGGGGCTGAGCGGGGTGTTCTTCGCGATCAGGACCGAATGGGAAAAGGCGCTCGCCGCGATCGTCATCGCCGGCGTTCTCGACGGGATCGACGGCCGCATCGCGCGCCTCCTTCGGGCGGACAGCAAGTTCGGCGCCGAGCTTGATTCCTTGAGCGACAATATCGCGTTCGGGACAGCCCCGGCGCTGATCCTGTTCCTATGGTCGCTTCAAGATGCGCCCAAGTTCGGCTGGACCGCGGCGCTCGCCCTCGCGGTCTGCTGCGCGCTCCGGCTGGCGCGCTTCAACGCGCGCATCGACGCCGCCGAACAGCCGCACAAGTCGGCGGGGTTCAATACCGGCGTGCCTGCTCCGGCGGGCGCCGGTCTCGCCTTCATTCCCGTATTCCTGTGGCTGGTCACCGGCAGCGGCTGGTTCCGAGCCTGGTACGTGGTGATGCCCTGGGTGCTGTTCGTCGCGCTGCTGATGATCTCCAGCATCCCGACCTACAGTTGGGCCTCGATCCGCATCCGGAGCAGCTGGCGGCTGCTGGCATTGGCAGGGATCGCCCTTGTCGGGGCGGCACTGCTGACTGCCCCCTGGTACACATTGCTGATCGTAGCGGCGGGCTACCTGCTCATGATTCCGTTCGCGCTTGCAAGCTACGCACGGGTCAAGCGGCGGCGCGCCAGCGCGGCGTCGCGCGCATAGGCCGCTCCGACCTGGAGCGCGCCCTCACGCGCACCGGCACGAACAGCTGCCGTCCCACGGGCTTGCCCTTGAGGGCAGCGGCGATCTTCGCGCCGCTCTCCTCAAGAAGCGCTGCGCCCGCGACCACCACGAGCCACAAGGTGGAGAGGAAGACGAGGGTGCCCAATGCCGCAATCATCAGATCTGTCCTTCTGTTGAGCGCCTAACCAGACTGGACCCGTTCTGTTCCAGTCGAGCTCGGGTTCGCTCGGGTGAGGCCTGACAATGTTCCTGTTTTGTTCTTACTTGTCAAGCTACGCTTCGGCACAGGCCCAAGCCCTTGAAAGCTGGGAAAGCTTTCGCTACGTGGCCGCCATCCCACAGGTGGAGCTTACATCCCGGTGCCGGCCGAAAGGTCGGTCAATCGGCTTCATCGAGGCAGAACCGGAAGGAGAATGATTATGGCGGCCACGGTCGTCACCATGCAGCAATTGCTAGAGGCCGGAGCGCATTTCGGCCACCAGACCCACCGTTGGAACCCCAAGATGAAGCCGTATATCTTCGGCGACCGGAACGGGGTCCACATCATCGACCTGTCGCAGAGTGTCCCGCTGTTCGCGCGCGCGCTCGACTTCGTCCAGCAGACCGTCGCTCGCGGCGGCAAGGTGCTGTTCGTCGGCACCAAACGCCAGGCTCAGGACGCGATTGCCGGGGCGGCGCAGGCTTCGGGCCAGCATTTCGTCAACCATCGCTGGCTCGGCGGCATGCTGACCAACTGGAAGACCATCTCCAACTCGATCAAGCGCCTGAAGAGCCTCGAGGAGCAGCTGTCCGGCGACACCGCCGGGCTCACGAAGAAAGAGGTTCTCCAGCTCACCCGCGAACGCGACAAGCTCGAAAAGAGCCTCGGCGGTATCCGCGACATGGGCGGGCTTCCCGACGTGATGTTCGTGGTCGACACGAACAAGGAAGAGCTGGCGATCAAGGAAGCCAATGTGCTCGGCATTCCGGTCGTGGCGATCCTCGATTCGAACAGCGACCCCAGCGGCATCGCTTTCCCGGTGCCGGGCAACGACGACGCAAGCCGCGCCATCCGACTCTACACCGACGCGGTCGCCCAGGCGGCGAGCGAAGGTCGCAGCGGCAACGCCGCCGCTCGCGGCGAGGACATCGGTGCGATGGCCGAGCCGCCGGCCGAGGCAGAGCTGGAAGCTTGAGAGCCTCCCCTCCCGCTTGCGGGAGGGGATTGAGGGGTGGGCCTGTCGTGCCCACTTCCTCCTGGACACACCCACCCCCAGGCCCTCCCGCAAGCGGTAGGGGAGCAAAGGATAAGACAATGGCTGAGATCACGGCCGGATCTGTGAAGGAACTGCGCGAGCGCACCGGCGCCGGCATGATGGACTGCAAGAAGGCCCTCGCCGAAACCAACGGCGAGATGGAGGCCGCGATCGACTGGCTTCGCGCCAAGGGTCTCTCTGCCGCAGCAAAGAAGGCCGGCCGCACCGCCGCCGAAGGTCTCGTCGGCGCTATTGTCGAAGGCACTCGCGGCGCGCTGGTCGAAGTCAACTCGGAAACCGACTTCGTCGCGAAAAACGAGATTTTCCAGGATTTCGTCCGCAACGTCGCCAAGCTCGCGCTTCAGCAGGGCACCGACGTCGAGGCGCTCGGCGCCGCGCAATATCCAGGCGGCGGCACCGTCCAGGAGAAGCTGACCGACAATATCGCCAAGATCGGCGAGAACCAGTCCCTTCGCCGTGCGGCGGTGGCGGAGGTCGGTGAGGGAGCGGTCGTCTCCTACGTTCACAACCAGGTGGCGCCGAACCTCGGCAAGATCGGCGTGCTCGTCGCGCTCGAGAGCTCTGCGCCCGCCGAGACGCTGAATGAGCTCGGTCGCCAGATTGCCCAGCACGTCGCGGCTGCTCACCCGCAGGCTCTCGACGCGGATTCGATCGATCCGGCGCTTGTTGAGCGCGAGCGGTCGATCGCCATGGAAAAGGCGCGCGAAAGCGGCAAGCCGGACAACATCATCGAGAAGATGGTCGAGGGCGGCCTTGCCAAGTTCCGCAAGGAGAATGCGCTGCTAAGTCAGCTGTTCGTGCGCGACAACAAAACCCCGGTCGGTGATGTCGTCGCGGCCGCTGCCAAGGACGCAGGCGTCCCGATCAAGCTGATCGGCTTCGTCCGCTTCCAGCTCGGTGAAGGCATCGAGAAGGAACAGAGCGATTTCGCAGCGGAAGTCGCGGCTGCTGCCGGCACCAATAAGGCGGAGCCGGTCGCCTAGGCGCCTTGCACCACGAGAGGGTGGGGAAGCTCCCACGAGATTCCCGCCTTTTCGGCAACCTTTCTTGCCCAGCTGACGACCGGCTCGATTTCGTTCCGGTGTATGTCGAGAGCTTCGGTAAGCCGTTCGGCCCGAGCTTCGGGATCAAACGGCTCACCGGATTTGGCGTGCCGGCTGAAGACCCCGCTTTCGAGCCACTGATCGTCCAGTCGCAGCCGGAAATGTGCCGCGATGGCGGACACGGTGCCGGACGTGTCCCCCATCAGCTCGCCGGTCGTCGTCGAAGTCACGCGCGCAGGGCCGAGCGCTTCGGCCGCCGCGATCATCATCTTCTGGATCGACAGCCAGCCGAGCGCCGCCAGCTGGAAGTCGGTGCAGTCGAGCAATTCCGCGTCGCCCATCTCGAACGCGAACAGGCGCGAATTGCGGATTCCGATCGCCAGCTGCCTTGCCGCCATTCTGCCGCCGATCCCGCGCGACGCGAATGCGGCGAGCAGTTGTTCGAGGGGGTTCTGGAGGCATAGAAGCTGCGAATCGTCGCGGGGCGCGGCCATTGCCCTCGCGACGCCGTTTCCGATTCCGCTCAGCTTGCAGATAACGGCTTCGCCCGGTGCGAAAGGCCGCGCCAGTAGCCCTGCGACTTCGCTTAGCAGCTCGTCCACTTGCGCCCGAGGCCGGCTCCGTCCGTACAGGATGACATCGGTGAGGACCGGCGGCTCCTGCAAGGCGACGGCGACGCCGGGCTGCGCAAGGGCTCGGGCTACGAAGGTCGATCCGCCGAGGCCCGAGTGCAGGATGAAATGCAGCGGAGCGCTTTCCCGGACGGCGCCGGCGATTGCCGAACGGGGGACGATCCGCGTCTCTGACGCCTTCGGCTTGAATTCTCTCAGGAATGCAAGGCTACGGTGCACGTCGGCCGGAATGAATGCGAAGTGGTAGTTCCCGCGGCTCGCATCGAAATGGAGCGGAAACCAGCGCGGATCGGCAATCGTCTCGGCAATCCGCGAGTCCGTCGTCATCGGCCGCCTTCTGTCGGACAGCCGCCGTTCCTGTCCAGAGCGCTCGGGTGATTGTAGTTGGCAAGGCCGCGACTGGGCCATAAGAGCATCGCCGCCCTGCGACGTCTCGAGGACAGCTGCCAGAATGACCCGCCCGCGCTTCAACCGGATTCTCTTGAAGCTCTCGGGCGAGGCGTTGATGGGCCAGGGCCAGTTCGGGATCGATCCCGATGCAGTCGCTGGCCTCGCCGGCGAGATCGCCGACGCCAAGAGCCAGGGCCGCGAGCTGTGCGTGGTGGTGGGCGGCGGCAACATCTTCCGGGGCATGGCCGCCGCGGCAAAGGGATTCGACCGCGCGAGCGCCGATTACATGGGAATGCTCGCGACGGTGATGAACGCCCTCGCGCTGCAGAACGCACTCGAGCGGCTTGGCGTCGACACTCGCGTCCAATCGGCGATCCCGATGTCGAGCGTGTCGGAACCCTATATCCGTCGCCGGGCGCTCCGACACATGGAGAAGGGCCGTATCGTCCTGTTCGCCGCGGGCACGGGCAATCCCTACTTCACGACCGATACAGCCGCGGCACTGCGCGCCGCCGAAATGGGCTGCGACGCGCTGTTCAAGGGCACGAGCGTCGACGGCGTCTACACCGCCGACCCGAAAAAGGTGGCGGACGCCACGCGGTACGAGACGCTCAGCTTCGGAAAAGTCCTGAGCGACGACCTCAAGGTGATGGACGCGGCGGCTGTCGCATTGTGCCGCGACAACAATATTCCGATCGTCGTCTTCAACATCCGCCAGCCGGGCAACCTCGCCCGCGTGCTGGAAGGGAGCGGGACCGCGACGATCGTGCAGAATGGAGAATAAACAATGACCAGCAACGTCAGCACCGACGACCTCAAGCGGCGAATGCACGGCGCCGTCGAGGCTTTTCGGCACGACCTCGGCGGGCTTCGGACCGGCCGGGCCTCGACCGCGCTCCTCGATCCGATCCATGTCGAGGTCTACGGCAGCAACATGCCGCTCAACCAGGTGGCGACCGTCTCGGTGCCCGAGGCGCGCCTGCTTTCGGTCCAGGTGTGGGACCGATCGAATGTGCAGCCGGTCGAAAAAGCGATCCGCAACGCCGGGCTCGGCATCAATCCGATCGTCGACGGGCAGGTGATCCGACTGCCGATCCCAGAGCTGACCGAGGAGCGGCGCAAGGAACTCGCAAAGCTGGTTGGCCAATATGCGGAGAAGGCGCGCGTCGCCGCCCGCAACGTCCGCCGGGACGGAATGGACCAGCTCAAGCAGGACGAGAAGAAGCACGACATCAGCGAGGACGAGCGCAAGCGCCTCGAGCATGAGGTGCAGAAGCTGACCGACGACACGATCAAGGAGATCGACGAGCTCGCGCACGCCAAGGAAAAGGAAATCCTCGGCAAGTGAGCGCCGCACCGGCCCCCAGGGGCGCAGCCGGAGTTTCCGGGGGCAACAAATCGCCACGCCATGTCGCCATCATCATGGACGGCAACGGGCGCTGGGCCGCGAAGCGCGGACTTCCTCGCGTTGCCGGGCACAAGGCCGGCGCCGAGGCAGTACGAAGGGCGATGCAGGCCGCGGTAGACAATGGCGTGGAGGTCCTGACGCTGTACGCATTCTCCTCGGAGAATTGGAAGCGCAGCAACGAGGAGATCGCCGACCTCACGAGCTTGATGCGCTTCTATCTCGACCGGGAGCTCGCCTCGCTCGACAAGGAAGGCGTCAAGCTGAGGCTGATCGGCGAATATTCGGCGTTCGGGTCCGACCTCGTGAGCCGGCTGGAACGGGCGGTCGAGCATACCGCCGGCAATTCGCGATTAACGCTGGTTGTTGCACTAAACTACGGATCCCGCGCCGAAATCACCGCCGCTGCAACCGCGCTCGCTGCAAAGGCCGCAGCGGGAACGCTCGACCCGGGGCAAATCGACGAAACGGCCTTCGCCGCGGAACTTCAGACCCATGGCCTGCCCGAGCTGGACCTGCTTATCCGCACCTCCGGCGAAGTCCGGCTGTCCAACTTCCTGCTGTGGCAAGCCGCCTACGCCGAGCTGATTTTCCTCGACAAGCTCTGGCCGGACTTCTCCGAGCTGGACTTTGCCCAAGCGATCGGG
>Ga0207660_10001191_pt1 | contig 17454 bp, 21 predicted proteins | sample KBSC73BmetaG_FD_184335 | JGI IMG/M metagenome (GOLD analysis project Ga0207660, IMG submission 184335) | Corn rhizosphere microbial communities from Kellogg Biological Station, Michigan, USA - KBS C7-3B metaG (SPAdes) (version 2) | ecosystem: Host-associated > Plants > Roots > Rhizosphere ... | reverse complement strand
GATCAGATCAAGTATAACGCGACGCGCTAACGCGTTGACTTCGCTTGGCTGCGCGGCCAAGGCACGCGCTGTCGAAAATGGCCGCACGGGAGAGTTCGCACGCAAGTGCGGCGCCGAAGGAGCAACCGCCCCCGGAATCTCTCAGGCAAGAAGGACCGCGCGCGCCTGACAGTCTGGAAAGTGTTCTCGAAGTCCTAGTGCTTCGGAACCGCCGAAGGGGCAAAGCTCTCAGGCGCGAGGGACAGACGGGGGCGGCAGCAGGACTTCCAGAACGGATGTCCGCGGTCGCACCTTTTTGCCGGAGCGCATCTGAATGAGCAGCGAGACGAACCCAGGCGAGACTCTCGACAAGCTTCCGCTCGATTCATGGCACCGCGCGCGCGGCGGCAGGATGGTGCCGTTCGCCGGCTACGAGATGCCGGTCCAGTACGAAGGAATCATCGCCGAGCACCTCTGGACCCGCGAGAATGCGGGCCTGTTCGACGTCAGCCACATGGGCCAGCTGTTCGTTCACGGCCGCGGAGTCGACGCGGCGCTCGAAAAGCTGATGCCCGGCGATTTCCAGGCCGCCGCCGACATGAAGCCCAAATATTCGCTGCTCCTCGAGGAGGACGGCGGAATTGTCGACGATCTGATGGCAACGCGCCGCGGCGAGGACTTCTACATCGTCGTCAACGGCGCGACGAAACATGGCGACATCGACCTGATGCAGCGGCTCCTGCCGGACGAGGTGGTCATCGATCACATGAAGGAGCAGGCGCTCCTCGCGCTCCAGGGCCCCCGCGCCGCAGAAGTCCTCGAGACCATCATCCCGGGCGTAAGCGAGCTCGGCTTCATGCAGGGAGGGCCGTTCCATTGGCACGGCCGCAGCCTGTGGATCAGTCGATCAGGCTACACGGGCGAAGACGGATTCGAGATTTCGGTGCCGGCGATCGGGGCCGCCGAGTTGGCGGATGCGATCACCGCCAATGAGCTTGCAAAGCCGATCGGCCTCGGCGCGCGCGATTCGCTCCGCCTCGAAGCCGGACTGCCGCTCTACGGGCACGACCTCGACACCAGGACGACGCCGGTGATGGCGGACCTCGTCTTCGCGATCAACAAGCGTCGCCGGCTTGATGGCGGCTTCCCGGGTGCGATGCGGATCCTCGCCGAGATGGAGAATGGCCCCGCCGAGAAACGCGTCGGCTTCGACATCGACGGCCGCCAGCCGGTGCGCGAAGGCGCGCTTGTTCTCGACGGCGAGGGAAACGAGGTCGGCAAGATCACCAGCGGCGGCTTCTCGCCCTCGCTCCAGCGACCGATCGCCATGGGCTATGTCGCCACGCCGTTGGCCGAGCCGGGCACCGCGCTCAAGCTCGAACAGCGCGGCAAATTGTTCGACGCTCGCGTCGCGGCAATGCCGTTCGTCCCCCACCGCTACTACCGCAAGGGAGCTTCCGCATGAGCCTTTACTTCACCAAGGAGCACGAATGGGTCCGGGTCGACGGCGATACCGCGACCGTCGGCATTTCCGACCATGCGCAGGAGCAACTCGGCGACATCGTCTTCGCCGAGGTGCCGGAGACAGGAAAGCGCCTGACCAAGGGCCAGGAAGCCGCCGTCGTCGAATCGGTGAAGGCCGCCTCCGACGTCTATTCGCCCGTCTCGGGTGAAGTCGTCGACGGCAACAGCAAGGTCGCCGACGATCCCTCGATCGTGAACAGCGACCCGGAAGGCGAAGGCTGGTTCTTCAAGCTGAAGCTCGACAATCCGTCCGAGCTCGACGGCCTGATGGACGAAAACGCCTATCGCGAATGGGTGAAGACGCTTTGAGCGAAGTCGTCGCCTCGACGAGTAAGTGGGACGCGGCGGATTATGCGCGCGTCGGGAGCTTCGTTGCCGAACTCGGTCAGGCCGCGCTCGACCTGCTCGACCCGCAGCCGGGCGAGCGGATCCTCGACGTCGGTTGCGGCGACGGGACCCTGACGAAGAAAATCGCCGCGCGCGGGGCGACCGTCACCGGCATCGACAGCAGCCTGGACATGGTCCGCGCAGCGCATGCCAACGGGGTCGACGCGCTGGTGGTCGATGCGACGGACATGACGTTCGACCGGGAGTTCGATGCGGCTTTCTCCAACGCCGCGCTTCACTGGATGCGCGACAAGGAAGCGGTCGCGGGCGGCATTTTCCGCGCCCTGAAAGGCGGCGGCCGCTTCGCCGGCGAGATGGGCGGCGAAGGCAATATCGCGAAGCTGCGCGAGGCGCTCGACGAGGAGCTGATCATCCGCGGCTATGCGCCGCCGACGTCGGCGATCAACTGGTATCCGTCTCCGGACGAATTCGCGCGCGTCTATGAAGGCGCGGGGTTCCGCGAGATCGACGCGCGGTTGATCGAGCGCCCGACGCCGATCGACCATGGCATCGCGCAATGGGTGACGACATTTCGGAAAGGGTGGCTCGACCGCGCGGGCGTGCCCGAGGCCGAGCGAAACGGGATCGCCGCCGCCGTCGCCGGCCGCTTCGGCTCCAACATCGCGGACTATGTCCGACTTCGCTTCATCATGAGGAAGCCCGCATGATCGCGGCTTTGCTCATGCTCGCACAGATCACTCCGGTCCCTGCGGAGCCGAAGCCGATCGTCACGACCATCGCCGCCATCCGGGCCAACCCGAAGAAGTTCGACGGAAAGATCGTCCGCATTCACGGCTATGTGAACAAGTGCGAGCCGGCATACTGCCCAATTGACGAGAAACCCGCCAATTCGCCCGGCGGTACCGGCGCGAATCTCTCGATCGCCGCGAACAAAAAATTCGACGATACGGTAAAGCCGCTCATACCCACATACGTGGAGCTTGATGCTCGCTTCAGTGCGACGTGCACGACGACCGCGATTTGCACGGATCGCGTGCCTGAACTGACGATCGTTACACTGCGGTCAATCGTCAGCCCCGAACCACCACCATTCGAGAAACCCTAAGATGCGCTATCTCCCCCTCTCCGACGCCGACCGCAGCGAGATGCTGCGCGTGATCGGTGCGAGCTCCGTCGACGAGCTGTTCCGCGACGTTCCCGAGGAGGCGCGGCTCAAGGGTCCGATCCACGGCCTGCCGATGCATGCCTCGGAGATGGCAGTCGAGCGGCACATGGCGGCGCTGGCGCGCAAGAACATGGTCGCGGGCGACGTGCCCTTCTTCGTCGGCTGCGGCGCGTACCGGCACCACATTCCCGCCAGCGTCGATCACATCATCCAGCGCGGCGAATTCCTGACCAGCTACACGCCCTACCAGCCCGAAATCGCGCAGGGCACGCTGCAGATGATGTTCGAGTTCCAGACGCAGGTCGCGCGGCTGTTCGGCTGCGAGGTCGCCAATGCCTCGATGTACGACGGATCGACCGCGATGTGGGAAGCGATCCTGATGGCGCACCGCATCACGCGCCGGAACAAGACCGTGGTCTCCTCGGGCGTCCACCCGCATTATGTCAACGTCGCGAAAACCTTCGCCCAATTCAGCGAGGACGCGCTCGCGATCGCTCTACCCGAGCTCGACGCGGAGCCGGACACCGAGCGGCTGATCGGCAAGATCGGTCCGGAGACGAGCGCGGTCGTGGTGCAATATCCCGACATTCTCGGCCGGATCACCGACCTGACGCCGATCGCCGAGGCGGCGCATGCGGCAGGCGCGCTGCTGATCGCAGTCGTGACGGAGCCGGTAGCGCTGGGGCTGATTCAGTCGCCCGGCGAGATGGGCGCGGACATCGTCGTCGGCGAAGGCCAATCGATCGGCGTCGGGCTGCAGTTCGGCGGACCCTATGTCGGTCTCTTCGCGTGCCGCGAGAAGCATGTCCGGCAGATGCCCGGTCGCCTCGCCGGCGAGACCGTCGACGCCGAGGGCAAGCGTGGCTTCGTCCTGACGCTCTCGACCCGCGAACAGCATATCCGCCGCGAGAAGGCGACGTCGAACATCTGCACCAGCTCGGTGCTGTGCGCGCTGGCATTCACGGTTCACCTCACGTTGCTCGGCGAGAAGGGCCTCCGCCAGCTCGCTCAATTGAATCACGCGCGCGCGTGCGAGGCCGCGAACCGGCTGTCGGCGATCCCCGGCGTGGAGCTGGTCAACGACAGCTTCTTCAACGAATTCACGCTGAAGCTGCCGGTCGAAGCGCGGCCAGCCGTGCATGCGCTGGTCGAGCGCGGCATGCTCGGCGGAGTCTCGCTCGGGCGGCTCTATCCGGGCGCCGACGCCCTGCAGAACGGGCTCGTGATCGCAGTGACCGAGACGGTGACGGACGAGGACATCGACGCCTTCGAAGCGGCGCTGAAGGAGGTCGTCCGATGACCGTCAACCCGTCTGGCTGGCGGCCTTCGGCGCCGGCGAACGAGCAGGGCGAGACGGGCACCGTCACCGGCAACCGCGCCCTGATGCTCGAGGAGCCCTTGATCTTCGAGATCGGCACCACCGAGCAGACGGGGGTGGATTTTGATCACCCCTCCCGCTTGCGGGAGGGGCAGGGGGAGGGCCTGTCATCATCCACAAGCCTTCCCCTCAATCCCCTCCCGCAAGCGGGAGGGGAGGCACGCCTCGGCGGGCTCGAGCGCAATCGCGAAATCGGACTCCCCGGCCTCAGCGAACCGGAAACGGTCCGCCACTACACCCGCCTCTCGCGGCAGAATTACGCGATCGACCTCGGCCTATTCCCGCTCGGGTCGTGCACGATGAAGCACAACCCGCGCCTCAACGAGAAGGTCGCGCGGATGCCGGGATTTGCCGACGTCCACCCGCTCCAGCCGCAGGAGACGGTGCAGGGCGCGCTCCAGGTGATCAGCGAGCTGGCGTTCTGGCTGCTCGACCTCACCGGCATGTACGGCGTCGCGATGAGCCCGAAGGCGGGCGCTCACGGCGAGCTGTGCGGCCTGCTCTGCATCCGCGCGGCGCTCGAAGCGCGCGGCGACAAGCGCGAAGTGGTGCTGGTGCCGGAGAGCGCGCACGGGACGAACCCGGCGACCGCTGCCTTCGCGGGCTATCGCGTCGAGAACATCCCGGCCAATGCCGCCGGCCGGGTCGACCTGGAGGCGCTGAAGGCTCGGCTCGGGCCCGACGTTGCCGCGGTGATGATCACCAATCCCAACACCTGCGGCCTGTTCGAGCCCGACATGAAGGCGATCAGCGACGCGGTGCATGCCGCCGGCGCATTCGTCTATTGCGACGGCGCCAACTTCAACGCGATCGTCGGAAAGGTGCGCCCCGGCGACCTCGGCATCGATGCGATGCACATCAACCTCCACAAGACCTTCTCGACGCCGCACGGCGGCGGCGGGCCTGGGTCGGGGCCGGTCGTGCTGTCCGAAGCCTTGGCGCCCTATGGGCCACTGCCGTTCGTCGCAAAGATGCCCGACGGCAGCTACAAGCTAGTCGAGGAGGAGAATGCGGCCGAGGAGCATCCCAATGCCTTCGGCCGGATGGTCGCCTTCCACGGGCAGATGGGGATGTTCACCCGCGCGCTTGCCTACATCCTTAGCCATGGTGCGGACGGGCTCAAGCAAGTCGCCGAAGACGCTGTCCTCAACGCCAATTACATCCTGAGGAGCCTGTCGGACGTGCTCGACGCGCCGTTCGCCAGGAGCGGGCCCTGCATGCACGAGGCGATCTTCTCCGACCGCGGGTTCGGCGACGACGTCAACACGCTCGACCTCGCCAAGGCGCTGATCGACGAGGGCTTCCACCCGATGACCATGTACTTCCCGCTCGTCGTCCACGGGGCGATGCTGGTCGAGCCGACGGAGACCGAGTCCAAGGCGAGCCTCGACCAGTTCATCGCCGCGCTCCGCTCGATCGGCGAGCGGGCGAGGGCAGGGGACCCGAGCCTCAAGGCCGCGCCGATCTACGCGCCGCGCCGGCGGCTCGACGAAACGCTTGCGGCGAGGAGGCCGGTTCTGGTCTACAAGGAACCCGCGCCGGCGCAGGCGGCCGAGTAAGGGTAAAGGGCAGGGGGAGTTGTCCATGCAGTTGCAGACGCATCCGATCCACCAGACGTGGACCACTTATGCGGTGATGTTCGGCATTATCGCGGTGGTCCTCGGCCTGAGGCTGCGGTCCATGAGCCGCGAGCGGCCCTTGAAGGTCGGCGGCCTGTGGGTCGTTCCCCTGATCTATCTGCTACTGGTCGGCTGGATGCTTTTCGCGCTGCCGCCGACCGTGGGCGGTTGGGCGTTGGTCGTCATCGGCCTGGCCGCTGGGGTGGTGATCGGCTGGCACCGCGGAAAGATGATCCGGATCGAGCGGAATGCGGAAACCGGGGAGCTTCGGCAGAAGGCCTCGCCGATCGCCATGCTGCTGCTCGTGGCGCTGATCGTCCTCAAGCTCGGTGCTCGCGCGATTTTCGGAGACGCCGCCGCCACTCAGCCGGGAAGCAGCGCGATGCTGCTGACCGACGCCTTCATCGGCTTTGCGCTCGGCCTGCTCTCCGCGACACGGCTCGAGCTGTACCTGCGTGCACGGCGGCTGCTGGCTGGCTGAGGTGGCCGACAAGCGCCGCTTTTACGAGAGCGCGATGGCCGGCAACCGCCGCTCCGCGCCGGCGGCGCTAAGGAACCGCGAACCAATCGCCGAGGTGCTTGCCGAATGGCTCCCGCCGACCGGGCTGGTGCTCGAGATCGCGAGTGGCACCGGCGAGCATGTGATCCATTTCGCCCAGCGTTTCCCCGCGCTCGAGTGGCAGCCGAGTGACCTCCATCCGGACGCGCTCGCATCGATCGAGGCGTGGAGGACCGCCGCAGCGCTTCCGAACGTTCGCCCGCCACTGGAGATCGATGCGGCGTCGCGCGAGTGGCCGATTGACCGGGCCGACGCGCTGGTCAGCATCAACATGGTGCATATCAGCCCCTGGGCGTCCGCCCTGGGCCTTCTCGATGGAGCGGCGCGGTTGCTCCCGCCCGGCGGTCCGCTGATTCTCTATGGCCCGTGGCTGAGCGACGATGTGCCGGCGGTGCCGACCAACCTCGCCTTCGACTCCGATTTGAAGCGGCGCAACCCGGACTGGGGGCTTCGCCGGGTCGAGGATTTCCAGGCGGCGGCGGAGCAGCGCGGGCTCGAGCTGGTCGAGACCCGCTCGATGCCCGCGAACAACATGATGATGCTCTGCCGGCGTTGTTAAACGAAGTTTTACGCTCGTCCTCTAGCTTCAGGCGCGTGGACCAGAGCAGCATGATCAAGAACCGACGGTCGCGGCGGTCCCCGGTGCTCCTCGCCGCAACGGTCGAGGTCGCCGGACGCGCGCTGCCCGTGAAGTTGCGCAATCTTTCCGAGGAAGGGGCGCTGGTCGAAGCCGACCGCCTCCCGATCGAGGGATCGACGACCTATTTCGAGCGCAACGACCTCAGGCTCAAGAGCAAGGTGGTGTGGGTTCAGGGCCGCTATGCCGGCGTCGCTTTCGACGAGCAGCTCAAGCCTGAGCAGGTGCTGCGCAACGTGCCCACGCCAAGGCCGCGGACTCATGTGGACTACAAGCGTCCGGGCTTCGCCTGCCGTCCGCTTAGCGAGTACGAACGGCGGATGGTGGAGCACTGGATGGATCTGCCCGCCCAGGGTTCGCCAGGCGACTGATCAGACGGCGATTCGCCGCCGCTCCTCCTGCTGCTGCCCTTGGAGCCACTGGACCAGCTCGGACAGGACCAGTGCGCGGTTGAAGGCGATACCGTAAGCTTCGCCGGCGCCCCATTTCACCACTCCCGCCGCTGGGGTGAGTCCCGGCAGGGTGACGACGACGTCGCCGCCGACCGCCAGCACGGCAGTGGTTTCGATCCTTATTCCGCCTTGCGAGACATTCGATGCTCGCGCGCGGACCACGTCCGCCTCCTGGCGAACCCATGCCGTGCAGTCGATTTCTATTCTCGGGAGGCGCGGTCGAGGGCCGGTCTCCGGCGGTGCGAGCAAAGCAAGGACATCGATCGGCGCGCCGAAGGCGACGCCGGTAAGTCCTTCCTCGTTCCACTGGACGACTCCGCTCACCGGGTCGCCCTGCTTGAGCTCGACTGACAGTGGAGTGCCCACCTCGATCGGAGAATAAGCGCGGATCATCATGCCGCCCGCCGAAATGTTGCGGATCAGGCAGAGCTCGCGGCGGTCCTCGACAACGATCGCGCCGACGCGCAACAGGCTGAGGAATCGTTCGCTGCCTCGCCGGTCAGGCTGTGCCGGGGCTGATGCTGCCAGCGAGTATACGGTGGTCTCGACTGGTTCTTCTTCCATGTGCGGCGGCTCCGACGAAGCATTCACTCAACTGCCCCATCCGCTCCGGACGAATCCGGTGCGGCCCCACTTCAAGGCAGGCTAGCGGCCAAGGCTTACCAGATCGTTGCCATTCGATTGCTGCACCTGTGATAGAGGTATAGAGCAGCAGGAAAGCGAAGGAGCCGGGCAATGCGGCAGCAATTGGTGGCCATTCTCATGCTGGCCAGCCCCGCTGTGCTCCTGGCCCAGCCGGCCAACACCGGGCTCGAGGCGGCGCCCGCACCTCCCAAAATCGACGAGCAGACGCAGCGGCAGGACATCCGCTTCAAAAACCAACACGACGACCGGATGACGGTAGCGGTAAAGCTTTCCGGCGTCGGCCCCTTCCAGTTTCTCGTCGACACCGGAGCGGACCGGACCGCGATTTCCTCGGAGCTCGCGGCAAAGCTCGGGCTTTCCAGCGGCGACAAGGCGGACGTCCATACCATTAGCGGCGTCTCGACAGTGTCGACGGCGACCCTTCCCGCGCTGCAGTTCATGCAAAAGCCGCAGAAGATCGTCGACGCGCCGGTGCTTGACGCACAAGCGATGGGCGCGGACGGAATCCTCGGTGTGGATTCCCTCCGCTCGCAGCGGGTGGAGTTCGACTTTCCGGCGCAGACGCTGTCGATCGTTCCTTCGGCGGTGCCCGACTTCAGCGACGAGCCGGGAACCATCGTCGTCCAGGCGTCGCGCAGGAATGGCAGGCTGGTGCTAACGGATGCCGTCGCAAACGGCCATCGGCTTACGGTGGTAATCGACACTGGCGCGCAGCTCAGCATCGGCAATGCAGCGCTTCGCGAGAAGCTGGTCGGCCGCAACCTCGTCGACCCGGCGCAGAAGGTCCAGCTCGAGTCGGTGACCGGCGACCTGATCAATGGCGATTATATGTACGTTCGTGAGCTCAAGATCGGCGGAATGACGCTCAAGAACCTGGCCATCGTGTTTGCGGATGCGCACACGTTCAAGCAGCTGAAGCTCGATCGCAAGCCGGCCTTGCTGCTGGGAATGAACGCGATCCGGGCATTCAAGAAAGTCTCGATCGACTTTGCGAGCCGCAAATTCAGGGTGGTCGTTCCGGAGACCAGCGCGCTCGATGTCCGCTTCGCCTCGGCCAGCTGAGATAGGCCCGGACTTGAAATTTGGCGCGCCGAGCGCGACAGGCAAACCGGGGCGGGGAGAGTAAGCGGATATCGCCGCTTAAAACGGCGACATCCCGGAAATTATTGAAGGAGTCGCTTGAGACATGGCCTTCCAGCTGCCCGAACTTCCCTACGCGAAGGACGCCCTCGCGCCGCACATGTCGGCCGAGACCCTGGAGTATCACCACGGCAAGCACCATCGTGCTTACGTCAACAAGACCAACGAGCTGATCCAGAACGAAGGCGACCTCTCCGGCGCTTCGCTGCTTCAGGTGGTCAAGGAGGCCAAGCGTTCCGGCAACGGCAAGCTGTTCAACAACAGCGCGCAGCTCTGGAACCACAGCTTCTTCTGGCAGTGCCTCGCGCCCGCCCAGGGCCAGCACCCATCGGGCAAGCTCGCGAAGCTGATCGAGGACGGCTTCGGCAATGCCGAAGCGATGCTCCAGAAGCTCCACGACGAGGCCGTGAACCATTTCGCGAGCGGCTGGGCATGGCTCGTGCTCGATCGTGGTGCCTTGAGGATCACGTCGCTCCACGATGCCGACACGCCGATCGTCCATGACGGTATGGTGCCGCTGTTCACGCTCGATGTGTGGGAGCACGCTTATTACATCGACTACCGCAACGAGCGGCCGAAGTTCGCGAGCGCGGTGCTCCAGAACATCGTGAACTGGGACTTCGTCGGCGAGAATCTCGATAGCAACGGCCTCGAGCGCGCCAACCAGCAGGGCGCCGAAACGCCGGTTACTGCTTAAGCCGGTAGCCGGTCCGGAACATCCAGGCGATCACCGCCATGCAGACGGCGATGATCGCCGCTGTGACCGCGACGCTGGACCACACCGGCACGTCGGCGACGGAGTAGAAGCTCCAGCGGAAGCCGCTGATCACGTGGACGATCGGGTTGAATAGGGTGATCGTCCGGAACGGGTCGTGCAGCGCCTTGACCGAGTAAAAGGCGCCGCCGAGGAAGGTCAGCGGCGTGATGATCAGCATCGGGATGATCTGCAACTGCTCGAAGTTCTGCGCCCAAACCCCGATGGCAAATCCGAACAGGCAGAAGCCGGTGCTGATGCCGAGAAGGAACAGGAGCATCGGGATCGGGTGATCGACGTGGACCGGCACGAAGATCGTCGCGGTGGCGAGCGTCACCAGTGCGAGGATGACGCTCTTGGTCACCGCCGCTCCCACATATGCGAGCACCGCCTCGAAGCTCGAGATCGGGGCTGATAACAGTTCGTAGATCGTGCCCGTAAACTTCGGAAAATAAATGCCGAAACTGGCGTTGAAGATAGACTGCATGAACACCGACAGAAGCGTCAGGCCCGGCACGATGAAAGCGCCGTAGCTGACGCCTTCCATCGAGGTCATCCGGCTCCCGAGCGCGGACCCGAACACGACGAAATAGAGCGCCGTCGTGATCACCGGCGTGATCAGGCTCTGCCACAAGGTGCGCTTCCAGCGCGCCATCTCGAAGCGGTAGATGGCGGCGATCCCGTGGCCGTTCATTGCCCCGACCTAAGCGTCACCCCCGCGGAAGCGGGAGTCCGGCTGCGGCGTCCGGCGGGGGAAAAGAGCGGGATTCCCGCTTTCGCGGGAATGACGAAAAAGACATTCATTTCGCCATCTCCTTTCCGCCATGGACCAGCTCGACAAAAATCTCCTCGAGGCTCGACTGGTGGGTCGAGAGGTCCTTGTAGGCGATCCCGAGGTCGGTGAGGCGGCGCATCAGCGAGGCAATCCCTGTCCGCTCGGCATGGCTGTCGAACTGGTAGCGGAGCATGCGGCCGTCATCCTGAAGCTCGACATTCCATTCGGAGAGGTCGGGCGGGATGGCGTGCAGGGGCTCGGCAAGCACGATGTCGAGAGTCTTGCGGCCCATCTTGGCCATCAAGTCGCTCTTCTCGTCCACCGCGATCAGCGCGCCCTTGCTGATCACGCCGACGCGGTCGGCCATCTCCTCCGCTTCCTCGATATAATGGGTGGTGAGGATGATCGTGGTGCCGCCGGCGCGGAGCTTCCGCACGACATCCCACATGTCGCGCCTCAGCTCGACGTCCACGCCCGCGGTCGGCTCGTCGAGGAAGAGGAGCGCCGGTTCGTGGGACAGGGCCTTGGCGATCATCGCACGCCGCTTCATGCCGCCGGAAAGGAAGCGCATTTCCGACTTGCGCTTGTCCCACAGCGACAGGCGCTTGAGCAGCTCCTCGATGTAAGCGGGGTTGCGGGGCTTGGCGAACAAGCCGCGCGAGAAGTTGACGGTGTTCCAGACCGTCTCGAACGCCTCGGTGGTCAGCTCCTGCGGGACGAGGCCGATCCGCTCGCGTGCGTAGCGGAAATCCGACTGCCAGTTGCGGCCGTCGACCAGCACTTCGCCGCTGCTCGGCGTGACGATCCCGCAGACGATGTTGATCAGGGTGGTCTTGCCGGCGCCGTTCGGCCCCAGAAGCGCGAAAATCTCGCCGCGCCGGATGTCGAGGTCGACCGATTTGAGGGCGTCCACTCCCGTACCGTAGGTCTTCCGCAGCCCGCGGATGGAGAGGATCGTATCGCTCATTCGATCGGCCCGGGTTCTGCCGGCTGGGCATCTTCCTTCATCAGCCCGTGGCGCAGGAGCATCGGGATGTTCGCGGCAGCGAAGAGGAAGGTGAGGGGGAGCGCGCCCCACAGCTTGAATCCGACCCAGAAATTGGTCGAGCTGTTCCGCCACACCGCCTCATTCAGGACGGCCATGAAGGCGAAGAAGATCGCCCAGTTGCGCGTGAGCTTGGCCCAACCGGTCTCGTCGAGCCCGGGATAGGTGCCGCCGAGCACGCGCTGGAGCAGCGGGCGGTCGGTCGCCAGGCCGAACCACAGAAGCGCGGACACGAGCACGTAATAGAAGGTGGGCTTCATCTTGATGAAGGCCTCGTTGTGAAGCCAGATGGTGAGGCCGCCGAGGATCACCACCATGATCCCCGAGAACCAGAGCAGGGGTGAGATCCGGTGATAGCGGATCGCCGAGAAAATCATCGCCGCCACCATCGCGACCATGAACGCGCCGGTCGCGACGAAAATCTTCAGCACCATCGGCACCGGCGCGAAGAAATTGGCGAGGAAGAAGATCAGAAGCGGCCCGAGGTCGATCAGCAGCTTCCCGGCGCCCTGCGGCTCGGTTTTGGCGTTCATTCGGGCGGTAGCCCGGCGATGGCGCGCGCCACCGCGCGCGGATCGAACGGGCGGAGGTCGTCGGCTTTCTCGCCCACGCCGATTGCGTGGATCGGAAGCCCGAACTTCTCGGCCGCCGCGACGAGGATTCCGCCGCGCGCGGTGCCGTCCAGCTTGGTCATGATGAGCCCCGTCACTCCTGCGCTCTCGCGAAACACCTCGACCTGCGCAAGCGCGTTCTGTCCCGTGGTCGCGTCGAGCACCAGCAGCACGTCGTGCGGCGCTTCGGGATTGAGGCGGCCGAGGACGCGGCGGATCTTCGACAGCTCGTCCATCAAATGCTGCTTGTTCTGGAGCCGCCCGGCGGTGTCGACGATCAGCACGTCCTCGCCGGTCGCGGTCGCTTGCCGGACGCCGTCGAAGACGATGCCCGCCGCGTCGCCGCCTTCCTTGCCCGCGATCACCGGCGCGCCGATCCGCTCGCCCCATATCTGGAGCTGTTCGATCGCAGCCGCGCGGAACGTGTCTCCGGCGGCGAGCAGGACCCCGTAATCCTCCTCCTTCAGCCAATGGCCGAGCTTGCCGATGGTGGTCGTCTTGCCGGAGCCGTTGACGCCGATCACCAGGATGACGTGCGGGCGCGGAAAGCCCCATATTTTCAGCGGTTTCGCCACGGGAGCTAAGATCTTCTCAATCTCCTCGGCAAGGATCGTTCGAAGCCCGCGCTCGTCGAGCCGCTCGAACTTTTGAGCAGCGATCGCGTCGCGAATCCGATGCGTGGCCTCGGGCCCAAGGTCGGAGGCAATCAGCGCCTCCTCGATGTCGTCGAGCGTCGCCGTGTCGAGCGCCGCGCGGCTGGTGAGGCCGGTGAGATTGTCGGCGACGCGCTCGGCGGTCTTCTGGAACCCGCCGCGCAGGCGGTCGAGCCAGCTCATGCCCGACATCCCAAGAATTCCGCCGTCAGATGTTCGCGGTCGCAGCCCGTGATTCGAGCCTTGCCTGCCTGGCCTCGGGCGGCGTCGTCGATGGCGACTGGCGCGAAATTGTCCGCATGGCCCTGGCCGCCGTTTTCAATCAGCACCGGCTGGACCGTGCCGACCAGGCTTTGCAGCCAGCGAGCGCGGCGCTCGGCCGCGGCTTCGCGGAAGCGGGCTGCGCGCGCCTTCACCAGCTCGCGCGGCAGCTGCGGCATGCGCGCGGCCGGCGTGTCCGGGCGCGGCGAGAAGGGGAAGACATGCGCTGCAACTATATCGCAATCATCGAGGAGTCTCAGGCTGTTCAATGCCATTTCTTCAGTCTCGGTGGGAAATCCGGCGATGAGGTCGGCGCCGATCGTGGCATCTGCGCGCGCCGCCTTGATCCACTCGACGGTCCGCACCGCATCGGCGCGGCTGTGGCGGCGCTTCATCCGCTTGAGGATCATGTCGTCACCCGCCTGGAGCGACAGGTGGAAGTGCGGCAGGAGCTTGGGCTCGCCGGCGATCAACTCTAGCAATGCGTCGTCGATCTCGATGCTGTCCAGCGATGACAGGCGCAGGCGCGTCAGTCGTGGTTCGGCGGCCAGCAATCGCTGGCAAAGCTTCCCAAGCCCCCCGTCGTAGTCCGTGATGTCGACGCCCGTCAGCACGATCTCCTTCGCGCCCCGCTCTATCTCGCGCGAGAGGGCGTCCCGGATCAGCTCGAAGGGCAGCGAGCGGCTCGGCCCGCGCGCCTGCCAGATCGAGCAGAAAGTGCATCGGTGGTCGCACCCGGTCTGAACCGCGACGAAGCTTCGCACGTGGCCTTGAAAGCCCGCTGGCGCCATGGCGTCACTTGCGGCGAAGCTCTTGAGCTTGGCTGCATTTCCGACAACGCGACTGACTCCCGGCATGAGAGCGAAGGACCGTGAATCGAGCTCGGCCGCACAGCCGGTGACGAGGATCTTCGCCGATGGTCGTTCCCGGTGCGCCCGCCGCACAGCCTGACGAGTCTGGCGCACGGCCTCGTTCGTCACGGCGCAGCTGTTGACTACAACCCAATGCCCATCCGCCGGCGCGGACCGTGCGATTGTTTCGCTTTCGGCGAAGTTCAGCCGGCAGCCGAGGGTGATCGTCTCGACGCTCATTGCAGCGCGTCCAGATTGAGCTCGCCCGAGAAGACGTGGGTCGCGCTACCGCGCATTCGGATTGGCTGGCTGGGCGCCCATGCGATCGTGAGCGACCCTCCCGGCATGATCACCCTCACGGGAGAATCCGCGCGGTTCGAGCGAATCGCGGCGACAGCGGTCGCGCACGCGCCGGTACCGCACGCGAGCGTCAGCCCTGCGCCGCGCTCCCAGGTCTTGAGGTAGATGTCGCTCCCGGCGACCTCGGCCACGTTCACATTGATTCGTTCGGGGAATGCCGGATCGTTCTCAATGCGAGGGCCGAGTTCGTGCAAATCGATGTCGAGCGGGTTCTCGACGAAGAACACGAGATGCGGATTGCCGACGTTCACTGCCGCGGGATGCTCCAACGCGTCCCAGGCCATCGGCAAGGCCGCCGTGTCCATTGGGTAAGCGAGGGGGATTTCATCCCAGGCGAAGCGCGGTTCGCCGATCGCCACTTCGACCTCGCTCCCGAGGGTCTCCCCCTCTAGCATGCCGCCGGCGCTGTCGATCCTGGTCGCACCAGTCAGTTGCACGATGCAGCGCGTTGCATTGCCACAGCTTTCGACTTCGCCGCCATCGCTGTTCCAGATCCGCATCTTCAGGTCGGCACCGTCGCTCGGCTCGAGAACGATCAGCTGGTCGCAGCCGACGCCCGTGCGCCGGTCGGCGATCGCCTTCGCAAGCGCCGGCGTGACCTCGAACGGCTCCTGGCGCGCGTCGACGATGACGAAATCGTTGCCGAGCCCGTGCATCTTTTCGAAGCGGCGCTTCACCGGGCTCCGACCAGCTCCGGAGTCCGCGCGCGCATCGGTACGATCACCTGCGCGGCGAACCGGTCCATTTCCTCCGCCTGCGGGCTCATCTGGAGAAGCAGCAGGTCGAGCCCGGCCGCTTCATATTCCTCGATCCGCTCGCGCAGTTGTTCAGGAGTGCCGACAAAGTTCGGGCGCAAGCCCCTGTTCGAGACCGAATATTCCTGGAGCTTGAGCTCGCGCTCCAGCTCGGTGCCGCTCAGCCATTGTTCGAAATTGTCGAAGCCCTTCGGCGGCTTGGGCGGCATCTGGGTGATGCGCGCCAACTCCTTCTTTGCTTCACCCTCGCTGTCGCGGACGATGGCGAAGGCCGCCATTCCATATTGCATGCGGGGCTTGCCGATCCGCGACCGGCGGTCCTCCATGTCGGCGATCTTGGGCCTGATCGCGTCGACGGGATCTCCGTGCATCACATAAGCGTCGCACAAAGTCGTGATCATTGTCTTGGCGGCCTCGCTCTCGCCGCCCGCGTAGATGGTTGGCCAGGGCTTGTGCACCGGCTTGGGCTCGCAGATGGCATTGTCGAGTGTGTAGCGATCGCCTTCAAAGCTGAAGCGGTCCTGAGTCCACAGACCCTGGACGACCTTCAGCCACTCGGAAGTCCGCCCGTAGCGGTCGTCGTGCTGGTCGAACTGCAGCCCATATTGGGTCGCTTCGTCCGCCCACCAGGCCGAGACGACGTTGAGCGCCAGCCTGCCACCCGAGATATTGTCGATGTTCGCCGCCGCCTTCGCGAACAGCGCCGGCTGGTGGAAGTTGGGCCGCACCGCGACCATCAGCTCGATCTTCGAGGTCACGGCAGCAAGCGCGGCCGCCGTCGACCATGCGTCCAGCGCGGGCTGTTCGACACCCTTGATGTCGTTGAGGTTCAGCTCGGCGATCAGGCTGAGATCCCATCCGGTCTCCTCGCTGCGCTGGGTCAGCCGCTTCACATAGTCCCAGCTCGCATCCATTCCTTCGTCGGGAATGTTGCGCAGCCATCCGCCGAACACGGGCATCCAGTAACCGAACCTCATGCCGCCACCCTGCCTTTCACCATCGTTTCGAGGACGTCGATGAGCCGGTCGTGCGGGTCCCAGCCGAGAACGTTCAATGGATCCGCGACGAAATTGGACATGGCGTTGATGTCATAGAAGCGGGCGGTTCCGTCGCGATCGTCGATGATGACCTCGATTCCGCCGACGAACAGATAGGCCGCGTGGGCGATCTGCTCTGCCGCGCGGATGAGTTCGGGGGCCGGCGTCACCGCCGTCATCAGAATCGCGCTGCGGCCAGGGCGCGCGAGGCACGCATCGGCTGGGCAGAGATCGAAGTCTTCGCCGCTGCTCTGGACCTCGATAGCATAAAGGAATTTCCCGCGCAGAGTCTCGATCCGGAGGATGTTGCCGCCGCGGACCGGGACATATTCCTGGAGCAACAGCACCTGGTCGACAGATTGCGGGACGGTTCGGTCGGCGATCGAAGCGCGCAGCTCCTCGAGCGAGGAATAGCGCGTGATCCCGGCGCCCGAGCCGCCGATGTTCGCCTTGACCAGCAGTGGGAAAGTCATGCCTTCGGCGGCAGCGACGAGATCCTCGACGCGGTGGACCACCCGCGTCTCGGGAATGGCGAGGCCGAGCGCGGCGATCAGCGAAAGCTGCCGGGCCTTCGAGGAATCGATCGCGAGCGTCTCTCGGCCATTGAGAACGATTGCGCCGCACTGCTGCCAATGATCGAGCAAGGCCGCCGCGTAGAAGATCGGATGCTCGGTCTGGCGGAGGAAGCTCGACTGGGCAACGCGGCTCAGGATCACCGGTGCCGGCACCTCGCGGCTCGCAGGATCGAAACGGTGGTCGCCCAGATGGATCGGCAGATAAGGCAGCCCACGCCGTTCGAGCGCCGCGAACAGGGGTTGAAACCACTGCGGGTGCTCGTAGAGGATTCCCAGCGGCGCGCTGCGGGTGTCGGGCAAACTCATCGCGGCGGGCACTTAGGGAGCGGCC
>Ga0207660_10001188_pt1 | contig 17479 bp, 16 predicted proteins | sample KBSC73BmetaG_FD_184335 | JGI IMG/M metagenome (GOLD analysis project Ga0207660, IMG submission 184335) | Corn rhizosphere microbial communities from Kellogg Biological Station, Michigan, USA - KBS C7-3B metaG (SPAdes) (version 2) | ecosystem: Host-associated > Plants > Roots > Rhizosphere ... | reverse complement strand
AACGCACGTGATCCTGACGCATTTTCATCCGGACCACTGGAGTGAGCTGCCGATGCTGGTGTACGCGCTCAAGTACACCGCCCAACCGGCACGCAAAGAGCCGTTCGTGATCCTCGGCCCGCCGGGTGTCGTGCAGCTGTTGCGCACGCTCGCCGAGGGCTACGGCGACTGGCTGCTCGATCCCGGATTTCCGATCGGCATTCTCGACGTGCGCGACGGCGAGCCGTTCCCGTTGAACGCCGACGTCAGTCTCGAAACGTTCCCGGTCCCCCACACCGATGAGAGTGTCGCCGTATCGCTGGTGGCGCCCGAAGGTCGTCTCGTGTATACCGGCGATACCGGGCCATCCAGCGAGCTGGCCCGGTGGGCCTCGGGCTGTGACCTGCTGCTCGCGGAGTGCTCCCTGCCCGAGTCGATGGCGATGGACACTCACCTCACGCCGGAGCGCGCGGGGGACCTCGCGAAAGAGGCGGACGCCAAGCGTCTAGTCTTGACGCACTTCTATCCTCCGGTAGAGACTTCGGACCCGGCAAAACTTGCCGGCAAGCGTTTTGCCGGACCGGTGACCGCCGCACGCGACGGTGACCACTTCATCATCGGCGATGGGAGACGTTGAGACGTGCTGATCGTCATGCGGCATGGTGCGACGCGGGAGGAAGTCGACAAAGTCGTCTCCGTGATCGAGGAGATGGGCTATCAGGCGCAGCCCATGCCGGGAAATCAGCGCACCGCCGTCGGCTTAGTCGGGAACGACGGGCGGGTGGACGCTTCGAGGCTCGAGGGGCTCCCGGGTGTCCAGGAAGTCATCCACGTCTCCCAGCCGTACAAGCAGGTCAGCCGCGAGTGGAAGAGCGAATCGACGGTCGTGAGGCTCGCCGGTGGCGTCGCGATCGGCGGAACCGAGGTCGTCGCGATTGCGGGACCGTGCTCCGTCGAGAACGATCGGCAGATCCTGGAAGCCGCGCGTCAGGTCAAGGAAGCCGGCGCCGTGATCCTCCGCGGCGGCGCGTGGAAGCCGCGCAGCTCTCCCTATTCCTTCCAGGGGCTCGGAAAACCGGGCCTGCGGCTTCTCGCAAAGGCGCGCGAGGAAACCGGACTGCTGATCTGCACCGAGGCGATGGACGAGAGCGGTCTGGGCTGGGTCGCGGAAATGTCGGACATCGTCCAGATCGGCGCGCGCAACATGCAGAACTTCTCCCTGCTCAAAGTGGCAGGCCGCTGCGGCAAACCGGTGATGCTCAAACGCGGCATCAGCGCGACGATCCAGGAGCTCCTGCTGTCGGCCGAGTACCTGCTCGCCGAAGGCAATCACGATGTGATTCTGTGTGAGCGCGGCGTGCGCAGCTTCGATACCGCGACGCGCAACCTGTTCGATCTGACGGCGATCCCTGTGGTTCACAAGCTGTCGCATCTGCCCATCATCGCCGATCCGTCTCACGGCACGGGCCTGCGCGACAAGGTGATTCCCATGGCTCGCGCCGCGATCGCGGCCGGTGCCGACGGCATCATGGTGGAAGTGCACCCCAATCCCGAAGACGCGCTCTCGGACGGCGCGCAGTCGCTGTATCCGGACCAGTTTGCGCAATTGATGCGTGAAGTCCGGATCATTGCGGAAGCCATCGGACGCCGGGTCGCTGAGCCCGCCGCCGTCAGCGCATGATCGCCGCGCTGGTCCTGCTACTCGCCGTCCAGGATCCCTGGCCGGTCCTCGATCGAGCCTCGGCCTCCTTCGATACCGTCCGCACGCTCCAGGCCGACTTCACCCAGATCATCAACAACCCGATGCTCGGTGATCCGGACACGACGCGGGGCAAACTCTACCAGCAGAAGCCCAATGCCTTCGCGATGCGGTTCAGTGAGCCGAAGAACGACCGCATCGTCGCGGACGGCCGCTATCTGTGGCTGTACACGCCGAGCTCCACGCCGGGTCAGGTGATCCGCAGCGCAATTCCCGGGACGGGTTCGACCGGCCCCAATCTGATCGGTCAGTTCGTCGAGAAGCCGCGGGACCGATACGATGCCAAGTATGTGCGCGCTGATTCAGGAGCAAACGGAGGGTTCGACGTCGTCGCGTTGACGCCGCGCGCCACCGATCTCCCCTACACGGCGGCGACGCTGTGGATCAGCAGGAAAGATGCGCTGGTGAAGCGCCTCGAGATCGTCGAGACCTCTGGTCAGACTCGAACGATCGTGCTGCGGAATGTCGTGGTGAACCGGCCCGTGGCGAGCCGGGAGTTCAAGTTCTCTCCGCCGGCCGGATTACAGGTGGTAGATCAGTAGCCAGCGCCTCGGCGATTTTCTCCGCCGACTTCACATCCATCCCCTGCTTCTGTGCCAGCTCGAGCGCCGCGCGCCCGAGCGCGCGGTAGAGCTTCGCGTCGTCGATCGCGAGTGAGCGCAGATGGCGGCCGATCGTCTCGGTGTCGCCCCGCACCACCGGCCCCGTAAGCGCTTCGCGCGGCTCGTGGCGGCTCAGATTCTCGATCGTCCCTTCCACCAGCGGCCGGAGCGCGGCCCAGGCGTCTGCGTCCGAGAGCCCCGCGTGCCGCAACAGACGCTGGGCCACCGCTTCGACGACCACGAGGTAGTTCGAGGCGAACACCGCCCCCGCGTGATAGATCGGTTTTGCCTTGGTGGCGATCCGGAACGGGTGCATCCCGACCGCGCGGGCGATTTGCTCTCCCGCTTCGATGGCGCGCGGCATCCCTTCGACGGCCGCCCAGGCGCCCTTGAGCCGCTCCGGTGCCAGCTCCGGCTCCACGATCGTTTGCAGCGGATGGAGCGAGCCCAGCGCGGCGCGGGTCGGGACGAGCGGGCCCAGCGCCTCCTGTCCCTGCACGCCGGACAGATGCAGCACGACGTGGCGCTCGGTGATCACGCGGGCCTTGTCCAGCGCCGCGGCGAGTGGCGTGATCGCGTCATCGCGCACCGCGAGGACGACGATCTCGGTTTCACCGATCCATTTTGGGGGCGTAATGCCGTCGCCGACGGTCAGCGTCAGCGGTTTGGGGAGATTCTTTTTTTGGCGTCCGTGGAGGCGGACCGTGTAGCCTGCCTGTGTCAATGCGAGCGCGAGTCCTGCCCCCGCGCGACCGGGCCCGATGAGCCCGATCGCGCGGGAACCGTGCTGCGTCACCTATTGTGGACCGTCGGCTGAGCGGGCTGGGCGGCGGCCAGGCTGAGCAGGTCCTGCGGCGTCTTGGCTTTTTGGGCCAGCGTCAGCGCGCGCTTCACCTGCTCGTCGTCCGCCATGCGGCGCCGGAATTCCGCCGAGCGCCCGAAGACGTAGCGCGCGGCCTCGTAGCCCAGCTCTTGCCGCAGCAGCGTGCGCGCACCCGCCACAACGGAATCGGGGAGCTCAGCGCCCTTGGCCCGGATCCGGCGGACGATTTCGTCGACCATGGCCTCGGTCACGGTGAAATTCGGATTGGCCAGGCGGTTGCCATCCTTCAACTCGATGGCGTAGCCCGTGAGCGCGTCGCGATACGCGGGAATCTTGTCGCCCAGCGTACGCACGAAGAGCCGCTCCGCGGTGGTGAACGTGTCGGCGACGATATAGATGTCCGGCCGGATGCCGCCGCCGCCGTATACCGTGCGGCCCGCGTCGGTCTTGAACACGAGCGTCGTGTCGGGCTTGGTGTCCTGCCCGCGCTGCGCCGCGACCACCTGCGCCTCCTGCTCGGCCTCGGTGCGCGTCACGCGTTGAATGGTCCGGCCGCTCGGCGTAAACCAGCGCGCAGTCGTGAGCTTCAAACCCGTTTCGGGTGTGAGGCGCCAGAACGACTGCACCAGACCCTTGCCGAACGTGGGCGTGCCGACGAGCACGGCGCGGTCGTGGTCCTGCAGCGCGCCGGCGATGATCTCGGCGGCGCTCGCCGACCCGCCGTTCACGATCACGACGACCGGCAAGCGGGACCACGATTGCTGCTTCGAGTCGGAGAACTCGTGCGACGACCCGGGAGCACGGCCGCGCGTTTCCACGATCGTTTTGCCGGGATCGAGGAACAGATCGGAGACCGCCACGCCCTGATCGAGCAGACCGCCGGGGTTGTTCCGCAAATCGAAGATCAGCGACTTCATCCCCTGCTTGAGCAGCGTATCGATCGCCGTCGCGACTTCGCGCGCGGAGCTTTCGCTCACGGGCGAGAGCGCGATGTAACCGACGCGGTCGTCGAGCATCATCGTGATGCGGGGATCGACGGAGCGGATGTGAATCGTGGCGCGCGCCAGATTGAACTTCATCGGCTCATCGATGCCGCTGCGGCGGATCAACAGATCGGCCTTCGCGCCGACGGGACCGCGCAGCTCCTTCACCGCCTTTTCCTGATTCCAGCCTTCGGTCGAGCGGCCATCCAGCTCGATGATGCGATCGCCCGTCTGAATGCCGGCGCGCTCGGCCGGCGTATCGGGCAGCGGCGCGATCACCGTGATCCAGCCGCCGCGCACGTCGATCTGAATGCCGAGCCCCGAGTAGTTGCCGGTCGTCGCTTCGGACAGCTGGCGGAAATCATCGGGCTTCAGGAACACCGAGTAGGGATCGCCGAGCTGATCGAGCATGCCGTCGATCGCCATCTGGTACAGCTGGCGCTCGTCGAGCGAATCGACGTAGTAGTCGGCGACGTGCGCGAGCACGTCGTCGAACAGCCGTGCCTGCTGATAGACCGACCCGGCCGGCTCCGTCTGCCGCTGCAGAAACCAACCGCCGCTTGCCAGCGCGGCCAAGGCGACGACGGCGACCACCGCTCCTTTATGACGAATCATCATGCCCTCTCAGTGAAGGTGCCCCCAGGCTGCTTCCTGGACGGCCTTTTTCTTTTGGCTTGCATCAATATGAACAATCCCGGGACCAGATGCGCTACGGTATGCCTCACGGACCCGTGTGTGAAACGTGTCATCTTCACGCTCGATCCGGTCTTTGACCTTGCCGGCGTGCCGCTGCCGCTCCCGTCCCACGGATACTGGGATATCGAGCACCAGCGTCAGGTCCGGGGTTAAGCCCCCCGTTGCGACTCGCAGCGCTGCCTCGACGTCGGCGCGCGGGAGTCCTCGACCCGACACCTGGTAAGCTATGGTAGATAACCCGAACCGATCGGCGATCACCATCTGCCCATCGGCCAATGCCGGCCGGATCACCCGCTCCACCAGATCGGCCCGAGCCGCCAGGAACAGAAACAGCTCGGCGCCGTACGCCCGATCGTGCCGTGATTTGAGTGCGAGCTTGCGGGCAGCTTCCGCGATCGGCGTGCCGCCAGGTTCGCGCACACCCACGACGCGCTGTCCCTCGGCCTTGAGGCGGGCGACGAGCCATTTCACCAGCGTCGACTTCCCGGCGCCCTCGGGCCCCTCAACCACCACGAATCTTCCCGAGTCCCTAATCCCCAGTCCCGAATCCCTGGCTTTAGCCAAGCGTAATGATCGGGCTCGCGGCGCCCTTCTTGATGCCCTCATAAATCCGGGCATTGATCCTGGCCATCAATTTTTCAAAATTTGCCTGCGCCGCCACCATCTGCTGGTATACCGAATTCGCTTGCACGCTTTGCAGCGCCTGATCGTACTGCTCGACCTGGTCTTTCGTGGGCTCACTCCCCTGCTGCGCCGCGCGCTCGATCTCCTGCGCCAGCCGCTCGGCCTCGGCCAGGACCTTCTGAACCGCTTGATCCTCCCGCAAGGCTTCCGTAGCGCGGCGCAGCGCTTTGTATTCGTCGGTCTGGCCGAGTACGCGCCCCAGATCTTCCGCCTTTTCCTCGAGCACTAAGCCTCCTTAATAGAGAGCGCGTAGCGGGAATAGCCGTACACATCGTTATGGATGGCGACTTCCCAGCCGTAGTCGCGCCCCAGGGCGCGAACGGCATCGGCTCGCCGCTCGTCGATTTCCAACGCCAGCAATCCACCACGTTCGAGCACCATCCCGGCGCCCGCAAACAAGGCCCGCGTTGCGTCGAGACCCGAATGGCCGCTCACCAGCGCTTCGCGCGGCTCGAATTCCCGCACCGAAGCGTCCAGTTCGGCGAACTCGCGCTCCGTCAGGTAGGGCGGGTTCGCGACGATGGCGCGATAGGCACCACGCTCTCCTTTGTCCACCAGGGGCCCGAGCAGGTTCCCCTCACGGACTTCGACCGGGGTCTTGGGCGCCACGCGTCCCACATTTTCACGCGCGAGCGCGGCAGCCGCGGGTGAGCGCTCGACGGCGACAACTTTTTCGAAATCCCCCTCGACGGCCAGGGCCAGTGCAATGCATCCCGACCCAGTCCCGATATCGGCCGCAACTCCCCATCTCCCATCTCCCATCTCCCGTTTGCCGTATTCCAGCACGTGTTCTACGAGGCCCTCGGTTTCGGGCCGCGGGATCAGCGCGCGCGGATCGATCGCCAGATCGAGCGTGCGAAATCCGACGTGTCCGACGACATAGGCGAACGGTACGCCTGCTTTGCGCTGCTCGACCGCTTTCCAAAACCGCTTCACGACGTCCGGCGCCGGCTCGGTCTCGCGCTTCAGCCAGACCTCCCCCGGCTTCATGCCGGAGACGGCGGCCCACAGCGCCGCGGCTTCGTTGGGATCTTCGAGCGACCCCGAGGCGCGACTCAGCTCGTCGGCGATGCGGCGCAGGACCCGGACTTCAGCCACCGTTGCGCTCCTTCTCCCGCGCGTCCTTGAGCGCGGAGATCAGATCGTCGAGCTTGCCGTCCATCACTTCGTCGATGTTGTGCGAGGTGAAATGAATCCGGTGATCGGTCACGCGGTTCTGCGGGAAGTTGTAGGTGCGGACCTTCTGCGATCGGTCGCCCGTGCCGACCTGGGCGCGGCGCTCGCGCGCGCGCGCGGCTTCTTGCTCGGCCACCATGCGGTCGAGCAGACGGGAGCGCAGAATTTCCATCGCTTTGATTTTGTTCTGGAGCTGCGATTTCTGATCCTGGCATTTCACTTCGAGGCCGGTCGGCAGGTGCGTGATGCGCACCGCGCTGTCGGTGGTGTTGACGCTCTGGCCGCCCGGTCCCCCGGAACGGAACACGTCGATCCGCAAATCCTTGTCTTCGATTTTGAGATCGACCTCTTCGGCTTCGGGCAGCACGGCGACGGTCGCCGCGGAGGTGTGAATGCGCCCCTGCTGCTCTGTCAAAGGCACGCGCTGCACGCGATGCACGCCCGACTCATAGCGCAGGGTTCCGTACGCTTTGGGTCCGCGCGCGGCGAAGATCGCTTCCTTGAGACCGCCGAGCGTCCCCGCCGAGAGTGAGAGAATCTCCACCTTCCAGCCGCGCCGCTCGGAGAAACGCGTATACATGCGGAACAAGTCCGCGGCGAACAGCGCCGCTTCGTCGCCGCCGGTGCCCGCGCGAATCTCGGCGATGGCATCACGATCATCGAACGGATCGACCGGCGTGAGCAGCTCGTCGAGCTGATCCTGGAGCCGTTCGATCTCAGCCGTGAGCCGTTCCACGTCGGCACGGGCGAGCTGGGAGAGCTCGGGATCTTTGTCGGCGAGCACTTCGCGGGTCTGCGCCAGCTCGGCGGTGAGACGCTCCAGGCGATCATGCGTCTGGCGAATGGTCTGCAGATGAGCGTTTTCGCGGCCGAGCTGCTTCAGCTTGGACGGATTCCGCGCGGTGGCGGGGTCAGCCAACAGCTGGGCGACCTCCTCCGCCCGCGCGAGCGCCTGGCGGAGTCTGTCGTCCATCGGTTTAGCTTGCTCCGGCCTTTGTTCCGTACTTCTGGCGGAACCGCTCCACGCGGCCGGCGGTATCGAGCAGCTTCTGCTTGCCCGTGAAGAAGGGGTGGCAGGCGCCACAGACTTCGACGTGAATCACGGGCATGGTCGAGCGCGTCACGAACGTGTTACCGCACGCGCACTGGACGGTGGCCCGCTGATATCGGGGATGGATTCCGGGTTTCACTGACTTTCCTTGACTTAAGTCCTGACGGTTTTCAGCGCGCGGAAATATAGCCGGGACACGGAGTTGGAAGCAAGGCTCGCCCCCGCGGTTCAATTGACACCGCCGAATACACATCGTAAGCTGTTCGGCGTGTCGGCCACGGAAGTTTTACAGAAAGTCCCGCTTTTCAGTCAACTCTCCCCCGTCGATCTCGGGCGGGTGGTGGAAGTTGCGCGCGACCGCGCCTACCCCAAGAACTCGGTCATCCTGTTCGAGGACGATCCGGGTGACGCGCTCTACGTCGTCGCCACTGGGCAGGTCAAAGTCGTCCTCATTGGAGAAGACGGCCGGGAAGTAATTCTCTCGGTGCTCGGCGAAGGCGAGTTCTTCGGTGAGATGGCGTTGATCGACGACGAGCCGCGCTCGGCGCACGTCATCGCGATGGAAGACTCGACGCTGCTGGTGCTGCGCCGCGAAGACTTCCAGGGGATTCTCGAACACTCCGCCGGCATCGCGCTGGCGCTGTTGCGCGAGCTGTCGCGCCGCCTGCGCCGCGTCGACGAAAAAGTCGGCAGCCTCGTGCTGCTCGACGTGCACGGCCGCGTCGCGCAGCTCCTGCTCGACCTCGCCGACGAGACCGACGGGCAGCGCATCACGCGCCGTCTCACACACCACACCATCGCGCAAATGATCGGCTCCTCGCGCGAAACCGTGTCGCGCACCATGCGCGAGCTCGTGGATAAAGGAATGATTGATGTGAGTCGCAAGGACATTGTGATTAAAGACCGCGGCTCACTCGAGCAAGCAGCTGGGCGGTCGTGACTCGCGTCACGGCTCTACGTCACTAATTTCCAGTAACTTAGCCCGAGTATCGGCGTGCCGACTCGTATGGCCTACACGGTGACCTTCTGGGGTACCCGAGGGAGTATTCCTACTCCCGGTGCCGCCACGGCGCGCTACGGCGGCAACACGCCGTGTGTCGCGGTGGAGGGGGCTGGCGGTCAACTGGTGGTGCTGGACGCCGGGACGGGAATTCGAGCGCTGGGGCTCGATCTGGTGGCAAAACAAAACGGCGCCGCGAAGGTCGAGATTCTGCTGTCGCACGCCCACTGGGATCACATTCAAGGGCTGCCGCACTTCAAGCCGTTTTTCGCGCCGGGCAACTCGGTGCGGATCTGGGGACCGCGTCAGGGCACGACGTCGCTCGAAGCGATCCTCCGCCAACAGATGGACCCGGCCGTGTTTCCCGTGCCGCTCGACGCGTTGTCGGCACAGCTCACGGTGCAGCAGGTCGACACCGCGGAGTTCTCGATCGGCGAGTTCCGGGTGCGGACCATCCGGCTCCGTCATCCGGGGACGACGCTGGGATTCCGGCTGACCCCGGCGGGCGGCAGTGGCCCGAGCATGGCGTATGTCACGGATAACGAGCTGGGCAGTGGCGGGGAATACGAAGTCGACCGGAATTGGCGGCGCGATTTCGTCGCGTTCTTGAAGGACGTGGATCTCTTGATTCACGACGCGATGTACACGCCCGGCGAGCTGGAAGAGCATCGCGGCTGGGGGCACTCGACCTATGAAGAAGCGGTGACCCTGGCCCAGGATGCCGGCGTCAAAAGACTGGTGCTGTTTCACCACGAGCCCGAGCATGACGACAAGGAGATGGACGCTCTGCTCGCCGCCGCCCGCAAGTTCGCGAAAAAGCGGGACGCGGCGGGGCTCGAGGTGACCGCCGCACAAGAAGGCATGAAGGTGACCCTGTGACCCGAGGAGTTGTTATGCGCGCGCGTGCAGTAATGGCAGTGCTGAGCCTGGTTCCGGTGCTTCTGAGTGCGCAACAGCGCGGTCAGGATACCCGCCCAGGTATCGCCGTCTTTCCGTTCGCCAACGGCGGCTCCTACGGCCAGAGCAAAGAAGACTTCGACGCGCTCGAGCGCGGCATGGCGGGCATGATGATCTCGGAGCTGAACCAGAATCCCGCCGCGCGGCTGGTGGAGCGCGAGCAGGTGCAGCGCCTGCTCGACGAGCAAAACCTCGGCGCCCAGGGACGCGTGGATCCGCAGACCGCCGCCAAGGTGGGCAAGCTCGTGGGCGCCCGCTACATCATTCTGGGCAACTTCATCGACTTCTACGGGGACTTCCGGGTCGACATCCGGCTCGTCAATACCGAGACCGGGGAAATCGTGAAGACCGAATCCGATCGCCAGCAGCGCGAGCATCTGTACGACATCATTCGCAACGTCGCCGCCAAATTGATGAAGGACGCGAATCTGCCGGCCTTGCAGCGCGGCGCGTCGAACGAGCAGCGCATGAATCGCCAGGTGCCGACGGAGGCGCTGACCTACTACTCGCGGGCACTGCTGTATCAGGACCGCGGGCAGAAGGACAAGGCGGTCGAGATGTTCAACCGGGCGCTCGCGATCTTCCCTGATTACGCAGAAGCCCAGGACGGCCTGCAGAAGGCGCAGCGATCCTAACGGATCCGTTCAGCAGGATCGGCAAGTCGACGGCGCGCCGGCTCTCCAGATTAGGAGCGCTGGCGCGCTTCGGCTTTGGCGCCCTCCGCGCGGGAGCGAAGCCGTGAGATACGTCCTGCTCCATCCGCCGATGTGGCGGCCCGACGCCGTCGCCCCGGCGCTCGAGACCTCGCAGGTCGAGGCGCGGGTCGTGCGCCAGGCGCGGGACCTCGCCGTCGTGGATGATCGGCCCACGGTATTGCTGCTCGATCCCGACAGCCGCTCGACGTTCCCGGTGGACGTCATGCGCGGCTTTGTCGATGCGGGCGGCGCGATCGTGGCGCTGGGCCGGGAGGGGGAAGTGGACGTCCCCGAGACGCTCCCGACGGAATTCCTCTCGGGGTTCCTCACCTACCCGACGAGTCCGCGGCGCCTGCTGGTGGCGATCCGCGCCGGCTTCCGCGAAGCCGCCGCGCGGGCGGAGACGGCCCGCGCCCGCGGCGAGGCGGCGCAGCGGGCCCGCGAAATCGGCGAGCTGACGCGGATCGGCGTCGCGCTCGGCACCGAGCGCAATATCAAGACGCTGCTCGAGCTGATCCTCACGCAGGCGCGCCGGATCACGCAGTCCGACGCGGGCAGCCTGTACCTCGTCGAGCTCAGCGAAGAAGGAAAGAAACGGATGCGGTTCCGGCTGGCGCAGACCTACTCGAAGCCGGACGCGCCGTTCGTCGAGTTCACGATCCCGGTCGACCGCACGAGCCTCGCCGGTTATTGTGCCGTCACGGGCGATCCGCTCGTCATCGACGACGCGTATTTCCTGCCGCCGGACGTGGAGTACACGATCAATCGCTCGTTCGACGAGCGCTACGGCTATCGCACCAAGTCGATGCTCGTGATCCCGATGAAGGATCACAAGGACGAGATCATCGGGGTGCTGCAGCTGATCAACCGCAAACGCTCGCTCGAAGCGGTGCTCTCGACCTCCGCCGATGTCGATCAGCAGGTCGTCCCCTACTCCAAGCGGACGGTCGAGCTCGTCACCGCGCTCGCCGGCCAGGCCGCGGTGGCCATCGAAAACAGCCGGCTGTACGAGGACATCGAGAAGCTGTTCGAAGGCTTCGTGCTGGCGGCGGTGCACGCGATCGAGCAGCGCGATCCGACCACCTACGGTCACAGCGGCCGCGTGGCCGAAATGACGGTGGGGCTCGCGGAGATCGTCGACCGCAACGGCGACGGTCCCTATCGCGGCGTGAAATTCTCGCGCGAGCAGCTGAAGGAAATCCGCTACGCCGCGCTGCTGCACGACTTCGGCAAGGTCGGCGTGCGCGAACAGGTGCTCATCAAGGCCAAGAAGCTGTATCCGTCGGATCTCGGGCTGGTCAGGCACCGCCATGCCTTCATCCGGCGCACGGCCGAACGGGAGTTCTGGCGCAAGCGCGCGGAATTCCTCGAATCGCACGGGAAGAAGGGCTACGACGCGTTCAGCAAGGAGCTCGAGGCGGCGCACGCGCAAGAGCTCAAGGATCTCGATCGGTTTCTCGAGATCGTGCTCCAGGCCAACGAGCCCACGATTCTCCCCGACGGCAGCTTCGACGAGCTCAAGGCCTGGGCGCAGCGGACCTATCTGGCGATCGACGGCAGCACCGAGCCGTTCCTGTCACCCGACGAGGTTCGCTATCTCACGATCCGGAAGGGCAGTCTGGACGACGCCGAGCGGCATGAGATCGAGAGCCACGTCTCGCACACCTATCAGTTCCTCCAGCGCATTCCCTGGACGCGGGAGCTGCAGCACATCCCCGTGATCGCGTATGGGCACCACGAAAAGATGGACGGCCGCGGCTATCCGCGGCGCGTGACCGCCGAGGGAATTCCGATCCAGACCCGGATGATGACGATCAGCGACATCTACGACGCGCTGACGGCGCAGGACCGGCCCTACAAACGCGCCGTGTCGACCGAGCGCGCGCTCGACATTCTCACGACGGAAGTGAAGGAAGGGCAGCTCGACGAAGCGTTGTTCAAGCTGTTCATCGAAGGCAAGGTATTCCAGCGCCAGCTGAGCGAAGACACCTCACGATAGCAACAGCTTCGCCGAAACGAGCAGCAGAAACACCCCGAAGGCTTTCCGCAACATCACATCGGACATCGACCCGGCGAGGCGGGCGCCGAAATAGGCGCCGATCAACAGGCCGATCGCGACGACGGCCGCATACCCGATGTTGACCTGACCGCGCTTGTAGTACTCGAGCGCGCCCAGAATCCCGACTGGCAAGAGCAGCGCCGCGAGCGAGGTGCCGTGCGCCGTGTGCTGCGGCAGCTTGGCGATCAGCACGAGCCCGGGGATGATGACGATCGCGCCGCCCACGCCGAACAATCCTGAAATCACACCCGCCGCCAACCCGAGCAGCGAAACCAGGAACCAGGTCATGGATCGTGTCCTTTCCCCCAGGCGCCGCCGCCCGGAGTTTCGATGCGGAGAATGTCGCCCACCGTCAGTCGTTGCGTTGTTTTCGATCCGAGCGGCTTACCATTCAAGGTGTTGCGGCCGGCGGCCCCGTCACCCCCACCGTCGGCACCCGCCGGGCCATGGCGCCGCCGCTCCGTCAGGAGCGTGACCTCCATCGGCGCCAGGGCTTCGAATTCGCGTACCACGCCGTCGCCCCCGTTCCACGTCCCGCTGCCGCCGCTGCCAGGACGCCGCGCGTAGGTGCGCATGCGCAGGGGATGCTCGAGCTCGAGCACTTCGATCGGCGTATTCAGCGTATTCGACATCCCGACATGCACGCCGGACGGGCCGTTCGCGCCCCGGCTGGCGCCCTGTCCACCGCCGATGGTCTCGTAGTACGTCCAGCCGGTGCCGCCGAACGTCACGTTGTTCATCGTGCCCTGTCCCTGCGCCGGTACGCGGCACCCGCCGGAGGCCAGCGCGCGGAACACGCAGTCGGTGATGCGCTGCGAGGTCTCGACATTCCCGGCTGCCACGGCGCTCGGCGGACGCGCATGCACCAGACACCCCGGCGGCGCGGTGACGCGAATCGCGCGCGGCACGCCGCCGTTCATCGGAACATCTTCCGGCAACAGCGTGCGCACGACGAACAACACCGCCGAGCGCGTGACGGCAATGGGACAGTTGACGTTCCCGGGGGCCGCGCCGTGCGTGCCGGTGAAATCAGCGCAAAAGATCCCGTCGCGAATCGTGACTTCGACGCGAATGTGAAGGTCCGCGGCGAACACGCCGTCACCCTCCAGGAAATCGATCGCGGCCATTGGTCCCGCGGGCAGACGGCTGAGCACCGCCGTCGTGCGCCGTTCCGCGTAATTCAGCAGCTCGCGCGCTGCCTCGCGGAGCCCGTCCCAACCGTGGCGGCGCGCCAGCGCGCGCAAGCCGTCGGCTCCGCGCTCGACCGCGGCGCGCTGCGCCGCCAGATCGCCGCGCCGCATCTCCGGGGTGCGCACATTGGCCAGGAGGAGTCGTTCGAGCTCGGGCGTGAATCGCGACGGCGGGATCACGATGCCTTCCTGATACAGCTCGCGCGCCCCGGCCGGCATGCTCCCCGGCGTCATGCCGCCCACATCCGAATGGTGCGCGCGCACGACGCTGTAGCCGCCGACGGCGCCGTCGATCTCGATGGCGCCGATCAGCGTGAGATCCGGAAGGTGGCTGCCGCCAGCATAAGGATCGTTGAGCAGGAAGAGCTCACCCGGACGCGGATCCAGGGTGCGTACCGCCGCGACCGCGTCGCCGAGCGCGCCCAGGTGCACGGGAATGTGCGCGGCCTGCGCGATCATTTCGCCGTCCGCATCGAACAGCGCCGCCGAGGCGTCGCGCCGCTCGCGGATATTGGGCGACAGCGCGCTGTGCACCAGGACGAGGCCCATCTCTTCGGCGATCGACGCGAAGGCGTGCCCCATGACTTCGAGGCCCACGGAATCGAGTCTCATGCGCGCTCCACGATGATGGCGCCCGACGCATGCACCACGCCGGACCATTCCGGTTCGAGCAGCGCTGTCGCATCGCGACCCGCGAGAATCGCGGGGCCGGCGATGCGCTGTCCTGGCGGCAACTCATCCAGCGACCAGACCTCCGCCATAACGATCCGGCCGTCGCGTAACGTGATCTTGCGCCGTCCGGACCTTGAGTTGTTCACACCAACTCGGCCGAATGACGCGCGACTCGCCGGGCGCTCCGCAACGACGCGCAGATTGACGACTTCGACGGGCTGGGACGGATCGGCATGCCCGTGCCGTCGATGGTGTTGCACGCGGAAAGCCGTTCCCAAGGCGGCTGGATCGTCGGTCGGGGCGGGAACGGTAACTTCGAAGCCTTGACCCGCAAAGCGACAGTCCGCATACCGTGAGAGCTGGGCGCCGGCTAGCGTATCCGATGCCGCGGCGACGAGCGGAGCAAACCCCTCCTTGAGTGTGCGCGCGTCCAGATCCGTGGTCGCCCGATGCAGCGAGCCGAGCACCTCCACGCGCTCCGACGCCGCGGCGAGACCCAGGGCGCTGAGCACGCCCGGATGCGGAGGGATGACTACGCGCGACATCCCGAGCGCATCCGCGAGCGCACATCCGAACAGCGGACCGGCCCCGCCGAACGGCAGCAACGCCATGCCACGTGGGTCCAAACCTCGCGCGACGCTCACGCGCTTCAGCGCGCGAGCCATGACCGCCGTCGCCACGGCGATGATCCCCGCCACGGGCAGTCGCCCCAACGCCTGGCGGGCTGCTTTCGCGTCGAGTCGCACGGCATCGGCCAGGGGCTGCTTCGGATCGAGCCAGCCGAGCACGAGACAGGCGTCCGTCACCGTCGGCTCCGTCCCGCCGCGACCGTAGCAGGCCGGACCAGGCTCAGCGCCGGCGCTGCGGGGACCGACGCGCAGCGCGCCGCCTTCGTCGATCGTCGCGATGCTGCCGCCACCCGCGCTCACCGTCTCGATCAGGATCGCGGGGAGCGCGAGCGGCACCCCGGCGACGGACTCCGCCCCTTCGCTCAGCGCGACGCCCCCGGTGATCAGGCTCGCGTCGGCGCTCGTGCCGCCCATGTCGAGCGTGAGCAGCTCGCGCTCTCCCACGGCGTCGCCCACCAGCCCTGCCCCGACGACCCCGCCGGCGGGTCCCGACAGCGCGAGACTGGCCGCGCGCACCGCTGCGTGCTCGGGCGTGAGCGTCCCGCCGCTCGACGTCATGATCCGCAATGCACCGACGCCGTGTTGTTCGGCGGTCCGGGCCGTTCGCATGACGTAGGAGGCGACCTTGGGCCTCAGGTAGGCTTCGGCAATGGTCGTACTGGTTCGCTCGTATTCCCGGAACACCGGCAGCACTTCATGGCTCGCGGCAACCGGCAGATCGGTGAGCGCGGTCCGAATCGCGGCGGCGAGCTTTTGCTCATGTTCGGGATGGCGGAAGGCGAACAGCAGTGAGATGGCCACCGCCTCCGGCGCGAGCTGTCGGATTTGCGCGGTAACGCGCTCGATCTCGTCGCTCGACAGAGCCTCGATCACGCCGTCGGGCCCCATGCGCTCGTGAACCCCAACGACATCGTCGCGCGCCACGAGCGGCGGCGGGTGATCACGCGCCAGGTCGTACAGCGCCGCCCGGTCCTGGCGCCGCAGCCACGGGATGTCTTCAAAGCCAGCCGTGGTGATCAGGGCGACCCGGGCGCCACGACGCTCGAGCAGGGCGTTGGTGGCGACGGTCGTCCCGTGGACGAGAACATCGATAGGGAGTGGGGAGTGGGGAGTGGGACCATCCGCGCTCCCACTCGTACCACTCCCCACTCCCCACTCCCCACTCCCCAGTGCCTCCAGCGCCCGAAACAGGCCGACACTCGGATCAGCGGGAGTGCTCGCGACCTTTCGGATTTCTACGGTCCCGTCTGCTCCCACGGCAACCAGATCGGTGAACGTCCCGCCGACGTCGACCCCGACACGCCTCATGGACGGAACCGACGCTTGATCAGGAGTCCGGCGCCGCCGAGCGTGAGCAGCGCCACCAGCAGCCCGACCCAGTCGCCGAGCTTCACATACAGCGGCACGACGTCACTGGTCACGAGCGTGCCCACGACAACCGTATCGGCATCGAGCCGCGTCTGGTCGTAGGCCCGCCCCAGCGGATCGACGAACTCCGAGATCCCCGAATTCGCCGCGCGCGCCACGCCCATCCGGGTCTCGATCGCGCGCAGCACGAGATGCGACGCATGCTGCGTCGGCGCCGTGGTGTGTCCGAACCAGGCGTCGTTCGTGATGTTCACGAAGAAGTCGGCGCCGTGCGCGCGGTAGTATCTCGGAAGATCTTCGAATGCCGACTCGTAGCACACGATCACACCGAACTGCCCCAGCAGCGTGGGATAGGTCGGTTTGATGCGGCCGGGCGTAAAGCCGCCGGACCAGCGTGAGAGCCCGGGAATCGCGCGGAACACTTTCACCGGCACGAACGGCACGCGCTCGGTGACGGGCACGAGATAGTGTTTGGCGTAGACGGGATTGCTGCGCCACGCGCCGGTCGAGTCGATCAGGAAGGCGGCGTTGTAATAAGGATCGAGCGTAGCGCCGCGCCACCCCGGCTCGGCCCAGACGACGCCGGTGAAAATCGGGATGCGCGACTCGCGGGCCAGCGCGGTCATCGCCGCTTCCCAGCGTGGCCGCCGCCACAGGAAGTCGGGCACCGCCGCTTCGGGCCAGATGATCAGCGCGGGGGGCGGCGTGTGTTGGAGCAGCTCGCGCGAGCGCCGCAGCAGCTTGCCGACGACGCTGTCGGCGCGCGCCGGATCGAACTTCTCGTCGAACGCCTCACTCGGCTGCACCATGCCGATCAGGCCGACGTCCCGGACCGGCAGCGTCTGCATGCGCCACACCCCGTAGCCGAACGCGAGCACGAGTGTTCCGAGAACCAGCGCCAGCCGACGCACGACGTACGACGTACCCCTCGCTGCGCTCGGGGCAGGCTCACGCACGTCAATCGCGGCTTCGACAATCACGACGTTGCACCACGCCAGCCACAGCGTGACGCCTCGCGCCCCCGCGATGTCGGCCCACTGCACCAGCACCCGGGCATCCGCCAGCGACGTGCCGAGACCGAGCCATGGGAACCGGACGTCGCCGAGGTGGCCGATCAGCCATTCGAGCGCCGTCCAGGCCACCGGCAGCACGACCC
>Ga0207660_10001186_pt1 | contig 17493 bp, 13 predicted proteins | sample KBSC73BmetaG_FD_184335 | JGI IMG/M metagenome (GOLD analysis project Ga0207660, IMG submission 184335) | Corn rhizosphere microbial communities from Kellogg Biological Station, Michigan, USA - KBS C7-3B metaG (SPAdes) (version 2) | ecosystem: Host-associated > Plants > Roots > Rhizosphere ... | reverse complement strand
CGCACGATGTGCCATCCGTTTGCGCCGAGCGCTACGCGCACGGCCATCTCCTTCGAACGCGCCGTGGCGCGAGCGAGCAGCAGGTTGGCGACATTGGCGCAGGCGATGAGCAGCACGAATCCGACGGACGCCATCATGATCATCAACACCGCGCGGAAATCGCCGACGTTGTCTTCGCGCAATGTCATCACGTCGACACCCCAGCCGGTGTTCGAGCTGGGGTATTGCTGCTCCAGACGCGTCGCGATGCGACCGAGATCGCCGCGCGCCTGCTCGAGCGTGGCATGCGGTCGCAGTCGGCCGATCACCTGCCACGAATGGTTGCCGCGGCTCTTCAGCGGGTCCTTCTGCATCGTCGTCCACGCCTCGGCGGTGCCGGGAAATTCGAAACCCGGCGGCATGACGCCGATGATCGTGTGCGGCACGCCGTCGATCATGATCTGCTGGCCAAGCGCATTGCGGCGTGCATCGAACCGTTCGTGCCAGAGTCGGTCGCCGATGATCACGACTTGCGGCGCGCCGATCTGATCTTCATCCGCACGAAAGTCGCGTCCGAGCTCCGGCTTGACGCCCAGCGTACGGAACATCGTCCACGAGATGTTGCCGCCCTGGACGAACTGCGCGCCGCCGTTATTCGCCAGATTGAACGACGTGCCGCTATAGATGCCGACGCTCGACAGCGTGCGATTGTCCGCCTGCCAGCTCCGGAAATTCGGGTATGACACCGAATTCATGTGCCAGCCGCGCTTCAGATTCGCTTCGCCGATCGCGACCAGCTCGTCCGGACTGTGGTAGGGAAACGGTCGGATCAGCAGCGCGTTGACGATGCTGAAGATCGTCGCGTTGACGCCGATGCCGAGCGCGAGACAGACGACTGCCGCGGCCGTGAACGCCGGATTCTTGAGCAGCGTGCGGGCGGCGAAGCGGAGATCCTGGAACATGTCGGCACCGTACGGGGAGAAGGCCGCCGATTGGACAGTTCAGCCACTACGTGGGTTTGAGTACGGCTGGCGCCGCGGGATTGTTTCCCGCCACCCACTTTCGCTCAGATCTCCCCGACCTCCGCCGCGGCCTCGAGCGCCAATGCAATCTGACGCGACAACGCACGCGCTTCCTGCGTGACGCCGGCGGACGAGGCGCCCGGCGCCGCCTCGAGACCTGACGATCTGAGTTTGATCAAGTCCAGCCGCAGGTTTCCAAGCGCCAGCCCCGCGCTCTCGATCTGTCGCGTCAGCGTCGCGTGACGTCGTGTCAGCTCCTCGGCCGTGTCTCGCTGACGCTGGAGCAGCGCGAGCCGACGCTGTCCCTCGGGCGATTCATCAATTCGCGCCTCGCCGATGCGCCGGTCGAGATCCGGGATCAGTGATGGATCGATGTCGCCGTCGAGCCGATACAGCACCTGAACGAGATGCGCCACACGCGCCACCAGCGCGTCGACCGTCGGCTCGATGTCCGGCAGCAGCGCGCGATCGGCCTTCGAGAGCGTGTTGAGTAGATCCATGATCGCCGCGCGATCCTCCACCGCGCGACGGATCGCCGAGGCGCGCGGGCTCTCGAGCACCTCGCGCGGCGCGAGCTTCGCAAGCTGCTTGTCGCTCAGCTGCGGCGTGTACGCGCGCATCACCCAGCGCGCGGTCGGGCCGTTGAGCACGCGCCGGATCTTCAGACCGCTCGCGCGCAGCGAGATGGCGCGGCTCCGTACCCGAAACCACATATAGAAAGGGACCAGCGGGCCGAACACCAACGGCGGCACATCTGGAACACCCGCGAGACCGATCAGCGAGGCGATGCTCAACCCGACGGTCAGCCAGGTGTAGCGCCGCATCGCGATCACGCGATCGATCAGCGCCACGCGTCCACCCCACAGCCGCAGATCGCTGCGCTGCTCAGCGGTGAGCCCCGCGAGGTGCGCTGGCTCGAGAATCACGCCGTTGCTGCCGACCACCGGTCCGACGCTGGCGACCGGCGCGACGGCGTTCGAGCCGCGGCGCGGCGACTGTGCCCGTCGTCCGCGCGGCACGGGCGACGTGTAACGCACGGGCTCGCGCGTTTCGGCGCGCCAGACCGGCGCGGTGCCCGCGTTGGCCGAATCGCGGAGCGCATCACGCATTGCGGTTGCCGTCGGCCAGCGATCCTCGGGCGCCTTCATCATTGCGCGTTCGATGATCTCGCACAGCGCTCGCGGCGCTTCCGGTCTGAATTCGGCGATTGGCCGCGGCGCTTCGCTGACGTGCTTGAGCAGGAGCGCCATCTGATTGCCCGCCGTGAATGGCACGCGTCCGGTGAGCATCTGATATCCGAGCACGCCCAGCGAGTAGATGTCGCTGCGCCCGTCGACGTCGCGTTCGCCGAGCGCCTGTTCGGGCGACATGTATGTCGGCGTGCCGACGGCGATGCCGGTGAGCGTCAGGCGCGTCGCCCCTTCGACCGCACGCGCGATGCCGAAGTCCGTCACCATCGCGCGGCCGCTGTCGGCGTCGAGCAGAATGTTGTCGGCTTTCACGTCGCGGTGTACGACGCCGCGCAGGTGCGCGTATCCCAGCGCGTCGGCGACTTCGGCGAGCAGCCGGCGCACGTCGTCGACCGGGCGAAGTGGATGTTGTTCGAGGACGCTCGCGAGGTTGCCGCCGGACACGAGCGCCATGACGAAATACGCAAGACCGTCGCGCTCGCCCACGTCGTAGATCGGCACGATGTGCGGATGCGAGAGCTGCGCCGACATCTGCGCCTCGCGCGTGAAGCGCGACGCAACGGCGGCATCGTACGCCAGCTCGGGCGGCAGCACCTTGATCGCGACGGCGCGATTCAGCCGCAGGTCTCGCGCGCGGTAGACCACGGACATGCCGCCGCGGCCGATCTCGCACTCGATTTGGTACTGGTGCTCGAGGGCAGCTGAAGCGCGGTCCTGGAGTGGATCGGTCATGGGTCCGTGGTCCGTGGTCCGTGGTCCGTAGTCCGTGGACGATGAAGCCACGGGCCGCAGACGGAACAATGAGCCTGTGCGCAGAGTCGCGCCACCCTGGCTTTCATCAACAACGCTGCAAACTCCGACGTACTAGAGTCAGGTACGCGCTGTTCGTCGCATCCCAACCGCTCGCCCCCAGGAGCTCCATCATGCTGGTCCGCACCCGCTGGCTCGCGCCGCTCGTCGTGCTCACGCTCGCCGGCGCCGCGCACGCACAGCAATCCACAGAACCAGTCGATGCCGCGATGAACGCGAAGATCCGCGCCGAAGGCATGGATCACTCGCGCATCATGTGGATCGAGCACAATCTCACCGATGTGTACGGACCGCGTCCCATCGGCTCGCCCAACCACGTGGCCGCCGCCAAGTGGGCGCTCGCCACGATGACGAGCTGGGGGATGAAGAACGCGCACCTCGAGCCGTTCACGTGGCGCGGCGTCGGTTGGCTGCCGGGACTGGCGAGCGGTTTCATGACGGCACCCGTGAAATCGAATCTCAAGTTCGAGGCGGTGCCGTGGTCGCCGTCGACGAAAGGCATCGTGCGAGGACAGGTGATCAGCCTCTCGCCGCCGGACACGCCGACGCCCGAGGAGCTCGACGCGTACCTCGCGCCGCTCGCGTCGAAGGTGAAGGGGGGCATCGTTCTCGTCGGCCGTCCCGCCGACGTACCGGTCAACTTCAACGAGCGGCCCAAGCGCACGCCGGACGACCAGGTACGCGCGCGATACGAGCCACGCGATCCCAACGCGCCGGCGCCCGGTCGTGGAGGCCGCGGTGGACGCCGCGGCTTCGCGCCACCGCCGGAAGGTCATCTCTCGGCGCAGCAGGTGAACCAGCGCACCACCGCGTTTTTGCGCGAAAACATGCCGGCGCTTCGGCTGAACGGGCAGGGCGCGGGCCGCATTCCCGGCGTGATCGTCGCGCAGAACGGACCGGGACAGATCTACGACGACACGACGCCGCAGCCGCCCGCCGTCATTCTCCGCACTGACGACTTCGGCCGCATCTACCGCCTCATCGCCGACGGCACGCCGGTGTCCGTCGAGTTCAACGTGCAGAACCAGTATTTCCCGGACGGCAAGACGTCGTACGTCACCGTGGCGGAAATTCCCGGCACGGACAAATCCGACGAAGTCGTGATGATGGGCGGCCATCTGGATTCCTGGACGAGCGCCACGGGCGCGACGGACAATGCGATCGGCTGCGCGATCATGATGGAGGCAGCGCGAATCCTCATGGCGACGGGGGCCCATCCGCGCCGCACGATCCGCGTCGCGCTCTGGAGCGGCGAGGAGGAAGGCTTGCTCGGATCATTCGCATATGTGAAACAGCATTTTGGAAGCGCCGAAGCGCCGACGAAGGACTTCAACAAGCTCGATGCCTACTGGAACATCGACGACGGCACCGGCCGCGTGCGCGGCGCATCGATCTTCGGCCCGCCAGCCGCCGCGGCGATTCTGGCCCAGTATCTCACGCCGTTCACCGATTGGGGCGTGTTCGGTGCGACGTCATCCACCGCGCGCGTCGAAGGCGGGAGCGACAATGGCGCGTTCGCCGTCGCCGGCTTGCCGGGCATCGGCACACAGCAGGATCCGATCGAATACAACAGCACGACCTGGCACACCGATCTGGACACCTACGAGCGCATCGTGCCGGAAGACGTGATGCACAACGCCGTCGTGACGGCGTCGGTGATGCTTGGCCTGGCCAACCGCGATCAGATGCTGCCGCGTTTCGCGCCCGATTCGATGCCGGCCGTTCCGGCGCCGCGTCGGCGGGGTGGCGGCGAGAACTGAGCGATCATCTCGCCGAACCAGGCGAGCGTCTCGCACACGAATGGCAGGGGGTCGTTCAATCCAGGAACGGCCCCCGTTCGTTTCGGCGGACCCAATCGCATGAAGTCGCGCAACGTCTCGCGGCGCGTCGGCGCGCCGGCCGGAAGCGACAGCTCAGCCGGCGTGTGGATGAGCGTCGTCAACAGGTGATCGACGTCTCCCCACCACCACCGGTTCCGAACGCCGATGCGATAGTCGAGCACCGCCGCAGGCCGCTCGCCAGTTGCCGCCGCCACGAGCAGCGTCGGAAAATCGACGCCGGCGTCCACCGCGAGCTGGAGCGATCCCCAGAAGCGGCCGTTCACCTCCATGATGTGCGGTACGCCGGTCGATTCAGAGATCTTGTATTCGATCATCGCCACGCCGTCCCAATCGAAGCGACGCAGCAGCGCGAGCGAACGGTTGTACAGCGCCTCGTCCATCGGGATCGATTCGCAATATGTGCTGACGCCGCCCGACGGCGGTTTTTCACGCAGCCGCCGGTGACTGAATCGCGCGAGGACCTCGCCGTCGTGGAGCAGCACGAACACGCCGACGCCCGGTCCGACGATCCGACGCTGCACGAGCAGCGGAAAGGCGGCATCGGGAAATTCGTCCAGTCGCGACCGCAGCTCGCTGTCGTTCGCCGCATGCGCTGCGGTCAGTTGCCTCGCCGCGCCGGCGTCGAGCACCACGGAGCACGACGGCTTGAGTACGAGCGGATACGCCAGCTCGTCGGCGGCATGGAGCGCGTCGGCACGTGTGTGCGCCACACGTTCCTCGGGCACGGCGATCCCCAGCTCCGCCGCGGCGTCGAGCACCATGGCCTTGTCCGAGATCGCGCTGAAGCGCCCGATGTCGGGGAAGGGAATCACGACGCCGGCAAAGCGGTCCCGCGCCGGAAGCACCGCGCGCAACGAGGCTTCGGTGACCGGAAGCAGCACGTCGCACGACCAGCGCCGCGCCAGCGCGAGCAGGTCGTCTACGTAGCGCGCGGGATCGCGCAGCGGGTTGGCAACCCTTGCGCGCGCACGGGCAAACCGCGAGCGCCCGGCCATGCCGAGCGCCGATCCGCCGCTGACGAATACATCGTGCCCCGCGCGTCCGAGTGATCGAACGATGGCGAGCGAAGCTCGCTGAACGTCGTCCGTAACGAGGATCCGATGTCGGGTGGGTGGGCCTGACACGCGTGGGCCCCAGTGCACATTTCGCTCCACCCTGTCAGGTAGCTGACAGCTTCGGACGCCAGAGATCGGCCGGAGATCTGGAGCGAGTTATGGCGCGAAATCGGACGGCCGACCGGTGCGCTCGATACCCCGAAGTATCCAGCGCATGCCGCGCCGCGCCAGTGGCAAAGCCGATCGTCGCCGGTATTATTGTCGGCACCGAAACCGTTTTCCAGTCTATCCTCCCCCACGTCAGACATGTTCGAAATGCGTACACCGATACTTTCCGCGATTGCCGGCCTGCTGACGCTCGGACCGACGTCGAGCCACTCCGCGGCGCCGGTCGCGCCGTGCACGAAGGCCGTCACGGCGTGCGAGCACTGGATCACCTATGGCAATGGGCCTGCGCGCTCGATGGTCTATTCGTCCTTCCCGCTCAACGCGCGCAATGCCGGTGTGACGCGCGCGCTCATCATGGTGCACGGCGCCGGCCGCAACGCCGATCACTATTTCGAAACGTCCACCGGCGCGGCCTTCTTCGCCGGCGCGCTGGACAACACGATCATCGTCGCGCCGCATTTCATCGGCGGCCGCGACAAGCCGCAGACGAATGAAGTCCTGTGGCCCGAACGCGGCGACACGTGGCGCTCCGGCGGCATCTCGCCGACGAATCCGAAGCTCTCCGCGTTCGACTTCATGGATGAGATCGTCCGCGAGCTCGCGAACAAGAAGAATTTCCCGAACCTCACGAAGATCGTCGTGGCGGGCCATTCAGCGGGCGGACAATTCGCCACGCGCTACGAGATGGCGAACAAGGTCGACGGCACCTTGCCGGGCGTGACGATGAGCTACGTCGTCGCCAACCCGTCGAGCTACGCGTGGCCATCGCCGCTTCGGCCGCTGCCGACGGGCGACGCCGATCCGGCGAACGCCGTGAAGGAGCCGCTCGGGCGCACCGGTGAGCAGGTGCACACCGATTACACGTTCGCGCTGTTCGATTCGACCAGCGTGCCCGGCTACAATCACTGGCCGTCCGGTCTCGAGGCGCGCTCGGGCTACACCGCAAACATGAGCGACGCGCAATTGCGTCACCAGCTCGCCACGCGTCACGCGATCTATCTGCTCGGCCAGGTCGACGTGCTGCCACTCGGCGGATTCGACTCGTCGCCCAAGGCGATGGCGCAGGGCCCGACGCGCCGCGCACGCGGCGAAGCGTTCGTCAAGTTCATCACCGATTCACTCGGCGCGCATCCCACGGCGATCATCGTGCCCGAGTGCGGCCACAACGATCGGTGCATCTACACGACAGACATCGTGTTCCCGGTCATCTTCCCATAGCGGGCGAGCGACGGTCTTGCTCATGGGGGCGAGACCCGTCGCGCCGGTGCGTCGAGTCGGGTTGGACTGAACTGGGTGACGCGGATTTGGCGGAAACTGGCGAACGGAGCGCGAACTCGCTCCGTGTGACGCTCCGGGCTCCGCGCGCCGGGCAAGAAACAAACACGACTTTGCGGTCGGGGCCTTCCGTTCGACTTTCCACTCCGCTGCTCCGTTGAGACCTGCCTGGCGCGAGAGACCATCGCTAACAGCGGTGGCGCGGCCGGCTACACCGGCGACCTCGCAGGGAGCGGGAAGGGCTGCGGAGCACTGCGGAGCACTGCGGAGCAGGCGCGGAGGGGCGTTGCCGGCGGTGTTGATGCATGAAGCCTCTCAGTCGTTCTCCGCCGTTCTCCGCAGTTCTCCGCGGCTTCGCGACTCTCCGGAGAAATGATGCTGCTCCAGCCGCAACAGGTTGAACAGCGATGACACAGATGCGACGGATTGAACGAATCCAAAAACCAAATGCTTTTGGGGTGTGGCGCGACGGACTCGGCGCGCCAGTAGCCGCCAGTCCGTGCCTCGTTCGTCAGTTTCCGCCCTCGTCCGCGTCCCCAACTCAGTCCAACCCGATTTGGCGCGCCAGCATTGACGAGGAGCACGACTTCTTCTGTTGACATTCTACCCGAGCGATAGTATGCTCAGGTAGAATGTCGACCCGAGAACGCCAGCCGCTCCTCCAGGGCACGCTCGATCTGCTGATCCTTCGCACGCTCGCCACCGGGCGGGCGCACGGCCAGGGGGTCGCGCGCGCGATCCAGTCCGCGTCGCGCGACAGCATCCTCGTCGATCACGGCTCGCTCTACCCTGCATTGCAACGCCTCGAGGAGCGCGGCTGGATCAAGGCCGAGTGGGATGCGTCGGAGAACAACCGCCGGGCGCGTTTTTACGAGCTCACGACCGTCGGGCGCAAGCAGCTCGTGCGTCAGACGCGCCAGTGGTGGGCACTCACGGAAGCGATTGCGCTCGTCCTCGAGCCGCAGGCCTAGTCGGGACCGACGATGAATCCGCTGCGCTTTGTCCGGCGCCGTCGCCGCGGCGACTCGGACTTCGCCGCCGAGATCGCCGCGCATCTTGCGCTCGAGACGGATCGCCTCGTCGCCGAGGGAATGTCGCGCGCCGACGCCGTGTACGAAGCGCGCCGCCGGTTCGGCAACGTCGGCCGCGTCCGTGAGGAGTTTCACGATCGGCGAACGAGCATGTGGATCGACGGCGCCGCTCGCCACCTGCATCGCGCGGCGCGGCGCATCGCGCATGCTCCGGTGTTCACGATCGCCGCCGTGCTCACGCTGATGCTCGGCATTGGCGCCACCACGGCCGTGTTCAGTCTCGTCGATGGCGTGCTCCTGCGTCCGCTGCCGTTCGCGCATCCGGAGCAGCTCGTCGACCTGTCGCACACGATGGTGATCCAGGGGATCAGCCACGTCGATCAATCCGACGCGACGTATCTCTACTATCGCCGCGCGAACCATGTCTTCTCCGCGGTCGGCGCCTATCAGAGCACGACGGTCAATCTCGCCGACGCCTCCGCGGCCGACGGCGCGTCGGCCGCGCGCGTCGACGCGGCTCGCGCGACGGCGAGCGTGTTCGCCATGCTTGGCGTGGCGCCGATTCGCGGTCGGTACTTCCGTGACGACGAAGATCTGCCAAGCGCTGCGCCGGCCGTCGTGATCGGCGAAGGATTGTGGCGCACGCGGTACGCCGGCGATCCGGCCGTCGTTGGCGCTCGCGTGAACGTCGACGGTGTCACGCGCACCGTGATCGGCATCATGCCGGCCGCGTTCGAGTTTCCTGACGGCCGCACCACGCTGTGGCTGCCGGCCGGCATCGATCCGGCCCGCACGCAGTCGGCCAACTTCGATCTCCGCGGCATCGCCCGATTGCGCCCAGGGGTCACGCCGACCGCCGCGGCGGCCGATCTCGACCGATTGCTCCCACACGTGCCCGAGGCATTTCCGGGCCGGCTGACTGCCCCGGCGATCGCCGTCACGAAGATGCATCCGGCCGTGCATTCACTCCGCGACACCACACTCGGCGGCGTCGCGCGCGCGCTGTGGATCGTCTTCGGCGCCGCGGCGTTGCTGCTCCTCATCGCCTGCGCCAACGTTGCCAACCTGTTCCTCGTCCGGGCCGAGCAACGGCAGCACGATCTTGTCCTACGCCGCGCACTCGGCGCCGGCGGCGGCGCCATCTTCGCCGAGTATCTCGCTGAAGGCGTGCTGCTCGCCGCGCTCGGCGGAGCGCTCGGCGTCGCGCTCGCGGGCGCCGGGCTCGCCGCGTTCCGATCGATGCCGTCCGGCATCGCCATACCGCGGTTGAACGACGTCGGAATCGATGTGCCGGTACTCGGCGCCGCCACCGCGGTTACGCTGCTGACGGCGCTAGTGATGAGTGTCGTGCCGGCCCTGCGTTCGACGAGCATTGGAATCGCCAACGTCCTGGGCCAGGGAACGCGCTCGGTTACGGCGACGCGCAATCGTCACCGGGCGCGTCGCGCCTTCGTCGTCGTGCAGATTGCGCTCGGCTTGGTGCTCGTCACTGGCGCTGGATTGATGGCGCGGAGCTTTGCGTCGCTCCGCTCGGTGCCTGCCGGCTTCGACGCCGCCGGCGCGTACACGTTCCGCGTTGCGCTGCCGAATGCGGCGTATTCGACGGCCGATGCCGTTTCGCTGATAACGAGAGCCGTCGATCGACTGTCGTCGCTCCCGAACGTCGTGTCGGCCGGGGTGATCTCGAAGCTTCCGCTCGACGATGAGTCGCGCCGAGACACCGCGGTGTTCGTCGAGGACAAGCCGCCGGCGATGGGCGCAATGCCGGTCATTCATCAAGTCGTATACGCGTCGCCACACGCGTTCGCCGCACTGGGCGTTCCGCTGGTGGAGGGCCGAACGTTCGAGCGACCCGAGGCGTCGCGCGCGCAGCTCGATGTCATCGTATCACACGCACTGGCGGTGCGGTACTGGGGCAATGCGCCGGCGGTCGGCAAACGCCTGCGCCTCGACATGAACGGGCCGCTGTTCACCATCGTCGGCGTCACGGGCGACGTCCGCGGCACACGGCTGGATGAGCCGCCGGACGAAACGGTGTACCTGCCGCTGGTCACCGCGCCCGGGCACGCGAGCGCCACCGGCGGGGCCGACACGACCCGTTGGATGCCGCGCGAGCTGGCGTTCGTGGTGCGCAGTCGTGATGCATCGCTCGATCCCACGGTCGCCGTGGAGCATGCGTTGCGAGATCTCGCGCCCGGTGTCCCCGTCTACGACGTGCGCTCGATGGCCGGCGTCGTCGCGCAATCGACGGCGCGCACGACGTTCACCCTGGACTTGCTGGAGATTGCGTCGATCGCGGCGCTGCTGATCGGCGCGGTCGGGCTGTACGGCGTGGTGTCGTACATGGTGAGTCTGCGCACGCGGGAGATGGCCGTGCGCATCGCGCTGGGAGCGGAGCCGGCGCGCTTGCGCCGACAGGTGCTCTGGCAAGCGGTGCGCGTCGCGGCACTCGGACTCGTCCTCGGTACTTGCGCAACGCTGCTGGTGACGCGGTATCTTGCCGCGCTGTTGTATGGCGTGGCACCGCGCGACCCGGCGACGCTCGCCGGCGCGGTGGTGCTGATGGCGATCATCGCCGTGGCGGCGAGCTGGTTTCCGGCTCGGCGCGCGGCCGCGATCGATCCAGCGGCGGCACTCCGCACCGACGCCTGATCATCCCGGCCGCACGGCTGGCGCGAAGGAGGTTCATATGAGAACGCGAATGCTGCTGCTCTCGATCACGCCGGTGCTGGTGTTTGCCGGCACGGGTGCATACGTCGCGCAGCGGCGGACGAATCCGATGGCCGCGTCGCGCGGCACGGCCGTCGCCGTGCTGGCCGGCGGCTGCTACTGGGGCGTCGAGTCGGTGTATCGGCACGTGCGCGGCGTCACATCGGTGACGTCCGGCTTCGCGGTGCCGGTGCGCTCCACGAGCGGTGCGACCAGTCCGGCTGAAGCGGTTCGGCTGGTGTACGACCCGTCACGAATCTCGTATGACCGGATTCTCGAGATCTTCTTCAGCGTGGTGCACGATCCGACGCAGGTGAACCGGCAGGGTCCGGACGTCGGCGCCGAATATCGATCTGTGGTGTTCGTGGCCGGCGCGGCACAGCGCGCCATGGTGCGGGCGTACATCGACTCGCTCGCCGCCGCACATGTGTATCGGCGTCCCATTGCCACGCAGATCGATTCCCTCCAGACCTTCGAGGCGGCGGATCCGTCCCAGCAGAATTACGCCGAGAACCATCCGACGTCGCGCTACATCCTGATCAACGACGTGCCGAAGATCAAGGCGTTGGCGCAGCGATTTCCGGCGTTCTATCGGAAGTAGACGCCTCGGATCGACGACATGCGTTCGGACACGGAGAATCAGAACTCGACGCGCGACGCCGGCTGGTCGGCGCCGACGCGGCCAGCCTGAATGTCTGCGCGCGCGTAGTTCTCGCCGCGCACCGGCGACCCCGCGAGACGCCGCAGCATCGTGAGCTGACCAACGTGAGTCAACGCGTCGGCGATCGGCCCCTGGAACAACTTGTCGGCGCCCCACCCGAGCGGCGCGTCGGTGGCCAGATACGCATCGAACGCAGCAAGCGTGGAGTGGAATCGCGCGACTTCCTCGCTCCACGGCAGCGGCGCCGAATCCTTCCATCGGTGCTCGCCCTTCGCCATCCACAGCGCCCAGTCGAGCAGATCGCCGATGTGTGCGAGGATCTCGACCGGCGTGCGTGAATCGGGTCCGACGCGGAACGCGGCAAACGACGACGGCGCATTCCGCACGGCTTTCCCGCCACGATAGGCGAGCGTCGCGACCGTGTGACGGAGCAGGGCTCGTGCGTCGCCGATTGAAACGGCGGCCGACTCGGCCACGGATTGGCGTGTGCTCATGTGTGTTCTCTCACGATGCGCGACGTGACGGAGAGCTGCCCCACGTGCCGCATCGAATGCTCAGCGCCGTGGACGAGACAGCCGATGACGGTCGACGGCAGCTTCGCCCGGCCCACCGCGCGAAAGTCCGCCAGCGTCGACGGGTCGGTGCCGCGAAGCTGTGCCACCGCCGCGTCGACTCGCGTGTGGAGAGCGTCGAGCGCGGCGCGCACGTCGGTCTGCGCCAGACGATCGCCTTCGCGACGGAGCGCGGCGAATTGCGCCTCGGTCAGGCTCTCGCCGCGCGCATAGGTGAACAGCCGGTCGATCACGCCGGCGATGTGTCGAACGTGGAATGCGCATGACGCGACGTTCGCCGGTCGCGCGTTCCATTCCGCTTCGGTGAGATTGGCCGTCAGCTCGTCGACGCTGTCACGGACCTGCAGCAGGATGTGCGCGACCGGCTGGAGCAGAGCCGGCACACCATCGACGGGACCACGTTGCCACCATTCGGTCGTTGCCACGATTGCCTCGCGCGTACGTGGCCGGCGCCGAGGTGGGGCTTACGGCGCTGGCTTCCTGTGCTTCAATGTAACGTCGCGCGTGCTGCCCGCCTGCACGATCTGACCGACGTAGGCGCCGGTCACGTCGGTGCCGCGCACGCTGCCCTTGAGCGTCTGCTCGTTCGAGCCGGGGCCCACCATCCAGCGCAGCAGCACGCGGCCGTGCGAGTCCGTCACGGCGCGCGCCGGCGATACGGCGCCCGATTTCACGCTGAACGTGACGCGCGCTTCGGAAACGGGATTCCCGTAGATGTCGGTCACCAGCGCGACGAGCCGCCGGGTGCCGCGCGTGCTCTTCCCCGCCGGCGCGTCGTCGAACGAGAGATTCGCCGCGGCGGCCGCGGTCGCGTGCGCGCTCACTTTCAGCAGCTTCTTGAGTCCGTCCACGTGCGCGGCGAGCGTGTAGTCGCCGGCCTCGTTGCCCATCGTCCAGTGCGTTCTTGCATAGCCGAGCGAGTCGGTCACGAGCGACGTGTCCTGGACGTCGCCGCCGGAGAGCGAGAGCACGACCGGCACGTCAGCGGCCCCGTTGCCGTTCGCGTCGATCACGCGCACGACAATCGGCTTGCCGAGCGCCTTGCCCGCCGATGCCTGCTGCCGATCGCCGCTCACGACGAGGATCCTGGCCGCGGGTCCCGACAACGCGGTGGCGTCGAGCTGCACCGGAGGTACGTGGCTTCCCGTCGCCCCGATGAGCGCGTGCAGATGCTGCGTACCGGTCTTCGACGACAACGTCCACTTCGCGCGCGCCACTCCAGCGGAATCCGTGCGGGCGCTCACCGCGTCGACGGTTCCATCGACCGCGATCCACCGGACCGGTACGCCAGGCAGCATGCGCCCTGTCGAGTCGGTGACGAGTACGCCCACCGAATCGCTGAGCACTTCGCCCGCGCGAGCGCGCAGCGACGTCGAGATCGGCGTCACGCGCGTGTTGCGCGCCACCGGATCGGCTTCGGCGGCGATCGTCGTCACGCTGTCGACATTCTCGACGCTGGCGAGCAGCGCTTGCGAGCCAGGATCGTCGCCGAGCGTCCACTGCGTGCGCGCGCGCCCGTCGGCGTCGGTCGTGTCGGTTGCGGGATCGACCTTGCCTTGCGTGCCGCGGACGCGGAACGTGACCAGTTTGCCCGACACTGGCGCACCCCTGCGATCCGTCGCGCGCACGACAACTTGCTGCGGCAACAGATGTCCGGCAAGCGCGCGCTGATTTGCACCGGCAACCACGGCGAGATCGCTCGCCGTCGTCACCACGGCGATCGTCATGTATCCGCTAACGCCGTCCACCTTGGCGCTCGCGACGGTGCGTCCGGCATTCTCGCCGGTGAGCATTCCGTTGGCGTCGAGCTTGGCGACGGTCGTGTCATCGATGTGCCAGACGGGCACGCGTCCCCGAACCTCGTGCCCGCGCGCGTCGAGGGGACGCGCATGCAACGGCGCCTGTCCGCCTTCGCGCACCACGACGGCGGTGTCGCCGAGGTTGTCACCCGCGACCACGACGGCGACCTGCGGCGCGACCATGATGTGCGCGTGCGACACGAGCTCGCCCACGACGACAGTCACCGTTGTTACGCCGGGTCCCCGGGCGATTACCGAGCCGTCCGGCGCGACCGTGGCGACGCTCGAGTCGCCAGTCGTCCACGCCGGCGCCGCTCCGACGAGAATGCTGCCCTTCTTGTCGGCGATCGTCGCGGCAAAATGAACGGTGTCGCCGATCGCGTTGGCCGTGTCGACTGCAGGCTTCAGCTCGACCCACGCCGCACCGAGATTGCCGAGCGACTGATGCGCTTCATTGTGGCCGAGCACCCCGTACGAATACAGCACGGGCACGATGCTGATGATCGTGACGAGTGCGGCGCCCGTCGACATGGCCACCGCCATCCCTTTCGAGATGTGGTGAAACCACGTGGGCTTTTCGGAGGGGGTACTTTCGAGGCTGGTCGACATACGTATTACAGACGGGATGGGAGGAAGGGAGTCACGCCGGCGCACCCAGCCGTTTATTCCACAAGTATCGGCCGCCGCGGCCCGGTCTACAGCCAAATCGGTCAGAAATCGCTTGCCATTCCCGCAGCGCGGGCTCAATGTGAAGGGGTTCGGGACAAATGCCCGAACGAGCCACGCTGCTGAGGTGATCATGCGTACTCGTGCTCTGATCGTGGTGTCGCTCGCGTCGGCGCTCGCGGTGCCGTGCGCCCTTCCATCTACGTTGTCGGCACAGATCATCCGCTTGCCGCATCGCGGACGGCGTACGCAGCCGCCGGGCCGGCCCATGCCGCCGCAGATCAAGCCGGTCGCTCAAGCGACTGCGTACCGCCGCTCGCGCTGGTCGTTCGAGAGCTATCCCTTGATCAGCTCCATCCAGACGCCTGGGCCACTCGGTGGCGGCACGAGCTACACGGTCGTCGGCGCCGGGGTGATGGGCGAGTTCCGCGCGCTCGAACGCATTTCGGGAACGTTCGACGTCACGTCGTCGATTCCCGGCACATCGATGTCGATGCAGACGATCGAGCTCGGCACGCGCATTCACACCGTGCCGTCCGACCGGCAGTTGCGGCCGTTCCTGGACGTGCGTGCCGCGTACGCACACATGAACGATCTGTTCACCGGGTCGGTGTCGACCGGCGGCCCGCTGCCCAGTCAGGAGTTCATTCAGGGCATGCGCTACAGTCAGGGCTACGGCGGCATTGCGGGCGCGGGGCTCGAGTATTCTTTAACGGCCCGGGTTTCCGTCACGACGGAGCTGTCGGCACTGCGAGGACGGTTGACGACCTACCGGCTGTCCGCGCCGACGAGCTTTCCGGCCAGCGAGGGGGCGTACTGGATGACTGCGTTCCGCTACACGATCGGTTTGCGGTTCACGCCGGTGCACCTGATGAATCTCAAATAGCGAGCGCGCCCGTGGTGCACCGCGACGCGAGCAATCGGGTCGCGGCATCGGTATCGATGTCGGCGACCAGCAAACCCTCCGTTCCATAGGGTTGCCAGGCGACGACCGATCCGTCGGGAGCGATGACCGCGGACGTCGTCGGCGATCCCTCGCTCGCGTAATTCACGCTCGCGAAATAACAGGTGTTCTCGGCCGCCCGGCAGAGCATCGCCTTTTCGTGAAAGGTGTTCAGCGGATCGAGAAAGGATGTCGGCCGGTATCCGCCCGGTTCGGCTTCGTGCAGGTGCGGGTGAAAGACGAGATGCGCGCCGTGGCGCGCCGCCCAGCGCACGGTTTCCGGATAGCGCCAGCCTTCGTGGCAGATCGCAACGCCGAAGGTCAGTGCGCCGGCGCGAAACACGCGCCGCTCGTGGCCGGGCACGTAAATGCCGTCCTCCGTGGGATCGAGCTGCATCTTGTCCTGATACCCGGCAATGCTGCCGTCGGCGTTGATCACGAGCACCGAGATTCGAATCGCGCCGTCCACGATGCGCTCGGTGCCGAGCGCGACGACGATCTTCGCGTCGGCGGCAGCGCGCGCGATCGACTCCCACGCGCGATTCAGAAAATCTGAATCGGCCGGTGGCGTGACTTTGCCGAGCGCGCGGTAGCCGGGCACGTACGTCTCGGGAAAGCAGACGACGGCAGCGCCTTTTGCCGACGCCTGGGAGACCGCGCGCTGTACGCGCGCAACCGCGTCGTCGGGCGAGGATGGATAGCGGAGATTCGCGAGGGCGATTCGAACGACACTCATGCGCGAAAGTTACTCGGCGGCGGATGTGTTCAGGCCGGCCGCGCGTACGATTCGAGCGCGCCACATTTCGGGCAGCGCATCGTCGTGACCGGCAGCGACGCTTTGCTCTGGATCATTCCCCACCAATGGGGCTGCATCTCGCCGGGATTCCATCGCTCTTCGGTCCAGCCACCATACCGCCGGTCGAGGACGTATCCAGGTTCCATCGGCGTGTGACAGCGCAAGCATTCGACTGCATCGGACATCGGGGTGGCCTCCGGCGAGGGTGAGTGACGTTGTGAGGACGCGACCTGGCCGATCGCCGCGCGTTATGATCACTAATGTCCTCGGCGCCTCGGAACCATGTCAACACCATCGATGACTGATCACGCCGTCATAATCGCCGGCGGAGGGCCGACGGGACTGACGCTCGCCGCCGAATTGGCGCTCGCCGGTATCGACGTTGCGATCGTCGAACGACGCACGAGTCAGGTGCTCGCCGGCTCGCGCGCCGGCGGACTGCACGCGCGCACGATCGAGGCGCTCGATCAGCGCGGTGTTGCCGATCGATTCCTGTCGCAGGGCAAAACGCATCCGGTCGTGTACTTCCACGTGATGCTCGACATCAGCGACTTTCCCACGCGCCATCCGTACGTGCTCGGGCTGTTTCAGAATCATATCGAGCGCATTCTGGCGGACTGGGTCGAGCAGCTCGGCGTGCCGATCCATCGCGGGCGCGAGGTGGTTGGATTCACGCAGGACGACGCCGGCGTGCGCATTGACATGTCCGATGGCACGTCGATCGGGGCCGAGTATCTCGTCGGCTGCGATGGTGGAAAGAGCATCGTCCGCAAGTCGGCCGGCATCGATTTCCCGGGCTCCGATCCGACGACGAGCTGGATGCTTGCCGAGGTGCTCACCGCCGAGGAGCCCGCGTGGGGCTTTCGCGAAGATGCCGCCGGCAAGCACGCGATCGGCAAGGCCGACGGCGGTCGCGTCGGCATCGTACTCGCCGGTCGCGATGTGCACGCGTCCGGCGAACCGACGATGCGCGAGT
>Ga0207660_10001183_pt1 | contig 17499 bp, 19 predicted proteins | sample KBSC73BmetaG_FD_184335 | JGI IMG/M metagenome (GOLD analysis project Ga0207660, IMG submission 184335) | Corn rhizosphere microbial communities from Kellogg Biological Station, Michigan, USA - KBS C7-3B metaG (SPAdes) (version 2) | ecosystem: Host-associated > Plants > Roots > Rhizosphere ... | reverse complement strand
GATGCGCGCCAGCTCGAATGCCGCGGAATCGCGCGCCGACGCCCACCAGATGTACGCGCCTGCTTGAAACACCACGGGCGCGGGATCGGTCGTGTCGCGTGCGGCGAGGTCCGCGAAAAAGGCCGCCGCGCGCTCGAAGTCCCCCCCGTACAGCGTATCGAGCCCCGCGCGCAGCGCCACGCGCGCATCCGGGGAACTGCTTTGCAGCAGGAGAATGAGCGCGTGCAACACCTGCAGGTCAGCGCGGCGCGCCGGTAATTGGGAGGGCCGCCGTCAAATGCGCCGTGCGGGCGCCGACGGTTCGCGCCAAATCACGGAGCGCCACGCCGGCCGGAGAGTCCGGCTGGCTGACGACGATCGGTTCGCCCTGATCGGCGAGCTCGGCCATCCCCGCCTGCAGCGGCACCTGCCCGAGCAGCGGCACCCCCAGCTCCGCGGCGAGGCGCGCCCCGCCCCCGGTGAGAAACACGTCGGAGCGCGTATGGCAGTGGGGGCAGACGAAGTAGCTCATGTTTTCGACGATGCCGACGACGCCGATGCCCACGCGCTCGAACATCTTCGCGCCGCGCAGCGAATCGCCGACCGCCATTTCCTGCGGGGTCGTCACGATGATCGCGCCATGGAGCCGCACGATCTGCGTGAGCGAGAGCTGCGCGTCACCGGTGCCGGGCGGGAGATCGACGAGGAAGTAGTCGAGCTCGCCCCACGCCACGTCCTTCAGAAACTGGCCGATGATCTTCATGATGATCGGGCCGCGCCAGATCGCCGGCGCGTCGCGCTCGACGATGAAGCCGAGCGACATCAGCTTGACGCCGTGCGCCTCGAGCGGCTGGATCTTGCCGCCCTGCACTTCCGGCTTGTCGTGGCGGCCGAACATGCGCGGGATGTTGGGCCCGTAGATGTCGGCATCCATGAGGCCGACGCGATGCCCCTCACGCGCGAGCGCCGCCGCGAGATTGGCGGACACGGTGGACTTGCCGACGCCACCCTTGCCGCTCGAGATCGCCAGCACCTTCCCGAGCGCCGGCATTTCGTCGGCCGTCGGCGGCGGTGGAGGCGCGGCTGGGCTCGAGGGCCGGGCAGCCTGCCCTGAGCGAAGCGAAGGGCCGCCCTCCAAGGAGTCGACGACGCTCATCTTCACGCTGCTGACGCCCGCCACGCCTTCGACCGCCTTACGCGCGCGGCGGGCCAACGACGCGGCATCGCCGGTCGTGAGCACGAAGGTGAAGGTGACTCCGCCCTCGGAGTCCACCACCAGATCACGCACATGCCGCGGCTGTGTGATCGCGCCGAGCGCCTCCCGCACGCGCGACTCGACGGTGGCCGCGCTCACGCCGGTTGCCCGTCGAGCAGAAATGCCCGCGCGGCCGTGAGGACTTTTTCCTCCACCTCAGCCATCGATCCCACGAGCGAGGCCCCAGCGGCGCGGTGATGTCCCCCGCCGCCGAACTGGCCCGCCAGCGCCGCGACGTCGACCTCGCCCATCGAGCGGAACGACACCTTGATCCGTCCGTTGCCGATGTGCCGGAACAGCAGCGCCATGCGCACCCCGGCGATCGAACGCGGGAACTCGACGATCCCGTCGAGGTCGTCGGCCGTCACTTCGTGCCGGCGCAGCGCATCGGGCGGGACGCTCACCCAGGCGAGACCCACCTCGGGCTCGACGACGAGCGTCTGCAGCACCTCCGCGAGCAACCGCACGCGACCCTCCGGCGCGCTCGCGTACACGGAGGCGTAAATCGATTCGGGGTCGACGCCTTTCTCGAGCAGCGCGGCCGCGACGCGCAGCGCGCGAGCGGTCGTGTTCGAGAAGCGAAATCCGCCGGTGTCCGTCAGGAGTCCCACATACAGCGCCTGTGCGACTTCGGGCGTCAGCATCCATCCCGCCACGGTCGCGAGATCGAACACGAGCTCGGCGGTGGCCGTCGCCTCCGGGGCGATGAGACACGGACCGGCGGGCAGCTTCGCCGGACCGACGTGATGATCGATGCAGACGAATGGCGGCTGCCGCTTATTGATCAACGCCGCGAGCGCGCCGAGCCGCGTCAGGTCGCCGATGTCGAGCGATGCCACGATGTCCGCGCGCTCGATCTGGCGGACCGCATCTTTGCTGGCATCGGCGCCTTCGGGAATGAGAAAGTTGAATCGCTCCGGAATGCCGGTCGGATTCACGATGTGGGCATCGACGCCCTGCGCGCGCAGCAAATGCCACAGGCCGATTTCGCTGCCGACGCCATCGCCATCGGCATTGACGTGCGTGGTGAGCACGACGTGGCGGGCGCTTGTGAGCGCCGCCGCCACATCGCGCGCCGCTTTCGCGCGCTCGGGCGGAACGGGAACGCCGTTCGGGTTCATCGTGGGCAACATAATCGGGCTGCGTAATGCGGCGGCCACAACCAAACTTTGGATCTAATCCTTTAGTTGGTTATGACTCAGCTACCGCGGCGGCTGGCTGCGCGGCCCGCCACCAAATCCGGCCCCCGAAGAGCCCGCGCTTCCCCCGCCCTCGAGCTCACGCTGCAGCCGACTGTGCTTGCGGCTGTACCCGAAGTAGATCGCGAAGCCGATCAGCAGCCAGACGAGCAGCCGGATCCAGGTATCCCCCGGCAACGTCGCCATCAAACCGAGACAGAAGACTATGCCCAGAATTGGCACGACCGGCACCCACGGTGTCCGGAACGGACGGTCGAGGTCGGGCCGCTTCGTGCGCAGGATCCACACGCCGGCGCACACCAGGACGAAGGCGAGCAGTGTCCCGATGTTGACGAGCTGGCCCAGCAGCTGGAGTGGCAGCAGACCGGTCGCGAAGCTTACGGCGATGCCCGTGAAAATCGTGGACAGGTAGGGCGTGCGGTATTTGGGATGTACCGCGCCCGCCCATTTGCCGAGCAGTCCGTCGCGCGACATCGAATAGAACACGCGCGACTGCCCGAGGAGCATCACGAGAATCACCGACGCCAGGCCGAGCACCGCGCCCACGTCGATCGAGATCCGGACCCAGTGCGGCGCGCCAACCTTCTCCATCGCGTAGGCGACCGGGGCGGGCAGGTTCAATTCCTTGAACGGCACCATGCCGACGAGAATCGCGGACACGACCACGTAGAGCAGCGTACAGATGAAGAGCGATCCGAGGATGCCTATCGGCATGTCTTTCTGCGGATTGCGTGCTTCCTGCGCAGCGGTCGACACCGCGTCGAAGCCGATGTACGCGAAGAACACGAGCCCCGCGCCACGCAGCACGCCGGACCAGCCGTAGGTGCCCCATTCGCCCGCGTTGTCCGGGATGAACGGCTTGTAGTTTGCCGGGGTGATGTGTCCCAGGCCCACCGCGACGATCAGCAGAATAATCGCGACCTTGAGTATCACGATGAGGTTGTTGACGCGCGCCGATTCCTTGATGCCGACGACGAGAATCGTAGACATCAGCACGACGATGAAGACAGCCGGCAGATTGACCCAAGCACCCGTGAAGTTGAGGCCAGCGCGCCCGCACCCCGCCACCGCTTGTTGCACCTGGATGTCGGTGCACCACTGCGTCGGAGACGCTGCCAGGTGCGGCGGAATGACGATGCCCAGCTGGCTGAGCAGCGACACGAGATGGCCGGACCAGCCCACACCGACGGTTGCCGCGCCCGCCGCATACTCGAGCACCAGGTCCCAACCGATGATCCAGGCGACGAGCTCACCCATCGTGGCGTACGAATAGGTGTACGCGCTGCCGGCGACGGGGACGGCGGACGCCATCTCCGCGTAACACAATCCCGCGAACGCGCAGGCGATGCCGACGAGCGCCATCGAGATCGGGACGGCGGGGCCCGCATGGAGCGCCGCGGCCTGCCCAGTGAGCACGAAGATACCGGCGCCGATGATGGCGCCGATCCCCAGCGTAATCAGGTTGAGGGGGCCGAGCGCCCGTTTCAGCTGGTGCTCGCCGGCCTGATCGGCCTCCGCCCGGAGTTGCGCGATGGGTTTCGTGGCCCACAGGTTCATGCGGACTCCCCTTGCGAGAAATGACGAATCGACGCGGAAACGCCCCAAGGTTCGCCGGGGCCAGCGATCTGTCAATAGAGGCTGCGTTACAGGCTGTAGCCTTACAGGCTGTAGCCTTACAGGCTGTAGTTCGGCGCCTCGCGTGTGACGACGACGTCGTGCGGGTGGGACTCGCGTAGCCCAGCCGCGGTAATTCGCATGAACTCGGTCTCCGTGCGCAGCGCCTTGATGTCGCAGACGCCGCAGTAGCCCATGCCGCTCCGCAACCCGCCGACCATTTGGAAGACCACGTCGGCCACGGGGCCCCGGTACGGCACGCGCCCTTCAATACCCTCGGGCACGAGTTTCTGCAGCGAGACCTCGCCCTCCTGGAAATAGCGATCGGCCGAGCCTTCTTCCATGGCGGAAAGGCTGCCCATGCCGCGGATCACCTTGAAGCGGCGTCCTTCCAGTAGAAACGCTTCGCCGGGGCTCTCCTCGGTACCCGCGAGCATCGAGCCCATCATCACGCTTTCGGCGCCCGCGGCGAGTGCCTTCACGGCATCGCCCGAGTACTTGATGCCGCCGTCGGCGATGACCGGGATGTCGCGGGCGCCTCGCACCGCGTCGACGATCGCGGTGATCTGCGGCACGCCGATCCCCGTGACGACGCGCGTCGTACAGATCGAGCCCGGCCCGACACCCACTTTGACCGCATCCACGCCGCGCTCGACCAGCGCCTTCGCGCCGCTTTCGGTGGCGATGTTGCCTGCGACGAGCTGCGCATCCGGAAACGCCTCGCGCAGGCACGCGACGGTATCGAGTACGCCCTGGCTGTGGCCATGCGCCGAGTCGACGACGACGACGTCGCAGCCCGCATCGAGCAGCGCCTGCGCGCGGGCGCGAGCCTCCGAGGTGCCGCCCACGGCCGCGGCGACGCGCAGCCGGCCGTGCGTGTCCTTGTTCGCGTCGGGATATTGCCGTCGCTTGAAGATGTCCCTGATGGTGATAAGGCCCTTCAACAATCCCTGCTTGTCGACGACGGGCAGCTTCTCGATCCGATGTTTCGCGAGGATGCGCTCGGCTTCATCGAGCGTGGTGCCGATCGGCGCAGTGACCAGCTTGTCCTTCGTCATTACGTCGCGAATCGGACGGTCGAGCTCGCGCTCGAATTGCAGGTCGCGGTTCGTGATGATGCCGACGAGCTTCCCCGCCCCGTCGACGATCGGCACGCCGGAGATCTTGAACCGCACCATCAGCTGCTGCGCCTCGCGCAGCGGCCGGTCGGGTCCGAGCGTGATCGGGTTCATGATCATGCCCGATTCACTGCGCTTCACCCGATCGACCTCCGCGGCCTGCCGGTCGATCGACATGTTCTTGTGAATGACCCCGATGCCGCCCTGGCGCGCCATCGCGATCGCCATTTCCGCTTCGGTCACGGTGTCCATGGCGGCGGAGACGATCGGGATATTGAGAGGAATGGAGCGCGTGAAGCGGCTGGCGACGGCGACGTTGCGGGGATGGACCGTCGAATGACGGGGCACCAGCAGGACGTCGTCAAAGGTGAGGGCGACGTCGGGTCGGAAGGTTCCCATGGCGGAAGTTACTGGGCCGGCTTGTTTTCCTCAACCGGTTTTGGGGGGGCCGCCTTCTTGGTCGCCTCTTCCACCGCTGCTTTGCCTGCCGCGACGACACCCTCGAAGAACCGCCCGGCTTTTCCCACGGCGTCCATCGTGCCTTTGATGATCGTGATGGGCACGCGCCCGGCGCGCATCGTGTCTTCCAGTGTTTCCGCAACTTTCTGGAATGCGGGAGCGCCGGCGGCTCGCTGCGCGTACTTCGATTCGAGGAACTCGATGTAGTCGAGCACCTGGTAGGCCTGCTCGTCCGGCATCACGTCAAGTTTGCGGCGGATGCGTTCGGCCAGCACGTCGTTCACGGTGTAACGCCTCCCTCCAGCGAAATCAGCTCCACGACAGGATTGCCGAGATAGCGGCTGCGGCCGTTGCGGACGCGCGCCGTGACCTGCATGACCACGAGCGGCGTGAGCGCGCGGAACGCCGGCAATTTGGCGTCGGGAACGATGATGTACACGAAGCCGCGCTCGGGCAGCGGACCGCGGCCGAGCACATAGGATGAGCCGGCCGGAATGTCCGGTCGCAGCTCGTCGGCTTTCTGAATCGCGATGAACTCGAGCCGCCAGCGCAGCACCTGTCCCAGGTACCGCTGCGGTTCGGCGCGCAGCTCGGCGGCCGTGACGCCGACCAGGACTCCGGCGGGAGCGGCCTGCAATTCGCCACCCTTCACCCAGCCCTCGAACTGCACGCGCGTCCACTCGCCGTTGCGGCTCAAGACGCGCAGTGGAATCTCGGCAGCGAGCGTTCCAGCTTCGGGGCCGTCGGGCGCGCGATAGAGCGTCGTCATGTGCACGGGCTGCGCGCGGCTCGAATCGACGCGCGTGGTGTCACCGGCGCCCGGCCCCGGGGTTGGCCCGCTTTCGGAGTCCGCGGCATCCACGGTGCGCGTCGCCACGACATCGGCGACGGGCGCCAGCGCGCTGCGTTGCGCCCAGCCGGTACGCGTCACGTGCACCCAGCGCCCGCTGCTGCTGTCGGCGGCGCCGGCCCGCTTCAGTCCAAAGCCCTGAGACAGCACGGCGACCAGCGGCCCGGCGGGCGCCGCGCGCAAGTTCTCATTTGGGGCGCGCGTCACCAACAGATCGAAATCGGGCCGATCGCTCGGCCCGACCGACGCGGCGAAGATCCAGCCGTCGAGCGTGAGCTCGATCCACTCGTTTCTGGTCGCACCAGCGGCCGTCAGGACGGCGCCATTCGCGAGGCGAGCGATACGCCGGCCTGCCACGTCCGCGAAGAACCAGGTGTTGTCGGCGGTCACGCGATAGCGGGAGGCGCCCTGCGAGCGAGCGGGCGGGGCATGGGGCGTCGTGAACGCCGCCACAACTAGTAGCGCAGGAACGATCTGACTAACTTGCATCCCCTTCAATATGACAATGAGCCGCAGCACGCGCACCCCGGTCGTCCTGATTGTGCTCGACGGGTGGGGCTTTCGACCGGGTCGCGACGGCAACGCAATCGAGCTGGGCGACACACCGGTCTGGCACCGGCTGTGGGAGCGCGCGCCGCGCACGCTGCTCGAAGCGTCGGGCCTCGCCGTCGGCTTGCCTGTCGGACAGATCGGTAACAGCGAAGTCGGCCACCTCAACCTCGGCGCGGGCCGGGTCGTGGCCCAGGACCTGGTACGCATTTCCCAATCCGTCGATTCTGGAGAGTTCTTTCGAATCCCGGCACTCCTGCAGCTGGTGGACGAGACAAGACGCCAAGACGCCACGTTGCATGTGATGGGATTGATCGGGACCGGCGGGGTACACGCGCTCGACAAGCATCTGTTCGCCGCGGTCGAGCTCGGCCGGCGCGCGGGCGTCAAAGTCGCGATTCACGCCTGGCTCGACGGGCGCGACACGCCGCCGAAGTCCGGGCTCGAATTCATGGAGGAGTTGCTGAGGACGGTCGGGCGGCCGGACGGCCGGACCACGGTGTCCACGATCGTGGGTCGCTACTACGCCATGGACCGCGACAAGCGCTGGGAGCGGACCAGGCTCGCCTACGATGCGATGGTGAATGGCGTCGGTGCCCCGGCGTCCGATCCGATCACGGCGATCAAACAGGCGTACGCGGCCGGCGAGACCGACGAATTCGTGAAGCCTCGCGTCATTCCGGGCGCGCCGCTGATCCGCGACGGCGACGGGATCTTCTGTTTCAACTATCGCGCGGACCGCATGCGCCAGATCGTGCGCGCGCTGGCCGTGCCGGACTTCGATGGATTCGATGTCACGGGCCGACCCAAGGTTCGCCTCGCCACGATGACGCAGTACGACGAAACGCTGCCGTTTCCCGCGGCGTTCGGCCCGATGGTGCTGTCGCGGATCGTCGCCGAGGTTCTGTCCGAGCGTGGCAAGACGATGTTTCGCACGGCGGAAACCGAGAAATACGCGCACGTGACGTACTTCTTCAATGGCGGCTACGAGCCGCCGTACAAAGGAGAAGAGCGCCTCCTGGTCCCGTCCCAGAAAGTCGCGACCTACGACTTGATGCCCGAGATGAGCGCGCCCGGCGTGACCGACGTGTTGTGCAAGGCGATCGAGCAAAAAGAACACGATTTCATTTTGTGCAACTACGCCAACGGAGACATGGTCGGGCACTCCGGAGTGCTGCCGGCCACAATAAAGGCCGTCGAAACCGTCGATCGGTGCATCGCGCGAGTCCTCCCGGCCGTCGAGCGGGCGGGCGCGACCGTGTTGATTACGGCCGATCACGGCAACTGCGAGCTGATGATCGATCCGGCGACCGGCGGGCCGCACACCGCGCACACCACGAATCCGGTGCCGCTGGTGATCGTCGGCGATCGGTCGGGCGCGAACACATTGCGTGCCGGTGGGTCGCTGCGAGATGTTGGACCCACGATCTTGAACATGCTCGGGATTGAACCGCCCGCGGAAATGACGGGGCAAGACTTGAGGGAGGGATGATGGTCGGACGGTTGAGGCATGCCCTCTGGGCACTCGGAGTGATCGCACTGTCAGTCGGTCCGACAGTCCGACAGTCCGACGCTCAGGTTGGCCACGATGCCGGCTCCTCACCCTACCGGGATATCACGCTGCTCCCGGCATTTGGGGTATCCGTCGGCCACTTGAGCGGCGACCGCGGCCGGGTCGATGCCGGACCGAGCAACGCCAACACGATCGGGCTCCGCTACGAGCTGCCGAGCGGGCGCTCGATGCTGTTCCAGTTCAACGTGGCGTACTTGATGGGCGACCGATTCATCCTCAATCCCTTCGCTGATTCGTCGTCGCCGCAGCGCAAGACGGGACCGTACGAGAGCAACCTTGTCCTCACGGAAATCGCCCTGCACTTGCGGCTCACCGGCAACAAGTCGTGGCACCGCATGGGTCCCTATGCCGGCCTCGGACTTGGGGTGACGTTCGACGTGCATTCACCCGGTGACACGACCAAGAGCGGCTACAAGTTCGGAACGAAAGTCGGCCTCATGACGGCCGGCGGCCTCCGCTGGTACGCGACGCGGCACCTCTTCCTCAATCCCGAAGCGCGGCTGGAGTGGTGGAAACTCAAGTACCCGTCGTCCTTTCACGCGCAGCTCTCGCCTGACGGGTCGCGCATCGTCCCGATCACCCAAAACCTCACCGATTGGGTGACGCACCCCTGGTTGAGCCTCGGCGTGGGATGGACTTTCTAGCGGAAGGGTTGCGCCGCGCCTGGGATCTCCTCGTCACAGGTGATTCGGAAGTCTATGGCATCGCTCTCCTCACATTGCGAGTCGCGGTCGTCGCGACGTTCGTCGCGTGCGCGATCGGCCTGCCACTCGGTTACTTCCTCGCGACGCGGCGGTTCTGGGGCCGTCGCGCCGCGCTGACCGTCGTCAACACCGCGCTCGCCTTCCCCACGGTCGTCGTGGGACTGTTGCTCTACGGCCTGCTCTCGCGGCGCGGCCCGCTCGGCGGAATCGGTTGGCTCTACACCTGGCAGGCGATCGTTGTCGGCGACGTGCTGCTGGCGCTGCCGATCGCGGCGGCGCTCTCGGCCGCGTCGATTCAGGGCGTCGACCCGCGCATCCGCCGCACCGCCGAAACGCTCGGCGCGGGATCGTGGCGGACCGCCTGGACCGTCGCGCGCGAGGCGCGGTTCGCGCTCGCCGCCGTGATCACCGCGGCATTCGGACAGGTCGTGGCCGAAATCGGCGCCGCCATGATCGTGGGCGGCAACATCCGCGGCTCCACGCGCACCCTCACGACCGCGGTCGCGCTGTTCACTTCGCAGGGTGATTTCGGCATGGCGCTCGCGCTGGGATTCGTGCTGCTCGCGATGGCGCTGCTGATCAATGTCGCGCTGCAGGTGCTCCAGGGTCGCGGCAGTGGTTGAGCTGCGCGGCATCAAGCACCGCTACGCGAGCCGCGTAGTGCTCGACCTGGAGCAGTTCACCGTGCCGCGCAACGGCGCGCTGGCCGTTGTCGGACACAACGGCTCCGGCAAGAGCACGCTGCTGCGGCTGCTCGCGCTCCTCGAAACGCCCACGGAAGGTCAAGTCTGGTTCGACGGGAAACTCGTCCCTCGGCGCGCGCCGCCCGCGCTGCGCCGCCGCGTGACGCTCGTCGAGCAACGACCGGTGCTGTTTCGAGGAACGGTGCGGGAAAATCTCGAATACGGCTTGCGCTTGCGGGATGTGAGCGGCAGCGCATCGGCCGGAATCATCGGCGACGTCGTCGAGCAGCTCGGTCTCCAGCCGCTGCTCGAGCGCCGGCGGGACGAGCTGTCCGACGGGGAGGTCCAACGCGTGGCCGTCGCGCGCGCCCTCGCGCTGCGCCCCGACGTGCTGCTGCTCGACGAACCGGCCAGCTCGGCCGATCGTGCCGCGGCCGGCGCGTTGTATCGCGCGCTCGCCGCCGAGCGGGCGGCGCGCCCGTTCGCCGTGTGCATCGCGTCGCACCAGCTCGAAGACGCCTATCGCTGGGCCGACGACATCCGCGCGCTCGCGGAAGGCCGGCTCTCCCCCGTGACTCCCGAGAATCTGTTTCGGGTCGAGCTGCCGCCGGGCGATGGCGTGAAGAAAATCCGCGTGGGTGAAGTCGACTTCTTCGTCATGACCGATCGCAGCGGTCCCGCGGTACTCGCGGTCCCGCCGACGGACATCTTCGTGAGCAAGGAGCCGCTCGCCGCCTCCGCGCGCAACGTGCTCGCCGGGCGCGTCACGGGAATGGCGGTGGAGCATCGGGGCGCCGGAGTGCACGTGCGGGCTGATGTCGGCAGCGTAGAGCTAGTCGCCGCGGTCACGGCCGAGGCATCGAAGGACTTGGGCCTCGCGCCGGGCGCGAGAGTCGTGTTCTCTTTCAAGGCCACGGCCGTGCAGGTATTCTAGGCCATGCCGACCGGCTATCTCACGCGCGTCGTGGAGTTTACGGCGACCCACAGCTTCCCCGATCTGCCCGAGTTCCAGGGCGCGACCCACGATCACAGCCATCGCTACCGCTGCGCCGTGACCGTGAAAGGACAATTCGACCCGACGCGCGGCGGCGTGATGGGTCTGCACGCGCTCGACGGTCTGCTGCAGCGCGAGGTCGTAGACCGCTTCGACGGGCGGCATATTAACAAGGAAGTCTCCATTCCGACGGGCGAGGCGCTCGCGGTGTATCTCTGGGAACGAATCATGGGCGGCTTGCCGCCAGGTGTGCAGCTGCACCGCGTGCGAATCGAGGAGGGGCCACATCTCTACTCCGAATACCGCGGAGAACCGTAAGCAGCCCGGCGACCGCAAAGGCCGCATGCAGGCCGACTCGGCGGTTGTCGAAGAATGGCCGGTCTGGCTCGAGGTCAACGGCGAGCCGGCGGTCACGTGGATGTGCACGCCCGATCAGCTGGAAGAGCTCGCGGTCGGCTGGCTGCACGGCGAGGGGTACATCGGCTCGATCTCGGATCTGATTCAGCTCAGGCCGTGCGCGCCGGATCTCGGCTTCTGGGCCGACGTCAAGCCCGAACGCCTGGCGCAGGTCAAAGGCGAGAATCGCAAGAGCGTCCTCGCGTCGGGTTGCGGCGCCGTGACGACCATGCTCGCCGATCCGGGAACGCTGGGCGCCGTTCCGAGCCGCGGCGAGCCGCCGCCGGCCGAGACACTCCGCACACTCTTCAAACAGTTGTTCGCCGCCGGCGTCCGCTACAATGAGACGGGCGGGATTCATGCCGCCGCCTTGACCGACAGCGCGAAATTACTGTTTCACGCCGAAGACATCGGCCGCCATAACGCCGTGGATAAGGTGATTGGCGCCGCGGTGCTGGCACGCACACCGATCGAAGGACACGGCCTGCTCGTGACTGGCCGCATCTCCGCGGAGCTGGCGTTCAAGGCATCCCGGGCGGGTCTGGCCTGGGTGGCGACGCCGAGCGTGCCGTCGACACTCGCGCTGACGATCGCGGAACGCTCGGGCATGACGCTCGTAGGACGCGCAGTGAGCGGCACGCCACATCTTCACAAGTGATGCCGTCGCCGGATGAGTTGCGGGAGCTGCTGCGACAGGCTCGCACGATCGCCGTGGTCGGGCTTTCGCCCAAGTCGGTCCGGCCCAGTTATTCCGTTTCGAGCTATCTGCAACGCGCGGGCTACCGGATCGTCCCGATAAACCCCGGGCACGACCGGATTCTTGGAGAGCAGAGCTATCCGACGCTGGCGGCCGCCGCGCGCGACCATGAAATCGATATTGTGAACGTGTTCCGGCGCAGCGAGCTCGCCGGGGCGGTGGTCGACGAAGCGCTCGCGCTGGGTCCGCCGCCGAAGCTGATCTGGCTGCAGCTGGGCGTCGAAGATCCGGCCGCCGCCGAGCGCGCCGGCGCCGCGGGCATTCCGTTCGTGATGGATCACTGTCTGGCGATCGAACACCGCCACCTCGAGGTCTGATGCGCCCTGCTCCGTTCGTGATTCTCGCCCTCATCGTCACAACGTCCGCCGCCGCACAATCGAAACCTCAGCCGAACATCGTGCTCACGATTGGCGGCGGTGTCGTCACGGGACATGGGTTGTGGACCGTCGACAAGCAGCCACTGTGCCTGCTCGGTGGCTCGGGGGTGTGCAGCGGCCAGTACGACACGCTGCGAATCGCGCGAACCGTGTCGCCGAGTCTGATCATTGGCGCATCCGGCACGTACTTCCCGTGGCCGCATCTGGGATTTCACGCCGAGATCTCCTATCTCGGACTTCCGCTCGACGATACCTGCACGCCGATGTTTCTCAATCCCGATCCGCCCAACGACCGGGCGCAGCAGATGTGCGACAACATGACGGCCGACAAGGGGACGGGAGGAACGATCAGTCTTTTCGTCGGCGCGACCCTGCGCGCCGCGAGCCGCAAGGCGATCAGCCCCTACGCGCGGTTCAACATCGGCATGGTGAACCTCTCGACCAGCACCACCGAGGTGGTGGGTGCGTATGTGGACGCGGGCGGGATTCAGGAGCGCCAGATCATCGAGGACTTGAACGGGCGCGGCGCGTCATTCATGACCGGGTTCGCGGTCGGCATCACGACGCCGATTGGCGCGGGCTATCAGTTTCGACTCGAGGCGCGTGATGTCATCACGTCGTTGACGCGCGTGACGGGACCCGCCAACGACCTCGCGATCGCGCCCACCGACAGCCGGTTCTACCACCACTGGGGCCTCGTCATGGGGCTCGACATCGTCCTGGAGCAAAAGCGCGGGCGGCGCTACTAGCGTGAACGGCGCCGTGCTGGCGGGCGGCGCCGCTCGCCGCTACGGCGGAACTCCCAAAGGCCTGCTTACCGTCGGTGGGCGCCGCATCCTCGATCGCGTCGTCGACACCGTGCAGGCGGTCACCGGCGCGCCGCCGCTCCTGATCGCCAATGCGCCGGACGCGTCAGCGTGGCGCCCGGACCTCGAGACCATTCCCGACGTCCGGCCCGGGCTTGGAACGCTCGGCGGGATTTACACGGCCCTGAGCGCGACGGGTGGAGGGGGACCGGTGCTGTGCGTCGCGTGGGACATGCCGTTTGTCCCGGAGGCGTTGGTGCGCGCGCTGAGCGAGCGAATGGCCGCCGGCGGTGACGACGCCGTGCTGCCGGAAAGCTCGGGGCGGCGAGGGCTCGAGCCGCTGTGCGCGGTCTACGGACCGGCCTGCGCACCTGCCATTGCGAGGCGGCTCGACCAGGGCGATCTCATGGCGATCTCCTTCCACCCGGACGTGCGCGTCGGTATCGTCCCGCTCGCCGAGGTGCGCCGGTTCGGCGACCCCGACGAGCTGTTCTTCAACGTGAATACGCCGGACGACCTCGCGCGGGCGGAGGCGCTGTGGCAGCGACGCGGATGATTTCCATCATCGGGCTCAAGAACGCCGGCAAGACGACGTTTCTCGTCGCGCTCGCCGCCGAGCTCGTGCGCCGCAAGTTCCGCGTGATGACGCTGAAGCACGGCTCGCATCCGGCAGACATGGATCAGAAGGGCAAGGACACCTGGCGCCACTGGCATGAGGGCAAAGCCGAGCGCGTGCTGATGGAAGCGCCGGGCCAGCGGGTCCTGTTCGAGCGCACCAGCGAGGAATCCGATCCGATTACGCTGGCGCGTCGCTATCTCAATGGCGCCGACATCATTCTGGTCGAGGGATTCAAGCGCGCGCCGCTGCCCAAGATCGAGGTGTACCGGCGCGAGGCCGGTCCCAAACCGGTGTTCGATCCGGCAGTGCACGACCCGGCCGACTGGGTCGCGCTGGTCACGGATGATGCCAGCCTGCGCGCGCCCTTCCCCGTGTTCCGGTTCACCGATACGTCGTGGCTCGTGACGATCGCCAATCTCGCCTGGGACCGGGCCAAGATTCTGGCGCCGTGATGACTCCGGCCGAAGCTGGGCGCCTGATTGCGGCCAGCGTGCAGCCGCTCGCGCCGGAGCGCCGGGCGCTGCGCCACGCGCTCGACGCCGTGCTCGCCGCCGATGTCGCGAGTCCCATCGATTTGCCTCCGTGGGACAACTCCGCGATGGACGGCTATGCGGTGCGCAGCGCGGACGTGCGCGAGGGAAGCAGCCTCGCCGTGATCGAAACCATTCCCGCGGGCCAGTTTCCCACGAAGACCGTCGGAGCCGGTCAGGCGATTCGCATCTTCACCGGCGCGCCGCTGCCGCAGGGCGCCGATACGGTGCTCCGCCAGGAAGACACGGACGCGAGCGCGAACGGCCACGTCACGGTTCGCAACACGCGCGACGCCGGAAAGAACATTCGCCGGCGCGGCGAAGATATAAGGAAAGGGGCTGTGGTCCTTTCCGCCGGCACGGCGCTCGGCCCGGCGCAGCTCGGCGTGCTCGCATCGATCGCGCAGGACCGGCCGCTGGTGCATCGCCCGGCGCGCGTCGCGTTCATGGGCTCGGGCGACGAGATCGTAGACCTCGATCAGAAACAGGAGATTCTCGCCGGCACCAAGATCGCGACGTCCAACTCCTACACGCTCGACGCGCTGATCCGCCGCGCCGCCGCGGAGCCGCTCAACCTGGGCATCGCGCGCGATACGCGCGACAGCCTGCGCGAGCACCTGCGCGCCGGAAAAGACGCCGACCTGGTCGTCACCACGGCGGGGGTCAGCGTGGGCGAGCACGACCTGGTGCGCGAGGTCCTTCAGGAGCTCGGTGGAGAAGTGAAGTTCTGGCGCATCGGCATGCGGCCCGGGGCGCCCGTCGGATTCGGCGTGTTAGGAGGCAGTCCCTGGATTGGACTGCCGGGGAATCCGGTGAGCACGATGGTGACTTTCGAGCTGTTCGTCCGGCCCGCGATTCGGCGCCTGCAGGGACATCCGCTACCGTTTCGCCGCACAGTGCGCGTCGTCGTCCGAGACCCGATCACGCTCGGTCCCAGGTTGCGACACTACCTGCGCGCCATCGTCGACGGCAGCGACGCGCGTTTGACAGGGCCCCAGGGCTCTGGCATTCTCACCAGCATGGCACGCGCCAACGCCCTGCTGATCGTCCCCGCCGACATGCCCACCGTTGCCGTCGGGACCGAGCTCGACGCGATCCTGCTCGATGATCCGCAGCACGTCGCGGAGCCGCCCTACTGATGCCGCTGTCCACTTCGCCCCTGCTTCGCCGCACACTGCGCGTGGTGGCGTATTTGCTGCTCACGCTTGCGGTCTACTGGGTCAATGTGAGCACCCCTCCCGCGGCGCGCCTGGGCGTCCTGTACGTCATTCCGGTGCTGCTCGTGACGTGGACCGAAGGGCTGGCGTGGGGAATCGTATTCGGCGTCGCGTCGATCGCGCTGCGCGAGACGGTGGCCTGGTCTCAAATGCCGCCGGACACGCCGATCCTCTGGCGCGCCGGCAATGCTGCCGCGTATGTGCTGGTCGTCGCGGTGGCGATGGCCGGTCTCCAGAAGCTGCGGCGTAGCCAGGCTCAGCTGGCGCAGCTCGTCACGCAGGACGTGCTCACCAATGTGCTGAATGCCCGCGCCTTCGCCGAGCGCCTGGGCCAGGAGCTCGAGCGCAACCGCCGCTATCCCCGGCCGCTCGCGCTCATCTACATGGATCTCGACAACTTCAAGGTGATCAACGACACCCATGGGCATCAGACCGGTGACGCCGTGCTCAGGCTCGTGGCGGACGCGATGCGCACATCGGTGCGGACGGCAGATGTCGTCGGGAGACTGGGAGGCGATGAGTTCGGCGTGTTGATGCCCGAGACCGACGCGCCGCTGGCCGATGCGGCCGCGAAGCGCCTCGTCGCGAGCCTCCGCAACGTGTTCAAGGGCACGCCCAGCGTGACGGCGAGCATCGGTGTCGTGTCGTGCACCGCGACGGACGCCAGCACCGACGACCTGCTGCGCCGGGCTGACCAGGCGATGTACGACGCCAAGAAGGCGGGGAAAGATCGCGTAGTTCAGGTCGCGATCTGAGGTCGCGATGAATTCGCGCGTGATGGACCTGCTGCTGATTTTCACGTCGGTCTTCTTCATCGTCGATCCATTCGCCGTCATCCCCACGTTCCTCGCCATGACGTACCGCGACTCGCCCCCGCAGCGCCGGGTCCTGGCGCGGCGCGGCGCCTGGATGTGCGCGATCACGCTGATCGCCTTTGCGCTCGCCGGCAGCATGATCTTCAAGATTTTCGGGATCACCATCGGCGCTTTCAAGATCGCGGGCGGCATCTTGATCGGGCTGAACGCGCTCGACATGGTCCAGGCGCGCCAGAGCACGCAGCGGGAGACGCCGGTCGAAAAGGCCGAAGGTATTCAGAAGGACGACATCGGGATCATGCCCCTTGGCGTCCCGATGCTGGCGGGGCCGGGCGCGATCTCCACGGTCATGGTGCTCGCCCTCGGCGCGAAGACGCCGGCCACGATCGGCGCCGTGTATGTGTCGATCGCGCTGACCGCGGTGCTGACGTACTTCGTGCTGTCGGCCGCCACCCTCGTGGAGCGCCGCCTGGGGCAGACCGGCATGCGGATCCTGACGCGACTCATGGGTCTCGTGCTGTGCGCGATCGCGGTGCAGTTCATCCTGGACGGGATCAAGCTCAGTTTTGGAAAAATCGCCCCAACGGTCTAGTCCATCGGATCGGGCCGCCGCTTGCCCGAAGGATTGATTGTCGCCCAATTGGAGCACTCCTACACTACGGCCCATGTCATCACCCCTCATTAGTGCGCTGCTGATCGAAGCGCCGGTCAACCGGCACTTCGCGCAGCTGCATCGCGACCCGCAGGCCCTCACGGACGCCGTCACGCTGTACTTGGAGACGGGCCTGCGGCGCGGCAATGGAGTGGTGGTCATCGCCACGCCGGAGCATGCGGACCTGTTCCTCACGCGGCTGCGCGAGCACGACCTCGATCCCGGCGAGTTCCTCAAGGCCGGCCAGCTCGAGCTGCACGATGCCGAGCTCACGCTGCGAAAGTTCATGCGGCACGACTTGCCGGATTGGGACGATTTTCGCCGGGCTGCCGGCGCGGTGTTCGAACGGGTAC
>Ga0207660_10001180_pt1 | contig 17506 bp, 12 predicted proteins | sample KBSC73BmetaG_FD_184335 | JGI IMG/M metagenome (GOLD analysis project Ga0207660, IMG submission 184335) | Corn rhizosphere microbial communities from Kellogg Biological Station, Michigan, USA - KBS C7-3B metaG (SPAdes) (version 2) | ecosystem: Host-associated > Plants > Roots > Rhizosphere ... | reverse complement strand
GCGCTTCATGAGCTTCTCGCTCGCCGGGGCCGGGCCGATGCCCATGATCCGCGGCGGGACGCCGGCGACCGCGGCGCCGAGGATCCGCGCCCTGGGAGTCAGGCCGTTGCGCTTCGCCGCTTCCTCGGATGCGATGATCAGCGCCGCTGCGCCGTCGTTGACGCCCGAGGCGTTGCCCGCCGTGACGGTGCCGTCGGGGCGAACGATCGGCCTCAGCTTCGCCAGCGATTCCATGCTGGTCGCGCGCGGGTGCTCGTCCTTGCCGACCACCAGCGCGTCGCCCTTGCGCTGCGGGATCTCGACCGCGACGATCTCGGCGGCGAGCCGGCCATTCGCCTGGGCCGCGGCCGCCCGTTCCTGGCTGCGAAGCGCGAAGGCGTCCTGGTCGTCGCGGCTGATCTGGAACTCCTCGGCGACATTCTCGCCGGTGCTCGGCATGGTGTCGTCGCCGTAGGTCGATTTCATCTTCGGATTGACGAAGCGCCAGCCGATGGTGGTGTCGTACATCTCGGCGTTGCGGTCGAAGGCGGATGTAGCCTTGGCGACGACGAACGGCGCCCGGCTCATGCTTTCCGAGCCGCCGGCGACGATCAGGTCGGCCTCGCTACCGCGAATGGTGCGCGCGGCCATCGCGACCGCGTCGAGGCCCGAGCCGCACAAGCGGTTGAGGGTGACTCCGCCCGAGCTGTCGGGGAGGCCGGAAAGCAGGCCCGCCATGCGCGCGAGGTTGCGGTTGTCCTCGCCCGCCTGGTTGGCGCACCCGAGGATCACGTCGTCGAGCTCGGCCCAGTCGACTTGCGGGTTGCGCTCGATCAGCGCCTTGATCGGGATTGCGGCGAGGTCGTCGGCGCGGACATGGGCGAGCGCTCCGCCATAGCGGCCGATCGGCGTCCGCACATAGTCGCAAACGAACGCTTCGGTCATTCGGATTCGAGCACTCCGCGGCGCATCTGGTCGAGCTCGATCGATTCGAACAACGCCTTGAAATTGCCCTCGCCGAAGCCCTCGTTGCCCTTGCGCTGGATGATCTCGAAGAAGATCGGGCCGATCACGTTCTGGGTGAAGATCTGCAGCAGCAGCCCCTGGCCCTCGGTGGGCGCGCCGTCGATCAGGATGCGTCGCTTCTCCAGCTCCGCAGTCGGCTCGCTGTGGCCGGTCACGCGCTCGTCGATGCCCTCGTAATAAGTGTCGGGCGTGTCCTGGAACTGGATGCCGCGGGCCCGGATGATGTCGACCGCTTCGTAGATGTTCGACGTGCCGAGCGCGATGTGCTGTATGCCCTCGCCTTTGTATTCGCGCAGGAACTCCTCGATCTGGCTTTTGTCGTCCTGGCTCTCGTTCAGGGGGATGCGGATCTTGCCGCACGGGCTGGTCATCGCCTTGGAGAAAAGGCCGGTCTGCTGGCCCTCGATGTCGAAGTAACGGATCTCGCGGAAGTTGAAGAGCCGCTCGTAGAAGTCGGCCCACACGGCCATCCGGCCACGGTGCACATTGTGCGTCAGATGGTCGATATAGGTGAGGCGGCTGTCGAGCTCTTTCAGCCGCTCGTCGGCATCGGGAAAGAAGTCGAAATCGACCTCGTAGATCGAGCCATTCTCGCCGTAGCGGTCGACGAAGAACAGCCGTGAGCCGCCGATGCCTTCGATCGCGGGGATGTTCATCTCGCCGTGGGCGACATCGTTCTTGACCGGCGTCGCGCCCAGGCGGACGGCACGCTCGAACGCCGCTTTCGAATCCTTGACGCGGAAGGCCATGGCGCAGGCACTCGGGCCATGCTCGGCGGCATATTGCTCGGCATAGCTGCCGCTTTCGGCGTTGATGATGAAGTTGATCTCGCCCTGGCGGTGGAGGGTCACGTCCTTGCGCTTGTGCCGCGCGATCGCCGGGAAGCCCATCCTGGTGAACAGGTCGCGCAGCAAGGCGGTGTCGGGCGCGGTATATTCGACGAACTCAAAGCCGTCGGTGCCCATCGGATTGTCGAGGCCGAGGACAGACTTTTCCCCGGCGAGTTGCGTCGCCATCACTTGCTCCTTGCCGCCCAATTGCTCTTGAGATCGGGCCATTTCAAGCGCAGCGGACGCGCTTAAGGTCACTAATGACACGCGGTGCGTGGCCGTTTTTCGTGAACTTAAGCGGCGGCGCGGCGACTTGTGCGCGACAAGAGAATGCGTGCCGGCGCATGGTTCGCAGGTGTAACGGTCAAACTGCGTGTAGGACAGGAGAATCGCGATGGACGCTCCCAGCGGCTGGACTTTCGAGGAGGGCGGCAAGGCGCTTAGCCGCACCTGCACCTTCAAGGATTTCAGCGAGGCCTTCGGATTCCTCGCCCGCGTCGCCCTCTATGCCGAGAAGGCCGACCACCATCCCGAATTCACGAGCGTGTGGAACCGCGTCGATTTCCGGCTGACGAGCCACGACGCGGGCGGCGTTACCGAGCGGGACATGAAGCTGGCGGAGGCGATCAACCGCCTCATCGGCGACTAGGGAGCCGGGATTCCCATCACCTTGGCCCAGCGGCCCTCACGCTTGAGGTGGTCGGTGAGCTGCGGTCCCAGCGGCGATTCGAAGGAAATCCCGCATTCGTCGTGCCCGAGCCAGGCGATCTTCGCGAACAGCTCGACATTGCCGACGGTCAAGAGGACGTCCGTCCCGGCCTGGGGCAGCCTGCGGCCGAGGAGCTTGGCTCCCGAAGGCGAAACGTCGGTGACGACGACGGATCGCGACGCGCCCAGGGTCAAGGCGGAGCCGGCAAGGACCACTTCTTCGCGCTGAGCGCGACGGCGGCCGGCCGGCCCATCAACTCTACGTCCGAAACTCGGCATTCACGGCTCCCACTGTGCGACGCCCCGCCCCGCTCCGTTTGATCGATCCGGGTTAAGAACAGCTTCGCAAAACATGGTTGCCAATCCGTTTACCAGCCCCCTGGCGCGATCCGCGAAGGCCGGTTCGGTTAACTATGTTCGGGAAGGGTTTGGCAGGCCGTGTGAGAGGAAAATGCGCCCACACAGACGCTCGCGGTGCGCGGCGTTGTTAACCAAGGAGTGGGCAATGCGCAGGTTAACGCGAATTATCCTGAGCGAACGCGGTGCCACTGCGATCGAATATGCGCTGGTCGGTGCGCTGATCTCCATCGCCGCTCTGGCCGCCATGACGAACCTCGGCGACAAAGTGAACACGATGTTCAACAACGTTTCCAACCACATGTGACGTGCATCCTTGAGCGACATTGATCGTTCAGGCGAAAGCTGAGATAAGAACAGCGATGAAGTGCTTGCTCGCCCTTGCTGACGTGATGCGCGCCGCTGCGGCCGCGCCGGCGGGCTATTATTATTCGCGGGAGGCTGGAACGAGCTGACGCGCGCCTAAGCGACAGATCACCAGCCTCCGGACCCGCCAGCGCCAAGCTCGGCGGGTTTTTTATTGGCCAAGCAAAGGAACGACGAAAAATGCTGCAAGAGAGGATCGCCACGGACCAGCCCGCGCGGAGCTGGAGCGAATATGTGGTCCCGCAATGCTGGGAAAGCTTCACTGCCGACGATCATACGGTGTGGGACCTGCTGTTCGCGCGCCAGGTGGAGCTGCTCGGAAGCCGAGTGGTCTCGGCGTTCCTCGACGGCATCGACCTTCTGAAGCTCTCCCACCCGGGCGTTCCGGACGTCGAAGGGCTGAATGCGATTCTCGAGCCGCGGACGGGCTGGCGAACGGTCGCGGTTCCGGGGCTCGTGCCCGACGACATCTTCTTCGCGATGCTGTCAGAGCGCGTCTTCCCGGTCGGCAATTTCATCCGCACGCGCGACCAGCTCGACTATCTCGAGGCGCCGGACTGCTTCCACGACATGTTCGGGCATATCCCGATGCTCGCGCACCACGACTATGCCGAGATGACGCGGCACATCGGCGAACTGGGCTCAGCCGCGATCGCCGCGGAGCAGGGGCACAAGGCCGCGCGGCTTTACTGGCACAGCGTCGAGTTCGGCCTCGCGATGGAGCATGGCGAGCTCAAGATCCTCGGCGCAGGACTCGCTTCGAGTTTCGGCGAGGCGCACTTCAGCCTGGAGAGCGATCGCGTCGAGCGCCTGCCCTTCTCCGTCGAGCGAGCCGTCAACACGCCGTACAAACATGACGCGTTCCAGCCGCGCTACCTCGTCTCGCAGTCGCTGGAGACCACGGTCGGCGAAGTGATGGGCCTGACGCCCGAAGAGCTGCTCGCGCTCTAGAAGCCCCGCTCGGTCGCCGCCACCGCACGACTGCGCGGCAGGACCATGTTGAGGTACACCGCCTCGAGCGCGACGCGCTCCGCGTCTTCGGCCGGGACGACGCCGGCTTCATGGCCGCCCTCGATCGCCTCGTCGTAGAAGAACCGGTCGCCGCATTGCTCGAGCCTGGCCGCGAACTTGCGCGCGTGGCCGGGATGGACGCGGTCGTCACGCGTCGAGGTGTAGATGAACGGCACCGGGTAGTGAACGCCGCATTTGAGGTTCTGGTAGGGCGAATATTTGCTGATGAACGCCCAGTCGGCGGGGACGTCGGGATTGCCGTATTCGCCCATCCACGAGGCGCCCGCGAGCAGGTGCGAATAGCGCTTCATGTCGATCAGCGGCGAGCCAATGATCGCGCCGCCGAACAGGTCCGGGCGCTCGGTGATCGAGGCGGCCGCCATCAGCCCGCCGTTCGAGCGGCCGGAAATGGCGATGCGGCCCTTTTGCGTGACGCCGCGATCGATCAGGTCCTGAGCGACGCCGAACACGTCGTCGAACGCGTTCTGGTGCTTCTCGCGCATCGTCGCATGATGCCAGCGCGGGCCATATTCGCCGCCGCCGCGGATGTTGGCGAGGACGTAGACATTGCCCTGCTGCACCCAGAAGAGCGCGAGCGGGCCCGAGCGGTAGGGCTCGGTCACCATGTAGGTCGGAGTCTGCGCGAGCTCGAAGCCGCCATAAGCGTGCATGAGCACGGGGACCGGACCGGTCACGTCCTTCCGGCGGACGAGGAAATACGGAATTTTCGTACCGTCCTTGGAGGTCGCGAAATGCTGCTCGACGACCATGTTCGACGCGTCGAACTGGGCGGGGAGCGACTGGACCACGGCCGGCGCTGCGGCAGGTTCGGCACGGAACAGGGTCGGCGGCGTGAGCATGCCTTCGACGGTGGCGAACGCGAGGTCGGAATTCGATGCGGTCGCATTGAGGTGGATCGTCGACTTGTCCGGCAGCGCAACCGGAGTGCTGGTCCACGTGCCGTCGGGCGCGCGGGTCAGCGCGGCGAGCCGGCCCGAGACGTCGTCGAGATATTTGACCCACAGCTTGGAGCGGCTGGCCGAAACCTGCTCGACCGCCTGGTGCTCGTTGGGGACGAAGACGGTCTCTATCGCGGGAGTCCGGCCGGCGAGCAGATCGGGGATCGAATAAGCGACGAGCGCGCCCGCAGGATGACCCTGCCACGCCGTCTTCAGCGAGGCGATGACCCGGCCGTCGAGCACGTCCTCGATGTCCGCATCTTGCGGCAGAGGCGACGGGACGAGGTGGCCCTCGGGCGCGATGTGCCAAACGATATGGTGATAGAAATCAACCGCGCGTGTGACGACCGGCCAGGTCCGGTTGCCGTCGACGAGGCTTCGCGCATTGACCGAGACGTCGGCCTTCTGACCTTCGGCGAGCTGCGTCGCGGCGGCGAGCGGCGTTCCGCGCTTCCACAGCTTGACGATCCGCGCATAGCCCGAGTCGGTGAGGGTCCCGGGGCCGAAGTCGGTGCCGACGAACAGAGCGTCTGGACCTGCCCAGGACACTTCGTTCTTCGCATTCGGAATGAAGAAGCCATTGGGAATGAACGCTGCCTTGTCGAGGTCGAACTCGCGCACTTCGACCGCATCGCCGCCGCCGTTCGACAGGCTGACCATGCAATCGACGTAAGCGGGCGAGAGGCAGGTCGCGCCCTTGAACACCCATTTCTTGTTGTCGGCGGCGCTCATCGCGTCGATGTCGATCAGCGTCCGCCACTGCGGATGACCGGCGGCGAAGTCGGCAAGCGGCGAGACGCGCCAGATGCCGCGCGGATGCTGCTCGTCCTTCCAGAAATTGAGAACCTTGTCGCCGAGGATCTGGTCGGGCTCGGCGATCTTCTGGTTTGTCGAGAGGAGCGCGAGCGCCCTCGAACGGTAATCGGCGAAGCCGGGCTGCTTCTCCAGCGCCGCGAGAGTCGCCGCGTTCCAGCCCTTCACCTTGGCGAGCGCACGGGCGCCGTCGATCTGCTCGAGGTAGAGGTTCGGGTCGGGTGCCGGGGCCGCCGCGCCGACGACCGACGCCGCCGCCAACAAGCCCATCGCCGCGATCGCATGCGCCACTCGGTTCATTTGAAGTCCCTCTCTGCTTGCGGGCCCCAGCTATCGCGCCTCGCAATGACAGTCGAGACGGCTATAGCGAACCGCATGGCGGAGACGACGAAAGGCGAATATCGCAGCGGCCACGATCCGCGCACCCTTCGCGACGCGCTCGGCTGTTTCGCCACCGGCGTCACGGTCGTCACCTGCCTGAAGCCGGACGGTTCACCGGCCGGGCTCACGGTCAACAGCTTCACCTCGGTTTCGCTGAAGCCGCCACTGCTGCTCGTCTGCATCGACAAAAAGGCGTCGAGCGCCGAGGCGCTGGTCGCCGCCTCGCACTTCGCCGTCAATGTGCTGCAGACGGGACAGCAACCCGCGTCGATCCGCTTTTCGACGCGCGACGAGGACCGGTTCGGAACGACTCCGTGGGCTTGCGGGGAGGCCGGCGCGCCGATCCTCGGGGATTCGCTCGGCGTGTTCGAGTGCAAGCGTCACGCGGTCCACGACGGCGGCGACCATCACATGCTGATCGGCGAAGTCGTGAAGGCGAGCTTCGACGCGAGCATGGACCCGTTGCTCTATTTCCGCGGCAGCTACCGCCGCCTTCATTTCGACTAAGACGGCTGTCTCCTCGACGGAGCGGATTGCGGCGGTCAACCCAGCTGATATCCAATCGTCCATTCTCTCGGGGGAGGATCCTTGTGAATCGTCGTTTCTGGGCCTTGGCCCTGTCCACTGCCGCCGCCTGCCTGATCGCATCGTCGCCTGTCGAGGCGCAGCCGACGGCCGAAGGCCGGCCGATGCTGGCGCAGCCCAGCCTTTCTCCCGACGGGTCGATGGTCGCCTTCGCATCCGGCGGAGACATCTGGGAAGCGCCCGCCCAAGGCGGCGTCGCGCATTTGCTCGTCTCCGGCCCCGCCGACGATTCGCGGCCGCTCTATTCGCCCGACGGCCGCAAGCTCGCCTTCAACTCGACCCGCGGCGGAAGCAGCAACATCTACGTGCTCGACCTCGGCAGCGGGGCGATCAGCCGGCTGACCTATGCCGAAGCCAATGAGCAGCTCGACGGCTGGTCGAACGACGGGCGGTGGATCTATTTCACGACCAGCGGCAACGACGTCGGGCGCCGCACCGACATCATGCGCGTTGCCGCGACCGGCGGCACGCCGGGCGAAATCAGCGCCGAGCGCTATCTGAACGAGTTCGAATCCGCTCCGTCGCCGGCGGGCGACAAGGTCGTCTTCGCGGCCTTCGGGATCAGCGGCAGCCAATGGTGGCGGCACGGAAGCTCGCACATCGACCAGGCGCAGCTGTGGCTGAAGACGATCGACCAGCCGACGGGCTACGTGCGCCTTGTCTCGGATCCGTCGCGCCATGCGTGGCCGATGTGGGATCCGTCGGGCGAGTCCATCATCTACATGTCAGACGCGGGCGGCGCCGAGAATCTGTGGCGCTTGCCGATTGCTCCCGGCGCGCAGCCGCAAAAGCTGACGCAGTTCACAGAAGGGCGCCTGCTTTACCCGACCATCGCCCATGACGGCAGCGCCATCGTGTTCGAGCGCGGCATGCAGGTGTGGCGGCTCGACCTCAGGAGCGGCCAAGCCGCGCCGGTGGCGCTGACTCTGCGCGGCGCGCCGGCAGACAAGACGGTCGATCATCTGAGGCTCGACCGGTTCACGCGGCTTGCGACCTCGCCCGACGGCAAGAAGATCGCGGTGATCGGTCACGGCGAGATTTTCGCGACGACGGCCAAGGACGGCGGGCCGGCGCAGCGGATCACTCGTACGGTTGGAGGCGAGGACGAGGTCAGCTGGTCGCCCGATTCGCGGCGATTGATCTACGTCACCGAGCGCGGGACCGACCGGCTGCTCGCTGAATATGACGTCGCCAATGCTCACCAGACCATGCTGACATCGGCGGGCGATGCGTCGGTGCCGGTCTATGCGCCGGACGGCAAGTCGATCGTCTATGTCGCGAACGACAAGGAACTGAGGCGGCTGACACTGCCGAGACCGGGCGTGCCGCTCAACGACCGCCTGCTGTACAGCGGCGAGATCAGCGTCGATCGCGGCGGCGGACCGACGCCCGTCTGGTCGCCGGACGGCGCGTGGATCGCCTTCCCGGTGACCGATTCGACGTCGTTCACGCAGATCGAGGTGATCCCCGCCGCCGGCGGACCGGCGCGGCCCGTGAGCTTCCTCGCCAACGGGGAAATGTCCAAGATCAACTGGTCGCCCGACGGCAAGTATCTCCTGTTCGACAGCGGCCAGCGCAACGAACAGGCCGGCATCGTCCGTGTCGACCTCGTCCCTCACCTTCCAAAGTATCGCGAGGACAAGTTCCGCGATCTCTTCTCCGAAAAGCCGCCGGGCGAGACAGCTCAGGAGAAGAAAGAGAAGGGTGCGGAAGCCAAGCCGACGGAAGAAAAGCCGGCGCCCGAACCGGTCAGGCCGACCACCATCGTGTTCGACGGCCTGCGCGACCGCGCGACCTCCGTGCCGGTCGGCCTCGACGCCTCGTCGCCGCTGATCAGCCCCGACGGGAAGACGATGGCCTTCCTCGCCAGCAGCGCGGGCCAGCAGAATATCTACACCTACAATCTCGACGAGCTGGCGACCGATCCGCCGGTGCCGCAGCAGATCACCAGCACGGCCAAGCCCAAGCGCGACCTCGCTTTCTCGCCCGACGGGAAGACGCTCTTCTACCTCGAGGGCGGCAAGCCCATGTCGACTCCGCTCGATACGCCCAAGCCCAAGGCCATCGCGGTCGACGCGTCGTTGGATGTCGATTTCGACAAAGAGAAACAGGTCGTGTTCGACGAGGCGTGGAGCACGCTCAACCGCCGCTACTATGACGCCAACTTCCACGGCGCGAACTGGGCGGCGCTGCGCACCGAGACCGAGCCTTATATCGAAGGCGCCAGGACTCCGGAGGAGCTGCGGCGCGCGATCAATCTGATGATCGGCGAGCTCAATTCCTCGCACAGCGGGATCAACCCGCCGCCGAACGGTCCTGGCGCGCTGCCGACCGATCGCGTCGGCCAGCTCGCGGTGCGGTTCGACCGCAATGCGCTCGAGTCCGGACGCGGCCTCGTCGTCAGCGAAGTGATCCCGCTCGGACCGGCAGCGCTCGCGGGGATCAGGCCGGGCGACCGGCTGACGAGCGTCGACGGGCTGCCTGTCACGCCGACGTCGAACATCGATTCCTTGCTCGAGAACAAGGTGGGCGCGCGGGTGCCGATCGGCACGTCACGCGCCGGAGTCGCGCGCGACGTGGTCGTCCAGCCGGTCTCCGCGTCGACCGCGGCGGGCCTCGCCTATCGCGCCTGGGTCGAGAACCGGCGCGCCCTGGTCGACCGGCTGTCTGGCGGCAGGCTCGGCTATGTCCACATGGCCGACATGAGCAACGACAGCCTAGAGCAGCTCTACATCGACCTCGATGCCGACAATGAGTCGAAGCAGGGCGTGATCGTCGACATCCGCAACAACAATGGCGGGTTCGTCAACGGCCATGCGATCGACGTGTTCGCGCGGCGCAATTACCTGCGCATGACCCCGCGCGACCGCGCCGGATTCCCGAGCCGCCAGGCGCTGGGGCAGCGGGCGCTCGGCCTGCCGACGGTGCTGGTGACGAACGAGAGCAGCCTTTCGGACGCCGAGGACTTTACCCAGGGCTTTCGCGCGCTGGGTCTCGGCAAGGTCGTCGGCGAGCCGACCGCGGGCTGGATCATCTTCACCGGCGCCCAGCCGCTGATCGACGGCTCCAACGTCCGCGTGCCCTTCATCCGCATCCAGACCACGAGCGGCGAGGACATGGAGGGCCACCCGCGGCCCGTCGACGTCGCGGTCGAGCGGCCGCTGGGCGAAAGCGAGACCGGGCAGGACGCGCAGCTCGCCGCGGCGGTGCAGACATTGCTTGCCCAAATCGACTCGGCGCGGGGCCCAACCGCGCGCTGACCATTGCAAGCAAGGCTGGTTTTGCCGCAGTGCGGCAGCATGCTGGCATTGGACTTCGTCAAGGCGAACCGCGAGACGGTCGAACGGGCGATCCGCGACAAGGGCGTCGAGCTCGATCTCGACGCGCTGCTCGCGCTCGACGCCGAGGTGCGCGCGGCGAAGACGGAGATCGACCGTCTGCGCGCGGAGCGGAATGCGGTCAGCGCCCAGTTCAAAGACGCGACGCCGGAAGCGAAAGCCGAGCTTGGGCGACAAGCCAAGGAAGCGGGGGCGCGTGCGTCGGCGCTGGAAGAAGACTTGGCGCTCAAAGCTGCGGTGCTCCACAATCTAATGCTGAAGCTGCCGGGCATTCCGTACGAAGGCGCGCCGGTCGGGCCGGACGAAAGCTTCAACACCGTCATCCGCACCGTTGGCGAGCCGCCGAAGTTCGATTTCGAGCCACTCGACCATGTCGCGCTGATCGAGAAGAACGACTGGGGCGACCTCAGCCGCGTGACGCAGGTGTCGGGCAGCCGCACCTATTGCCTCAAGGGCGGGCTGGCGCTCCTCGAGACCAAGCTGATGGGCTGGGCGCTGACGAAGATCGCGGCGGCGGGTTTTACGCCGATCACGGTGCCGGCCATCGCGCGCGAACAGGCGTTCCTCAACCAGGGGCAGTTCCCCGGCCATCGCGAAGAGACCTACGAGCTTCAGAACGACGACCTGTGGCTCGCGGGCACCGCCGAAGTCGTGCTGACGTCGCTCCACGCCGGCGAGATAATCGAACCTGACAAGCTGCCAGTCCTCTACGCCGGATTCTCGCCCTGCTTTCGGCGCGAGGCGGGGAGCGCGGGCAAGGACGTCCGCGGCCTCCTGCGGGTCCACCAGTTCGTGAAGGTTGAGCAGTACGTGATCTGCGAAGCGGACGAGGCGCAATCGGCCGAATGGCACGCGCGGCTGCTCGGGCTCGCCGAGGAGCTGCTGCAGGGGCTCGAGATCCCGTACCAGGTGATCGAGACGTCGACGGGCGACATGGGCCTCGGCAAATACCGCATGAACGACATCGAGAGCTGGGTGCCGAGCCTCGGCAAGTATCGCGAAACGCACAGCTGCTCGACGCTTCACGACTGGCAGGCGCGGCGCGCGAACATCCGCTACCGCGGCGCCGACGGGAAGGTGCGGTTCGCGCACACGCTCAACAATACGGCGCTGGCAAGCCCGAGAATCCTCGTGCCGCTGCTCGAAAATCATCAGACCGCGGACGGGCGCGTCAAGCTCCCGAAGGCGCTGCAGGCGCTGATGGGGAGCGACTATCTCTAAGGCGGAAGGCGTTCCCCCGAATTGGAAGCGCCTCGCCGAGGTCGCTTCGCTGTGGCCCCGCTTCTGGCGCGGCCTCGGGCATGTGGGGCCGCGCGGGCCTGTGGACGGACCGCCTGCGCTGGTCATCCCCGGTTTCATCGCCACGGACCGCACGACGATGGAGCTTCGCCGCGCACTCGCGGAAGCCGGATTCCGCGTGCACCCGTGGCGGCAGGGGTGGAACCTTGGCGCCCAGGCCGACGTGATCGAGCGCCTCAGGCATTCGCTCGACCTGGTGAGGGACGAGCGGCCGGTGCTGCTGGTCGGCTGGAGCCTCGGCGGCGTCTTCGCGCGCGAGCTAGCGCGAGCCATTCCGGAGCGGGTGCGTGCCGTGGCGACCCTCGGCTCGCCCTTTTCGGGCGACCCGCGGCTCAACAATGTGTGGCGTCTCTATGAACGGGTCGCGGGCCATCCGATCGACGAGCCGCCGATCCCGCGGATCTTCGACAAGCCGCCGGTGCCGACGCTCGCGATCTGGTCGCGGCGCGACGGGATCGTCGCTGCGGAGGCGGCGCGCGGCAAGCAGGGCGAGCGCGACAAGGCGGTCGAGGTCAAGTCGAGCCACATGGGCTTCAGCGTGTCGGCTCGGGGCACGCGCGCGGCGGTCCGGGAGATCGTCCGCTTCCTCGAGGAGGTGGAAGGCGCCGAGTCGCGCGATTGACTCTTGCTCACGAGTCGAGAAACAAGAACAAAAGTAGAACGAAAACGTTGTGAGTCGTGTGGCAAGAGGCTTGTCTCTGGTCGCCGGCGGAGCTGTCGCTGCGCAGGTCCGCCCGGCTAAAATCCCGCGTGCGGGTTCGACCATTCCCCGGATGGTCGACTTCCGCTCGCGCCCCAGCGGGCTGGGCGAGCGCTGGCGCTTGCCTGCGCCGTCCAGCCCGACCCTGTCCGAGCTGTTCGCCGTCCACCCGCGCGACGGCGGCTGGATTGGCTTCCTCCTCGCGCAGCTCGATGGCTCGAAGCCTTTGCTGTGGGTGCAAGACCGCATGGCGATCCTCGAGAGCGGGCGAATCCACCCGCCGGGGTTCCCCCGCCAAAACCTCATCCATGTCGAGACGCGTGACGCCAGGGACGCGCTGTGGGCGATGGAGGAGGGGCTAAGATGCGCGGCCCTTTCCTGCGTGATCGGCGAGATCTGGGGCGACCCGCGAGCGCTCGATTTCACCGCGACGCGGCGGCTCGCGGTCGCTTCCGAGCGCTCGGGCGTCGCCGCCTTCCTGATCCGGCTCGGCGGCTTGGCGAATTTGAGCGGCGCACGGATGCGCTGGCGGATCGCGAGCGCGCCGTCGCTGATCAACGACCTCGATCCGCGCGCACCCGGAGCGCCGGCGTGGGATGCCGAGCTGTTCCGCGCGCGCGGGTCGCCGCCGGGGCGGTGGAGCGTCGCGCATGACTCGGATCGCTTCCATCTGGTTGCCGGCGTTGGCGATCGAACGCTGGGCGAAGAGCACCGATTGCGCGCCTGACGCGCCGGTCGTCCTCACGGTCGAAGGCACGCATGGACCTGTCATCCATGCGGTCACCAGAGCCGCCGCCGAGCGCGGCGCGAGGGCCGGCGCGCGGCTGACGGACGCACGCGCGCTCGATCCTTCGCTGGTCGCGGTTGCGGCCGATCCGGAAGGCGATTCGGCACTGGTGAAGCGGCTCGCGCGCTGGGCCGGGCGCTGGTCGCCGCTGGTCGAGGTGGACGGCGACGGGCTGCGGCTCGACGTCAGCGGAGTCGCGCATCTGTTCGGCGGGGAACATGCGCTGGTGCACGATATCGAGGGGCGGTTCGCGGCGCTTGGCCTCACCGCGCGCGTCGCGATCGCGCCGGCGGCGGCAGCCGCCTGGGCGCTGGCGCACCATGCGCCGGGCATCTGCGACGACCCCGAAGCGAAGCTCGCGCCGCTGCATGTGTCTGCGCTGCGGTTGGACGCCGACACGGCGCGCACGCTCGAACGGCTGGGGCTCAAGACCATCGGCGCGCTGCTTGCCGTGCCGCGGCTCGCACTGGCGCGGCGCTTTCGGGGAGCGGAAGACGTCGTCGATGCGCTCGACCGCGCGCTTGGTCGCAAGGCAGAGCCGCTGACCGCCGCTCCCGCCGATCCGCCGCCGCGCGCGCTGGTACGGCTCGAGGAACCCGCAACGCACGCCGAGGTGGCGGGCCAGGCGCTCGAGCGGCTGATTCCCGATCTCGTGCGACAATTGCAGGAGCGGCATCTCGGCGCGCGCCGGCTGTCGCTGACGGGCTATCGAGTCGACGGCAGCACCGCCATCGCGTCGGTCGCGACGACGATTCCAAGCCGTGAGCCGAAGCACCTCCAGCGCCTGCTCGCCGACAAGGCGGCGGCGCTCGATCCGGAATTCGGCGTGGATGCGTTCGCGCTGACCGCCGACTGGACCGAGGACTTGAGCGCTGCGCAGGATAGCCTGGTCGAGGAGCCGACCGGCGAGCGCGAACTGGCGCGGCTGGTCGACCGGCTGACGGTGAAGCTCGGACCGGGACGCGTCCGCCGGCCGCAGCCGCGGGAGAGCCATCTGCCCGAATGCGCGAGCGGATGGGTTGCAGCATTGTCGAAAGCGGAAGCAATCGAGTTGCCGCCAGTCCGCCGTCCACATCGCCTCCTCGATCGTCCCGAGGCGATCGACGTCATTTACGCGACGCCTGAAGGCATGCCGCGGCGGTTCGTGTGGCGGCGCGCCGTCCACGACATTGCCCGCGCCGAAGGGCCGGAACGGATCGCGCCCGAGTGGTGGCGGCAGCCATCGGCCAGCCGGCTGCGCGATTATTACCGCGTCGAGGATTCGAACGGACGCCGCTACTGGATCTATCGCGAAGGCGTGATCGGCGACGGGCGCGGTGGAGCGCCGGGCTGGTTCATTCACGGGCTGTTCGGCTGATGCCCGAGAAAGTCGGCTTTTCGCGCCTGAAGCTGGTGCCGCGCGAGGGCATGCCCCCGCCGCCGGTGACGCCATCACCCTATGTCGAGCTTGGCGTCACTTCGCCATTCTCATTCCTTCGCGGAGCATCGGACGCGATCGAGCTGGTGCTCACGGCACTCGCGCAAGGCTGTGACGCGATCGGAATCGCCGACCGCAACACGCTTGCCGGCGTGGTTCGGATGCACAGCGCGTGCAAGGGCGCGGGCTTAAGGCCGCTGATCGGTTGCCGCCTCGATCTCACCGACGCCCCGAGCCTGCTCGCTTATCCGGTCGATCGCGACGGTTACGGCCGCCTCTCGCGGCTTCTCAGCCTCGGCAAGATGCGGGCGGAGAAGGGTGAGTGCGAGCTGACGCTGCAGGACGTCGCCGACCATGCCGCCGGCATCGCGTTCATCGCCTGGCCGCAAGACGACATTCATGCCTTTGAAGCCGAGCTGCCGCGGCTGCGCGAGGCTCTGGCGTCACTTCGTCACGTGGCGGCAAGCTGGCTTTACCGCGGCGACGACAATGCGCGCATCGAGCGGCTCGATCGCTTGGCGAAAAGCCAGGGCTGCACGATCCTCGCGACCAACGACGTCCATTACCACACGCCCGAGCGGCGGCCGCTGCAGGACGTCATCATCTGCATCCGCGAGAAGACGACCATCGCCAACGCCGGATACCTGCTCAATCCGAACGCCGAGCGGCATTTGAAACCAGCACCGGAAATGATGCGGTTGTTCGCGCGCTGGCCGCACGCGATTTCGGCAACCCGCGCGTTCGCCGACGCGATCGACTTCAGCCTCGACGAGCTTCGCTACGAATATCCGAGGGAGACGGTGCCCGACGGCAAGTCGCCGCAGCAATATCTCGAGCAACTGACGTGGGACGGCGCGAAACAGCGCTGGCCGGACGGCATTCCCGGGAAGGTCGTGAAGCAGCTCGAATATGAGCTGCCGCTGATCGAGCGGCTGGACTTCGCGCGTTACTTCCTGACCGTCCACGACATCGTCGCTTATGCGCGGTCGCTCGATCCGCCGATCCTGTGCCAGGGCCGTGGTTCGGCCGCGAACAGCGCGGTCTGCTATTGCCTTGGGATTACAGCGGTCGACCCGTCGACCAGCGACCTTCTGTTCGAGCGCTTCATCTCCGAGGAGCGGCGCGAGCCGCCCGACATCGACGTCGATTTCGAGCACGAACGGCGCGAGGAGGTGATCCAGCACATCTATGACAAATATGGCCGCGAGCGCGCGGGGATCGCGGCGACCGTGATCCATTACCGCCCGCGCTCGGCGATCCGCGAGGTCGGCAAGGTGATGGGCCTCAGCGAAGACATGTGCGGGGCGCTCGCCTCGACCATCTGGGGCCATATGGAAGCGGACCTCGAGGAGAGCCGCGCGAATGACGCCGGGCTCGACCTTTCCGACCCGCATTTGAAGCGCACGATCAGGCTCGCCGAGCAGCTGGTCGGAATGCCGCGCCATTTGTCGCAGCACGTCGGCGGCTTCATCCTGACCGAGCGGCCGCTGACCGAGACGGTGCCGATCGGCAACGGCGCGATGGACGACCGCACCTTCATCGAATGGGACAAGGACGACATCGACGAGCTCGGAATCCTGAAGATCGACGTGCTTGCGCTCGGCATGCTGACCTGCATCCGCAAATGTTTCGACCTCGTGCGCCAGCACCATGGCGAGGAATGGAGCCTCGCGACCATCCCGCAGGAAGCGCCGCAAGTTTACGACATGCTGTGCCGCGGGGATTCATTGGGCGTGTTCCAGGTCGAGAGCCGGGCGCAGATGAACATGCTCCCGAGGCTGAGGCCGCGCTGCTTCTACGATTTGGTGATCGAGGTCGCGATCGTCCGGCCGGGGCCGATCCAGGGCGACATGGTGCACCCCTATCTGAAGCGCCGAAGCGGCAAGGAGCCGGTGACCTTCCCCTGCCCCGACCCGGCGCACGGGCCGTCCGACGAGCTCGAGAAGATTCTCGGACGCACGCTCGGCGTGCCGATCTTCCAGGAGCAGGCGATGAAGATCGCGATCGACGCCGCGCGCTTCACCGCCGAGGAGGCGAACCAGCTGCGAAAGGCGATGGCGACCTTCCGCTCCAAGGGCAGGATCGAGACGCTCGAGGAGAAGATGGTCGGACGGATGGTCAAGCGCGGGTACGATCCCGAGTTCGCGCAGCGCTGCTTCGACCAGATCAAGGGCTTCGGCGAATATGGCTTTCCCGAGAGCCACGCCGCGAGCTTCGCGCACCTCGTGTACGTGTCGAGTTGGCTGAGGTGGAAATATCCCGCGGCCTTTGCAGCAGCGCTTCTGAATTCGCAGCCGATGGGCTTCTACGCCCCGGCTCAGATCGTCCGCGATGCGCGCGAGCATGGGGTCGAGGTGCGCGAGATCGACGTGAATAACAGCGATTGGGATTGCACGCTGGAGGATGGAGCGCTGCGTCTCGGCATGCGACAGGTCGACGGGCTGCAGCGCGATGCCGCCGATCGCGTCGTCGCTTGGCGACCGTATGCATCAGTCGAAGAATTGCGCAACCGCGGGCGCGTGCCTGTCCATGCGATCCAGCGCCTTGCGGCCGCCGACGCATTCCGGTCGATCGGTCTTGATCGGCGCGCTGCGCTTTGGGACTCGCGCGCGCTCAAGGCCGGGCCGGACCTGCCGCTGTTCACTTATGCGAAGGAGCGCGACGAAGGTTCGGAAGCGACGCCCGCGCAGCTTCCCGCCATGCCGCTCGCCGAGCATGTGATCAGCGATTACCAGACCATCCGCCTCAGTCTGAAGGCGCATCCGATGCACTTCCTGCGCGCGCATTATGCGGCGCAGAAATTCGTCACTGCAGAGCAGCTGAAGTCGCTGAAGGACGGCAGGCGGCTGTGGATGGCCGGCGTGGTGCTGATCCGCCAGCGGCCCGGCACGTCGAAAGGCGTGGTGTTCATCACCATCGAGGACGAGACCGGAATCGCCAATCTCGTCGT
>Ga0207660_10001169_pt1 | contig 17546 bp, 16 predicted proteins | sample KBSC73BmetaG_FD_184335 | JGI IMG/M metagenome (GOLD analysis project Ga0207660, IMG submission 184335) | Corn rhizosphere microbial communities from Kellogg Biological Station, Michigan, USA - KBS C7-3B metaG (SPAdes) (version 2) | ecosystem: Host-associated > Plants > Roots > Rhizosphere ... | reverse complement strand
CCCAGCCGAACATCGCGGCGTCGTCGAGGTCCTCGGCGAAATGCGCGCCGTAAACGAGCAGCTTCTTGGGCACGCAGCCGCGTATCACGCACGTGCCGCCGACCTTGTGCTCCTCCGCGACGGCGACGCGCGCTCCATATGCCGCGGCCACGCGCGACGCCCGTACGCCGCCCGAGCCGGCACCGATCACGAATAGGTCGAAATCCGCCATCAGAGGCCCGCCCTTTCCATCAGCCCCCGGGTCGAGGCGTCGAGCTCAATGTCGTCGGTCCCCTGGGCGAGCTTGCGCGCGATCTCCTTGCCGAGCTCAACTCCGAACTGGTCGAAGGGATTGATCCCCAGCAGCACCGCGTTGGCGAAGGTGCGGTGCTCGTAAAAGGCGATCAATGCACCGAGCGCACGCGGGTCGAGACGATCGAGCAGGATGGTCGCGCTCGGCCGATTTCCCGAGTAGCTGCGCTGCGGATCGTCGCTCATTCGTCCTTCCATCAAGGCGGCGCCCTGGGCGAAAGCGTTCAGAAGCAACAGGCGGTGGTGCTCCGGGGTCTGGTCGTCATCCGCCTCGCGCACCGCGAGGAACTCGACCGGCACCGTGACGGTGCCCTGGTGGAGCAACTGGAACACCGCATGCTGCGCGTCGGTGCCCGTTCCGCCCCACGTGACCGGCGCAGTGGGACATTTCACCGCCTTGCCGTCTTTCGTCACCGACTTGCCGTTCGATTCCATCTCGAGCTGCTGGAGATAGAAAGGCAGCAGGCGAAGCCGCTCGTCGTAAGCAAAGACGCCGCGCGTTTGGCAGGCGAATTTTTCCACATACAGCCGGTCTGCGAAGGCTGCGATGAGCGGCACGTTTTCGCGCGGCTCCGCGAAACGGAAGTGCCGGTCCATCTCGGCGGCGCCCTCGAGCAGCGCTTCAAAGGCGTCCCAGCCGAGCGCGAGCGCAGCGCTTAGGCCGACCGAGCTCCACAGCGAGTAGCGTCCGCCGACCCCTTCGCCGAACTGCAGGATCCGGCTTTCGTCGATCCCCTGGCCGACCGCGGCTTCGGGTTTGGCCGTCACGGCGATCAAGCGGCCATCCGGGTCCGCCACGCCGTCACCGCCAAGCCAGGCGCGTGCAGCTTCGAGGTTCGTCAAAGTCTCAAGAGTCGAGAAGGTCTTCGACGCAACGATGACGAGAGTGGTCGCAGGATCGAGCGGCTTCACCGCCTCGTCGAACGCAGCGCCGTCAATGTTCGACAGGAAACGGACGGTGAGATTGGATGTGCGGCGGCCCAGTGCATCGACCAGCAATGCCGGGCCCAGTAGCGAACCGCCGATCCCGATGTGGAGGATGCCGGTAAGCGCGCCGAACGCGCCGCCCTCGATCGCGTCGACCAGCGCGCGCATCCGCTGCCGGCGGACGGATGCAAGGTCGACATCGCCCGGCGCACCGCTTCCGCGTTCGGCGATATGCGTCGCGGGCCGGTTCTCGCTCGGGTTGACGATGCCGCCGCTGAACAGCGTGTCGCGCGCGGCGGCAAAGCCCATCCGCTCCGCCCGAGCGAGCGAATGTTCCATGATGTCGCGGTCGAGGTGAGTCTTCGACCAATCGAAATAGATTCCCGCGGCCTCGAAGCTCAGCCGGCTCAGCCGATCCGGCTCCTCATCGAAGAGCTGCTTGAGGGTCTTCGCCTTACCTGGCTGCGGTCGTTCGGCCATCTGGCGGCACATAATCGCAGGGGCGGCAAATGCCACCCCGCCTTGACGCGCCGCGACCGAGCGCCAAACAGCAAATCCCAATGCGCTCTAGATCGTCCCGCCGCGGCTCGCCCAAGCACGAGAAGCAAGAGAGCGCGTGGAGCCTCACGCGCTTTTTCCTGACTCTCGCGGTCCTTGCCTGGGCGCTGAGGAGCTTCATCGTGCAGCCGTTCGACATACCGTCGGGCTCGATGCTCCCGACTCTGTACATCGGCGATTACCTGGTCGTGGCGAAATGGCCCTACGGCTATTCGCGCTTCAGCTTTCCTTTCGGATTCCCGTCGTTCGGCGGCCGCATCTTCGGACAGCTGCCGCGCCGCGGCGACGTCGTGGTGTTCCGCCACCCAGCGGAGAACGATGACCTCATCAAGCGAGTCATTGGGCTGCCTGGGGACACCATCGCGCTGGCAAACGGCAAGCTGGTCCTGAACGGCAAGGCGATTGCTCGAAAACCGCTCCCGCCGGTCCGTATCCCGGTGAGCGCCAACAGCCCATGCCGGGTCATCCCGCCCGCTGTCCCAACGACCGTGGTCGCCTCGGGCAAGGCGTACTGCCTGATCCCCGCCTATCTCGAAACACTTCCCGGCGGCCCTTCCTATACGATCCTCGACGAGGTCCAGCAGGGTCCGGGGGATGACTTCGGCCCCGTGCGCGTGCCGCCCGGACGCCTATTCCTGATGGGCGACAATCGCGACGACAGCCTCGACAGCCGGTTCCCCACGAGCATTGGGGGAGTCGCCATGGTCCCGGCGGACCATCTCATCGGTCGCGCGCTCATGACCTTCTGGTCGACGGACGGCAGCGCCTCTTATTGGAAGCCCTGGACCTGGTTCACGGCGCTCCGCGCCGACCGCATCGGCAATGGCTATACGGGAGATGTCGAGTGACCGGCGACACCGCCAAGTTCGTCCGCGAGAAGCTCGGCCACAAGCCCAGGGACGTCGGCCTTTTCGAGGTTGCGCTCACCCACAAGAGCGTCGGCTCCGGCGCGGATTACGAGCGGCTAGAATTTCTCGGCGACCGCGTGCTCGGCCATGTGATGGCGCGGGTGTTGTACGACCGGCACCCCGAAGAGCCCGAGGGCTATCTCTCGCGCCGCTACAATGTGTTGGTCGCGCGCGAGACTTGTGCGGAGATCGGGCGTGAGATCGGCGTCCCCGAGCTCGTCCGCCTGGGCAAACAGGCCCGCGAAGATCAGGCCACGAAGAGCGACAATGTGATTGGCGACGTCGTCGAAGCGCTGATAGGGGCGCTGGTCATCGATGGCGGGCTGGACGCCGCCGAGCGGTTCATCGACCGCGTCTGGGGACCGCATCTGACCGAGCAGCGCAAGGCCCCGCAGCATCCCAAGTCGGCGCTTCAGGAGCTTGCGGCGGCGCGCGACTGCAAGGCGCCCGTGTACGAAGTCGTCGGCCGGACGGGCGCTCACCATGCGCCGAAGTTCACGATCCGAGTCTCGGTGCCCGGGCTTGGGGAAGCTACGGCCGAAGGCACCAGCAAGCAGGAAGCGGAAACCGATGCGGCCGAAGCGCTGTTGAAGCAGCTGAAATGACCGAACCCGAAACGCGCGCCGGCTTCGTCGCGGTGATCGGCGCTCCGAACGCCGGGAAATCGACTCTGGTCAATGCGCTAGTCGGCCAGAAGGTCGCAATCGTCAGCGGGAAGCCGCAGACCACGCGCTCACGGCTGATGGGCATCGCGATCGAAGGCAGCGCGCAGATCCTGCTCGTCGATACACCCGGAATTTTCGAGCCGCGACGCCGCCTCGACCGCGCTATGGTCGCGGCCGCATGGACGGGAGCGCAGGACGCCGACCTCATCCTGCTGGTGATCGACGCCGCGGCGGGCGTGAATGCCGAAGCGGAGCGGATCATCGCGGCGCTCGGCGAGCGCAAGCAGCCGCTGTTCCTTGTGCTGAACAAGGTCGACCTGGTGAACAAGGGCGCGCTCCTGGGCCTCGCCACCGATCTGACCGCCCGGATCGATCCCGCCAAGGTGTTCATGATCAGCGCCGCGGAGGGAGACGGCGTTCCCGACCTCAAGCAGGCGCTTGCCGGTGCCATGCCGCAGGGCCCGTGGCTCTACTCCGAGGACGATGTCTCGGACGCGACCGACCGGATGATCGCCGCCGAGCTGACCCGTGAGCAAGTCGTCAACCAGCTTCACCAGGAGCTCCCTTATGCGACGGCCATCGAGACCGAGAGCTGGGAGGACCGGCCCGACGGCTCGACCGTGATCAATCAACAGATCATCGTCGAGCGCGACAGCCAGAAGGCGATCGTCATCGGCAAGGGCGGGAAGCGACTCAAGAGCATCGGCGCCGCGGCGCGCGCCGAAATCGCGCACCACCTGGGCCGCCCCGTCCACCTGTTCCTGCACGTAAAGGTCGAGGCCAAATGGGGCGAAGACCGCTCGCTTTATCGCGAGATCGGGCTCGAGTGGGCAGAATGAAGCACGTCCTCCACCCATTGCGGGACCAGCTCTCCGGCACAGCCGATGCGGCTTTCGTCGAAGAACATGCTGCCGATCGACGGCTCTAGATTGATCTCCAGAGCTTGCGCGCCGCAGTAGCGCGCCGTCTGCACGAACCCGGCCGCGGGATAGACCGCGCCCGACGTGCCGATCGACACGAACAAGTCGCACCGGCGCAGCGCCTCGTCGATCCGATCCATGTCGTAGGGCATTTCACCGAACCACACGATATCCGGCCGGACCACGCCGATCGTTCCGCAGCTCGGGCATTCGGCGCCCTCGCCCATCGGCCCCGTCCAGCCGAAACGCTCATTGCAGCGCAGGCACCAGCCCTTCGTCAGCTCGCCGTGCATGTGGATCAGGCGCCTGGAGCCGGCCCGCTCGTGCAGGTCGTCGACATTCTGCGTCACCAGCAGCAGTTCGCCCGGCCATTCGGTGTCCAGTCGCGCCAGTGCCCGGTGCGCCGCGTTCGGCTCGACCGTGCCCAGCTTCGCCCGCCGTGCGTCGTAGAAAGCGTGGACCAGTGCCGGATCGCGCGCGAATGCCTCCGGAGTCGCGACATCCTCGACGCGATGCCCCTCCCACAGCCCGTCGGGACCGCGGAACGTCGCCAGCCCGCTTTCGGCGGACACGCCGGCGCCGGTCAGGATGACGATGTTGCGAATGTCCATCGCGGGAGCATAGAGCGGCCGCGCGATGAGCGAAGGCAAAATCCGCATCGGCATCGGCGGTTGGACCTACGAGCCGTGGCGCGGCGTCTTTTACCCCGACAAGCTGCCGCACTCGAGGGAGCTCGAATATGCGTCGCGCCAGCTCACCGCGATCGAGATCAACTCGACCTTCTACGGGCGGCAGAAACCGGCGAGCTGGGAAGCGTGGGAGAAGACGGTCCCCGACGGCTTCCAGTTCGCGATCAAGGGTGCGCGATACTGCGTGTCACGGGCGCGGCTTGCCGAGGGCGGCGAAGGATTGTCGAATTTCTTCGAACAGGGCTTCGCCGCGTTGGGTCGGAAACTCGGGCCGATATTGTGGCAGTTCCTTCCGCGCCGCAAATTCGATGCCGACGACATCGCCGGGTTCTTCGACCTGCTTCCGGAAAAGCTCGACGGCCTGACCCTCCGCCACGCGATCGAGCCGCGCGACGATAGCTTCCGCGACGAGAAGTTCTTCGCGCTGTGCCGAGACCGCAACATCGCGATCGTGTTCGAGGACTCGGACGAATATCCGCTGATCGAAGCGGACACGGCTGACTTCGCCTATGCACGGCTGCAGCGAATGAGCGAGGAAGTGCCCACCGGCTATGGCGACAAGGCGCTGGACTCTTTCGCAGCGAAGGCGCGAAAGTGGCGCAAAGGCGGCCGTGACGCTTATCTCTTCCTAATCAACGGCGCCAAAATCCGTGCTCCTGCGGCCGCGCTGGCGCTGCAGGAGCGGCTTCGCTAATTCAGCAACAATGCGCACCGCCGATCAACCGATCCGCATCAGCCTGTTCGCGCCCAATGGCCGAATGGGAAAGGCGATCGCGGCTGCCGTCGAAGAATCGCCAGCCTTCGCGATCGACCCGGATCATTGCGACGTACTGATCGATTTTTCCGCGCCCGCGGCCTTGGCCGCGAGCCTCGACCGGGCCGTGACCGCCGGCGTTCCAATCCTGGTCGGGACGACCGGACTGGACGAAACCGCCGACGGCCGGCTGTCCGAGGCTTCGAGGCAGGTCCCCGTGCTCTACGCGCCGAATACCTCGCTTGGAGTCGCCCTGCTCGCGGTGCTGGTTCAGCGCGCTGCGCAAGTGCTCGGCCCTGAGTGGGATATCGAGATCACCGAGACGCACCATCGCATGAAGGCCGACGCGCCCTCCGGGACGGCGCTTCTGCTGGGCGAGGCCGCCGCGCATGGCCGCGCAAGCGCCTTGGACGCGGAGCGCGGCCGCGACGGACTGGGGCTCAAGCGCCGGCCCGGCGCAATCGGTTTTGCCTCGCTTCGCGGAGGAACCGTAGTCGGCGAGCACGACGTGCTCTTCCTCGGCCCGGAGGAACGGCTGATCCTGTCTCATCGTGCCGAGAGCCGAATGATCTTTGCCCGCGGGGCTCTTGCGGCCGCCCGTTTCCTCGTCGGCAAGCCCGTCGGCCTTTATTCGATGCGCGACGTCATCGGCTCTCTGTGAGCGCAGCTGACACCAGTTCTCACGGGCTGGCTCGCCGTCTCGGCCTGTTCGACGCGACCATGCTGGTCATGGGCGGGATCATCGGATCGGGCATTTTCGTCACTCCCGCAGAAGTTGCCCGCCATGTCGCGACGCCGCTGCTGATCGTCGGCGTGTGGGTGCTCGGCGGAATCGTCGCGCTGTTCGCGTCGTTCGTTTACGCCGAGCTCGCGGCGCGGCGGCCGGAAGTCGGCGGCCAATATGCCTATCTCCGCGATGCCTTTGGGCCGATGCCGGCCTTCCTCTACGGCTGGGCGCTGCTGCTCGTGATCCAGTCCGGCGGAATGGCCGCGGTCGCCATCACCTTCGCCCGCTATTTCGGCGACCTGGTGCACCTTCCGGTTGCCGACAATGCAGTCGCGGTCGGCGTCCTCGCCATCCTGACGCTTATCAATTGCCTTGGCGTGAAATCGGGCAGCAACGTCCAGAGCGGCTTGATGGTGCTCAAGATCCTGGCGATCGGCGCACTGGTCGTCGCAGGCCTGCTGTTCGCCCCGGCCGCAGCCCACCAAGCGCAGCGCGCTGCCCCCGGCTCCGCCTCGACGCTCGTCGCGATTGGGGCGGCCATGACCCCCGTCATGTTTTCCTACGGCGGCTGGCAGACGTCGAGCTTCGTCGCCGGCGAGATGCGCAATCCGCAGCGCGACCTCGCCCGCGGGCTGCTGTTCGGAGTCGCCGGAGTGGTGCTGCTCTACACCGCGGTCGCGTTCGTCTGCGTCCATGCGCTTGGCCCCGCCGGACTCGCGGCGTCGAAAACTCCGGCGACCGATGTCATGCGGCTAGCGGTCGGAAGCAAAGGCGCGACGTTCATCGCCCTCGGGATCGCGATCTCGGCGCTCGGCTTCCTCAGCCAGGGGATGCTGACAGCGCCGCGAGTCTACTTCGCCATGGCCGAGGACGGCGTGTTCTTCCGCAGCGTCGCTCAGGTCAGCGCCAAAACCCGGGTGCCTGTCGTGGCGATCGTCCTTCAGGGGGCTGCGGCGGCGATCATCGCCTTGTCCGGCACGTTCGGCCAGATCCTGAACTATGTCGTCTCCGTCGATTTCATATTCTTCGGCCTCACCGGCGCGGCCCTGTTCGTCTTTCGCCGCCGCGATCCCGACCAGCCGGTCTTCTTCAAGGCGCCGGGGCACCCCTTCACGACGATTATCTATGTGCTCGCCTGCTGGACAGTGGTGGTCGCGACGGTCGCCAACAATCCCGTGAATGCAATCATCGGCTACGTGATCCTCGCCGCGGGCGTCCCCGCCTGCCTCTACTGGCAGCGAAAGAAGCGGGCCGCCGCATGAGGACGATGCGTTCCGACTATATGCACTGGGCCAAGTTCAAGCCGCCCGTGCGCTATTCGCTGACGATGAGCGAAGTGCCGCATTTCCGGATGGATTCGCTCCCGATCTCCATCGGCGACCTCGACCTCGATGGCGCCAGCCATCCGCGTTACCTCCCGCTGCGGGAAGCCATCGCGAAACGCTACGCAGTCTCGCCCCAGCAGGTCGTCGCTGCTGACGGCACCTCCATGGCCAACTTCCTCGCGATCGCGGCGCTGATCTCGCCGGGCGACGAGGTGTTGATCGAATATCCGGCTTACGAGCTGCTGCTTGGCGCAGCGAGCTTCCTCGGCGCCGAAATCAAGAGGTTCGAACGCAATCTCGCGGATGCTTTTCGTCTCGATCCTGCGAAAGTCGAGCAATGCATTTCGGAGCGGACGCGCCTGATCGTGATTACAAACCTCCACAATCCGAGCAGCGCGCTCGCCAGCGAGGACGACTTGCGCGCAGTCGGTCGACTTGCCGCGGCACGCGGCGCGCGCGTGCTGGTCGACGAGGTCTATCTGGATTCCGCCGTGCCGCCGCGACGCAGTGCCGTCCACCTCGGTCCCGAGTTCGTCACCACGAACAGCCTGACCAAATGCTATGGCCTGAGTGGACTCCGCTGCGGCTGGATTCTGGCGGAGCCTGAACTCGCCGAGCGCATGTGGCGCCTGAACGACCTGTTCGGCGTGAACCAGGCGCATCCCGCCGAGCGCCTCGCCTGCATCGCCTTCGAGCAAATCGACACAATCGTCGGCGATCATCCCCACCTCCTCGCTCAAAACCGCAACCGCTGGAATGCCTTTGTCCAATCCCGGACCGATCTCGACTGCATGGCGGCCGAACACGGCATCACGGCTTTCCCGCGCTGGGCCGGCGGCGATAGCGAACGGCTCGATGCGCGGCTTCGCGAGCGCTACGACAGCGCCGTGGTGCCCGGCCGCTGGTTCGAAATGCCGGAGCATTTCCGCGTCGGTTTCGGCCTGCCGGCGAGCGAGTTCGAGGAAGCGCTGAGCCGTCTCGAGGCGGCGCTGGACGAGCTCAAATGACCCGCGAACAGGTGTTCGAATTTTTCCGTCGCCTGGCCGAGGCAAATCCCTCGCCCACGACCGAGCTCTGTTACACCAATCCCTACACGCTGCTGGTCGCGGTCGTCCTTTCCGCGCAGGCGACCGACGCGAGCGTGAACATCGCCTGCGGTCCGCTGTTCGATCGCATTAAGACTCCGCAGCAAATGCTCGAACTCGGTGAGGAGCGGCTGCGTGATGCGATCAAGACCATCGGGCTGTTCAATACCAAAGCCAAGAACGTCATCGCGCTCAGCCAGGCGCTGATCGACCGATTCGACAGCAAAATCCCGCACACCCGAGAAGAGCTGGAGTCGCTGCCGGGCGTGGGACGCAAGACCGCCAATGTCGTCCTCAACACCGCCTTCGGCGAGGAAACGTTCGCCGTCGACACGCACGTGTTCCGCGTGTGCAATCGCACGGGTCTCGCACCCGGCAAGACTGTCGACGAAGTCGAAGCAAAGCTCGAGAGGGTCGTGCCGCAGCCCTTCCGGCGGGACGCGCATCATTGGCTGATCCTGCACGGCCGCTACACCTGCAAGGCGCGGCTGCCCGAATGCTGGCGTTGTCCGGTGATCGACCTCTGCCGCTACAAGACCAAGACGCCGCCGCCGGAAGAACGCGTCAAACCGGCAAAAGTTAAACCCAGCGCCGCTCGAACCGCGAGCCGAGCGTCGTCAAAAGCTCGTACTGCGAAAGGCCGGACTGCTTCGAAGCCGAAGGCAAATCGTAGTCGAGCTCGACCCACGTCCCTTCGCTGAGATCGGGCGCGGCGTCGCAACCGACGGCGATCAGGTCCATCGACACGCGGCCGAGCACCGGAAGTGCGAATTCACCCGCGAAAGCCGACCCGCGAGAGGAGAAGCCGCGCAGATATCCGTCGGCATAGCCGATGTTGAGGATTGCGGCCTCGGTGTCCTCGGAGGCGCGGAAAGTACCGCCGTACCCGCAAGCCTCTCCCGCGGGGATTTTGCGCCGCTGCACCACCTGCGCTTCGACCCGCGCCGCCTGGCGGATGTTCCCCTCCCCCTCCGGCCGCTGAATCCCGCCGTAGAGCGACAGGCCGGGTCGGACGAGGTCGAAGCTATAGTCGCGCCCAAGGCAGATCCCGGCGCTATTCGCCATGCTGTAGCGGCGCGCGGGAACCGCAGATCCCACGGCGCGGAATCGCTCGAGCTGCATGGCATTCATCGGACTATCTTCGTCGGCGCAGGCGAGATGGCTGTGCAGCGTATCGATCGCGAGGCCGTCGAGGACTCCGATCTCAGTCGGCCGCAGCCCGAGGCGGTTCATGCCTGTGTCGATCATCACGTCACACGGCCGGCCGGGAGTGATTTCTTTCCAGCGTGCAACCTGCTCGGCCGAATTCAGGCATGGCCGCGCAGCTACCCGCAACGCAGCCTCGACATCCTCCGGCCCGACGCCGTGAAGCACAACTACGCCGACGCGCTCGGGCAATTCGCCGAGCTCCTCGGCTTCAGCCCAGCTGGAAACGAAGAAATCGCGGCAACCAGCCTCGATCAACGCCTGAACCGTCTCCCGCGCGCCGAGGCCGTAGGCGTCGGCCTTGACGGCCGCGCCGGCGGTCGCCCCTGCCCGCTCCTGCAGCCATCGCCAGTTCGCCTGGATGGCCGAGCGATCGATCGTCAGGCGCAACGGGCGGTGCATGGGCTTCGCCTACCGGCGCTACTCGCCCGCGTCGAGGCTCGCCTTTGCCTGCTCCCAGTTACGGCCGTCGAACTTCTCGATGGCGAGCTCGACCCGCTCGTCGAGGCAGTTGGCGTTCACGCTCCACGCATCGGGGTGAGACCGCGGCTGGTAGAAGCTCTTGGTCCCGCAATGGCGGCAGAACAGGTGCTCCGCGACGCCGGTGCCGAAGCGATAACTGGAAAGTGCGTCGCGGCCGGTCAGCAGGTCGAAGCGATCGTGCGGCACCATCACGTGGATGAAGCCCGTCATCCGGCAGATCGAGCAATTGCAGTCGAGCGCGGGGACGGGCGGCTCGGGCATTTCAGCCAGGAACCGCACCGCCCCGCAATGGCATCCGCCCCGAACCTTCATCCACTCAGATATAATGCGGTTCGGGCCGTTCGTAGAGCTCTTCGTAATGGACCAGCTGGGGCTTCTGCCCCAGCGGCACCGGCTGCCCATCGCGGAACGCCCATTCGCCGCGGTCGCAGTCCGCGGCGCGGACATAGCCGTTGATGTACAGCCGCCGCTTGTGCTCGGAGCTGTTGGTGCCGGAGCCGTGTACCAGGTACGGGCTCCACATCGCGAAATCGCCGGGCTCCAATATCAGCTCGATCGAGTCGGCCTCCGACAGGCCGACCGCGGCAAGCGCATCCCGCGTCATCGCGGTTCCGAGCGCCTTCTTCGAGCAGTCCATGCCCAGGTCGCCGCGCAAGTGGCTTCCTGGAATGAACCTCATGCAGCCCGATTGCGGCTGGTGCGGGTCGATCGCGAGGCCGGTTTGGACGTAGGAATCGGCGAGGTTGCGGTAGGCCGAGGCCGGGCGTCGCGAGCGGCTGTCCTGGTGCCAGGCGAAATGGCCGAGCCTGCTCGGCGCCTTCCAATGCACCTGGTTGATGATCTGCTTGAGGTTGCGCCCGATCAGCGGTTCCATCAGCCGAGCGATCCGGAGCTCAAGGCGAACGCGGTTCATCACCGGCTGATGATAGGAGGGCCATTGCACCATCCGCACCAGCGGCTCGCCGTCTCCACCAGGTGCCACATCGTAATAAAGATTGCCGTGGCGGAAGCTGCGCCCGTGCGCGATGCCCTCGGCATAAAGCTGGTCGGTTGCTCCGGAGATTTCCGCAATCTCGTCGGGGCCGAACAGGCCTCGGACGATCGCATAACCATGCTGGCAATAATGTTCGGGATCGCTCTCGTCTGCGATCCGGTCAGCCGTCCTCAACGGACGTAAATAACCCACGACGTATCTCCCGCCCCGCCGCGTTTAATACACCAAATCGTTGAGAATTCAATGATTTCGCTGGCGAAATCAGCTCCCTGGCACCCTCGACACGGTCAAGGTGAGCCGCTGATCGCCGCGCGCGACGTCCATCGACACCGACTTCCCCGCGCCGTCGAGCGCTCGCCCCAGCTCGGAAGCGCTGGCAACCGGCGAGCCGTCGACCGCCACGACGATGTCTCCCGCCTCGAGCCCGGCACGGGCCGCCGAAGTCTTCGGCTGGACCAGTGCGACAGCTGTCCCGCTCGAGCGCGAGCCGCTGAGCCTGTTCGACAGGCTCGTGTCGAAATCCTCCGCCCGGAAGCCGAAATGTGTCGTCGGGGAAAGCGTGTCCCGCAGCAGCTCGTCGGCGATGTCAGCGACCACGTCGGCGGGGATCGAGGCGAAGGCCGGGCCCGAGGGCGCGATCACTCCGATCGCCTGTCCCGTGGACGAAATGAACGGCGCTCCCGGGGGCAACGCGGCGCCCATCGGCTGGAGCCGGATGTAGGCGTTCTGCGCGCCGCCGTCGGTGAGGAAATCGCTGGCGATCATCGCCGCCTCGGCGCTGCATCCCACGCCCGCGGGATCCTGGATAGCGAAGCCGAAGTCGCCGACCCGCGGAAAGCTCTGGTCGGCGAGCGGCACCGGGGTCAGCCCGGTCGCACCGGTCTTCACGATGCTAAGGCCCGACACCGGATCGGAGCGCGTCTCCGTCACCGGAAACGCAGGCTCGGAGCCGAAATGCACTTCCATGTCCCCGGTCGGCAGAACCGCGGTCGAAGCCAGCACCCAACCGTCGGGCGAAATGGCGAATCCAGCCGCTGTCGGACCCGTGCCGGCGGACGGAACGATTGCCGCGATCGACGGGCACAGGCTCGAGATTGTATCGGCGAGGCTCGGGAAACCCGGCTGCTGGCGGACGATCTGGATGATCGGCCGGCGGCGGTCCGACGCTCCCGGCTGCTGCGGCTGCCCCGTCGGCGTATAGGTCCGTCCGAAATAAGCCCCGCCGACGGCCGCGATGAACACGGCGGCGCCGATCAGCAGGAAATTGCGCAGCGTCTTACTCACCGAACATCTCGCGCTGCGCTTTGTCCATCTCGTCGGTGTAGCGGCGGTGGATGAACTTCTCGGCGAGCGTGCCGATGACCTCCCCTTCGTCGCTGACGACCGCGAGGAAATCGGCGCCGTTCGAATCGAAGATGTTCATCGCCTGGCGGACATCCTCCGCCGGACGGAGGGCGACCCCCTTCATTTCCGCGAGCGCGCCGATCTCGCTGTCCGCATCGAGGCTGGCCTCGAAGGCCCGCGCAGTGTCGACGATGCCGAAATAGGCACCGGTGCTCTCAGTCAGCACCACGTTCGCCGTCGATCCGAGTGGGAAGCGGCGGCGGAATTCGGCAATGCTCATCGTAGCCGGCACGGAATCAACGGTTCGTTGCATCATCTTCCCAACGGTCAAATTCCTGATCCAGCCGACATCTCGCGGACCGCGGATGGCCTGCCCGCGGGTGTGCATCCGCCACGTAGAGAAGGAGAATCCGAACGTCTCGCGCACGACAGTGCTGGCGCACAACGCGGCCGTGACCGCGACCCCCGTCAGCGCGAAATCGTGGGTCGTCTCGAGCACCAGCAGCGACATGGTCATCGGCGCGCCGATGATCGCCGACGCCATCGCCGCCATGCCGATCAGGGCGGCATCGGACGGGTCTATCTGGGGAGCGCCGGCGATATGGGCGAGCGCGCCCGCGAAGAGCTGGCCCGCCAGCGAGCCGATGAACAGGGAAGCGAAGAACAGGCCGCCGCGAAAGCCGAAGCCCAGCGAGACCGCCGACGCCATCACCTTCACCACGAACACCAGGAGGAGGAAGCGCAGCGCGACCTCCGCTCCAAGGTCGAAATGGAGCGCTCCGTGGCCGGATGAGAGCGTCTGCGGCGTGACCATCGCCAGAGGGATCAGGAGCAGGCCGCCGACTGCCGGGCGCCACGCGTCGAGCAGCGTCGACGAGCGCACCGTCTCCTCGATGAACGTCACCGCGCGCATGATTGCGATCGACACGCCGGCGCAGACAATCCCGAGCGCGGCATAGATAAGATAATCCTCGGTGGTGATTGCCTTCGCGCCCGGAAGCGCAATGATATAGGCTTCGAGTCCGAGCAATCGGGCGGTCACGACGGCTGACAGCGCCGCCGCGGCGACCGGCGCGATCGCCGCCGGCGTATAGGCACCGATCACAATCTCGAACGCGTAGAAGGCCCCGGTCAGCGGCGCGCTGAATGCTGCCCCGATCGCGGCGCCCGCGCCCGCGCCGAGCAGGATGCGCATGTCGGCCCGGCGCAGCCGAAGCCACTGGCCGACGACCGACGCGAACCCGCCGCCCGCCTGGGCATAAGCGGCTTCGAGGCCGACCGATGCGCCGACGCCGTTCGACAGAAGCGTCTGGGCGCAGACGAGCAGGCTGTCGCGCAGCGGAATGACTCCGCCATGGAGCGCGTTCGCCTCGACCACGTCGACAGGAGTCCGCCACCGCCGAGCCGCCGCGCGGGTCCCGAAGCCGAGCAACATTCCGCCGATTGGAAGTGCCAAGAGCGACACCAGAGAAACCGACGGAGCGGCGCTCAGGCTGCCGCCGTTCAGGCCATAGATGATCGATTGCACGCCATGTGCGGTCCGGTTCATGACGAAAGTGAGCAGGCCGGCGGCAATCCCCAGCGCCACGGCCATCACCACGAGTGCTGCTTCGCTCGACCGGAAGAGCCGGCGCACCGCGGCCGTGCCGCGCGACACGTTCACCGTCTGCTGCACGCGCGATAGGCTTCCGCCGATCACCTCACTCCACCGTCACGCTTTTCGCCAGGTTCCGCGGCTGGTCCACGTCTGTGCCTTTCAGAACCGCCACATGATAAGCGAGCAGCTGCACTGGGACCGCGTAGACCAGCGGCGCGATGAGCGGATGTGCTTCGGGCATTTCGATCGTCGCCATGCATCCTTCGCCGGCCTCGGCAATTCCGCGAGCGTCGCTGACGAGGACGATCCGGCCGCCGCGGGCGCGCACCTCCTGCATGTTGCTCACCGTCTTCTCGAACAGCGGCCCTGAAGGCGCGAGCACGATCACCGGCACATTGTCGTCGATAAGCGCGATGGGCCCGTGCTTCATCTCGCCAGCGGCATAGCCTTCGGCGTGGATGTAGCTGATCTCCTTGAGCTTCAGCGCGCCTTCAAGCGCCATCGGGAAGAACGGTCCGCGGCCGAGGTAGAGTACGTCGCGGGCGGGAGCGACGAGATGCGCCATCGCCGCGATCTGATCGTCGCGGTTGAGCGCTTCGTTGAGCGCGGCAGGCGCCTGCTGCAGATCCTCGACAATGCTGCGCTCCTCCTCGCGGTCGAGGCGGCCCCTGGCTCGAGCGAGGTTCGCCGCAAGCGCCGCGAGGACCGCCAGCTGACAGGTGAAGGCCTTGGTCGACGCGACTCCGATCTCCGGTCCGGCATGGGTGGGCAAGAGCAGGTCCGCCTCCCGCGCCATGGAGCTGGTCGGCACGTTCACGACCACCGCGATGCGCTGTTTCTCCTGGCGAGCATGGCGAAGCGCCGCGAGCGTGTCCGCGGTCTCGCCGGACTGGCTGATGAACAGCGCCAGGCCGCCGGGTTCCAGGACGGGTTCGCGGTAGCGGAACTCGCTCGCGACATCGATGTCGACGGGAACTCGCGCGAACTGCTCGATCCAGTATTTGGCGACGAGCCCGGCGTAGTAGCTGGTGCCGCAAGCGACGATCGTCACTCGATTGAACGACCCGAGATCGAGATCGCCGGTGGGCAGCGCCACCTCGCCCTCGAACGGCCGGACGTAGCTCTGGAGAGTCTGGGCAACCACGATCGGCTGCTCGAAAATCTCCTTCTGCATGTAGTGGCGGTAATTGCCCTTTTCGACCGGCGCTGACGACGCGCCGGATTCGACGATCTCGCGCTCCGCGGGCCGGTTGTCCCGGTCGAAGATCTCAATCCGGTCGCGGTGGACCACGGCCCAGTCGCCCTCGTCGAGATAGGCGATGCGCTGAGTCCAGGGCGCGACGGCAAGCGCGTCCGAGCCCAGATAATTCTCGCCGTCGCCATATCCGACCGTCAGCGGCGCGCCGCGCCTGGCGCCGATGATGGTGTCGGGATCGTCGCGGAACAGGAAGGCGATCGCGAAGGCGCCGGTCAGCCGCGGAAGGACCGCCGCTACAGCGGCTCTGGGGGAAGCGCCGCGCTCGATCTCGCGGGCGACGAGGTGGCCGACCACCTCGGTGTCCGTCTCGCTTTCGAACTTGCGCCCCTCGGCGATCAGCTCGTCACGCAACGGCTTGAAGTTCTCGATGATGCCGTTGTGGACGAGCGCGACGGGCCCGACGATGTGCGGGTGCGCGTTGCCAACGGTCGGAGCGCCGTGTGTCGCCCAGCGCGTGTGCGCAATGCCGGTGATCCCGTGGAGCGGATCGGCCTGCAGCTCGCGCGCGAGATTATCGAGCTTTCCCTCGGCGCGGCGGCGCTCGAGCTGCCCGTCGTTGATCGTGCAGATGCCCGCAGAATCATAGCCGCGATATTCGAGCCGCTTGAGCCCGTCGAACAGCCGACCTGCAACGTCGCTCTTCCCGACGATGCCGACAATCCCGCACATTTTACTCTGCCGCTTTCCTGGTCATCCGTTCGCGGAACCGCCTTGCCCAGCCGGCGATGCCTTTCTGCTCGCTCCGCTCAAGCGCAAGGCTGTCGGGCTCGACGTCGCGGGTGATCACGGAGCCCGCGCCGACGATCGCGCCGTCGCCGATGCTGACGGGCGCGACCAGCGCGGTGTTCGAGCCGATGAAAGCACCCTCGCCAATTTCGGTCCGGTATTTGCCGAAGCCGTCGTAATTGCAGGTGATCGTGCCCGCGCCGATGTTGGCATGCGCGCCGACCGATGCATCGCCGACATAGGAGAGGTGGTTGACCTTCGCTCCTTCGCCGACTTGCGCTTTTTTCAGCTCGACGAAATTGCCGACCTTGCTGCGTTCGGCGAGGCGTGTCCCCGGCCGGATTCGCGCGAACGGGCCGATCTTCGCCTTGGCGCCGATCGCCGCCCCCTCGATATGGCTGAAGGCGTGGATGGTGGCGCCGTCGGCGACCTCAACCCCGGGGCCGAAGACAACGTGCGGCTCGACCGTCACGTCGCGGCCGAGCTTGGTATCGTAAGCGAACCAGACGCTTTCCGGATCGATCAGGGTTGCGCCCTCGTGGAGCACCTGCTCGCGCCGTCGCCGCTGCCATTCCAGTTCCAGGTGGGCGAGCTCGGCGCGGCTGTTGACGCCCGCGGTTTCGTACGGGTCGCCCTCGATGACCACCGCCTCGCGGCCTTCCGCGGCCGCGATATTCACCACGTCGGGGAGATAATATTCGCCCGCGGCATTGTCGTTTCCGACCTTGGCGAGCCAGCGGAATAGGTCCTTGGCGCGGACCGCCATCATGCCCGAATTGCACAAGCGCACCGCCCGCTCTTCCTCGGTCGCGTCCTTATACTCGACCATCTTGGCGATGCGGTCGCCCTCGCCCAGGATGATCCGGCCGTATTTGAGCGGCTTTTCCGGGCAGGACGCGAGCACGACCACGCCGGGCCCATCGCCGCCGTCGAGGCGGTCGAGCATCCGCCTAAGAGTCTCCCCCTCGACGAACGGCGTGTCCGCGTAGAGTATCAGGACGGGTCCATCGTAACCGACAAGCGCTTCCGCCGCCTGCTGCACCGCATGGCCGGTGCCCTTTTGCTCGGCCTGGAAGGCCACGGTGACGT
>Ga0207660_10001168_pt1 | contig 17548 bp, 14 predicted proteins | sample KBSC73BmetaG_FD_184335 | JGI IMG/M metagenome (GOLD analysis project Ga0207660, IMG submission 184335) | Corn rhizosphere microbial communities from Kellogg Biological Station, Michigan, USA - KBS C7-3B metaG (SPAdes) (version 2) | ecosystem: Host-associated > Plants > Roots > Rhizosphere ... | reverse complement strand
TGAGCACGTCGTCGTGTGGTGGGCGTCCGGGTCCGCTCGTCATCAAGGGGAGTCGTAGCGGGCGAACCCGTGAATTACCCTACCCGCACCGCGCGCGGCGCGCGGCAGCTTCGCTCACCGCCTCGGCTGGACCGCCGGGACCGCGCTGACTCCGCCGAGCTGCGCGACCAGCTTCTTGTAGGCGTCCAGATAGGCAAGCACGATGACCTGCCCGATCTCGGTATTCTGGTAGCCGTAGCCGCCGGCCGCGGCAAAGCCGCCCCACCAGCCTGCGCCGCCGCCGGCGCCCCAGCTGACGTCGGTCTTGCGCGCATAGCCTTCGGTCAGCGCCTGCTCTTCCGTCGTGCGTGCGTTGACCAGCGACAGCGTGACGTTGGCCTCACCTTTCTTGACGTTGATGCCGCCGACGAGCCCGCCGACCGCGCCGCCCCAGCCGCCGATGTGGCCGAGCAAGCCGCCGATCGCCGCGCCGGCACCGCCGCCGCCCGAATTCTTGTTCGCGGTCACGATGTCCGGCTGGAGGAAATAATCCGCCGCCTTGACCTGTCCCTTGCCCATGTTCGAGCCCTGCTGAAGCTCGCCGCTGTCCGCCAGCGCGCGCTCCATGTTGCGGCTCGCCATCGAGCGGTCGCGGTTGACGAGGGTGAAGCAACCCGACTGCTGGACGAACACCTTGATGATCGCTTCGGGGCTGCCGAGATTATATTCGCGCCACCACTCCTGGTCGGGCGGAACGATGGCGAGCGTTCCGATCCGGTGCGTGCAGACCGGGATTTCGGCCTCGCCGCGCGTCTGGTCGTTCCGGCCCGAGCTCGGGTCCGCCAACGCCGCCGATGAAACGAACGCGAGCGCGGCGCCCGCGAAAAGCGCATATTTCGTCATGATCAAAGCCCCCTTTGATTGATCCTTCAGCTGTAGCACTTCGCCATGTGAGTCGGAAGCGCTCACATGGGCCCGCCGGCGGATTGACCAGGGTCAACAGCCGTTCGCCCATTCATCGAACAGCCGTTTGCGGTTCGCGGGCCGCTCGCTTAGGCAGGGGGCCGGCAAGGGGGGACCGAATGCTCGAAATCGCCAATCTCTCGCACACTTACGCGAACGGCACCGTGGCGCTGGACGACGTCAGCCTGTCGATTCCGCGCGGGATGTTCGGCCTGCTCGGCCCGAACGGCGCGGGCAAGTCGACGCTGATGCGGACGGTCGCGACGCTGCAGCAGCCGACCTCCGGCAGCATCAGGTTCGGCGACATCGACGTGCTCGCCGATCCGCAGCAGCTTCGCCGCACGCTCGGCTACCTGCCGCAGGATTTCGGAGTCTATCCGCGGGTCTCGGCCTACGCGATGCTCGACCAGCTGGCGCTGATGAAGGGCATCACCGCCGCCGGCGAACGCAAGGGCGTCGTTGACAGCCTCCTCCACCAGACCAACCTGTGGAGCGTCCGCAACAAGTCGATCGCCGGCTTCTCGGGCGGAATGCGCCAGCGGTTCGGAATTGCCCAGGCGCTGATCGGCAACCCCGAGCTGATCATCGTCGACGAGCCGACCGCCGGCCTCGACCCCGAGGAGCGCAACCGCTTCCTCAACCTGCTTGCGGGCATCGGCGACAACGTCGTCGTTATCCTTTCGACGCACATCGTCGCCGACGTCGCCGACCTCTGCCCGCTGATGGCGGTGCTCGCGAACGGCCGCGTGCAGCTCCAGGGCAAGCCCGGCGAGCTGATCGAATCGACCAAGGGCAATGTGTGGAAGAGGGCGATCCCACACTCCGAGCTCGAGGAATATCAGCAGAAATACGACGTTATCTCGACGCGGCTCTTCGCCGGGCAGAACATCATCCACGTCCTCGCCAGCAAGAAGCCCGCGGGGTTCGAGCCGGTCGAAGGCGGGCTCGAGGATGTTTATTTCACGACGCTGTCGAACGTCCGCCGAGCGGCCTGAGGAGCGCCCACTCATGTTCCTCGGAATCACCGGATTCGAAGTCCGCTACCAGCTGAAGAACCCCGTGTTCTGGGTCGCGGTCGCGATCTTCTTCCTGATGGGTTTCGGGATCACCGCGAGCGAGAATGTCAGCATCGGCACGCCGGGCGCGGTCCACGAGAATGCGCCTTACGCGATCGCGGTCGCGACTGCCGCGCTCAGCCTCTTCTATCTGTTCGTGATCACCGCCTTCGTCGCCAACGCGATCGTCCGCGACGAGAGCAGCGGCTTTGCGCCGATCGTCCGCGCGACACCGGTCACCAGCAGCCAGATCATCCTCGGCCGCTTCCTCGGCGGATTCACCGTCGCGCTGCTCGGCTACCTCGCGGTGCCGGTCGGCATGTGGGCGGGCTCGGTCATGCCGTGGGTCGACCCCGAGCGGATCGGGCCGCAGTTTTTCTCTTATTACGCGTGGCCGTTCGTCGTCTTCGCGATCCCCGACGTCTTCCTCACCAGCGCTCTCTTGTTCGCGCTTGCGACGCGGCTGAGGTCGATGATGGCTGCCTATATCGGCACGGTCGTTGTGGTGATCGGCTACATCATCACGACCGGCATCGTCGGGCAGAAGATCGAATATCGCGAGACACTCGCCCGGTTCGAGCCGCTCGGGACCGGCGCTCTCGGCGAGATCACGCGCTATTGGACACAGACCGAGATGAACAGCCACTTGGTCGAGCTAAGCGGGACCTTGCTGTTCAACCGCATCTTCGCCGTCGTCCTCGGGATCATCTTCCTCGCCCTCACCGTCTGGGGCTTCAGCATGACCGACCGGGCGCCGTCGAAATGGCGGCTCCGGCGGATGGCGAAGCGGCAAGCGTGCGAGGAGAACGTAGCGGCGGTTGCACCGTCGCTGGGTGGGGACACGGTCATCGCCCGGGACCTTCACCCGTCGAAATGGGCGCAGTTCCTCGCCCGTCTGAAGGTCGAGGTGCGGCAGGTGCTGACCAGCCCCGGCACCGCGATCCTGACCCTGCTCGGCATGGGGCTGAGCGCCGTGCTGCTGTGGTTCGGCCCCTCGGCTTACGGCACTCCGGACCACCCGACCGTCTCCGCCACGCTGACCATGGTCCGCGGCGGCTTCGGCGTGACGATCCTCCTGATCGCCGCTTTTTATGGAGGCGAGCTCGTCTGGCGCGAGCGCGACCGCAACCTCAACGAGATCATCGACTCGACGCCGGTCGAAAGCTGGGTGATCACCGTCCCCAAGATCCTGGCGATCTTCGCCGTCCTGCTCATCGTCAACATCGCCGGAATGGTGAGCGGCATCGCTTACGAGCTGATTGGCGGCGCCCACCAGCTCGGCCTCGCGAATTACCTCACCTGGTTCATCCTGCCGGCCGCCGTGGACGGGCTGCAGATCGCCGTTCTCGCGGTCTTCGTGCAGGTCCTGACGCCGAGCAAATATGCCGGTTGGGCGATCCTGTTCGTATGGTTCGTCGCCGGCATCTTCCTCTCGAACCTCGGCTACTCGGACCCGCTCTACCGCTACGGCGCGGGGCCGAACGTTCCCCTGAGCGACTTCATCGGCCAGGGAAGCTTCTGGTTCGGCTCTGCGGTGTTCGAATTCTACTGGCTGTGCTTCGCGCTGATCCTGGTCGTGATCGCGCACTGGCTGTGGCCGCGCGGGACCGACCTGTCGCTTCGCGTTCGCCTGCGCACCGTCCGGCGCAACATGTCGGCGCCCTCGCTCGCACTCGTCGCGGTCGCCGCTGCGGTGATGATTGGAACCGGCGCCTACGGTTATTACAACATCAAGGTCCTCAACCGCTATCAGACGCCTGACGACCGCGAGAAATATCAGGCGGACTATGAGCGGAAATATCTGAAGTTCGAAAAGCTGCCGATGCCGGCGGTCACGCGCGTGACTCTGAACGTGCAGCTTTACCCTGAGCAGCACCGGCTGGTCGCCGACGGCCGCTACGACCTTCAAAACCGCACCAATGCCCCGATCCGCGACGTTCACGTGCGGCGCGGCGACAGCGACGCGACCTTCCTCAAGATGCAGCTTGGCGGCGCGCGCCTGGTCTATGACGATCCGGATTTCGGCTACCGCATCTACCGCTTCGATACGCCGCTCGCGCCCGGCGCGACGGCGGCACTCACGTTCACGTCACAGATCTGGCACAGGGGCTTCAAGGCCGGCACTCCGGCGACCGACATCATCGAGAATGGCACGTTCGTGAACAATTTCGCGTTCGCCCCGGAAATCGGGATGAACCGCAACGGCCTGCTCCAGGACCGCGCCAAGCGCCGCCGCCAGCATCTCCCGCCCGACCTTCGCCCGGCGAAGCTCGAGGACATGAGCGCGGTTAACAAGAACTACATCCACGCCGATTGGGTGATGAGCGACATCACGCTGTCGACGTCGGCCGACCAGACTCCGATCGCGCCTGGCAACGAGGTCTCCGACGTGGTCGCCAACGGCCGCCATACCGGCCATTTCCTCAGCCCCGCGCCGATCCTCAATTTCTTCTCGATCCAGTCGGCCCGCTACACGGTCACGACGCGGATGCACAACGGGCTCAAATTCTCGGTCTATTACCTCCCGAGCCACAATTGGAACGTCAACAAGATCCTGAACGCGATGGGGGCGTCGCTCGATTACTACCGCTCGCACTTCGGGCCCTATCAGTTCAACTATGCGCGGATCATCGAATTCCCCGGTTACGCGAGCTTCGCCCAGTCGTTCGCCGGCACCATGGCCTATTCGGAAAGCGCCGGCTTCAACGCCAACACGAACGATCCGACCAAGATCGATTTCACCACCTATGTCGTCGCGCATGAGGTCGCTCACCAATATTGGGCGCACCAGGTCGTCGGCGCCGACATGCAGGGCGACACGCTGATGAGCGAGACGCTCGCGCAATATTCGGCCTTGATGGTGATGAAGCACCTCTACGGCCCGGACAAGATCCGCCGCTTTCTCAAATATGAGCTCGACAATTACCTCCGCAGCCGCGCCGGCGAAGCGGTCGAGGAGCTTCCGCTCAGTCGCGTCGAGAACCAGCCCTACATCCATTACCGCAAGGGCGCGGTCGTCATGTACCTGCTCCAGGAGCGGCTCGGCGAAGACGCGGTCGACCAGGCGCTCGCGCGCTTCCTCGCCAAATGGAAATTCAAGGGCCCGCCCTACCCGCGCTCGCTCGACCTCATCGCCGAGTTCCGCGCCGAGGCAAAGACGCCGCAACAGCAACAGCTGATCACCGATTTGTTCGACAAGATCACGCTCTACGACCTCAAGGTCGTAAGCGCGGCGACGAAGAAGGATGCGGGCGGCTGGACCACCACGCTGACGATCGCGGCCGATAAATATTACGCCGACGGCAAGGGCAAGGAGACCAAGGCCGCGCTCAACGAACCGATCGAGGTCGGCCTGTTCACCGCGCGCCCGGGGCTCGGTGCCTTCTCGCAGAAGAACGTCCTCGCATTCGGGCTGAATCCAATCCACAGCGGCACCCAGACGGTGACCATACACACCGCGCAGAAACCGACCTTCGCCGGCATCGACCCATACAATTTCTACGTCGACCGGAATTCGGACGACAACGTGAAGGACGTGACGACGGGCTGAGTTTGAGCGATCGGCCCTCTTCCTCCCGTCCCTGGAACGGAAGCGAGAGTTACCGCCGCTCCGCCGCCTCCGCATACCGCCGCCGCAGCTTCGCGACCGTGCGCGGCGCCACTTCCGGCGCGGCATTTCCCCAGGCGTTGCGCACGTAAGTCGCGACCGCGGCGACCTCGCTGTCGTCGAGCTTCCAGTCGAACGGCGGCATCGCGAGCGGGGTTGGCGCGGCGGGCGTCGGGACCGAACGGCTGCCGGTCAGGATGAGCCGAACGATCGTCGTCGGATCGCGCGCCTGGACCGACGCGTCGGCGGCGAGCGGCGGGAAGGTGCGCGGCTGGCCTTCGCCATTCTCGCCATGGCAAGCGACGCATGTGTCGGCGTAGATCGCGGCGCCCGCGCGCATCATGGTTTCGCTCGGCGGATAAAAGCCCTTCATGTGTCGGCGCGGCGGCAGCTGCTTCAAATAGGTCGCGATCGCCGCGAGGTCGGAATCGCTCATCCGGCTGGTCGAATAATAGATCACTTCCTGCATCGGCCCCGACGCCGTCGCGCGCGCGTTGCGGCCGCTCCGCAGGTACTCGACCACATCGCCGTTGCTCCAGCTCGCAAGTCCCTTGCGCGCGTCGCTCGTGAGATCGAGCGCAACCCAGTCATTGAGCTTGGCGCCTTGGAGTGCATGGCCGTTGCGGTCGGCGAGCAGCAGATTCTTGGGCGTGTGGCAGCCCCCGCAGTGGCCCGGCCCCCACACCAAATAAGCACCGCGGTTCCATTCGGCGCTCATCGCCGGATTGGGCCGGAACTCCCGCGGGCGGAAGAACAAGGCGTTCCAGATCGCCATCAGCGGCCGGATGTTGAGCGGGAACGGCAGCTTGTTCGGCGGCTTCGGCTGGTAGACCGGCGTGAGCGTGCGCAGATAAGCGTAGATCGCGTCGACGTCCGGCCGGCTCATCCGCGTGAAGTAAGTGTAGGGGAAGGCCGGGTAGAGGTTCTTGCCGCCATGCGCGATTCCGTTGTGCATCGCGCGATAGAAGTCGGCTTCCGTCCACTTGCCGATCCCGGTCTTCGCGTCGGGCGTGATGTTGGCTGAATAGATGATGCCGAACGGAGTCCGGATGCCACGCGCGCCCGCGAATGGAGTTCCGTCGGCGCGCGTGTGGCACGCCTGGCAATCGCCCGCATCGACGAGATACTTGCCGCGCGCGACCGGATCGTCGCTGAACTGGAGCGCGGCGTCGGGAGGCGCCGCGGCGTCGGCGGGCGGTCCCCACGACGCGAGGTTCGCGGTGATGTCGTCGTCGTTCACCGGGGGCAGTCCGATGGCTCCGCCGCCGGGATCGGCCGCACCCTGCGGTACCGCCGCCGGGACCTGACGATAGCTTGCCGCGACGCACGCGGCGAGGAAGCTCGCCAGCGCGACGCTCAGCGCGATCCCGGGCGCCCGGCTGCGGCTCATGCCTGCACCAGCGGCCCCGGCGACCTGACATAGTCGCGCACGATCGCGTCCGCGCAATGATAGGTCAGCGCCGCGACCGTCCCCATCGGATTGTAGCCGGCGTTCTGCGGGAAGGCGTTGGCGCCCGCGACGAACAGATTCGGTACGTCCCAGCTCTGCAAATAGCGGTTGATCGCGCTGGTCTTCGGATCCGCGCCCATGATCGCACCGCCGGTCGTGTGCGTCGTCTGGTAGGGCGTGATGTCGTAATGGCCGCTGCGCTTGTTCACGCGGATCTCGCGCCCGCCCATCGCCCGGCCGATCTCAGCGGCCTTGTCGGTCAAATAGTCGCTCATCTTGTGCTCGTTGTCGGTGAAGTCGAACGTCATCCGCATCAGCGGCCGCCCGAGCGTGTCGCGCCAGGTCGGATCGAGATCGAGATAATTGTTGCGGTGGCTCATCACCGCGCCGTGGGTCACGATCGGAACCGTCTTGACGTAATTCTCGGCGATCGCGCGCTTGAACTCCGCGCCCCATTTGGGCGTCTTGTCCGGCACCGGATGCGTCTCGATCGGCCGCGCCCCCGTGTTGAGCGCACCCAAATAACCGCCGCCAATGAACCCCAGTCCCGTGTGGTCGAAATTGTCGCCGTTGAAATCGTCGATGATCATTCCGAGCGCGCCCGCGCCGATAAACGGGTTCGTCACCTTGTCGTCGTAGAAGACGTTCACCGACGAGGTGATCTGGTACGAATAATTGCGCCCGACCGTCCCCGTGCCGGTGCGCGGATCGTATGGCGTCCCGATTCCCGACAGCAGCAGCTGCCGCACATTCTCCAGCATGAAGGCCGACAGGATCACTATCGCCGCGGGCTGGAATCCGAGCACTCCATTCTCGTCGACATAGCTGACGCCGGTCGCGTGCTTGCCGTCGCGCGTCAGCTCGACCTTCATCACCTCGCAATAGGTGCGCAGCGTGAAGTTCGGCCGCGCCATCAGCACCGGAAGGATGGTCGTCTGCGGGCTCGACTTGCTGTCGTTCCCGCACCCGAACTTCTCGCAGAACCCGCAATAAGTGCACGCGCCGAGCTGCACGCCGAGCGGGTTGGTGTAGGGCCGCGACATGTTCGCCGCCGGATGCGGGAACGGGTGATAGCCGAGGCTCGCCGCCGCTTTAGCGAACAGGCTCGGCCCGTAGGGCTGGTTGAGCGGCGGGTTCGGATAATCGCGCGACCGCGGCCCTTCGAACGGATTGCCGCCGGGCTGGATCTGGCCGCCGAGATTGCCGGCCTTGCCCGACACCCCGCAGAGATAATCGAACCGGTCGTAATAAGGCTCGAGCTCGGCGTAAGTGACCGGATAATCCTGCACCGTCATGTCGTTCGCATTCACGACGCCCGCCCCGTAGCGCTCGAGATTGTGACTCCGCGCGGCAAAGTCGGTCGGAAGGAACCGCCACACCTGTCCGTTCCAGTGAACCCCGCCGCCGCCCACGCCCGCGCCGGGAAGGAACGATCCCAGGCGCCGCATCGGCAGCGCTTGCTGGTCCGGCGAGTTGCGAAACGTGATCGTCGAATGGGCGACATTCTGGAACAGGTGATGCCGCCACATGTAGCGGAGCTCGTCCTGGTCGAACGGGATGGCGAAATCGTTGGGCGCGGTCCGCCACCCGCCGCGCTCGAACGCGAGCACATTCAAGCCCGCGGCGGTCAGCGCTTCGGCCATGATCGCGCCGGTCCAGCCGAAGCCCACCAGGACGACGTCGACGGCGGGCTCGGCCATCAGCTACGCGGCTTCCACTCGGCGCGCCCCGCCAAGCCGACCGGCGGCAGCGCATAAACCTCGCCGTAGCGCGACACCCACGGCGTCAAATCGTAGCGCGCGCCGGGAAAGCCGATCATCGCCCACGCGCCCATGTCGCGGTTGCCGCCATAGATCGGGTCGGCGAAATAGCCCTCAATCACGTTCTGCAGCAGCAGCGCGAAGAAAGCCTTGGCGTCCGCAGCGCCTCCAAGCTCGGCCTTGCCCTCTTCGAGCGCCTTCAGCGCCTGATCCTGCGTCGCCGGGTCGAGCGCCGCGAACGGCCTGCCGTAGGTTGCGGCCGACCAGCGGTCGATCGCCGCGATCGAAGCACGATAGACGGTCACCGGCGGACCCATCTGCCAGCCCTGCGTCGGCTGCCCCTTGGCGAATGGCGGCTGCAAATAGAAGCGGTCGCCTTCGCCAAACGGTCCCGCGAGCTGGCGGTCGATGAAGCGCGGCACCTGGGCCTCGGTCGCGCCCGGCCCGGTCGCGTCGCTCGGAATCATCCGCGCGGCGGCGGCCTCGACGAACGCCGCTTCGGCCGGCGAGAAGAAGATGTAGCCGGGCCGCTCGTCGCGCCGGACCGGCCGGTCGGTCCGGTCCGCGGCCCACGGCCACCTGCGCCGGATCGTCTCCGCGATTGCCCGCGCCGGCAGCAGTGCAGCGAATGCGGCGCCAAGCCGCATCGCCACCCGCCGCGACACGCGCGTGATCATCCGTCGGAGCCCAGCATCAGAAGCGTCAGTGCTCTCACCCTCGCCCTCCGTTCAATCGCCTGCTAGCGCGCGGCAAAATGCGCAACATCGCCCAAATCGACCACATCCGGAATTTCTCGATCATCGCTCATATCGACCACGGCAAGTCGACGCTCGCCGACCGGCTGATCCAGGCGACCGGCGGGCTCACCGACCGCGAGATGGTCGGCAACGCCCAGGTGCTCGACAATATGGACATCGAGCGCGAGCGCGGGATCACGATCAAGGCCCAGACCGTGCGGCTCCAATGGAAAGGCTACGAGCTCAACCTGATGGACACGCCCGGCCACGTCGACTTCGCCTATGAGGTCAGCCGGTCGCTGGCCGCGTGCGAAGGCGCGCTCCTAGTAGTGGACGCGGCGCAAGGGGTCGAAGCCCAGACGCTGGCCAACGTGTACCAGAGCATTGAGCACGACCACGAGATCCTGCCGGTGATCAACAAGATCGACCTGCCGGCAGCGGACCCGGAGGGAGTCAGACAAGAGATCGAGGAGATCATCGGGCTCGACGCCTCGGGCGCAGTGCTGGCGTCGGCGAAGACGGGAGTGGGCATCGAAGACGTGCTCGACGCGATCGTCGCAAAGATCCCGCCGCCCAAAGGCGACGCCGAAGCTCCGACCAAGGCGATGCTCGTCGACAGCTGGTACGACCCCTATCTCGGCGTCGTCATCCTCGTCCGGGTGATCGACGGTGCGCTCAAGAAAGGCCAGCAGGTCAAGTTCATGGCTGCGGGCACCACCCACCTCGTCGACCGAGTCGGCTGCTTCCGTCCCAAGATCGAGCAACTGACCGAGCTCGGCCCCGGCGAGATCGGCTTCATCACCGCGCAGATCAAGGAAGTCGCCGAGACCCGCGTCGGCGACACCATCACGGACGCCAAGCGCCCGGCCGACGCCCCGCTCCCCGGCTTCAAGACCGTCCAGCCGGTCGTCTTCTGCGGCCTCTTTCCCGTCGACGCCAACGACTTCGAGAAGCTGCGCGACAGCCTCTACAAGCTGCGCCTCAACGACGCCTCGTTCAGCTTCGAGATGGAGACCAGCGCGGCATTGGGCTTCGGCTTCCGCTGCGGCTTCCTCGGGCTTCTGCATCTGGAGATCATCCAGGAGCGGCTGACCCGCGAATATGACCTCGACCTCATCACCACCGCGCCGTCCGTGGTCTACGAGGTGCACCTGCGCGGCGGCGAAGTCAGGGAAATCCACAACCCGGCCGACTGGCCCGACCCGAGCAATATCGAGCAGGTCGAGGAGCCGTGGATCGACGCCACCATCTACGTCCCCGACGAATATCTCGGCAGCGTCTTGAAGCTGTGCCAGGACCGCCGCGGCATCCAGAAGGACCTGACCTATGTCGGCACCGGAAGCCACGCCCGCGCCATGCTCCGCTACGAGCTGCCGCTGAACGAGGTGGTGTTCGACTTCTACGACCGCCTGAAATCGATCAGCCGCGGCTATGCGAGCTTCGACTATCACCAGGTCGGCCACCGCGAGGGCGACCTCGTCAAGATGAGCATCCTCGTCAACAACGAGCCGGTCGATGCGCTGAGCATGATCGTCCACCGCGCCAACGCCGAGGCGCGCGGCCGCGGCATGTGCGAGCGCTTAAAGGATTTGATCCCGAGGCATTTGTTCAAGATCCCGATCCAGGCGGCGATCGGCGGCAAGATCATCGCGCGCGAGACCATCGGCGCGTTGAGGAAGGACGTGACCGCGAAATGCTACGGGGGTGATGCGACGCGGAAGAGGAAGCTGCTGGAGAAGCAGAAAGAGGGGAAGAAGAGGATGCGGGAATATGGGAGCGTGTCGATCCCGCAGGAGGCGTTTATTGCGGCGCTGAGGATGGGGGAGGAGTGAAGCACCGAGCGTAAGGGAGCGCTCTGCGAAGCAGACGCGAGCTTACGTCGAAGAGATGCGGAACTCCCGGCCGGCGGGGCGGCTAGCCTCAAGCGAGCCGAACCCGTTCGACGTCACGAATTTACTTCGTGACGACGCCCTTAGCGCCTAGCGCGGTGCTCCATCTCCGAAAGACCACCGCAACCATGACCTACAAGAGCACATTCCAGGACCGCGCCGCGCAGGCCGCCGAGGCGAAGCAGAAGGCGCTCGAGCAATACCGCGCCCGCCCGCCGGTCGACGAGACCCAAGCCGCCGAGCGCTTCGCCGCCGGCGAGGAGCGGAGCGCGGCCAAGGCCGAGAAGGCCGCGGCGAAGAAGGCCGACCGCAAGGCCGCGGGCGAAGCGGCAGCGGCGGATGCGGCGGCCAAAGCGGCCAAGGCGGCGCCGAAGAGCGAAGCGGAGCTGAAGGCCGCGCGCGATGCGAAATATGCGAAGAGGAAGGCGCGGAAGTAGGGGCTGGATAAGCAGAAAGAGGGGAACAAGCGGATGCGGGAATATGGCTCAGTCAGCCTCCCGCAGGAGGCGTTTATTGCGGCGCTGCGGATGGGATGGGAGATGAGGGTTAGTTGCTGACGCTTCTTATGTGACGGGCGATGCTCCGGTCACCGTTACGGGCGGCAACCGGTTCAATTTCTCCTCATCGGCCGAGGTCTTCTTCCAGGTTCTATTCCCGATCTTCTGGTTGAGCGTTCCCTTGTCACGGGCCGCTGCAATCTCAGTCGCAGGATCCGCCACTCCATTTTGAAGCGCGACGACAAGTTGCTGGGTCTCGAGGTAAGTGAGATCCTCAAGCGCCGCTTGCGCAGTTTTGCGCTTTCGTCCGCTGAGACCCGTTAGCGCGGAAGTTAGCGCGGCACTCCACGGACGATAATTGCACTTTGCCTCGGCGGTGGGCGGCATGATCTGTAGCATCATGTCGAAACGTCCTCGGCGGCTGAAGGCAGCATCGAAATCAGACACGTAGTTAGTTGCGAGAAGGAAGACGATCTTCCGCTGCTGGTTTATCAGTGCGAGCTTCGGAAGCATCGAGGTCGTAATGAACCGAGACAAGAGTTCAGGCGACTGCGAGCGATCTTTCCCCAACTCATCGAATTCATCCAGTAGCACGACAACCTGCTCGGTCATCGCAAGCATTGTGAAAAGCCGATTTGCTCTTGCGTACAAATGATCCAGTCCGTCCTGCACGAGATACGACGGATCGATGGAAAGAACCGGCCAGCCGAGATATTTGCCGATAAGTTTGGCTAGTTGCGTTTTCGACGTCCCGGGCGGCCCAAAAAGGATTGCCGACATGGGCGTCGTGTCCTGAAGCCGTTGCCCGTTAGCGACGTTGCGCCGTTCGCGGTCAATCGGAAGGACGAAATAGTCGCGCAGGGTTTCTCTGAGGCTCAACTTTTCTCCATTCACGGTGACACACGCGTCCAGGAATGTGGGTGCAAACTGCCGGCTGGATGGGAGCTGGTCCGCCCTCTCCGGCGGCGTGTAGACTCCCCCAACCTCATCAAAAAGCGCACGACGAACTGCTTCGGCGACCAACCGGTCGAATGCATGAATGAAATCGTACACTGAAGCCGTCGACCAAGACTCCGGCCCTTCGATCTGAGGATGATGGCCTGATGCCCAGCCATATGCGTCGGGACCCAGCTCAAACGCTGTATAGTCCAGATGGCGAGCCGCGCGGTCGATATTCTCCATATATAGGAGGAGTTCGTCCTGTAGCGCTTCGCAGCGGAGCAGTTCCGTAAGGAGCTCATAGTCAAATGCGTGGGCGTTACCGACGCGCGGGTAATGAAACAGTGGCTGGCTCGGAGGCCACGTGCCGTCCGACATCTGAGTTTCGAAAAAGACCTTTAGCGCTTGCCTGATCAACGCCATTTCTTCGGGACTATTTTGTTCGTCCAAAGAGGCGCTACCAAGGAGGATAACCGCATATGCCATTTGTAGCGGGTCCGCGATCCGGCTCTCCGCTGAAATTAAAGCAAGCTGCCGGTAGATTTCCGCACGCGCCCACTCTTTGACGTCTTGGCGCAATTGGACGAATTTCGGCAACGACTTGGACGTTCGGACGAGAACTCGGAACGCAAGCTGGGTAAGGTACGCCGACGCAGGGTACGGGTCGATGCTTACTGACCCGGGGACTGCCAAGTGGCCGTAGCCAGACTCGACTTCCTTGATCAACAGCCGCGAGATTTTCTGGAGTACGACATTCCGGTCTGCGTCGCAGTTTGTATATGGCTCGTCGTCTGTGACGTCGAGAACACCTTGCGCGATGAATGACACACTGAAAGGATTGTTCGCTTTGAGATCGGCGCTTCGCCAGGGTCGTTGCAGAAGTCGCTGAACAATGATTTCGGAACCCGGCCACTTTCTGTCTTGGCTTCTCCAAAGTCCCGCCCGAACTAGCGACGACGCACAGGTGGCTGAGCTAGATAGTGAGGCCTCCGTACGATCCTGTTGCTGATGCCAAAAACCGCGACCGTCGGTACTCGTAAAATAGTTCATTGTCGGTACGTGGTACCGCCGCCATCCGTCTATATAGGTGCGAATGCCCTCTAGAGCATCAATGTCCAAAGGGGACGCCATTTACTCACTGAACAACTGGGAAACCGAAACGGCCCGCAACGTGTCGGCGAACCTCCAAGAAGCGACGTTCAGCATCCAGCCGACCGTCGCCGATATCTGCGGTCAAATACGGCCTGAGGGCATCAACCTCCGCGGCAGTCTCGCTTAACGAGGCGGGGTCTATCAGCGCGTGTCCAACCTGTGGTTTATTACGCCGAGCGTGAATGGCATTCTCAATCGCTGTGCGTACGCCAGGAACAGTTTCAACGTAGTCACCAATGGTGATGTCGAGAGCTTTGCTCGTAGAAAAAACCGGCACTTTTAATACGGCGGCCGCAAGGATTTCGCCGCTCGTTGAGGCGCCAGTATACCCGTCTGGACAAACAACCCACAAAAAATCTGAGTTGCGAACCGCCTCTAAGTGACGATCCTCGACCATCTTTCGTGACCGCAGCTTGTCGCTGGCAACAAAGAGGAAGTCGCGGTCGGCTGCGACCACGGTCGGATCAGAGGGCGAGAGAACGTCGACGCCGAGAGCGCGAAGATTTCCGACAGCTTCCTGGATGGCGGCCATATGACGATGGAAGCTGCCCGACACGGTCGCCCTAATCATGATGCCCTCTCCATCCCGTCGATTATTCCCTCGTCGTTCGCGACCAACTGCAATTGAGCGGATCGCCCCTGCCTCGGCTGTTTCGTGATCGTCCGAAGTCCGCGACGGACGATAAAAGCCGTGTGACGATTCTCGTCCGCGGCCCACCGTCTGCAAATGCTTATCACCCAATCAGGCCGCGTCTTTGACGCGTCATTGAGCCAATTGCCGACCGCCAGCTTTACGTATTTGCTCGGGTCCGCCTTCACTCCTTCGAGAAGCGCGGCGCATTTTGCTGGGTCGCGTTTGAGCACAGCCAGATGGGCGCCCCACACGCTTCTTGGTCGCGTGACTTCCACGGCAAAGCGACGAATGTTGTCGTTCGAGTGAGTTGCAAGATCCGTCAGCAGCGGAAGCACCGATTCAAATTCTGCGGCCAAGTGCGGCCGAAAGGCCATCCATGCTGCTTCCCGAACACTCATATTGTGGTCTGCGGCGAACGACAGCGTCGCCTCAAGCCTGTCTCGAACGGGTAGACTCAGCGACGAGTCGTTGACAGCATAGCAGGCCCATTGTCGGACCACATCGCTTTTATGTTCCGCAAACGTTCTAAACTGTGGAGAACCCAGTTCAGCGCACCGCGCGATGGCTTGACCCGCTGCACGAAGCCGTCCCGTAACGCCTTTTCCCGACATACTGATCGCCGCTGCGACCAGTCCCGATCTTAATGGCGATTTGTGTGGGAACTCTTGGGCGACCATCCGCGCTAGCTCGCACATATCGGTTGCGAGCCATTCCATTAGGTTGACAGTTTCGAGCTCGCCAGCAGCCAATTTCTGCAGAACGATTTCTGGCACGTCGCTCATCCGGCGAGCTCCAGATCGAGAGGAGAAGTTATTGTCAGACCTCATCATTTTCATAGTAATTGAAGTCGAGTTCGATTTCAATTAATTTAGATCGAATCATGCCACGAACGAAGAAGGTTCTCAACGCGTTCCCCGCGAGTGAGGTAAGCCGTTACACGGGCCTGAGCCGCCCCATGATCGATTACCTCTCGCACGAGGGATTTCTGCGCCCCGCATATGGGAACCGCGACGGCACTCGGGGGAAGGTTCGCTATTATTCCTACCGCGATCTCGTAATTGCGCGCCTAATTCAGCGCCTCCGAGACACAGGCGTCGAGCTTTACCGGCTCAAGGCAGCCGTTCAGGAGCTCAACGCCCACCGCCGATGGCGTGAGTTACCGGCGGACGATGCAGAGCAAGTCAGGTGGATCGTCTCTGACGGGAAGAAGGTCTTCATCCGTAACCAGGATGGATTTCTCGATGAAGTCGGCAAAAAGCAGCGCGCCTTCGCGTTCATCGTCAACTTGGACCGCGTCGTAAGCGAGGTGAAACGCAAGGTGCCGGCCAAGAAGCGCGCACATTGGTCGATCGACAACAGCCGGTTAGAATTCGAGCAGAGACCTACGCGAAAAGCCTTGAAATAGTCAGGACCCAATCCGCCCAGCCTCGACATGCCGCAGCCACTCGCGCGCGGCGTCGAGCTCCTCGTCGGTCACATGGTCCTCGCGCCGCTGCACGGACTCGCTTCGGGCGCGTTCATCACCGTGCTCGCCAGTCCCCCGGACTGGCTGCGCGCGGCGATCCCACCCATGCTCCGCCATGCGCATCGGCTCCGGGTAGATCGTCCTGCCGGGATCGGCGCTCTCATTCCCGGGGTTCGGCACGAGCCAGCCGTGCTTGAGGTCGAACTGTCTCACTCTTCTTCTCCTTCCTCGCCCTGCCTCGCTTCCCAGTCGGCGATGGCTTTCCGTTCCCATTCGGCCTGCGCCTCGGCATCTTCGTCGAACTGCTTCTGGCGGGCGGCGATCTGGTCGGCGGCATTCATTGTTGCCCATTGCTCGGGCGTGTAGCCGCGCGCGGGGGTGGTGTGCGCGCCAGTGGCGTTCTGGTCGATGGCGAGGCTGTAGCCGTCGGGGCCGCGCGAGCCCCAGGGGCCCTGGTCGTGCCGCTCGGCGAAGCGGGCGTCGGGGTGGGGCGGGCGCTCGGGCTGGCCTTCCTCGAGCCACCAGATGCGCCGCCGGGTGTCGAGCCACTCGGCGAAGGGCGTCGAGACGATCTCGACCGGCGCATGGCCGCCGCGCCTGAGGTCGCGGAGCAGGTCCTGGGGGTCCCAGCCGAACTCGCTCGCGGTCAGGTCGAACAGCACTTCGAGGAAGGTGATCTGGCGGAGGTAGAAATCGGCGGCAACGAGCTCTCCGCCGAGGCGGGCGCGACGCTCGGCGGCGACCTTCTTCATGAAGCGGCCGGCGAGATTTTCGAGGAGCTGGAGCTTTTCGTCTTCACTCATGTCCCACGCGTCGTCGTCGCCCTCACCCCAACCCTCTCCCGAGCCGGGAGAGGGAGCGAGGCCGCGGAGGCGCGAGGGCGGGGTGAGCTGGGCGTGGCGGGCGGCGGCATCGGCGACGCCTTGTGCGATCTTCATGCTGCCGTTGGCCCTGGCGATCGCCATCGCGCGGTCGAAGGCGGCCTTGAAGCTGTCGCTGCCTTCGGCCTTGAGGAGCTGGGTGACGCCGTAGTCCTTCATTCCGATGGCCATGGCCGCGCGGCGCTTCGAGCCGGTGGCGGAGAGGATTGCGATGAAGGCGCGCTGCTTCTCGGGGCTCCAGCCGTCGACGCGCTCCTTCTTGCGCGGGACGGGCTCGAACTCGAGGAGGTCGCCGAGGTGGGAGAAGTCGGCCTCGCCGGCGATGCCGGTCGAGCGACAGCGGTCGCAGATGACGGGAACGACCGAAGCGGCCGCGCGGGGGCGCGGCCGACGATCATCCCCCGGATGTTCTGTTCGGTCGTTCATCCGCCAGCGTGGAGCAGGCGAAATCCTAATAGGAAAGTTTTTTGTAATCCGCCGCGCGCTTGCAGCCGAAAACGGGAGATGCGACGGCGCGGGGATGACGCAGCAATCGGCCGC
>Ga0207660_10001165_pt1 | contig 17576 bp, 16 predicted proteins | sample KBSC73BmetaG_FD_184335 | JGI IMG/M metagenome (GOLD analysis project Ga0207660, IMG submission 184335) | Corn rhizosphere microbial communities from Kellogg Biological Station, Michigan, USA - KBS C7-3B metaG (SPAdes) (version 2) | ecosystem: Host-associated > Plants > Roots > Rhizosphere ... | reverse complement strand
GTCCAGCGCCTCGACGATTTCCGCCAACGAAATATCCTTGGCCGAACGCGCAAGGCAATAACCTCCCGCGGCACCACGGAACGAATCCACCAGCCTCGCCTGCGCAAGGCGTTTCAGCAACTTGCTGACCGTGGGTGCCTCAAGATGGGTTTCCGCGCCCACTTGCACCGCGGGCAACACCTCGCCCGGATGGCGCGCAAGGCAGGCCATCACCACGGAGGCGTAATCGGCAAGGCGGCTGACACGAAGCATGGGTTCGATGGGCTTCGAATAGGTACCAATATGGTACTGATTACGACGCGCGCCCGCAAGAACGCCTCGTCACGCGTGCTTCACGCGCTCGCCCTGCCGCAAACGAAACGGGCGCCAACAGGCGCCCGTTCGTGGATATTGCTGATTGCGCGAATCCGTCATGCACCCGCGACGACGTGCACCTTCACCGGCGCTTTCACGTCGGCGTGCAGCGAAACTTCGACGTCGTAGTCGCCGACGTTGTGGATCGCGCCTTCCGGCATGATCACTTCGCTCTTTTCCAGCGCGATGCCCTGCGCGGTGAACGCTTCGGCGATGTCGCGCGGACCGATCGAGCCGAACAGCTTGCCCTCGGGACTGGCATTGGCGGTGATGGTGGCTTCCGCGTTCTCGAACTTGGCACCACGCGCCTGCGCGTCGGCCAGCAGCGTGTCGGCCTTGGCCTGGTACTCGGCGCGCTTCGTTTCGAACGCTTCGAGATTGCTCTTGGTGGCCGGCACGGCCTTGCCCTGCGGCACGAGGTAATTGCGGCCGTAGCCCGGCTTCACACGGACCTTGTCGCCCAGCGCGCCGAGGTTCTTCACTTTTTCAAGCAGGATGACTTCCATGGGGTTCTCCGATTCGTTAGCGCCGGAAGACCGGCGCAACCGTGGTGGTTGTCCGAATTGACTCGAGGAATCGTCGCAAAGCGTAGCGAGCGAGCAAGCATTCGGATGCTGTGCGTATCCGAACCCTCACCCGGCGTTACGCCGCCCTCTCCCGACGGGAGAGGGGAACGATTCATCAAACGAAATGATTGTCGCTATACGGCAACAATGCCAGGAACCGCGCGCGCTGCACCGCGGTGGTGAGCTGCCGCTGGTAACGCGCCTTGGTGCCGGTGATGCGGCTCGGCACGATCTTGCCGGTTTCGGTGACGTACTGCTTCAGGGTGGCGAGGTCCTTGTAGTCGATATGCTCGACGCCCTCGGCAGTGAAGCGGCAAAATTTGCGCCGACGGAAAAACTTGGACGCGTTCGGGTCCCCACCGGTTCTCTTTTTGATCGGGCGTGGCATCAGGCGGCCTCCTCTCGGTCGTTGCGGTCGTTGCGATCGTCGTCGTCATCGTCACGACGACGGGACGGCTTCTCGTCCTTGTCTTTGGTCTTCATGATCATGGACGGCTCGGTTTCCACGCCATGCCACTGCATGATCAGGTGGCGCAGCACCGCGTCGTTGAAACGGAAACCACCTTTCAGCTCGTCGATCGCCTTGGGGCCGCACTCGATGTTGAGCAGCGCGTAATGGGCCTTGGCCAGGTGCTGGATCGGATAGGCGAGCGGGCGGCGGCCCCAGTCCTCGACACGGTGGACCTTGCCGCCTTCGGCCTCGACCAGCGCCTTGTAGCGCTCGATCATGCCGGGCACCTGCTCGCTCTGGTCCGGATGGACCAGGAACACGACTTCATAGTGACGCATTGTGTTTCCTCATGGGTGTCGCCGCGGCAACGCGCCGGGGCGGGGCAGCCTCCCGAACGAAAATCCGTCGGTGAGGCGAGGTTTCGCTGGAACGTGTCCAGCGAGCCGGCAATGGTAGCGTGATCAGGGCAGGTGCACAACCGGGAAAGGCAGGCCGGGTTTGCCTTTCGGCGGTTCCGGCTGGATCCGGGCGATGGCGTTGACCGGCAGGATCATGGCTCGCTTGGCGACGTGGTCATAGACGAACACATAATTGGATACGGCACCGAGGTAACTCCACGTCGGACGATCGCTGGCGCGCAGGTCGGAAGTCTCGCCGTTCAGGCGCACGGTGACACGCTGCCCCGAGCCCTGCCTGACCTGGTCCACGCGGTGCCCTGCGTAAATCAGCACGAAAGTCCAGCCGTACAGAACCACGATCGCCGCATAGGCGAGTTGCGCGGTCCACAGGGATCCAAGGTGCCAGTCCAGATAACGCAGGTGCAGTTTTTGCCGCCACGTGGGTTGCGCCAATCCACGCAGGCGCTCACGCCGCCTGGAATCCCTGCGCCGATGGCGGACGGTGAACCAGTCGAAAATCCAGCACAGCGGCAAGGTGGAGATCAGCAACACCAGTGCCATCGGCTGCTGCAGGCCCGCGACGAGAAAGTCACCGGCTTGCGCCAGCGTCAGCACCGGAATGCCGAAGCCGCGCTGGTAGAAACCATAGTCGTAGTAGATGCCTGCCAGTGCGACAAACAGATAGCAAACAGTCAACGCCAACGCCGGCTCGCGGCGAAAGGTGCGCAGGATGTGCGGCAGGATGGCCAGCAGCGGCGAATGCTGTTCCGGCAGATCTGGCTTGATGGCTGTGGCGCGCGCAGCCTCTCCCATGACGCGCTTCAGCCCTTGGCCGCGACGGTGAAGCTTTCCCCGCAGCCGCACTCGCCCGTCGCGTTGGGGTTGTGGAACACGAACGCGGCATTCATGCCTTCGCGGGCGTAATCGATGCGGGTGCCATCCACGAACGGCAGCGCCTTGGCGTCGACGACCACCTTGACGCCGTCGAGATCGAACACCTTGTCGGCATTCGTCACTTCGCTCGCAAGGTCGACCGTGTAGCCGAAGCCCGAGCACCCAGTGCGCTTGATGCCGAAGCGCACGCCCGGCGCGGACGGGTGCTTGCCGAGGAAATCGCGCATGCGCGCGGAAGCGGCGGGGGAGAGTTCAATGGCCATGTTCTGTCGGTTTGTGATGCATGCTGCGTTATTATCGCGCGTTCGTCTTGTCCATACATGGCCCATCGCGGGCACGGTTTCAAGCCATGGCAACCTTGAGCGTCAAACAGGCACTGGCCGGCGGCGCGCCGGAAGGCTCGTCCGTCGAAGTGCGCGGCTGGGTGCGCACGCGGCGCGATTCCAAGGCGGGCCTGTCGTTCGTGAACCTGAGCGACGGCTCGTGCTTCGCACCACTGCAGGTGGTCGCGCCCGCGACACTGCCGAATTACGCCACCGACGTACAGAAGCTCTCGTCCGGTTGCGCGATCCTCGCGCGCGGCAAACTGGTGGCTTCGCAAGGCAAGGGTCAGGCTTTCGAATTGCAGGCCGACGCCATCGAAGTGCTGGGCTTCGTCGAAGATCCGGAAACCTATCCGATCCAGCCCAAGCAACATTCGCCGGAGTTCCTGCGCGAGGTCGCGCACCTGCGTCCGCGCACCAACCTGTTCGGCGCGATCTCGCGCGTGCGCCACACCATGATGCTGGCGATCCACCGCCACCTGACGGCGGAAGGGTTCTACTGGGTCAACACGCCGATCATCACCACCAGCGACGCCGAAGGCGCGGGCGACATGTTTCGTGTCTCGACGCTGGACCTTGCCAACCTGCCGCGCGACGACAAGGGCACGATCGACTTCCACAAGGATTTTTTCGCGCGCGAAACCTTCCTCACCGTTTCCGGCCAGTTGAACGTCGAGGCCTACTGCCTCGCACTGTCGAAGGTCTACACCTTCGGCCCGACCTTCCGCGCCGAAAACTCCAACACGCCGCGGCATCTCGCAGAATTCTGGATGTGCGAACCGGAAATCGCGTTCGCCGACCTCGCCGCCGATGCCGACTGCGCGGAAGCGTTCCTGAAGGCCATCTTCAAGGCCGTGCTTGAAGAACGCGCCGACGACATGGCGTTTTTCGCCGAGCGCGTCCAGAAAGATGCCATAACCCGTCTCGAAAAATTCATCGCCGCGCCCTTCGAACGTATCGACTACACCGATGCAATTGCCGCTTTGCAGAAATCCGGACAGAAATTCGAGTTCCCGGTCGAATGGGGCGTGGACCTGCAAACCGAGCACGAACGCTGGCTGGCCGAAACCCACATCGGGCGGCCGGTGGTGGTGATGAATTACCCGGAGAAGATCAAGGCGTTCTACATGCGCCTGAACGACGACGGCAAGACCGTCGCCGCGATGGACGTGCTTGCGCCCGGCATCGGCGAGATCATCGGCGGGTCGCAGCGCGAAGAGCGACTGGATTACCTGGACCGCCGCATGGCGCAGTTCGGCATCGATCCCGCGCACTACCAGTGGTACCGGGACCTGCGCCGCTACGGCACCGTGCCGCATGCAGGTTTCGGCCTGGGCTTCGAACGACTGCTGGTGTACGTATGCGGGCTGTCCAACATCCGCGACGCGATTCCGTATCCCCGTACGCCGGGCCACGCGGAATTCTGATTGGCGGCCGGAACCTCCGCGATCCTGGGCTGGTCGAACCCTTGACGCCCGGATCGGGCGCCCCAATTCCGGAAAGCACGACTTTCGACCCATTTTTTGTCGCGTCGCAATCTGTACACTGCCTGAATCGTCGTCAAGCGCGCCGCCGGTCGGTACATCCGGCGGCGCTTCCGTTCCTCACTGCAAAACACTCGCCGTGACCCGCTTTCTCCGCCTCGCCATTTTCGCGTTCATCGCCCTTTTGCTGACTGCGTGCTCCCACGCGGTCAAGCTGCCGCTGCTGGGAAGCTTCGACAGTGCGCCACCGCCTTCGCGCGATGCAGCCATGCAGGATCTCAAGGACGCGACACCCTGCTGCCACGCATGGGCGGACCTGCCCTACCACGACACGCTGCCCGCCGAACCTCGCGCATTCGAGCTCGACAAGTTCAGCCCCGTCGCTGATGTCGATGGCGACCGCACGCACTTCCTCACTTTCGTGTTGCCCAAGTACAAAAAACCCTATCGGGTCGTGTTCCAGACCCAACCGAGCGCACGTCGTCTCGGCAGCAGCTTCCTGCTGGCGCCCACGGTCACCGTTCTGAATGCCGACTACAAACCGATCTCCAGCACAGACGTGCCGTTGTGCGTGTACATCAACTGGCGACCGAGCATGTCAGGCGGCTTCGGTGCAGTGAGAGTCGACGATCCCAATGCACAGTACCTCGTGGTGACCACTTCGCCGAAACAACTCGCGGCGACGACATACTGGGCACAGTCGCCGACCAGTTTCAGCAACATCAACGTACCAAGCGCATCGGCGCTCTCCGGCATCACCCAAGCGGCACCCGTGACCAGCGGCACCTTCAACGTGGCGCACGGGCCCGAGGGCACGCTGTACCTGGGCAAGATGACGCCCGCCTATGCCAGTGCGGTGGACAATGGATTGTGCGGAAAGCCGACCACCGGCGCCGGGTTGTTGCCGGAACTGCGCCACGCGCTGCAGAATCGGTAGGTGGCCCCAATAACCTGCTGCGCACAAGCCTGCATCGACATTCGGTGTTCTTGAGGAGCCGTTGATTTTTGCTCGTCGCCCGGAATCGCGCAGCGATTTCCGGGATCCAGCGCCTGTCCAATTGGCGCCCCTCATAAAGACGCTGGGTTACTCGCGCCATCCATGGCGCTCGCCCTTGGGGCCGCCGCGGGCGTTCGCGAAACGCGGTCCGCCTTGCGCCGGAATGGCGAAAACGGTTCACTGCTTGCTCCAATCCTTGCGCGGAGAATGAAATGGACCTCGACTTGACCGGCCGTCACGCACTGGTGTGCGGCGCCTCGCAGGGGATCGGGCGCGCGTGCGCCATCGAACTGGCGCAACTCGGCGCGAACGTCACCGTCCTCGCCCGCCGCGCGGACGTGCTGGAGCAAGTCGTCGACGAACTGCCGCGCACCCACGCTTCGCAAAAACATGATTTCGTGGTCGCCGATTCCGGCGACACTGAAGGCTTGCGCGCAGTCGCGGAGAAATTGGTGGCCGCGAATCCCGTGCACATCCTGGTCAACAATTCCGGCGGTCCGCCGCCCGGCCCCGCGCACGGCGCGAAGGTCGATGCATTCCTCGATGCCTATCGCAAGCACCTCGTCGCCAACCACGTCCTCGCGGAAACCGTGATTCCCGGCATGCAGGGGGCGGGATACGGGCGCATCGTCAACATCATTTCGACCTCCGTGAAGGAACCCATCGCCGGCCTCGGCGTTTCCAACACCACGCGCTGGGCGGTGGCGAGCTGGTCCAAGACACTCGCGACCGAACTCGCGCCGTTCGGCATCACGGTCAACAACGTGTTGCCGGGATCGACGAAAACACCGCGCATCGAACAAATCGTCCACACGCGTGCGCAGAAATCGGGCGTCGACGCCACCGACATGCAGCACGAGATGGAATCCGAGATTCCGGTGCGGCGCTTCGCCGATCCTTCGGAAATCGCTGCCGCCGTCGCGTTCCTGTGTTCTCCCGCGGCTGGTTACATAACGGGCATCAACGTGCCGGTAGACGGCGGCCGCACGCGCTCGCTGTAGCGAGGCCCAGACGGACTTGAATTACATTCGTCATTCCGGGGCATCGCCGGCCTCATCGGCGATGAATCCGGAATCCAGCTATTCCAACGCGTGAGAACTGGATTCCGGGGCGGCCCGCGATGAAGCCGCAGGCCGCCCCGGAATGACGGGATGAAAGGTTCCTGTTGCCATCGGCTTGCACCACGCGCCTTGAAGCCCGAAACTGTGGGGGTTTGGAGGCCGGCCTGTCGCCGGCGGGGAATCCCTCACTAGTGGCGCCAGAGAAGCCCAGTTTCTTCGAGGAACTGAAGCGCCGCCACGTGTGGCGCGTGGCGGTCGCCTACGCCGTGGCCGCCTGGCTGCTGGTGCAGATCGCCACGCAGGTCTTCCCGATTTTCCACATGCCGGACTGGACCGCGCAACTCGTGGTGCTGCTGCTGGTGCTGGGTTTTCCGATCGCGGTGATCTTCGCTTGGGTGTTCGAGATCACGCCCGAGGGCGTTCGCCGAACCGTGCCCGCCGATTCGTCCGCTGCGCGGCCGGAATACGCCAACCGCCAGATCGGCCGCAAGCTCAACGCCGTGATCACCGCGACGCTGGTCGCGGCCGTGGCACTGCTGGGCTGGAGGTTGCTGGTGTTGCGGCATTCCGGAAGTGCACCGGCACCGAAAACCATCTCGGCGGCGCAAGCGGGTAGCCCGGATGCAGGAGGTAGCCCGGATGGAGCGCAGCGACTGCGTTTGCAGGGACTGCAAACGCGAACGGCGGAGCCGGCCCGCAGGGTGAGCGACAGGGATGTCGCGAATCAATCCGGGCTCGGTGCAACCACACCCGCCACCTTCAATCCGCCCGCCGACACCATAGTGGTGTTGCCGTTTGCCAATCTGGGCGGAGACCCGAAGCAGCAATACTTCAGCGACGGCATCACCGAGGAACTCACCAACGCGCTGGGTCAGAACACCGGCCTGCGCGTGATCGCGTGGGACACCGCCTCGAAGTACCGGGGCAGCAAGCAATCGGCCACCGACATCGGCAAGGCGCTGGATGTCGCCAACGTCTTGACCGGCAAAATCCTGCGCCAGGGCAGCGAGGTGCGGGTAATCGTGGAACTGGTCAACGCCGGCAATGGTTATCAGGTGTGGGCCAGCCACTATGACGACACTCTCAAGAACATCTTCGCGGTGCAGGACAAGATTTCGGCGTCGATCGCGGATGCGTTGAAGGTGAAATTCGCTGCGGCACGCGCGGTGCAAACGGTGAATCCCGAAGCGCACGATCTGGTGCTGAGGGCGCGTGCGCTGATGCAAATCGCCCGCACCGCCGCGCCTTACGAACAGGCCCGCACCTTGCTGGAGCAGGCCATTGCGATCGCACCCGATTACGCAGATGCGCATGCGCTGCTGGCGCGCACCTTGAACGATCTGACCCAATTCTCCACCCTGTCGTTGAAGGATGTCCTGCCCAAGGTTCGTGCAGAGGCCCACAAGGCGCTGCAACTCGATCCGCACAATGTGGATGCGATCCTTGCGCTTGCCAGCGCCGACCTGTCCGAAGGCAGGAACGCCGGGGCCCGCAAAGGCTTTCAACGCGCGATCACGCTCGACCCCAGCAATACCACCGCGCATCTGGATTACGGCATCGTGCTGCCGCCCAAAGCAGCGCTGGCAGAGACGCTGGAAGCCGCGCGGCTCGATCCCGACAACGCCACCGCGCAGAACAACCTCGCCACCAATTATCTGAACCTTGGCAAATATGCACAGGCATTGGCGCCTTCGCTGGCTCTGGCAAGAATGACGCCACATAGCGCCGGCGTCGCGTTCGGGCTTGCGCAAAATTATGCGCTGTTGCACCGCAACCAGGACGCCGTCAAAGCCTTCGATCTCGTGCACCCCGACACAGTGCTCGGGAAGCAACTCGTTGCCGCCGGCAAACTGGCCTACCAATCCGTGCTGGACCCGAAATTGCAAGCACCGGCGTTGTCTGTGGCGGACGCGCTGCGCAAGCGGTCCGATCTCGACCCCGACTCCCTTTACAACCTTTTCATCGTCTATCTCGTGCTGGACAAGAAAGATGTCGCGCTGGAGCTACTGGATCGATCGTGCGCGCCAGCGCCATTCTCCTGCGGTGACTTCGCCGTCAATCCCACCTACATCCCGCTGCGCGGCGACCCGCGCTTCGAGGCGCTGATGAAGAAGTACGACGCCCGCTCGCAGCCGGCCGCTTCGGCATCCTCATCGCCCTGACGCGTATCCACCCCCTTCGGTACGAAGGGGGTAGCGAAGCGAACGCGCGCGCAGCGCGGGCGATGAAGTCGCGGGGGAGGATGTGCGCGCGGCGCACGGATCGTCACCACGCCTCGCAGCAAAAAGCCATCCCCCTCAATCCCCCTTCGCAAGCGAAAGGGGGAAGAAAGACGGCGTGCGTCCGTGTCCTTTCCGTCCGGAGCGAAGGGGGCGGAGCCGCGCCATGCGCTAAGCTTGCGCGATGGAAATCGTCACGCTGGCCAACCTCATCGATGGCAAATTGCGCGCACCGGCGGATTGCGCGTATCTGGACGTGTTCGAGCCTGCGACCGGCAAGGTTTACGCACACTGCCCGGATTCCGATGCGCGCGATGTGGAGGCGGCGGTCGCGGCAGCCGAACGCGCGGCACCCGCATGGGCAGCGCTTCCGCACGGCAAGCGTGCAAAGCATCTGCATCGTCTCGCCGATGCCGTGGAGGCGCAGCTCGATGAACTGGCCTGCGAGGAGTCGCGCGACAGCGGCAAGCCGGTAACGCTCGCGCGCAGCGTGGACATTCCCCGCGCCGTCGCGAACCTGCGGTTCTTTGCCGAGGCGGTCACGCAATGGCCAGGCGAATCGCACGCGGATGCACGCGCGGTCAACATCACCCTGCGCCAGCCGCTGGGCGTGGTCGGCTGCATCTCGCCGTGGAACCTGCCGTTGTATCTTTTCACCTGGAAGATCGCGCCAGCGCTCGCGGCCGGCAACACGGTGGTCGCGAAACCTTCCGAAATCACGCCTTTTACCGCGTATCGCTTGTCGCAACTGGCGATCGAATGCGACTTGCCGCCGGGCGTGTTGAATATCGTGCACGGGCTCGGTCCCAAGGTTGGCCAGGCGATCGTCGAGCATCCAAAGATCAAGGCCATATCGTTCACGGGCTCGACGCGCACCGGCGCGTCCATCGCCGAGGCGGCGGCGAGGCAGTTCAAGAAGGTATCGCTGGAAATGGGTGGCAAGAACCCGGCCATCGTGTTCGCCGACACGGATTTGAGCGATGCCAACCTCGATACCATTGTGCGCTCGGGCTTTTCCAACCAGGGCGAAATCTGCCTGTGCGGCTCGCGACTGCTGGTCGAACGCTCGATCTACGACGATTTCAAGCGGCGTTATCTGGAAAAGGTGAAAGCGTTGCGGGTCGGCGATCCGAACGACGATTCAAGCGATCTCGGCGCCCTGGTTTCGAAGCCGCATTTCGAGAAAGTGGTGGGCTGCATTGCGCGTGCGCAACAGGAGGATGGAAAAATCCTCAGCGGCGGCGAAACGGTCAAGGTTTCGGGCCGCTGCGCTGGCGGCTGGTTCGTCGCGCCCACCGTGATCGAAGGCTTGCCGCAGGATTGCGCCACCAATAGAGAGGAAATCTTCGGACCGGTGGTGACGCTGATTCCGTTCGATTCCGAAGACGAAGCCGTCGCGATCGCCAACGGCACCGACTACGGCCTCGCGGCGTCGCTGTGGACGCGCGACCTCACGCGTGCGCACCGTGTCGCGGAACGCATCGATTTCGGCATCGTGTGGGTGAACTGCTGGATGCTGCGCGACCTGCGCACGCCATTCGGTGGCGTCAAGCATTCCGGCATGGGTCGCGAAGGCGGCGTGGATGCGCTGCGGTTTTTCACCGAGCCAAAGAACGTCTGCATTGCAGTAAACGAAGGAAGCTAAATGGCAGGCCCGACTGATCTACTCGAAAGCAATCGTCGCTGGTCGGAAGCGATCCGCGCCCAGGATCCCGGCTTCTTCGAACGTTTGTCGAAGCAGCAGACGCCCAAATACCTGTGGATCGGCTGTTCGGATTCGCGGGTGCCCGCCAACCAGATCCTCGGCATCGATCCGGGCGAGGTGTTCGTGCACCGGAACATTTCCAACCTGGTGCTGCACTCGGACATGAACTGCCTGTCGGTAATGCAGTTCGCGGTCGATGTGCTGAAGGTCGAGCACATCATGATCACCGGGCATTACGGTTGCGGCGGCGTGGCCGCCGCCCTGAAAGGCGACCGTCTCGGCCTGATCGACAACTGGCTCCAATACATCGGCGACACGCTGGAACGCCACCAGGCATTGGTCGATGCGGAGCCGCCGGCGCGGCGCCACGACCGCCTGTGCGAACTCAACGTGATCGAACAGGTCGCCAACGCCTGCCACACCACCATCGTGCGTGACGCCTGGGATCGCGGGCAGGCGCTGAGTGTGCACGCGTGGTGCTACGGATTGTCCGACGGCCGCATCCATGAGCTCGGCATGGATGTCGCCCGCTTCGAAGGTTTGTCCGATGGCTATGAACGTGCGCTGGCGCGCATGGCCAAGGCCACGGCATGAACGGTTCGATGCACGACGAAGCATCCGGATTGCCGCCCATGTAGCGTTTCTGAATGACCGCGAGGATGGTGTGAAACGCATGAGTCCGCCCCGCACGATTTGCCTTGCTGCCCTGCTTCTGGCCGGACTCGTGTCTGCCGCCGTCGCACAGACGCCCTCGCAGTGGCGCGAGGAACAGCTCGAGGCCCTGAACAAGTCGGATACCATCATGCAGCGCGCACACCGGGAGAAGGACCTGCTGGCGCAATACCAGGTGCTGCGCCGCGCCTACGCATCCGATGGCCGGCCGGCCTTCCGCGCGATCTTCGGACAGTACCTGTCCTGGTACCAGAGCTTCATCGGCGACTACCAGGATGCCGAACGCAGCTTTTCGATCGAACAGAAGGCCCTGCCCGATGACGTGCCCTCGCCCCTCGGGCAACCGGGCTGGCATCCGGTACCGGCTCTGGATTTCATCCCGCAGCTCGCAAAAAAATACCGCGTGGTCTTTCTCAACGAAGCGCACAACATCGCAATGACACGCACGCTCACCGTGCGCCTGCTGAAGCCGCTGCGCGAGGAAGGCTTCACCGTGTTCGCGGTGGAAACCTTGTACCCAACCGATATCGCGGCGCTGAACAAGCGCGGCTACCCCGTCGCCACCAGCGGCTTCTATACGCGCGAACCGATCTACGCCGAAATGGTACGCACGGCGTTGAAGCTGGGCTACAAAGTGGTAGCGTACGAGGCGGACGCGAACCACGCGGGCAACGCACGCGAGGCGCAGCAGGCGGCGAACCTCTCGAAAATCCTGAAGGATGATCCGAACGCGAAACTGGTGGTGAACGCTGGCTACGCGCACATCCAGAAAACCGGAAAGTTCCTTGGCGCACAATCCATGGCCGAACATTTCGTCAAGGACTCCGGCATCGAGCCGCTGTCGGTCGAGCAGACCGTCCTGATTCCGCACCAGGACCGTGCGATGGACCACCCTGATTACGCCGCACTTGTCGCGGCGGCCCAGCCTCGGGAACCCATCGTATTCATCGACAAGGACGCAAAGCCTTGGTCACTTCGACCCGGCTATGACGTCAGCGTGATCTTTCCGGAACAGCAGTTTGCGCTCGGCAGGCCGACTTGGGCCAGCCTGTGGGGCGCGCGCGTTCCATATGTGGTCAGCGGCAATGTGTGCCAGCAACACTGGCCTTGCATGGTCGCCGCGCGCTACGCCGAGGAGGGGGACGATGCCATCCCGGCGGACCGGGTGGTGCTGGATCCCGTGCCCCTGATGACTATCAATTCGGTGAAGATCACCAGGGGCCAAGACAGCATCCCGATCGGGCGGCTGTACCTGCGTCCCGACCATCGCTACCGTCTCACGATCAGCGACGAGCGGCACCGCATCGGCAGCCAGATGATCACCATCCAGCCAACCGGGCCCACTGCGGGGCTGACACAGCCCGCAACCAGCACGGGCTGCGCGGTCGCGGCACTTTCGCAACCCTCCATGCCATGCCACAACCCGTGAACGACAGTACCTCGACGGAAACCGCCCCCGCGCCTGTCGGCGCGTATCCGCATGCGCGCCGCGTTGGCGATCTGCTTTTCCTTTCAGGCATCGGCCCGCGCACGCCCGCCAACAACGCCATCCCCGGCAATGTGCTCGACGCGAACGGGAATCTGGCTGGCCACGACATCGCCGCGCAAACCCGTCAGGTATTCGCGAACGTGCGCGCGGTGCTGGAAGCCTCCGGCGCGCGCTGGGCAGACCTGGTCGACGTGACCGTGTTCCTCACCGACATGGCCGGTGACTTCAAGGCTTACAACGCGGTCTGGACCGAATACTTTCCCGACCCGGCCGCCGCGCCCTGCCGCACGACGCTCGGCATCACCGCGTTGCCGACACCGATCGCGATCGAGTTGAAGTGTGTCGCGCGGATCGCGAGCCGTTGATCCTGCGCAGCGCGTCCATCCCCCCGATGCTACGCATCGACCCCCTTCGCCAGCGAAGGGGGTAGCTCGGCGTCATGCGTCTTTCCTTCACCTCGAAGCGGCGAAGGACTATGCCAGGGCGACTTCGAACGCCGCCAGCAACACGCCGGCTACCATCACCGAGACGGCCGCGACGAACCAGCGCACCGTGACGCGATATACCGCGGGCTGCACGTCTTCCAACCGCAGCGCGCGAAACAGCGCAACCAGCTGCAACAAGACAGACGCCGCCATCAGGCAAATGGGAAACACCGAATACCAGCGCCAGTGGCCGGGCGCTTCGAAACCCCAGTAACGCAGGAAAGCCAGCGAAAACGCAAGGAACACGGTAATCGCGGTGATGATGCCGGGACGATAACCCCACGGCACCGTATCCGCACGCGCACCGACCTGCCCCTTGTCCGCGGCGTGTTTCTGCGACGCTTCGCGGGCGTCGTTCGGATTCATGCGGACAATGCCGTGCCCGTCGCATGTGCGAGGCAGGTTTCCAACAGAACACGGATCACCGCCTGCACCGGCGCGGCGCGCTCGGGCAGGTATTCGAAACTGTCCTCGTCCATGTAGGTGTACTGGGCCAATTCCAGTTGCACCGCTTCGACGCCGGCTTCCGGACGACCGTAATGACGGGTGATGTAGCCGCCCTTGAAACGGCCGTTGACGATGTGGCTGTATGCCTCGCTACCTCCAGCTGCGTGCTCGACCAAAACCTGCGTCAATGCCGCTTGCAGGGAGGGCGAACAACTCGCGCCGTTGGCCGTGCCGAGATTGAAATCCGGCAACTGTCCGTCGAAGAACATCGGCACCCGGCTCTTGATGGAATGCCCGTCCCACAACACCACGCGCGGATGCTGCCGGCGCAGGCGCGCCAGTTCACCGGCGAGCGCATCGTGCCAAGGCTGCCAGTACATTGCCTTGCGCAGCGCAATTTCCTTTTCATCAGGCTCGTCGCCCGACGCATAGATGGCTTCGCCGGCGAAGGTGGTGATCGGCACCAGCGCGGTTTCGGCGCGCCCCGGGTACAGCTTGTGTCCCTCGGGATCGCGGTTGAGGTCGGCGACATAGCGGGACCAATGCGGCGTGATCACCGACGCGCCCAGCTCGCGCGCGAAGGCGTACAGCTTGCCGACGTGCCAATCCGTGTCCGGCACCCGTTTTCCGGAGGCACTGGCGCGCGCCGCGATGGCCGCCGGCAGCGCGGTGCCATCGTGCGGCAGGCTGACCAGCAGCGGCGCCGCGCCCCCGTGGAGCGTAAAGTCAGGCATCGAACCATTCTACCCGGACGTTTCGGTACGCAGCGGCTGTTGTGGAAGTCGGGCCATGGACGGCCGAGGTAATGCTCCATGACTTGAAGTCCTGGAGCGCACAACGGCCTCGGCGAAGCAGCGATCAGGAAAGATCGCATGAATTTGCAAAATCTTCAGGCGTACACCCTTAATCTTGCGCGTTTTGAACCGCAGTGCTCCGGTCGGGAAATCCCTTGAGTCCACCGCTCGCCATCGAGGCGCCCCCGCGCCGCGCGACCGCTTTCCTTGCGGCGTTGCTGCTGGCGTTGCTGGTGGCGGTGTTGAACTTCGCGCTGTGGGCCGCGGCCGACCGTCCCACCCACGTGGTTTCATGGAACGGCCAGGTTTCCGGTTTCGCGTACAGCCCGTTCCAACGCTACCAGAGCCCGCTGGCGGGCACCTTCCCCACCGATGCGGAGGTAAGTTCCGACCTCGCGTTGATGGCCAAGCACACCGACCGCGTGCGCGTGTACTCGGTGTTGCAGTACCCCGAAATCCCGCGGCTCGCAATGAAGGACCACCTGGACCTGATGGCGGGCGCCTGGCTGGACCGACGTGACGGCAACAACGAAAAGGAAATCGATGCGCTGGTCGCGCAGGCGCGACGCTGGCCCGACATCAAGCGCGTCGAGGTCGGCAACGAGGTGCTGCTGCGCACCGACATGAAACCGGAAAAGCTGATGGCGTACATCGACCGCGTGCGCGCGGCGGTGCGCCAGCCGGTGTCCACCGCCGAACCGTGGCACGTGTGGGAGAAATATCCGGAACTCGCGCAGCACGTCGACTTCATCACCGTGCACCTGCTGCCGTACTGGGAAGGCGTGCCGCGCAAGGATGCCGTCGGTGACGTGCTGATGCGCTACCAGCGCCTGCAGCAACTGTTCCCGGACAAGCACATCGTGATCGGCGAGGTGGGCTGGCCTTCCAATGGTGACCGCTTCGAATTCGCCAAACCGTCCAACGCGAACCAGGCGATCTTCCTGAAGGAATGGTTCCAGGTCGCACGCGAGCGGCACATCGATTACTACACCATGGAAGCCATCGACCAGCCGTGGAAGGAAGGCCTGGGAGAAGGTCGCACCGGCGCGTACTGGGGCGTGTTCAACGCCGACCGGCAACTGAAGTTCCCGCTGACCGGGCCGGTGCTGGAGGATGCGACCTGGCCGTGGAAGGCGCTGGCGTCCGGCTTGCTCGCGCTGATTCCGATGATCTGGTTCGCGTGGCGATTCGCGCGCTTCAAGCTGACCGGGCGGTTCGTGTACCTGTGTCTGATCCAGCTTGCGGCCGGATTGCTGGTGTGGTCGGCGACCGTGCCGTTCCAGTTCTACCTGGACGTGGTGGACTGGGCCATGTTGATCGTGCTGTTCCCCGCGCAGTTGGCGATCCTCGCGATCCTGCTGATCAACGGCTTCGAATTCGTCGAAGTGTTGTGGCGACGGAAATGGATCCGGCATTTCGGCCTGCTGAACCCCGATCCGCCGGAACAACAACCGTTCGTGTCGATCCACCTCGCCTGCTACAACGAACCGCCGGACATGGTGATCGCCACGCTGGATTCGTTGGCGGAACTTGATTATCGCAACTTCGAAGTGCTGGTGATCGACAACAACACCAAGCGCGAGGAAGTGTGGAAGCCGGTCGAGCAACGCTGCGCAGAACTCGGCGAACGCTTCCGCTTCTTCCACCTCGATCCGTGGCCGGGCTTCAAGGCCGGCGCGCTGAACTACGGTTTGAAACAGACCGACCCGCGCGCCGAAATCATTGCGGTGGTCGATGCCGATTACGTGGTGCGCAAGGATTGGCTGGCCGCGCTGACCGGCTATTTCCACGACCGCAACGTCGCGGTGGTGCAGTGCCCGCAGGCCCATCGCGAGTACGACATCAACGCATTCCGGCGCATGACCAACTGGGAATTCGACGGCTTCTTCCGCATCGGCATGCACCATCGCAACGAGCGCAACGCGATCATCCAGCACGGCACCATGACGATGGTGCGGCGCGTCGCGCTCGAAGGCACCGGCGGCTGGTCGGAATGGACCATCTGCGAAGACGCCGAACTCGGCCTGCGCCTGATGCACGCGGGCTACGAAACCGTGTACGTGGACGAACTGATGGGCAAGGGCCTGACGCCCGCCGACTTCCGCGCCTACAAGAGCCAACGCTACCGCTGGGCCTTCGGCGCGATGCAGATCCTGAAGGGACGCTGGAACTGGATGGCGCACAAGGGGCCGCTCTCGGCCGGCCAGCGCTTCCACTTCCTCACCGGCTGGTTCTCGTGGTTCGCCGACGCGCTGCACATGGTGTTCACGCTGATGGCGCTGGCCTGGACCGCGGGCATGTTGCTGGCGCCCACCCTCTTCAGCCTGCCGATGCGGCTGTTCCTGATTCCGGTGATGGGCTTCTTCTTCGCGAAGGCCGTATTCGGCATCGTGCTGTATCGCGCGCGCGTGCCGTGCGGCTGGCGCGACGCACTGATGGCCTCCATCGCCAGCATGGGCCTGTCGCATGCGATCGCGCGCGGCATCTGGATGGGCCTGATCAAGAAGAAAACCGAATTCGTGCGCACCGCGAAAAGCCGGCGCCTTTCCGGCGGCGCGGCCGGCGCGCTCGGTCCGGTGCGCGAGGAATTGCTGATGTCGATTGCATTGATCCTCGCGATCATCGGCATGGGCATCAACTTCGGCTCGCGCTACATCGAGGGCCAGTTGTGGATGGTGATCCTCGGCGCGCAGGCGATTCCCTATCTGTCCGCACTCGTTGGCGCGCTGGTGGCGCACTATTCGAAGGATCGTCCGGTTGCGGCGACGCAGGACGCACTCGCACCGGCCCGCGCAGAACCCCTTCGCGCGCGGGAGGCAATCGAGGCCCGCACCGCCGCCACGTGAGTGACCGACGTGCACGCGCGACGACCACGCATACTGACCCGAGCGCGCTGGCAGATTTTCATGGCGCGCACGTGTGCGCTGGTTGCCCGTCGAAACGCAACTGTGCACACCCCCTTCGGAACGAAGGGGGTCGATGCGAAGCATCGGGGGGATGACATCCTTTTCCGTCCGCCTCCCGGGCGGCCGGGTAACTGTCTCTTGCGCGGCCAGGAAAAAATCACCACTCGCGCGTTCCCGGCGCGCGAGTGGGCCACCTTTCTTTTCTTTGGCCACGCAAAGAAAGGTGGCACGCCCGCCCGGGAGGCGGGTGGAAAAAAGACATGGACGTCGATGTTAAAACCGCCACGCGCGTGCACCTTCGCCGCACTTGCGCTGCTGGCACTCGCGCCCA
>Ga0207660_10001159_pt1 | contig 17611 bp, 17 predicted proteins | sample KBSC73BmetaG_FD_184335 | JGI IMG/M metagenome (GOLD analysis project Ga0207660, IMG submission 184335) | Corn rhizosphere microbial communities from Kellogg Biological Station, Michigan, USA - KBS C7-3B metaG (SPAdes) (version 2) | ecosystem: Host-associated > Plants > Roots > Rhizosphere ... | reverse complement strand
CCTTCGCCCGCGAGCGGATCGCCGGCTACAAGCTGCCAAAATCCGTGGATTTCATTGACGCCCTGCCGCGCAACCCGTCCGGGAAGGTGCTTAGAAAGGATCTTCGCAAACCCTATTGGGAAGGGCGCGAAAGACAGGTGAACTGAATTGCGATACTCTTCGGGGTTGAGCAGCCAACCGGCAGGAGAGCGCGATGGCGGATTTCACGGGGACATCGGGCGATGACATCATCACCGGCACCGAGGACAGCGACTTCATCGATGTCAGCCAGGGCGGCAACGATACCGTCAACGCCGAAGGCGGGGACGATGTCGTCTACATCGGCGCGGCACTCAACAAGGGCGACCACATCGACGGCGGCGATGGGTTCGACACGCTTCAGCTCGATGGCGATTATTCGCGCGGCGTGACGTTCGCAGCCGCAACGATCACGAACATCGAACAGATCGATCTCGCTGCGGGTCACTCCTATCACTTCACCCTGGCGAACGGCAACGTGACGAGCGGAGCCACGCTGACCATCGATGGCAGCCTGCTCGGATCAAGCGACAGCCTTTATCTCGACGGCTCGAAGGTGAAGCATGGCGCGCTCGTCCTCGACGGCGGCGCGGGCAATGACACGCTGATTGGCGGCACCCACGGGACCACAATAAACGCCGGAAGTGGAAACGATGCAATTACCTGCTCGAATGGAGATACCATTTCAGGGGGCGGCGGAGACGACACTATTAGCTTCCGAAGCGCTTTTGCCCAACTGGATATCGGGCATGTAGATGCAGGTTCGGGCGACGACACAGTTTCATTATATCTAGCAAGCGCTTCGGCGGGAGAGCTTCAGGGGGGTGACGGTACCGACACGCTTATATTCGAGAGTCTCATATTGAATATGTCAGAATTCAGCGCGGCAACATCGGGTTTCGAGATACTGAGAGTCGATGTCCATAGCGGTATTAGCGGAAACGATGACGGCAATGATTTCGATTTTTCGGGTTTCAGTTTTGCTATTGACTCGGCCCAGTTCGTTACTATTCACGGGCTCTCAGGCGATGACTCGCTGACGGGGTCCCTCGGCAATGACAAAATCTTCGGAGATGACGGCAACGACATCTTGGTCGGGGGACTCGGCAAGGATATCTTAAAAGGAGGAAGTGGCGCCGATAGCTTTGTGTACGATGCAGTACAAGAAAGTCAGCCCGGCAGTTCCAATCACGACGTCATTAAGGACTTCCATCAATCACAAGGCGACATGATCGACCTGTCCATGATTGATGCCGATACGACACAAGACGGCAACCAAGCTTTCCACCTGGGGGGTAGTGAGTTCACTGATTCTCCGGGCGAACTGATTCAATTTGTCGATTCAAGAGGACATACAATCCTACAGGGTGATGTGAACGGCGATGGCATTGCCGATTTCGAAATTCAACTCAACCATGCACCAACCCTAGTTGCGAGCGACTTCGTGCTTTGACGTTCACGATGGGTCGCGCTTGGACTTTGTGAATGGTTTTTTGTTGATTTGTTTGAGGGGGGAGATGATGTCTCGCGCGCTTGCTATTGCTGTTGCTTTGGTACTTATCGCAAGTCCCACGTTGGCCGCCACCCGGTTTATCGTTGAATCTATTTACAATCCGAGTTCGCCAACCGATCCCACGACGCTTCGAGGTGGTGCAGGCAACGGACACACTAACGTGACTGTGACTTGTTATTACCCGACAGCGATAACTCAGAACTGTGTGGGTGGTGGCGATTTCGACACAAAAACCTCATGCACCGATACAGATAATAAAGTTACAGTTATCAGAGACAATTCGACGCCAAACAATTGTTTCTATCGTAAGGATTTCGGTCTCAACGGCATCGCAGACGCTCGGCAATGCGGTGTTATCGGCGACGGCCTTGCCAACACAGACGTTGCCAACCTGAACAACTGTATGACGGTTGCCGCCGCGAACAATATCTACAGGACTTACACCGGCGGCGGGGCCATCCTAGACAATCCTGGCATGTCCCCAGCTAACATCGCGCCGCCACAAGGCATGACCCTGACCTGTGGCGGCAACAATACCGGCTCTCTCGACGATGACGACTATCGCAAAAACAAAGGGCTGACGAACGCAATCGTCCTTGACCTGCGCGACACGATCGACCTTTCACAACCGAATACGGCGATCGAGGGCTGCAACATCCTTGCCGGCCCAACCGGAGGCCTGCCTGGCGGCACAGCGGCCAATCCTTATTCGCCCTGGCTCTGGTATCCAAAATGCGATCCAACCATGACGGCCTGCATGGCTGGCGGCGGACCGTCTCTGCGTTCGGCGACAAACGAATACAGCGCCTTCGATCCAAACGAGACGGCCCTGTACAACGTCGCGAATTCGACCTGCGCTGTGCCAGGTCCGCCAATACGGCAGTGCGGTCCGGCCTCCGGCAGTGTCGGCATCACCATCAAGGCCGAGAACGTAGCCGTGCGCAACGTGACGGTGCTGGGATTCGGGACGTGTTATTATTCAACCCAGGTCATGGGCGTCGGCGCCGGCAAGCGGCCCGTCATCGATCATCTGAACGGCGATTGCGATACCGGCATCGTGATCGATCAATCGCCCGATGCCACGCAGTTCAATGGCTTCGATGTTATCCCGTTCCTCACCGGCCACAATGGTGGAGCATCGACCAGTACGACGCTCATCAATGACATCGCGGACAATGGCTCGGGCGCTTATGAGGCCACCGTACAGGTCGACACAAGCGATTTCGTGTTCGCCGCCGGCGATGTGCTTTGGGTCAATACCAACACGCAGAGCGGCCGGGAATCTGCCTCCGGGCGCTGGACCGTCGCGGGCGATGTCACGTCGCCATCTCCGTGCGGTTCCGCAGATTGCCAGACCTTCACGCTGGTCGGCTCGACCTCCTCCGCCATTTCGGCAACAGGCAATGTCAGTAATGCCGTTGTGAACGGTGTGCCGCCCACCGCCGTCACCGGTGTCGTGGGCACGAACAAGAACTTCATCTCCGTAGGACAGGCGGTGACCACCGGAACATCCGGCTGCATCCCTCCGAGCACAACGGTGACCGATGTCTGGCAAGCCCAATCGATTGTCTATCTCTCCGCGCCGGTGACCTGCACGCATACGGCGCTCAGCCTTACCTTCACTGACATATCGTCCAGCGGCATGAATGATTTCCAGGCCGGTAGCGACTGCGGAGCCAGTCCCTCCCACGGCTGCGCGATTGTCGACGCGAATATCCGCTTCGGCGACGGAATGCGCGTCACCCACAGCGGCGGCCTATCGATTGTGAACTGCCAGGTCTTCGACCACACCATTGCCTATCACATGTACACGGGCGCCAACGCGGTGCGGATCGCCAACTGCTCCACGGGTGATAATGTTTCGCTTCCGGACAATTCCTTCGTGGGATTGCAGATCGACGGCGATCATTCCAGCGACAACGGCGACTCCTGCGGCGTCGACTGGGCGAACGGTGTGCTCGGCCAGTTCCGGCCGGTTTCAGTTCTGGTCAATTCCGACTGCACGACCCCGAACAAGCTTGTCAATGTCGGCATCGCCAGCAGCAACGCACGCCGCAACGGTTCGTCTCTCGAACTCGATGCAGGCGCAGTCCTCCTCGCGAACGCCAAGGCCGGGCCTTCGTCAAACATGCTGGTCGCCGATTATCCTTATATGATCGCCATAGCAGGTAGCGGCTATTTGATCGGCGATACGCTCACCGGCACGGTAAACACAACGGTGGGCACATGCTCTGGTGTAACGATTTCCGTTCCGGCAGTCGATTCAGCTGGAGGTGTCGCGGGATATTCAATAGTTGCCGCGGGCTCATGCACTTCAGATGCTGAGATTAGTTCTATCACGTGGACGGGAGGACATGGTTCCGGCTTTACGTCTTTCAATGATCTTGCAACACTCGGTGAAATTGACGCGAATCGCCTCAATATCAGCAACAACGCCCTTCCCAAGACGACGCTCTACATCGAGAACGCCACGGCCGCATCTAATACCGTCGGCTGCGGCAATGTCTTTGTCTTACCCACGCCCTATCTGTGCGCGCCGCCGCTTGCCGGATTGACGCCGGGTGGACGCCTCACCCTGTGCAGTTCGCCGCCGCCGAACTGCACCGCCGTAATGACGCAAGGCGTGACCGGCGCTTCGACGATCTATTACGTTCCGTACGTCAGCCAGCAGGTACCGCTCTACAATACGTCGGTCCCGGTGTCCGTCGCGCAGCCATCGTCCTTCACCCTGAGCGACATCGGATCAATGGGCTTGACCTTCAGTCTGGACATGACGAGCCATCCGACTTCAAATCTCTATGACCTGTTCGTCGAGAATGTGCGAACCGGCGCGCCCGAATTGTGTAGTGGGGCAGCGTGGACATCCCCCTCCACCCCCTCTGTCGATCGCGTGCAGATTCAAGGGGTCTGGGTGAACGCCACCTCGATCAGTACCTGCAAGTCAGGCTCCGGCGCGACACTCACCTGTCCCGCCTATGCCTGCACCTATCTCGGAACGTTCTACACAACGGCAACCGGCCAAACCTCGCAGCAGATCGGATCGATTTCGGCGACGGGCGGCGGCGCGAACTGTCTCTGCCTCTACAACGCCTACAACCGCGTAACCCTGATGGCGGCGTCTCTGGACAGCTCTGCTTCGTATAACTACGCCACGAACGTATGGCGTCCCATGAACGCCGCAACGCCTCCGTACAAGAACCGGATCACGATTGTCGACGGCTTGGCGCAAACGACGATATCCGCGTTGCTTTCCGATGCTCTGAACAAAAGTACCGGCGGCGGACCAGCAGCGATGGGTGTCGCCTTCGATACGATAACTGGCACTCCCCCCGTCATTGCACAGAACGCGGCGACTGCGCTCAGCACGCTCCAAACTGCGGCCACTGACCCACCGCAGAAAGGCCTGCGGTATGTCCAGGCGATGGAAGATGCCGCGGGTGCCGCGAGTGCAACCTTTGGCGGCAACGGCTACCAGCAACTGATCGTTCAGATCGAGGATTGAGCGACGCAGAAGGCGGTGTGCTCCGAGCGCTGGTTCTCCACCGGCGACGCCGGGCTCTTCGACGCCGATGGCTACCTTTATATTCACGACCGCGTGAAGGACATGATCGTGTCCGGCGGCGAGAACATCTATCCGGCCGAAGTCGAGAACGCGCTGATGGGACATCCTGCCATCGCTGATGTGGCTGTAATCGGTGTGCCGGACGCGCGCTGGGGCGAGGCGGTCAAGGCAATCGTCGTGAGAAAACCGGGCCTTGAAGCGGTTCCGGCCGAGATCATCGCCTTCGCCCGCGAGCGGATCGCCGGCTACAAGCTGCCAAAATCCGTGGATTTCATTGACGCCCTGCCGCGCAACCCGTCCGGGAAGGTGCTTAGAAAGGATCTTCGCAAACCCTATTGGGAAGGGCGGGAAAGACAGGTAAACTAGTGCCGTCGCCGGGACCGATTCCGGCGGGAGGACCGTAAGATGCGCAAGATTGGAATGGGAGCTGCCGCCCTCGCGGGCGCGATGTTGCTTTCCGCGTCCGCCTTCGCGCAGACGCCCGTGCTCAACGAAAAGTTCAAGCAGATCGCCGGAGCCGACAGCGCCGAGGCCGTGCCGAACCTTGCGCCCGGCGAAGATCTCGCGATCTCCTGCGACGCGATCGAGCGCGTCGCCGATCCCTCCGATGTGCGCGTGGTGCTGACCATCGCCGCGATGCCCGGCGACACCTCGACCGGCTACAAGAAGATTCTCGCGATCAATGAGAAGGTGACCGGCAGCGCCGTGCATCTGAAAGTGCCGAACGCACCGGACCTCGCCAATCACACGATCGATCTTGCGGTCTATGTCGCTGACGGCATCAAGAGCAATGACTGCGACGGCGGCAAGTATCGCATCGTCGAGACCAAGGCCGCCGTCCCGCCGGCGCCGCGCAACCCGGGCTAAAGCAAAAACACCGCCAGCACACCCAGCGCGCTGACCGCTGTGATCCACAGCGCCACGCGGACGTGGCGCGTGCGTGCGATCTGCGCTTCGGCGATTTCGCGCGTCGTGTCGGGATGCAGACGCAATCCGCCAGCAGCGAGCATCGCGGAAATGCTCTCCGCATTGCGCAGAAGCTGTGGCAGGTCGCGCGCGAGGCGGCCGAGCGCGGTGACACCCTCGCCCATGTCGCGCAGCCGCGCCTCCGGCCCTATCTGCTCGATCATCCAGCGCTCGACCACGGGCCGCGACGCTTCCCAGATGTCGAATTCGGGATCGAGCGCGCGGGCGACACCCTCCACCACCACCATCGTCTTCTGCATAAGAACGAGCTGCGGCTGCGCCTGCATGTCGAAGCGGCGCGTGGTGTCGAAGAGTTGCTGCAGAAGCTTCGCCATCGAAACTTCGCTGGCAGGCCGTCCGAAGATGGGCTCGCCGATCGCGCGCAGGGCCTGGGCGAATGTCTCGAGCGGATGATGCGGCGGCACGAAACCGACATCGTAATGCACCTGTGCCACGCGCTCGTAATCGCGGGCGAGGAATCCGGCGAGCGTCTCCGCCATGAAGCGGCGCATCTGCTGGTCGAGGCGCCCCATGATGCCGAAATCAACCGCGACCAGGCGCCCCTGCTCATCGACGAACAGATTTCCGGGATGCATGTCGGCATGGAAGAAGCCGTCGCGCAGCGATTGCACGATGAAACTGCGCAGCACGATCTGCGCGATGCGCTTGGGATCGTTGCCGGCGGCGCGCAACGCCTCGACATCGCGCACCGGCGTGCCTTTGATCCATTCCGTTGTGAGCACGCGCTCCGAGGTGCGGTTCCAGTCGACGGCAGGCACGCGAAAATCAGGATCGCTCTTGGTCCGCTCTGCCAGTTCCGACGCCGCTGCGCCTTCCATGCGCAGGTCAAGCTCAAGTGCGACCGATACCGCCAGCGCCTCGACAACGGCGACCGGCCGCAGACGCCTTGCTTCTTTCGAGATGCGCTCCGCGACACGCGCGGCGCGTCCGACCGCGGAGAGATCGCGCGCGAATTCCTTCTCGATGCCGGGGCGCAGCACCTTGACCGCCAAGGCGCGCGGCGGATCGTCCGTGGATTCAGCTCTATGAACCTGCGCGATGGAAGCCGCGGCGACGGGCTCACCGAACTGCGAGAACATCGCATCCACAGGCTTGCCGAATTCGTTTTCGATAACCGCTTTCGCCTGCGCCATCGGGAACGGCGGAAGATTGTCCTGCAGATGCTCCAGCGCGCGCGCAATATCGTCGCCGACAAGATCGGGCCGTGTCGCCAGCACCTGGCCGAGCTTGATATGCGCGGGCCCGAGACTTTCGAGCGCGCGCGACAGGCGCTGTCCCGGCGGCAGTCCCTTATCTTTCGTCGGTCCGACGCCGAGCACAAAGCGCGCGAACTTCGCCGACATCGGCATCGCATCGAGATATTCGCGCGGCACCAGCGCATCATGGCGCGCGAGCGTCCGCGCGATATGGAGAAGGCGGAAGGTATCGCCGACAATACCCATCAGATGCGCCACGCCGAATGCATCGCGGCGATCCCGCCGGTGAGGTTGCGCACCTGAACGCGCGACAGCCCCGCCTTCTCGATCATCTTCGCGAACGCGTTCTGCGGCGGAAACCGGCGGATGCTTTCAGCGAGATAGCGATAGGCTTCCGCGTCACCGGCCACCATCCCGCCGATGCGCGGCAGAACCTTCATCGAATAGATATCGTAAATCGCATCGAGCCCCGGCGCCTCGACGCGCGAGAATTCCAGGCACAGAAACCGCCCGCCGGGTTTCAGAACGCGCCGCGCTTCTTCCAGCGCGGTCTGAATATGCGTCACATTGCGGATCCCGAAGGCGATCGTATAGGCGTCCATGCTCGCGTCGGGGACCGGAAGCTTCTCGGCGTCGCCGCAGACCCATTCGATAGCGCGCTCGCCCTTCGCTTCCGCGCGGCGCACGCCCTCGCCCAGCATGTCGGCATTGATGTCGCAGACGGTGATCGCCGCCTCGCCACCCCGGGCGCGCGCCAGATCGCCGATGCGGAACGCGATGTCTCCCGTGCCGCCCGCGACGTCGAGATAGGCGCGGCCGGGGCGCGGATCGAGCCACTCGACGAAGATGCTTTTCCATATCCGATGGACGCCGCCGGACATCAGATCGTTCATCAAATCGTAGCGCTTGGCGACCGACGAAAAGACCTCGCGCACGAGGCCTTCCTTCTCGGCCTCCGGCACGTCTCGATAGCCGAAGCTGGCGGTGTTCGTGTCAGTAGTCATTGGTGACGAGCATACCTTATTGTCATCCCGGAAGCCGACCCCGGATTCATTCCGGGGGAGGCTGTCCGGGACCCACCGTGACGTTTCGCCATGGGTCCCGGCTCAGCGCGATGCTTTGCATCGCTTGGCCGGGATGACAAGGATTTATGGAATGCCCGAACTGCCCGAAGTCGAAACCGTGATGACCGGTCTGAAGCCCGCTTTCGAGGGCTACCGGTTCACGCATGTCGAGACGCGGCGCAAGGATCTTCGCATACCGTTCCCGAAAGGCTTCGCCAAGCGCCTCATGGGGCACCGCGTGGTGCGGATGTGGCGGCGGGCGAAATATGTCATGGCCGATCTCGACAATGGCGAGACGCTGGTCATCCATCTTGGCATGAGCGGCAGCATGGCAGTGTACACCACGGGCGAGAACCGCAAGCTCGGCCGGTTCTATTACGAGCGCGCGCCCGATGGCGCGGGCAAGAGCAAGCACGACCACGTCGTGTTCGACACCGACGCGCCGGCGCGCGTGGTGTTCAACGATCACCGCCGTTTCGGACTGATGACGCTGATCGACACCGGGAAGATTGAAGAACACAAACTGTTCAAATCCGTCGGCGTCGAACCGCTGTCGGACGATCTCGATGCCGCGTTTCTCGCGAGCGTGCTCAAGGGCAAGAAGACCTCGATCAAGGCTGCGTTGCTCGACCAGCGGCTGATTGCGGGTCTTGGCAATATCTATGTCTGCGAGGCGCTGTGGCGCGCGAAGGTCTCGCCGAGGCGGCGGGCATCACGCGTGAAGCCGGACGAAATCGCGACGCTGGTCACCGCGATCAAGGCGGTGCTGCGCGAGGCAATCAAAGCCGGCGGCTCGTCCCTGCGTGACCACAAACGCACCGACGGCGAACTCGGCTATTTCCAGAAGACCTTCGCCGTCTACGATCGCAAGAACAAGCTCTGCCACCGCAAGGACGGCGGCGTGATCATGCGTATCGTGCAGAGCGGCCGTTCAAGCTTCTATTGCCCGGTGTGCCAGAAGTAACAACTGTCATTCCCGGCGAGGCCCGCAACGCGGGCCGAGGGAAGGGAACCCAACTTGGTATCTCGATATCAGCAGAAGAAGTTGGGTCCCCTTCCCTCGCGCTCGCCGGGGATGACAGCAGAGTTTATGTCCAGTTTATCTGCCACGACACGCCGAAACGGTCGTTGCACCAGCCGAACTTTTTCGAGAAGCCGTAGTTGCCGAGCGGCATCAGGGTTTTCCCGCCCTCGCTCAGCGCTGCGAACACGCGGTCGAGCTCCGCCTCGTCGTCGCATTCCACGAAGATCGACATCGACGGCGTGAAATCGAACGCATGAACCGCCGGGCTGTCCGTTGCCATGAAATCAGCGCCGTTGAGCGTGAAGGCCGCGCGCATCACGCTGCCTTCCTTGCCCGGCCCGCCGGCGCCCCATTTGGTGATGCCCTCGATCTTCGAGTTGGAGATCAGCGACGTATAGAAATTGATCGCCTCCTCGCACCTTCCAGTGAACATCAAAAACGTCGCGACGGATTTGGTCATGCTTTATCACCCTTGATCGTCATGGCCGCCCTTGAGGCGGCCATCCATCCGGCGCGTGTCCACGCGCCGGAAAGACTCTTTCACCTGTAATCGTTCGCACGATGGATGGCCGGGTCAAGTCCGGCCAGGACGAGGAAGTGGAGGGCGCTATTCGTGTGCCTGCTCCGCCGGCGTGCGCGTATCGCCATGCGCGCGGCCGGTCTCGAGGAAGGATTGCAGGCTCGACAGGATGCGTGGCCAGCCGCCGGAGACGGCCTGGATGAACTGCGCGTTCTCCTTCTCAATCGTGTGTATGATCGTGAGCTTGGTCAGCTCCCCCTCCCGCGCAAGCTCATAGACGCATTGCGAATAGCCTTCCGCTTTCAATTCGGGTTTGAACTCGTTGCGCCATTTGACGACGACGCGGTTGGGCGGATCGCTTTCCAGAATCTCGCCGCTGTCGGTGAGCCCGTGCTGCGGCATGAACATTTTCCATTCCGCCCCTTTCTTCCAGCTGCTCTCCTGATGGCCGCCGAACCAGTATTGCTTCTGGAATTCTGGTTTGGTGAGCGCGTCCCACACCTTCTGCTGCGGGGCACGGATATAGGTCACATAGACGAACGAACTGCCTGACATGATTGTTACTCCTTGCCCTTGGTGAGCCAGATGTTTTCGGTCTTGCCGGTTTCCAGCAGCGATTTGAGGTTTGACAGCACCTTCGGCCAGCCGCCGGAAACGCTCGCCGCCATCGCGGGATCGTGTTCGAGCTGATCGTGGGTGACGGTCAGGCAGATGATCCCCGGCGCGTAATCGGCGATGTCGAACGTTACGCGAGACGGCTCCTGCGAATGATCGGGCCGCGACCAGGTCATCACCAGGCGCCGTGGCGGGCTGGATTCCAGAACGGTGCCGTCGATCAGGACCTTGCCCGAACCGTCGCCGTGCTGGTGTTCCCAGCGCGATCCGGGCTTCCAGTCGGAAACGTTGGTGTGCATCCAATACCGGTGCGCGAATTCCGGCTTGGTGATCGCGTCCCAGACTTTTTGCGCCGTCGTGTAGATATAGGTAACGTAGACGTAGTCGCTCATTTCTCTTCCCTTTCCAGATTTTTCTTGAGGTCGTTGAGCGCGCGCAGACGCCCGCGCTCGAACTTGCCGATCCACCTGTCGGCGATGTCAAAGATCGGGACCGGATTGAGGTAGTGCAGTTTCTCGCGCCCGCGCCACTGGACGGCGATGAGGTTCGCCTCCTCCAGAATGCCCAGATGCTTCGTCACTGCCTGCCGCGACATATCCAACCCACCACACAGATCGTTCAGTGTCTGTCCGTTCTCGGCGTGAAGCCGGTCCAGCAATTGCCGCCTGCTCTCGTCGGCCAGCGCCTTAAACACAGCGTCCATGCTCATGCGATCTTATATGCAACTATTTGGTTGCATGTCAAGTCCTTCGAGACGCGCGCTTGTCGCGCGCTCCTCAGGATGAGGTTATGGTCCACGCATGACTGTGCTTCGCATCACGCCCTCCATCAGCATCGACGAGAGCGAACTCGACGAGAGTTTCATTCTCTCGAGCGGCGCCGGCGGTCAGAACGTCAACAAGGTCTCGAGCGCGGTGCAGTTGCGCTTCGACGTCGTGCGTTCGCCGTCCCTGCCCGATCCGGTGCGGCTGCGGCTGATCGCGCTTTCCGGATCGCGGCTGACGAAGGATGGCGTGCTTATCATTGTCGGGCGGCGATACCGCGACCAGAACCGCAACCGCATCGACGTGCGCGAGCGCCTCGCCGAGCTCATCCGCGAAGCCGCGATCATTCCGAAAAAGCGCCGTCCCACCAAACCGACCCGCGCCAGCAAGGAACGGCGCATTCAGGGCAAGAAAAACCGCGCGCGCGTTAAGCAGAACCGCTCCAAAAGGTTTGACGACTAACCCCACTTGTCATTCCCGGCCGAGCGATACGCCAGTATCGCGAAGGGGAAGGGAACCCAACTTTTCTGAGCGCCACCGCCTTAAACAAGTTGGGTCCCCTTCCCTCACACTCGGCTCCGCCTCGCGTTCGCCGGGGATGACAATATGGATGTTGATTTCAAAACCGGGGCAGTTCAGGGATGCGGCCGGATAACGGAGAGTGCCCGCGATGGAATACCAGAACCTCACCACCAGGATCGAAGACGGCGTCGGCCTGATCACGCTGAACCGGCCCAAGGCGCTGAATGCGCTGAACAGCGAGCTGATCGGCGAGCTGATCTCGGTGCTGGAAGACTGGGATCGCGGAACCGAGGTGCGCTGCGTCGTGCTCACGGGTTCGGAGCGCGCCTTCGCCGCCGGCGCGGACATCAAGGAGATGTCGTCGCAGTCGTACATGGACATGTACAAGGCGAACTTCTTCGCAAACGCCAACGACCGCATCAGCGCGATCCGCAAGCCGATCATCGCGGCGGTTGCTGGCTATGCGCTGGGCGGCGGCTGCGAACTCGCCATGCTCTGCGATTTCATCATCGCGGCAGACACCGCGAAGTTCGGCCAGCCCGAGATCAATCTCGGTGTCATGCCGGGCATCGGCGGCAGCCAGCGCCTCACCCGCTACGTCGGCAAATCGAAGGCGATGGAGATGTGCCTGACCGGCCGCAACATGGACGCCGCCGAAGCCGAGCGCGCGGGCCTGGTGTCGCGTGTCGTTCCCGCAGCCGATCTTTTGACCGAGGCCCTGAAAGCCGCGAAGACCATCGCGGAGAAATCGGTCCCCATCGTGATGATGACCAAGGAAGCCGTGAACGTCGCCTACGAGACCACGCTGCACGAAGGTGTGCGCTTTGAGCGTCGCGTCTTCCACGCCATGTTCGCGACCGACGACCAGAAGGAAGGCATGGCCGCTTTCAGCGAGAAACGGAAGCCGGGCTTCACCAACAAATAGATCGCCGCCGCCCCCTTCGACAAGCTCAGGGTGAGGACAGCCAAACTCCTCATGCTGAGCCTGTCGAAGCATGAGATCATCGCATCGGCGCCGCACCGAAGCGATACGGCGCGTATTTCGGAATATCGATCAGCGCGTTGGGTTTGAGGAAATTCCACACCGTGTCGTGGAAGTCCTTCGGCACTTCCGAGTAGGCATGGATGCCGCCGGGGAGCAGATGAAGCTCGGCGGGAATGCCGTGCTGGGTCAGAACCCGTTCCGTGTCCTGCACGGACTCTACCGAGAAATACTCGTCCTTGTCGCCGACATACGCCGCGACCGGGATCTTGCGTTTGGCGTAGTCGGCGAACTTGTATTCTGCCAGCTTGCGCCAGCCGCCGGCGTGGTAGGCAGCGGCCGCGAAATATTCCGACTCCAGCATCGCCAGATTGAGCGCATAGACCGCACCGCCCGACTGTCCGAACACATAGAGCCGGTGGAAATCGATCGCGTGATCCGCGGCGACGGCCTGGATCGCGGCATGGATGTAGTCCGGCCCGTCATTATGGATGTCCCAGCCGATATCGGTATGCAGGGAATCCGGAGCCAGCAGCACGATGCCCTCGCGCGCCGCTTCGTCCTGCCAGCGCTGGATCATGAACAGACCGTTCCCCCCGGACCCGTGCAGCAGCACGAGCAGCGGGTGCGGGGCCGTGGATTCACCGCCGGGCACATAGAGGTGGTAGGTCCGGTCATGTCCCTCGAATGAGAGGGTCTGTTTGGCCGGAGCCGCGGCCCGCACAGGCGCGGCCGTCACCATCAGAAACGCCAGTGCCAAGCCTCTGAAAATCATGATAAGTCCCGGTCAAACCCGGCCTCGACTGTCCGGGAGGCGGAACCTGGTCTCAACTCACGTTTTGCGGAGTTCACGGCACATTGACCCGGGGCCGCTCACAAGCTAAAGACCCCGCCTTCCAAAGGAATTAGGACGAAAATGCCCAATATCGCCTCCGCCAAGAAGCGCACGCGCACCACCGCAAAGCGCACCGCCATCAACCACTCCCGCATAACCCGGGTGCGCAGTTTTGTGCGCAAGGTCGAAGAGGCGCTGGCAAAGGGCGACAAAACGGCCGCCCAGGCAGCTCTGAAGTCGGCCGAACCCGAGATCATGCGCGGCGTTTCCAAGGGCGTTCTGCACAAGAACACCGGTTCCCGGAAGGTCTCGCGCCTCACCAAGCGCGTCGCGCAGCTCGGAAAGTAAGAATTCCGGCCTTTGAATCCTTTATACAATTCGGTGCGGATACTGTAACATCAAGTATTCCGCGCCTTTTTATTGTCCGTGCGCGGACGTTCTTTATTTTGTCGCGTTAACGCAACATCATTTTCACGACTTTGGCGCGTAAGCCGTTGATTCCGAACGAAAGCGTTTTTCCGTATACGGTACAATCATTTAGCAGCGACATATTTACTTCACGAATCGACTGATTCGCGTTCTGTTCCGGTTGAGTCGCGGCAAATCCTAATGCACATTAACCGCGTTGCTGACGCAGAGAGCGGCAAATGTCGAAGACAAAGAACAGAAAACGCACAGTATTCGATAGAGTTTCTCGGCTTTCCGGCGGCATAACCAGTAACATCTAAGTAAAATCAAAGACTAGGCGAAGGTCTGGCGCGGGCGCCTGTCTGCGTCATGGTTAATCTTCGCTTGCACGGGGAATTTGGGGTGTCTGACACGACTTCGCCGACTTCGGCGGGCAACGGCCCGCCGGGTCTTGGAACCAACACCAACGAGAAGGGAGCAGGAATGCGAGAAAAATCAACAGCGCGGGGGCTGCGCGCCTGACAGGAACCGAACGGCCGGGACATGTGCCCGGAAAAAGAACAAGGGCTCGACGGGGCTGCGCAAGCAGGACCGGATAGAAGCGGGAATTGGGACAATGGTTGAAATCACTGAGAATTCGTCGCGGCCGGATTGGCCCGCGATGTGGGCAGCGGCTCGCGAGCGGTTGCGCCGTGAATTGGGTGACGCGGTCTTCGATGCGTGGATCGCCCCTCTGACTCTGGAGGCATGGGACGCAGACGAACTGCGCATCGGCGCGTCCAAGCCCTTCGTGCGCACCTGGGTTGCAAGCCACTACGTGACCCGCCTCGATCGCGCCTTCGAGGCCGAGGGTGCATCGCCCTCCTCGATCACGATCGTGCTGGCCAAGCCACAAGCCGTGATCGGCGGCAATGTCGTGCGCGAGGCACCGCCTTCGCCATCCGCCACCGTGCTAAGTTATGTACCGTCCCGCGACGACGCGCCCCCGGAAGCAGCCAAGGGATTGTGGACGCGCGTCCTGCATCCGCAGCAGACCTTCGACAGCTTCGTTCCCGGCTCGATCAACGAGTTCGGCCACACGGCCATGCGCGCCTTCGCCGAAGGCCAGAACAACGATTTCCCGCATCTTTTCATCCATGGCGGGTTTGGTTTCGGCAAGACGCATCTGCTCAACGCCGCTGCACTCGAATTCCGCCGGCGCGGAAAGCGGACGCTGTTCCTGCGCGCCGAGGATTTCATGCGCCATTTCCTGGGCGCCCTGCACCGCAAGGATACGCTGGCATTCAAGGACGAATTGCGCACGGCCGAGGTGCTGATCGTCGACGATCTGCAGCACATCTGCCGCTCGACCGCGACGGCGTCGGAGTTCCTCTACACCGTCAACGCGTTTGCGGATCTGCGCCGCCGCGTGGTGATCGCGGCCGACCGCGCGCCGCAGGCGCTGGAAGGCCTTGGCGCCGACATCAAATCGCGCCTCGCAGGAGGCCTCGTCATCGCGCTGGGCAAGCCGGAGCGACCGACCCGCCTGGCAATCCTCCAGCGCCGCGCCGCCGAGTTCACCAAGCTTCGCCCTGAAGTCGTCCTGCCGAACGACGTGCTGGAACGCATCGCCGATATGGAAGACGCGAGCCCGCGCGAGATGATCGGTGTGTTCAGCAAGCTTGCCACCTATGCCGATCTGACCAAGAAGCCGGTCACGGTGGAGATGGCGGACGAAGCCGTGGGAACGCGGCTCTCGCCCGGCGCCAAGACCTCGATCGAGGATATCCAGCGCAAGACGGCCGAGTTCTACAAGCTCGACGTCCGCGACTTTCACTCGCCGCAGCGTGCGCGGAAAGTCGCCCGTCCGAGACAGGTAGCGATGTATCTCTCGCGCGAACTGACCACCCGCTCCCTGCCGGAAATCGGCAGGCGGTTTGGCGGCCGCGATCATACGACGGTCCTTCATGCCTGCCGCCGTGTGAAGGCGCTCTGCGACGAGGATGCGCTGTTCCGTCAGGAGGTCGATTTTCTCAAGCAGATGCTGTCCAAAAAAATGTGATTTTTTGGGCTCCTTCACCCGTTCCGGCGGGTGAGGGAAACTCGTGAAAATCCGTCGAAAACCTGTTTTATTTCGGCGCCGCCTGATATAGTTCCTTGCTTGAGTCCACGACGCTTAAGGGCCCAAGAAAATCAAGGGGTTCTGGGCGCCTGGACGGCTCCCGGAACGGGCAATTTCCAGGAACCGGACGGCAGCCGAAAGACCCATGAAAATCAACGTTGAACGCGGCGCCTTTCTGAAGGCGCTCAGCCATGTGCAGAGCGTCGTCGAACGGCGCAACACAATCCCAATTCTCTCCAACGTGATGATCGAGGCGGCGAAGGGGCAGCTGAAGCTCACCGCCACCGATCTGGATATCGAGATTGTGGAGTCGATCCCGTCGGACGTGCTGCGCAACGGTTCGGCAACGGCGCCGGCGCACATGCTCTACGACATCGTGCGCAAGCTGCCGGACGGCGCGCAGGTGCAGGCCGAACTGCTGACCGCCGAGGGCGGACGGCTCTCGGTCTCAGCCGGCACGTCGCGCTTCGAGCTCGCCTGCCTGCCGAAGGAAGACTTCCCGCAGATGTCGGCCGGCGCCCTACCGCACAAATTCCGGCTCGCGGCCGACGATCTGAAGCAGGTCATCGACAAGACCAAATTCGCGATCTCGACCGAGGAAACCCGCTTCTATCTGAACGGCATCTATCTGCACGCCGCGAAGGACGGAAAGACCAAGGCGCTGCGCGCCGCAGCCACCGACGGCCACCGCCTCGCCCGCTTCGAGATGGAGTTGCCGGATGGCGCCGACGACATGCCAGGCGTTATCGTGCCGCGCAAAACCGTGACCGAACTGCGCCGCCTGCTCGACGATGCCGAGGGCGCGATTGAGATTTCGCTCTCCGACACGAAGATCCAATTCACCTTCGGCGGGCTGGAGCTGACCTCCAAGCTGATTGACGGCACCTTCCCGGACTATCAACGCGTGATCCCCTCGGGCAACGACAAGGTTCTGTCCGTCGAGGCCAAGGCATTCGCGCAGTCGGTCGATCGCGTATCGACGATTTCCGCCGACAAGACCCGCGCGGTGAAGCTCAATATCGCGAAGGAGAAGGTGACGCTGTCGGTGGTCAATCCGGAGAGCGGCACGGCGACGGAAGAACTCGATGCGAACTATGCCGCCACGCCCATCGAGATCGGCTTCAACGCGCGCTATCTGCTCGACATCACCAATCAGATCGGCGGCAAGGAAGTCCGCTTCCTGCTGTCGGATGCCGGTTCGCCGACGATTATCGAAGATACCGAGGACTCGAGAACCCTTTACGTCCTCATGCCGATGCGAGTGTGAGTTTGAGTAGCGTGACGGACATGCAGAATTCCCTCGCATCCGTGCGGGTTGGGAAGGAAAGTGCGCTTTCCGTCACGCGGCTGCATCTCACCAATTTCCGTTCCTACGCCAGCGTGGAGATCGCCGTCAGCGGCGCGCCGGTCGTGTTGTCCGGGCCGAATGGTGCGGGCAAGACGAACCTGCTTGATGCCATCTCGCTATTGTCGCCGGGACGCGGATTGCGTGGCGCAAAG
>Ga0207660_10001148_pt1 | contig 17671 bp, 14 predicted proteins | sample KBSC73BmetaG_FD_184335 | JGI IMG/M metagenome (GOLD analysis project Ga0207660, IMG submission 184335) | Corn rhizosphere microbial communities from Kellogg Biological Station, Michigan, USA - KBS C7-3B metaG (SPAdes) (version 2) | ecosystem: Host-associated > Plants > Roots > Rhizosphere ... | reverse complement strand
GCGCGCGGCAGGAGCCGCGCGTAACCCAGTGACTTTCGCGGATCACAATGAAAAGCGAAGGCGCTGGGTCCCAGATCAATCGCTTCGCGATTCCGGGATGACGAGCAATCAATCAAGACGCGTCGACACGCACCCGCGTGGCGCAGAGGAGCAACAATCATGACCAAACAAACCCAGGACGCCTACATCGTCGCCGTCAAGCGCACGCCGGTCGGGAAGGCCCCGCGCGGCGTATTTCGCCACACTCGTCCCGACGACATGCTGGCGCACGTGCTGCGCGAGACGCTGGACGAATGCGCCGGTATCGACGTCAAGCGCATCAGTGACGTGGTGATCGGCTGCGCGATGCCGGAGGCCGAGCAAGGCATGAACGTGGCGCGTATCGGTGCGCTGCTCGCCGGCCTGCCGGATTCCATTCCCGGCATGACCATCAACCGGTTCTGCTCGTCCGGCCTGCAATCGGTCGCGATCGCGGCCAACACGATCCGCCTCGGCGAATCCGACCTCGTGCTCGCGGGCGGCACCGAATCCATGAGCATGGTGCCGATGATGGGTTTCCATCCGGTGATGAACCCGGAAATCTTCAAGGACGACAACATCGGCATCGCCTACGGAATGGGCATCACTGCCGAGAATGTCGCCACGCAGTGGAAGATCAGCCGCGAAGAACAGGACGCGTTCGCGCTGCGCAGCCACCAGCGCGCGCTCGCCGCGCAGGACGCCGGCAACTTCAAGGAAGAGATCGCGCCCTACCCGCTCGACGATCGCTATCCGGATCTGCGTTCGCGCGGCGTGAAGGAAGACCGCCGCGTGATCGAGAACGACGAAGGCCCGCGCCGCGACACCAGCGCGGAAGTGCTCGCCAAGTTGCGCACGGTGTTCCGTCGCGACGGAACCGTCACCGCCGGCAATTCATCGCAAATGTCGGATGGTGCCGGCGCAGTGTTGCTGGCCAGCGAACAGGCGATCAAGGATTACGGCCTGACGCCGCTCGCGCGTTTCGTCGGGTTCTCAGTCGCCGGCGTGCCACCGGAAATCATGGGCATCGGCCCGAAAGAAGCGATTCCGAAGGCGCTGAAGGCCACCGGTATCAGGCAGGATCAGCTCGAATGGATCGAATTGAACGAAGCCTTCGCCGCGCAATCGCTCGCGGTGATCAAGGACCTCGACCTCGATCCGGAGAAGGTCAACCCCGAAGGCGGCGCGATCGCGCTAGGCCATCCGCTCGGCGCCACCGGCTCCATCCGCATCGCCACCCTCGTGCACGGCATGCGCCGCAAGAAACAGAAATACGGCATGGTCACCATGTGCATCGGCACCGGCATGGGCGCGGCGGGGATTTTCGAGATGGTGTGATCGTAAGGCCGGAGCAGTGAATCCCGCCACTGATCGAAACAAACGCCATGGCGGGTCGACAACCGCCCTGCCGGCCTCGTCAGACCAGCAACGCGAGCACGAAGGTTCCCAGCATCATGAACGCCACCGCAAGCTTGATTGCGGTGCCGATCAATAGCCCGATCCATGTACCAACGCCGACGCGCGCGGCGTGGTCGACCGGGCTGCCGGAGATGAGTTGCCCGATTACCGCGCCGATGAAGGGGCCGAGGAAGACGCCTGGGATGCCGAAGAACAATCCGACGATGGTGCCGATCAATGCACCCCACACCGCGGCCTTGCTGGCGCCGTAGCGTTTCGCTCCGTAGGTGCCGGAAAGGAAGTCGAACACGACCGAGAACGCGGCAAGCACGCCAAGGAACACGATTACCCAGATCGGGATTTTCTGGAAGTGCCCGACCCAAGCGGCCAGCAACATGCCGCCGAACATCACCGGTATGCCTGGCAGGTTCGGAAGAATGGAGCCGACGAAGCCCGCTGCGATGATGATGCCGGCGATGACGTACCAGAGGATGGTCCAGTCCATCGACGCAGGATAGCTGCTCTTCTTCCCCCTCTTCCGCAGGAAGGGGCGGCGAAAGCGCGGAACTGCATGCTTTTCTTCCCCCTTCCGCAGGAAGGGCGGAGCGAAGCGAACGCGCGCGCAGCGCGACAAGGGGGATGGCCGTTCCAGCGGCTCATGCATCCCCCTGATGCACCTGCTGTCGGCAGGTGCATCGACCCCCTTCCTTGCGGAAGGGGGTGTTCGACGGGCCACGCTCGTGCCCTACTTCATCGGCGTCAACTGCAACGTCAGTACCTCAAAGGGTTGCAACATGACCGTCACCGGATGATCGGCATCCAGCGTTTTGGGAACATCGTTGCCGCCGCTGTGCCACACATCGCTGACGTCGAACCGGCGCGCGGCGCCCGTCGGCAATTGCAACTGCCGCGCGACGTCGAGAATCGCGAGCTGCGGCTTGTCGTCGGGATTGCGCAGCGTGATGAACGACTTCGACGGTGACCACGCCGCCCAGCCATAGACGTCGAGCCGCCCGGGATCGCCGCCGATCCAGTGGGTGTCGCGCAGCACGTCGGCATTCGCGCTGGACCAGTTAGCGGCATCGGCCAGTGTGTTCCAGTCCGCATCCGTCAGCAACGACGGCGTGATGTACATCTCCTGCAGGTCGGTGCCGGTCGCGAAGTAGGAATGCACTTCGTTGGCGAAGTCGTGGCCGGGATCGGTATCCAGGTGCACGGCATGTTGCGCATAGATGATCCCGTGCAGCATCAGCGAATTGATCGGGAACAGTGGACCCTTCGCGACGATGTTGCGATAGGTCTGCTCGTCGCGATAGGTGATCCACTGCTCGCGGTACGGGCCGACGCCCGTGAAATTGTGATCGTAGCCGTCGCGCCAGATCGCATCGGCGTACTTCAGCCAGAATGGGGATGCCCACGTGCCGGTCGTGAGGTTGATGAAGGTGTTCGGCTTGTCCGCGCGGATGTCGCTGATCAACTGGATCGCCGCTGCGAAATCGCTGTCGAACCGGCTGCCGGGGTACACGCTGTTGACGTTGCCGGTGCCGTCGAACTTGAACTGGTTGATGCAATCGTCGTTCAGCAGCGTCATCACCACTTCGTGGAAACGCTTCCAGTATTTCGGGCCGGACAACGCGAAACCGTTGTCGACGATCTCGAAGCCGAGCTTGCGCCCATTGGCGATGCGCCGGTCGTGGGGCTTGCCGTAGCCGCCCCACGGCGAAAGCCATACGCCCGGCGCGGCACCGTACTTCTCCGCCGCCTTGCACAGTGGCACGAAGCCGTGCGGAAACGCTTTCGAGAAATTCCAGCTTCCGCTGTAGTCGTCCCAACCGTCGTCGAACAGGAACGAATCCATTTTCACGTGGCGCTTCTCGACCAGTTCCCTTCCGAAGGTGTTGATGCGGTCCAGCGCCTCGGCCTCGGTGTACGGCGTGAAGTAGCCGATGTCATACCACGAGTTGTAGTGCAGGAACGGACGGTACGGATGCGCGCGTTCGCGCTCGATGTACGCCGCAAAACCGCGCCGCATCTGGCCAGCGTGCGCGACGCCGACCACCGCTGAATACGTCACCGACTGGCCCTTGGGCAGCGGCAACGTGCGTTGTATCCACATCTTGACCTTGCCGCGCCAGGCATCGGCCTTGGACATCGGATGCTCGAAGCCCAACCAGTCGTTGTGCGACACCACAGGCGAGCCGTCGACCGAGCCATCCACGATCGCATCGGGCGCGTTGGCGCCGAACAGCGACACCTTGGTAATCGGCGCGCCTTCATGCAACGCCGTGATGGTGACGATCTCGCGCAGGTAATCGGAACCGTCGCGCTGCACCAGCTTCCAGTCGACCCGGACATGGCCTTTCGGGCCAATGAACGTGCCTTCAACGGCCTTCCCGGGAATACGCTCGGCGAGGCGCGACGCCTTCAACTTCACCGGCAGCGCGATTTCGCGCAAGGCGCCTTCCAAATGGAAATCACCCGTTCCGATCGTGCTGCCGTCCTTCAGGGTCAACGAGAACGGATTGGTGACGTCGATCGTCGTGCGGTTGCGTTCATCAGTTACAACGAGGTCGGACAGCACGCCGCCCTGCACTTTCCACGTCGCCGCGACGACTTCGTTGCCGAAGCGCGCTTGGCGCGCCTGTGTGTCGTTCGATGCCTGCGCGAACGCCGTCGTGGTGGCAAGCATGGCGACGCCGGCCACAGCCAGCATGATCCGGCCAAGGCCAGCAGGCGCAGTGCGCCAGGGAGTTGAAGACATGCACACGTTCCGGCGGCGCGGGGTTTTCCCGCCAAACCATTGTGCCGGAGCAAACCCGCCGCGCGCGCCTGCGGCACGCGTTCAGCGCTTGGACGGCGCGAGCCCGGAGCCTCCCGGCTTCGCGGGCCGCGGCCACGGGCAGATAAACGGAACCTGCCGGCGATATTCGCGGTATTCAGGGTGCGCCGCAATCAAGTCGCGTTCCTCGAGAAATCGCACCGCGACAAGGATGTAAGCCGTCGTGGCGATCGCAAACAGCAGGTGTCCGCCGGTCATGCGCGGCGTCGCCCAGAACGCGACGATGAAACCCAGCATCAAGGGATGGCGAACGACCCGGTAATAGAAGCTGTCGACGAATTCCGGCGGCGTGTACATGGTGCCGCGCGCGCGCAGCCATACCTGACGCAGACCAAAGAGATCCCAGTGATTGATGACGAAAGTACCGCTCAACACCACCAGCCAACCGAATGCGGACACCCCGTACAGCAACCACCATGCCCAACCGTGGCCCACGTCCCAGAGCACGCCCGGCAACGGCCGCCACTGCCAGTACAACAGGATCAGCACCAGGCTGCTCAGCAGCACGTAGGTGCTGCGCTCGATGGCCAGACTCATCCAGCGTGTCAGCCACCCCTTGAAGCTGCTCCGCGCCATGCCGCTGTGCTGGATCGCGAAGATGCCGAGCAGGATTGCGTCGATCACCACCGCCTGCACCACGCTGGCCGTGGCAAATCCGCGGTTGACGGTATGCGGCACGACAGACAGATCGGCGACAAAGGCGATCGCATACAGGAACGTCAGGAGGAACACGGCGTAGCACAACACGCCGTAAAGAAGGATCAGGGCACTACGCATGGCGGGTCTCTCCTGTACTCAACGCGTTGGAATGGAGAACACCGTTTCGCGGCGAGTTGCGACAGGGGTTGGTCCGCTCGGCCGGCCGGTCGATCACCCCTCCAGCATCGCCTTCCAGCGATCCTTGGCTTCCAGCCACCAATACTGCGCCTGCGCAGCCAGATAACCGAAGGGTCGCTGGACGCTTTGCAAGCCGAACGGCGCGAATTCGCGCCAGCCCCCGCCGCGCTCCGCGAGCGCATCGGCCAGCAGTTCGCCCGCGGCGCAAGTCGGCGCGGTGCCATGGCCGCCGAAAGCCTGCATCCACCACAGGCCGTCGCCACGGGTACCGAGCTGGGGCATCTGGTGGCGCGCGTAGCTCATCAGACCCGACCACGCGAATTCGATCTTCACGCCTTCGAGCTGTGGAAATACGCGCAGCAGGTCGCGCAGCAACAACTTCTTCACCGCCTGGGGCGAACGGTTGCGGATGGAGATGCGTCCGCCCCATAACAGGCGGGTGTCCTTGAGCGGGCGGTAATAATCGAACGCAAACCGCGTGTCGTAGATGGCGGCATCGGTGTGCAGGCACTCGTGCAGACGCTCGCCCAGCGGCTCGGTCACCATCACGTAGGTTGCGATCGGCAACACCGCGCGATCGACCTGCGGCTGCAGGTGCGCGAGGTAACCGCCGCACGCCAGCACCACCGTTTGCGCCTGCACTTCGCCCCCGTCGGTGCGAATGCGCCAAGCCGGGCCGTCGCGTTCGAGCTTCCGCACCCGCGAGTGTTCGTGGAAACGCACGCCCTGTCCTTGCGCCGCGCGCACCATGCCGTGCAGGTAATCGAGCGGATGCAGGTGCAGGGCGTTGCGTTCGAACAACGCATCGTGATAACGATTGCTGTGGATCACGCTGCGCAATTGCGACTCCGGCAGCCATTCCCACGTGACGCCATAGCTTTCTTTCAACAACTGCTGTCGTGCATGCAGGATGGATTGATCGCGAAACCAGTTGGCCCAGATCACGCCGGCATCGACGGCGTCGCACGCGATCGCGTACTGCCTGATCCGTCGGCGAATCAAGTCCACCGCGTGGGTGGTCGCGCCGTACAGCACGCGTGCGCGTTCCGCGCCCAGTTGCCGGAGCAGTGCGTCCTCACCCAGCGAGTAGCCTGCGAACACGAACCCGCCGTTGCGGCCGGACGCACCATGGCCGATGCCTTCGCGCTCCAGCAGCGCCACATCGCGCATGCCGCGTTCGGCGAGTCCCAGCGCCAGGCAAACACCGGCATAGCCACCGCCGACGATTGCGACGCGCGCTTCCTGCCGGCCTTCAAGCGGCGGCAGGGATTCGAACGGGCGAGCGCTGGCGGCGTACCAGGTTTCCGGCGTCATGCGCCGAGCATAACTTGGATCGGAGCGCGGAACGCTACCTGGCAGCAAGAAGCTGCGCCGCAACAGCGCGGATCAGACGGAACGCGGGGCGGCGTCGACCAGATGGCGCAACTCGGGGTCGGCCGCGGCGAAGTGCAGCGTCGCCCGCACCATGCCGGCCTTGTTGCCGCAGTCGAAACGCGTGCCGGCGAAGCGGTGCGCGAGCACCGGCGTCTCGGCGAGCAGGGCCGCGATCGCATCGGTCAACTGGATCTCGCCGCCCGCGCCGGGCGTTGTTTTTTCGAGCAACTCGAAAATGCGCGCCGGCAATACATAGCGGCCGACCACGGCGAGATTGGACGGCGCATCCGCGGGCTTCGGTTTTTCCACCATGTGGCGGATGCGGTCTCCGCTGCCGTCGACGTCCACAATGCCGTACTTGCCGGTATCGGCATGGGGCACTTCCTCGACCGCAAGCACGCCGGTTTTTCCATCGGCTGCGCGTTCGGCCATTTGCCGCAGCGCGCTCGGCCCATCGTTCACGATCAGGTCGTCCGGCAGGATGATGCCGAACGGCTCGTCGCCGATCACGGCTTTGGCGCACAGCACCGCATGCCCCAGGCCCAGCGCCTGTTCCTGGGTGACGTACACGCAGCGCACGTGCGGCGGCAACAGGCCCTGTACCATCGCCAGCAGTTCGCGCTTGCCGGCGCGCTCCAGCGTTTCCTCGAGTTCATACGCGGAATCGAAATAGTCCGCGATGGAATGCTTGTAGCGGTTGGTGACGAACACCAGCGTGTCGGCGCCGGCATCGACGGCCTCGTCCACCGCGTACTGGATCAATGGACGATCCAGCACCGGCAACATTTCCTTGGCGACGACCTTGGTGGCGGGGAGAAAACGGGTGCCCATGCCGGCCACCGGGAAAACCACCTTGCGCAATCGAGTCACGTTTGGTCCTTGAGGGTTTGGCTTGAAGAAGCCTGTTGTTCAAAGCGGCTGTTGGTGAAAAGTCAGGGCGAGGACGGACGCTTACGCGATGCCGGTGGCATCGCGTGTCCGACCAAGCGACCGGCCAAGGATGGCCGGGCCGGCGCCCAGCGCCATGGATGGCTGCTTGCTGAAGCATTTGTCATCGGTATCTCCGACGAAACAGCGATCATGGAAGATCGCACAGTCATGCCGCGGTATCGCCTCCGCCTCGCTGCAGCGGCAGTACCTCGGCGGTTTGCACCGTGTCCCCGGTTTCCCAGCGGAACGAAGGCAGCAGCGCGCCCACGCAGTGCTGCAGGTTCGCTTCGTCGAACTTCGCGACGGCATCGGAGGCCCGCGCCAACTGCGCCGTGACCAGCGCGGCGGCTTGCTGTCGCGGTGCCGCTTCGAAAATCTTCGGATGCGACGTGCTGTGGTAGTTCTCGAGTGGGTGGAACAGTTCCTCGAACAACTTTTCGCCGGGACGCAAACCCGTGTACAGGATCGAGATGTCGCGACCGGGCTGCTTGCCGGCAAGCCGTATCATCTGCTCGGCCAGGTCGCGGATGCGGATCGGCTCGCCCATGTCGAGCGCGAAGGTTTCGCCGCCCTTGCCCATCGCCATCGCCTGCAGGATCAACTGGCAGGCTTCGGGGATGGTCATGAAGTAACGCGAGATCTCCGGATGCGTCACCGTCACCGGGCCGCCGGCTGCGATCTGGCGGCGAAACAACGGTACCACCGAACCGGCCGAATCGAGCACGTTGCCGAAACGCACGGTGACGAAGCGCGTCGACTGGCCCTCGCCGACGATCTGGCAAATGATCTCGGCCACGCGCTTGCACGCGCCCATCACGCTGGTCGGGTTTACGGCCTTGTCGGTGGAAATCAGGACGAAGTTGTCGACGCCATGCCGCACCGCATGCTCGGCCACGACGCGCGTATTGAGCGCGTTGTTGCGGAATGCTTCGCGCAACTGATTCTGCAGCAGCGGCACGTGCTTGTAGGCCGCTGCGTGGAACACGCGTTGCGGTTTCGCCAAGGCGAACGCGTTGCTGCAGGCGGCTTCGTCGCCGCAATCGCCGATCAGACAGCGCAGCAGCAACTCCGGATATTGCGCGCGCAGTTCCTGCTCGATGCGATAGAGGTTGAACTCCGAAAGGTCGAGGATCGTGAGCTCGGAAGCACCGAGGCGCGCGATCTGTCGGCAGAGTTCAGAACCGATCGAACCGCCGCCGCCGGTGACCAGCACGCGCTGGCCGCTGATGCTGAGCCGGATGGCGTTCCACTCGAGCTTTACCGGGTCGCGGCCAAGCAAGTCCTCGATGGCGACCTCCTTCAGTTCATTGAACTGCGCGCGCCCGGAAACCACGTCGTCCAGACGCGGCACGGTGCGGAACGGCAAACCCGTGGCCTCGCACAAGCTGACGATCCGGCGCATCTGGTCCTTGTCAGCCGAGGGCATCGCGATCAGCAACATCTCCGCACCGACCCGGCGCGCGATCTCGGCCAGCTTGCCGGTGCCCCCGAGTACCGGCACACCGTGCAGGCGGGAACCGCGCAATGAAGCATCGTCATCGATGAACCCGGCCGGTATGTAGCGCGTATCGCGCCGCAGGTCACGCACCAGCGCCTCACCCGCGCGCCCAGCACCGATCACCAGCACACGGTGGCTGTGCTTGGCATGGAACAGGTCGAGCTGGCTGTCCTTCCAGTAGCGGTAGGCGAGTCGCGGCGTACCCAGCAAAATCCCCAGCAGCACCGGATAGATCAGCAGCACCGAGCGGGAGATCCCGTTCATGCGGTTGTACAGGAACAACGCAATGTAGATCACCACTGCGCCCGCAACCACCGCGCGCACGATGTTCCACAGATCGGGAACGCTGGCGAAGCGCCACAGGCCCTTGTACAAGCCGGTCCAGAAGAACATCGCGGCCTGCACGCCCAGCACGATCAACGTCTGCCAGCTCAGCAGGTCGAGCCGCTGGCCGTACGGCAGCATCGCGTAGCGCAGCGTGTTGGCCAGCCACCACGCCAGCAGCGTCACCGCGAGGTCGTGGATCACGACCGCCGTGCGCGGGTGCACCCAGCCGGCCAGCTCAGGCGTTTTCATGCGACGCGCATCTCCGTGCTTTGGCGAGGCAAGCGCGTTTGCCGGCGAACCAGATGATGGCCGCCGACGCGTAGGCGACGGCGAAATATCCACCACCATGCGCGGGCTGGCGTGCGGCCAACCAGGCCAGCGGCGCAACCACGGCCAGGTTCCAGATCATGTAGGCAATGTCGGTGCGGGCATGGCTCCAGTTTACCCGTACCAGCCACTGGTACAGGTGCTGGCGGTGCGGCGCGTACCAGCGCTGCCCGGCCAGCATGCGCCGCGCGAGGGTCAGGCCGCTGTCGACCAGGAACGCGGACGGAAGGATGGCGCATGCCCAAAGCATCGCAGGATTTCGCTGAACCACGAACGCCGCGACGGCGCCGATGGTCAGGCCCAGCGCGCCCGAGCCGACATCGCCCATGAAGATTTTTGCGGGCGGCCAGTTGAAGAGGAGAAAACCGAGGCATCCCGCCGCCGTGGCGAAGGCCAATGCCGCGACGCCAACATCACCATGCCATGCCGCCAGTGCCCCCAGGCCGAGCATCACGAACAGTCCCTGCTGGCCGAGGATGCCGTCGATGCCGTCCATGAAGTTGTGGGAATTGATGAAGCCGATCAGGACCGGGACCAGCGGAAGCAATAGCCACCAGCGTGCCGGATCGCGCGTCGCCCATGGCGCGAGCGCGGCGAGTCCGACCAGCAACGCGGCGCCGAAGTGCACGAGCAGCCGTGGCACCACCGGCAGCGGCTTGTGATCGTCCCGCCAGCCGATCAGCGCGACCGCCAGTACCGCTGCGGTGAATGCGGCGGGTTGCGTCCACAACAATGAACCCTCGAGCAGGCACCACGCCGCCACGCCCGCCAGCAGCATGGCCGCGACGATGCCAATGCCGCCGCCGCGCGGCGTCGGCTGCGTGTGCGAACGCCGCTTGCCGGGCTGGTCCAGCAAGCCGCGACGACGCGCGTAGGCCAGCGCCGCGCCCGTGAATGCGAGCGAGAGCAGCAGTGCGCATCCCGCAATGATCGCCAGCCCAACGATGATCGCGGTGCCGTGCGCGCTGCCCATGGTTACTCGCTGACAACACTGTGGATCGGACGGACGGTTCCCCAACTCTTGCAACTGGGGCACTGCCAGTGATGTGCCTTGGCGCCGAAGCCGCAGTGGTTGCAGCGATACATGGCGCGGCCTTCCAGCAGCTTGTGGGTGAGGTCGCGCAGGATCAGGAAATTCTCGCGCGCCTCGCCCTCGGCGCGCGACATGGTCGCGTCGATCAGCGCCATCATCCCGCGCACCGATGGCCGCTGGCGCAACTGCCCGGTCAGGAAATCGATGGCTGCGCGCTCGCCTTCGCGTTTCCGATAAAGATCGGTGAGCGCCAGCACCGGCGTGATGCCGTGGTAACGCTCGATCACGTGGCCAAGGAACTTCTCGGCGCGAGCCATTTCGCCGGCATGGGCATAAGCGTCGAGCAACGGCGGCAGGATTTCTGGAACGAAATCGATGTCCGCGTCGACCGCCTGTTCGAACGCGACGACGGCTTCGTTCCAGCGCCCCTCTTCCACAAACAAGTGGCCGCCGATCATGTAACCGCGCACGCAGCCCGGTTGGCTGGCGAAGGCTTCGTCCAGGTACGCCCGCGCTTCGGCGCGCGCACCGTGCTGGCGCGACTGCTCGGCCAGCTCGCACTGGAACTGCGCGATGGTCGCGGCCTGCGATTCGCCGGTCATCTTTTCCAGGCGGCGTGCATGGCCGATGGCCTTGTGCCAGTCGCGTTCATGCTGGTAGATCGCTATCAGGTGGCGCAGCGCCGACGGCGCATGCGCATCCATCGCGACCAGGTCGTCGAACAATGCTTCGGCGCGATCCAGCAAGCCCGCGCGCATGTAGTCTTCGCCCAATTCCAGCAGCGCGACAGTACGCTCGGCTTCACTCAGATTGGAACGGCTGACCAGGTGCTGGTGGACGCGGATCGCGCGATCGACCTCGCCGCGGCGGCGGAACAGGTTGCCGAGCGCGAGATGGGTTTCCACCGTGTCGCGGTTGAACTCGGCCAACTTCATGAAGACTTCGATGGCCTTGTCCGGCTGCTCGTTGAGCAGGTAGTTCAGGCCGCGGAAGTAATGAGAGGAAAGTTCGGTGACCCGCGCGCCCGAGCGACGCGCGATCGCCTGCCGGCCGATGATCCAGCCCAGCCAGCCCGCCAGCACCAGCACGGGAATGAGAAACAACAACCAGAGCGGATCGAAAGGGCTTGTCACCGTTACCTCGGCTGCCGCGCGGAAGAAGGCGAACCCGGATCGTTGTCACGGCTTCGGCGAACGGCGGCTTCCACCGGAATGCACCTGCGGTTCATGCCAAGCCGGCGCCCGGACCCGCTACGCGGCGGCGCCCTCGTTCACCCGCTGACGCAATTCCTTGCCCGGCTTGAAATGCGGAACGTACTTGCCGGGCAGCGCCACGGCCGTGCCGGTTTTCGGGTTGCGGCCCGTGCGCGGCGGGCGGTAGTGCAGCGAGAAACTGCCGAAGCCGCGGATTTCGATGCGGTCGCCGGTCGCCAGCGCGCCACTCATCTGCTCGATGACGTTGCGCACGGCGAGTTCGACATCGGCGAACGCCAAATGCTTCTGGCGCTCCGCGAGCGCGGCAATCAATTCGGATTTGGTCATCGATGGCAACGTACGGCTACCTTGCGGAAGAGCGGACGCGAATCCGCACACGCGATCCCCTGACCCGGAACCGCCCGCACGCGGACGGTTCCGTCGTTTCAGCAAAAACCCAAGACCTTATATAGGCTTATTCGGACTTGTTCAACTGCTCTTTGAGCAGCGCTCCCAGCTTGGTCGTGCCGCGCTCGGCGTGCTGATTTTGGTACTCGGACAGGGTTTCGGCCATCTCGTCCTCGTCCTTGGCGCGGATCGAGAGCGCCAGCATGCGGCCCTTGCGATCCATACCGGTGAACTTGGCCTCGACCTGCTCGCCCACCTTGAGGTGCTGGCTGAGATCGTCGATGCGGTCCTTGGAGAAGTCGCGCGCCGAAAGATAACCCTCGATGCCGTCGGCCAGCTCGATCACGGCACCCTTGGCATCGACTTCCTTCACCGTGCCGTTGAGGATCGCGCCGCGCGGATTCGCGGCCATGAACTGGCCGAATGGATCCTGTTCGAGCTGCTTGATGCCGAGGCTGATGCGCTCACGCTCCGGATCGACCGCCAGCACCACCGCATCGACTTCATCGCCCTTCTTGAACTCGCGGACCAGTTCCTCGCCGTTGCCCTGCCAGGAAATGTCGGACAGGTGCACCAGGCCATCGATGCCGCCGTCCAGGCCGACGAAGATGCCGAAGTCGGTGATCGACTTGATCGCACCGTGGACCTTGTCGCCCTTCTTGAACATCGCGGCAAAGGCTTCCCACGGGTTCGACTGGGTTTGCTTCATGCCCAGCGAAATGCGGCGACGCTCTTCGTCGACGTCCAGCACCATCACTTCCACTTCGTCGCCGACCTGTACCACCTTGGCCGGATTGACGTTCTTGTTGGTCCAGTCCATCTCGGACACGTGCACCAGGCCTTCCACGCCCGGCTCCAGCTCCACGAAGCAGCCGTAATCGGTGACGTTGGAAACCTTGCCGAACAGGCGGGTGCCCGACGGATAACGGCGGGTGATGCTGACCCACGGATCGTCGCCGAGCTGCTTCAGGCCCAGCGAGACGCGGTTGCGCTCGCGGTCGAACTTCAGCACGCGCACGTCGAGTTCGTCGCCGACATTGACGACTTCCGACGGATGCCGCACGCGCTTCCACGCCATGTCGGTGATGTGCAGCAGGCCGTCGATACCGCCGAGGTCCACGAACGCGCCGTAGTCGGTGAGGTTCTTGACCACGCCGTGAAGGATCGCGCCTTCCTGCAGCTTCTCCATAAGCTGCTCACGCTCCTCGGAATGCTCGCTCTCGACCACCGCGCGGCGGCTGACCACCACGTTGTTGCGCTTGCGGTCGAGCTTGATGATCTTGAACTCCAGGTCCTTGCCTTCGAGATAACCCGGATCGCGCACCGGGCGCACATCCACCAGCGAACCCGGCAGGAACGCGCGCACGTCGCGGATGTCCACGGTGAAGCCGCCCTTGACCTTGCCATTGATGCGGCCGGTGATGGCTTCCTGGCCTTCGAATGCCTGCTCCAGTTCATCCCACACCATCGAGCGCTTGGCCTTCTCGCGCGACAGCTTGGTTTCGCCGAACCCGTCTTCGATTGCGTCCAGCGCGACCTTGACTTCGTCGCCCAGCTTGACTTCGAGTTCGCCGGCCTCGTTGCGGAACTGTTCGATCGGCACGATGCCTTCCGATTTCAGTCCGGCGTTCACCACCACCACATCGGGGCGGATTTCGACGACGGTGCCGGAGACGATGGCTCCGGGTCTCAATTTGGCCAGCGACTGGCTCTGTTCAAACAGCTCGGCAAAACTTTCGGTCATGGGGATTCCAGGTTGGGAATGGATCGCGAGGCCTGCAAGTTCCATTGATGTCGATTCCACAGGCGACGATCCGCCGGTTGGGGGATGCATCGATGCATCCGGTTGGGAAAGCCGCGCGAACGCGGCACGTTGTTGCAATCAACCCTTTCGCACGACCGCGAGCACCCGGTCCACGACCATTGGAATCGGCTGCCCGGTGGTGTCGATCACCACGGCGTCGGCAGCCGGTCGCAACGGCGCAACCATGCGCGACGCGTCCCGCGCATCACGCAACTCGATCTCGTGCAAAAGGTTGGCTAGTGTAACGTCAAGTCCCTTTGACTTCAACTGCTTATAGCGCCTTTCCGCCCGTTCTGCGGCGCTGGCGGTCAGGAATACCTTGAATGGCGCGTCCGGGAAGATCACGGTGCCCATGTCGCGTCCGTCGGCGACCAGGCCGGGTGGCTGGCGGAACGCCAACTGCTTGTTCACCAAGGCTTTTCGCACCTCCGGCAGCGCTGCGATTGCGGAGGCCGCCGCGCCGGCGGTTTCGGTGCGGATCGCATCGGTGGCGTCTTCGCCGTCGATGATGACGCGGGTGTCGCCGCCATCGCCGGGGTCGCGAAATTCGATGCGCGTCGTGGCGGCGCAACGTGCAACAGCCTGGGCGTCGGAAACATCCAGATCCTTCGCGCCCGCCGCATGACCAACCGCGCGATAGATCGCCCCGGAATCCAGCATGTGCCAGCCCAGCCGATCCGCCACCGCGCGGGCGATCGTGCCCTTGCCGGAGCCGGAGGGACCGTCAATGGTGAGTATCGGCACGGAGTCGTTCGTCGTCATCCATTGAATGTTAGCGGACGCCGATTCCGCTCAGGCCGCGCGCACCGTCAGGCCGCAACCGTTCGCCAGTTCGACGAAGCCCGGAAACGAAGTCGCGACATTCGCGCAATCGCGAATCGTGACCGCGCTGCTTGCGACAGCACCCGCCACCGCAAACGCCATCGCGCAGCGATGGTCGCCATTGGATTCGACTGTGCCGCCGTGCAACGCGCCGCCTTCGATCATCGCGCCATCCGGCGCTTCCTCGATGCGCACGCCCAGCGCGCGCAAACCCGTGGCCATCACCGCGATGCGGTCGGATTCCTTCACTCGCAATTCTTCCGCGCCGCGGATCGTGGTGACCCCTTCCGCACGCGCGGCAGCGACGAACAGCGCGGGGAATTCGTCGATCATGTCGGCGACGCATTCCACCGGCACCTCGATGCCGCGCAGGGGCGCTTGGCGCACGACGAGATCGGCAACCGGTTCGCCGTCCGTATCGCGCCGATTTTCTTCCAAGATGTTCGCACCCATCGCGCGCAGCACGTGCAGCAAGCCGATGCGGCGTGGATTCATGCCGACGTTGCGCAAAACCAGCCCCGGACCCGGCACGATGCCCGCGGCCACGATGAAGAACGCCGCAGAGGAAAAATCCGCGGGCACGGCGGTATCGGTCGCACGCAAATTGTGTCCGCCCGACAGCCGCACCCTGCCCGGCTCGAACTCAATCGGCCAGCCGAATGCACGCAGCATCCGTTCGGTGTAGTCGCGGGTCGGTCGCGGCTCGGTGACCGCGGTTTCGCCATCCGCATACAAACCCGCCAGCAACACCGCCGATTTCACCTGTGCGCTCGCGAGGGGCGACGCATGGTCGATGCCACGCAACACGCGCCCGCCTCGCACCCGCAACGGTGGCCTGCCCGCTTCTGTCGTTTCGATGATCGCGCCCATTGACGCAAGCGGCTCGGTCACGCGACGCATCGGGCGTTTTGAGAGCGACGCGTCGCCCGTCAGGATCGAATCGAATTCCTGCCCCGCCATCACGCCGCACAGCAAGCGCATTGCGGTGCCGGAGTTGCCACAATCGAGCACGCCTTGCGACGCACGCAGTCCGCGCAAACCAACACCGTGCACAACGCGTTCGCCCGGCGATGGCGCATCGATGCGCACGCCCATCTGCCCGAAGATGCGCGCGGTCGCGCGGGTGTCCTCGCCTTCCAGAAAGCCCGCGATGCGCGAGGTCCCCTCGGCCAGCGCGGACAGCATGATCGCGCGGTGCGAAACGGATTTGTCACCGGGTACGCAAATTTCTCCACGCAAGCGGCGCGCCGGCGAAGTGGTCCAGCCCAGCCGTGCACTCACGGCAATGCCCGCAGCAACCGTCGGTTCTCTGCGCGGCTGCCCACGCTGATCCGCAACGTGCGCGGCAGTCCGTAACCGCCCATCGGGCGCACGATCACGCCGCGTTCGAACAAATGACGTTCCAGCCTGGCTGCATCGCGCGGCAACACGCACAACAGGAAATTGGTCTGCGACGGCAGGCAGCGATAGCCGCGCTCCAGCAACTCCTCGCGCAGCCATTCGCGTTCCGCCCGGTTGAATGCACGTGCCTTCGCCAGCCACGGTTTGTCGTCCAACGCCGCGGCGGCGCCTGCCAGCGCCACATTGTTGACGTTGAACGATTCGCGCAGGCGTTCCAGCATCGCCACGATTTCCGAATGTGCAACCAGGTAACCCACGCGCACACCGGCCATTCCGTACGCCTTGGAGAACGTGCGGGTGACAACGAGGTTCGGATGCTTGTCGGCGAACGCGAGCGCCGTGGTCAACCCGGGCGCCTCCACGTATTCGTGATACGCCTCGTCCACCACCACCAGGACGCTGCGCGGCACCTTCTTCAGGAATGCCGCCAACGCAGCATCGTCGAACCACGTGCCGGTCGGATTGTTCGGATTCGCGAGGTAGACAATGCGCGTGTTGGCGCGAATCGCCCTGGCCATCGCCTCGAGATCGTGGCCGTACGGCGCGCTGCGGTGGTTGCGCGGCAATGCCGGTACGCGAATGGCACGCGCGCCGGACGCGGCGGTCGCGATGGGAAATACCGCAAAGCCGAACTGTGAAAACACGATCGAGTGCTTCGCGTCCGCGAAACACTGCGCCAGCAGCATCAGCAATTCATGCGAGCCGTTGCCAAGCGCGATGCGTTCCACATCGACCGCGAGATGCTCCGCCAAGGCGCGCTTCAACTGCATTCCGCGCGGATCGGGGTAGCGGAACGTTTCGGCCAACGCCACACGCATCGCCTTCAGCGCGCGCGGACTCGGACCGAGCGGATTTTCGTTCGAACCCAATTCCGCGATCGCCGCGCCGAAGCGCGATCGCATCGCGGGCAAATCGTGGCCCGGATCATAGGCGCGCAGTTTCGCCGTCGCGGCATTGACCAGGCGCGAGGCATCGAACGCCGGTTCGGGTTTGCGTGGGGCTGCGCGCTCAGCCATGGGTGCGCCGGAACTCCGCCATGAAGGCGCACAACGCGTGTATGCCTTCGATCGGCACCGCGTTGTAGATGGACGCTCGAATGCCGCCCAGCGCGCGATGTCCCTTCAACGCCAGCAGCCCGGCGTCGGCCGCTTCCGCGACGAACACGGGTTCCAGCGCGGCGTCGCGCAGGTTGAAGATCACGTTCATCCGCGAACGTGCCGCGGGATCGACGTCGTTGCGGTAATACCCGCCCGAGCCGTCGATGGCGTCGTACAGTGCACCCGACTTGGCGCGGTTGCGGCGCTCCATTTCGACGAGCCCGCCCTGCTCCTTCAGCCACTGGAAAGTCAGGCCGGCGAGGTACCAGCCCCAGGTGTTGGGCGTGTTCAACATGGAATCCGCCGCGGCGTATTCGGCGTAACGGAAGATGCGCGGCAATGGGCGCGGATGGCGCTGCAGCAGA
>Ga0207660_10001138_pt1 | contig 17744 bp, 40 predicted proteins | sample KBSC73BmetaG_FD_184335 | JGI IMG/M metagenome (GOLD analysis project Ga0207660, IMG submission 184335) | Corn rhizosphere microbial communities from Kellogg Biological Station, Michigan, USA - KBS C7-3B metaG (SPAdes) (version 2) | ecosystem: Host-associated > Plants > Roots > Rhizosphere ... | reverse complement strand
GCTGCGCACAGCCGCCGTCCCCGTCCCGCAGCCCGCCAACCCGACCACGACTAGAACCCCCGCAATGAGCCGCATAGCGGGCACGCTACGACCCGGCGTCGGCGTTGCGCTACCGGATCGGCCGAACCGACAGGCCGTCAATCGGCCAAACGGCCGAACCTCACCTGACCGCCCCGCCGATCAGCCCGGCGAGCAGCAGCAACACGCCGACAGCGATCACCACAGCGCCGAGTGGCCCGTCACCGATGCCCACCGCGACGACACCGACAACCGCGAGGACCGCACCCTGCCAGACGAACCGACGCCACCGCCTCACGCTGGCGCACCGTTCACCAGCGGGGCTGACAGCAACGATTCGGCCAGTCGGCGGCTTAGCCGATCCATCGCAGCCGGCGCGTCCTGACGGTTCCACGCCGCGTACCCGACTGTCGTCACCGGCGACTCATGCCCCAAGATCGCCTGCACGAGCTGGATATCTTTCGTGTCGCGGTAGAGCGTCGTACCCGTGAAGTGCCGCAGCGAGTGCAGCGTGTCGGGGATACCGAGGTCATGCAGGTGCTTGTTCGCGACCGACGACACGAGTGACGGGGAGACGTGCGCGTGAAGGCCGTCCAGACGTCGGATGACCGGCCCGCGCCGTGGCAGCCCATACCGGTGCAGTTCAAGCGCCAGCGTCGCTGACAGGGGCACTACGCGAGGCTTGTCGCCCTTGCCGTGCACCAGCATCATCGGCTCGTCCATGTGGTCGAGGATGTCCTCACGTCGCAGCCTCGCGATCTCGCAGGCGCGTAGACCGCCGAGCGCGGCGAGAACAAGGATGACGCGGGTCCTGTCATCGGCGGTGCTGATCGCGATACCGAGCGGGCCGTCCGCGATCGGCCGTGGCAGGTAGCGGGGGCGGCGTGGCGTGGCAGCGGCGAACAGCGGGTTGCGGCGGCTGATGCCTTCACGCAACGCCCAGCCGTAGAACGCGCTGAGGTGACCGGTGTAGGTGTAGAGGGTCGAGTCAGCGAGCCCGCGTTTACGGCCGGCGGCGACAAGCCGGGTGATGTCACCGGCGGTTGCGCGCAGCAGTGGGATGCCGATGATGTTCTCGGCGGATCGCAGGAGGGAGGATCGTCGGCTGACCAGCGATTCCGATAGGCCTTTTGCGCGCATCCATTCGACATATCGGAATATCGGGTCAAGGGGCATGGGCGATTTCCTACCGCAAAGTAACAAACTTGGACAGAGTCACATCCGTGTAATTCACGAGGCGTTTAGGTGGCTGCGATAGTCGGTCGGCTGTGTCGCGTGACAGAGTGCGTCGATGTCTGCACCCGAAAACGCCGTCTCACCTGCGTCTTCATGTTCCCGCGACAACCTGATCGGCTCTGACGAAAGCCTCGACTCAGCGAGAGTGACGCGACCTTCGCTCAATTGATCGATCGAGACGCTGAAGAAAGACGCCAGCGCGCGCACCTCGTTGTGTTCCCAGCCTCCGCGTTGAAAGCGCCGATACGCCGTCGACTTCGGTAGGCCAATAGCCGCGTCCAAATCGACCGGCTTTATTTCATGCCACTCCAGCAGTGCTTTGACTGCCCGGGTGATCGTGGCGTCCGGGTCATCAGTCGCTGAGATGGAACCAGCGGTGGCCTGAATGGGCATCATGCGCCCAAGCGTGGACTACGACACGCCCATTGGCAAGCCAATCCGCCAAGGTGCTTGACCCACTCCCGAGAGTGGGACTAGGTTCCCAAGTATGCAAACGCAGGCCACAGGGTCGGCCACCTACCGACTCGCTGACCACCTCCTAGACGGGCAGCTAGAAGCCTACGTGGGGGGGCGACGCCGAGCGGGGAAGTCGTGGCGCCGGATCTCCCTAGACCTTCGGGACGAGTTCGACATCGAGGTCACGCACGAGACGTTGCGCAACTGGTTCCCGCAGTTCGCGAATCGGGCCGTCGCATGACCGCCTACGTCCGCCCCGGCTACCTCGTCGCGCTCCTGCTCGCAGTGACCGCGCTGCTCGGCGTCCTCAGCCCGTAACTGCGAGTGAGGCGCGTCCGCTTGGAACGGACGCGCCTCAGGAACTCGCCCCCAAAGCCTAACCGAAAGGAACTCGCAATGACCACCATCACCGCCACGGACGACATCACCGTCCTGACCATCGACCAGCGCGCCGGATTCCTGCGGGAACTCGCGGAGCACGTCGAGAACGAGCGGCGTTGGGCGCAGAAGCCCTTCACCGAAGCGTTGCCCGGGATCGTGCCGACGGTCGCGTCGGCCTGTTGCCCGGAGCCGCTGGTCGCGTTCGACGAGTTGGTCGACGCGGTCGAGGAGGTCCGCAAGTTCACTGCGGACGAAGCGTCGTATGCGGATGAGCACGACTGGTCGGCGAACCCGGTAGCCCTGCTCCGTTTGCGGGACCGGCTCGAGTCGAACGTTGACTGCGCGTTGCAGAAGCTGCTCGGCGGTGCGCAGTGACTCGTTGCTCCTGTCGCCCCGGCTGCCTCGCGTGGCTGTACGCCGACGACGACGTCGTGGCGACGCCGGACGGTGACGCGCTCCGTGAGCACGTCGCACCTGACCCGTACCCGGTGGAGCAGCTCGTCCTCGACGTCGAGGCGGTGTCAGCGTGAGCGTCCTCCTTGACGTGGTCCTCGTTCTCATCCTCATCTTCGGCCTCGCCGTCGTGGTCGTCGGCACCAAAGACTCCCTGCGTCGTGGCGATGAGTCGATCGAACGGGCGATGGAGCAGATGGAAGCCGCCCGCCGCGTCACCACCCCACCCGCCTGGCAGCAGCCGGGCTACACCCAACAGCTCGAAAGGAACCACCCGTGACCACAGCCAGAATCATCTCCACCCCCGCAGACGGTCACGGGCTGACCGACAAGATCACCGATCCGCACTACAGCGCTTTAACCGGCGGTGACCTGGAAGCGAAGTGGCGCTCGAACTTCGGCATCGAGCCGGGCGCCGAGTGGTCGTTCGGTGACCAGGGTGTGCCCGGTGACTACTGTCAGCGGAAGTCGACCGCCCTCTACGACGGCCTGTGCCCGAAGTGCGCGAAGAACGCTGGCGTGCCTGTCCCGGCCGACGTGCCCGAGGAAGCAGCGGCGTCGTGACCGCCGACGTTCTGCCGGACGACGAGATCGTTGATGTCGAGATCCTGCCAGCAGAGATCACCGAGCCGGGTGTCTACCCGGACCTGACACACGAGGACTATCACGCGGACCCCGTCCCCGGCGGTTCGCTGTCCTCGACGGGCGCTCGTCGGCTGCTTCCCCCGTCGTGCCCGGCGAAGTTCAGGCACGAGCAGCTGAACCCGTCGATCCCGACGAAGCAGATGAAGGTCGGGACGGTCGCTCACGGCCTTGTGCTCGGCACCGGCCCGACTGTGGTCGTGCTCGACTTCGACAACTGGCGGACGAACGACGCGAAGAACGCCCGGAAGAATGCCGACGCGGCTGGGAAGATCGCGGTGCTCCGCAAGGAGTATGAGCCGGTCAAGGCGATGGCTGAGGCGCTGCTTCAACACAAGATCGCGGCGAAGCTCATCGAGGGTGCGCAGCCGGAAGCGTCGCTGGTCTGGCAGGACGAGACGACCGGCGTCTGGCGGCGTGCACGCTACGACCTGCTCCGCCAGCCGTCCGCGTCCGGCCGGCTGCTCATCCCTGACTACAAGACGGGCACCAGCGCCAACCCGGCGAAGTTCACCAAGTCCGTCGTCGAGTACGGCTACCACCAGCAGGGCGCGTTCTACACCGACGGCGCGGTCACGCTCGGCCTCGGTGAGGACCCGGCGTTCCTGTTCATCGTCCAGGAAACGGCGGCGCCGTACCTCGTGTCGGTCGTGCAACTCGACCCGCTCGACATGCGGATCGGTTCGCACCTCAACCGTGAGGCCATCCGTCTTTATGCGCAGTGCGTCGCTCGTGACGAGTGGCCCGGCTACCACGACGACATCGCACATGTCGCGCTGCCGTCCTGGTACACGCGCGAATTCATCGACTACGACATCTGACCAGGGGGACATCATGACCGCAACAACCGAACAGCCTGGCGCGGACGTCGCGTTGGCGACCAACAACAACGCGCTCGACCCGACGCGACCTACGGTCGCTGGGTTCATCAAGCGGCTCGCACCCGAACTGGGTCAGGCGTTGCCGAAGCACATGGACGCTGACCGGCTGACGCGGATCGCGCTGACCCTCGTCCGTCAGTCCGAAGTCGCTGCGCAGAAGGACCGCAAGCCGGAGAACAGCCTCGCTGCGTGCACGCCTGAGTCGTTCGCCGGCGCGCTGCTGACCGCCGCGGCGCTCGGCCTCGAACCGGGTGTCAACCAGGAGGCCTACCTCGTCCCCTACAAGGGCGAATGCACGCTGATCGTCGGCTACCAGGGCATGGCGAAACTGTTCTGGCAGCACCCACTCGCCAAGCACCTCGACGCGCACGCCGTGCACGAAAAAGACCAGTTCGACTACGCCTACGGCCTCGCGCAGTACCTACGGCACAAGCCCGCGACAGGTGACCGCGGGAAGATCACGCACTACTACGCGGTCGCTGAACTATCGACAGGTGCGTCGCGGTTCGTGGTGCTCACCGCTGACGAGGTGAAGGCGCTACGCGGCGGGAAGGTCGGGCCGTCCGGGAAGATCCCCGACCCGATGCACTGGATGGAACGCAAAACCGCGATCCGCCAACTGTTCAAGCTGCTGCCGAAGTCGAGCGAGATCTCAGCGGCGCTCGCCGTCGACGAGCAACCCGGGTCGGTGCTGCGGGAGAACAACGTCCCGTCGCTGCTCGCGAACGGTGACCTGCTGCCTGCGTTGCCACCGTCCGTCGTCGAACAACATGAGCAGCGAGCTGAAGCGGACGCAGCGCAACGAGTGACCAGCGCTGACGTGTTCGACGACGCACCAGCGCAGGACGCCTGTCCGGGCTGCGGCGTCATCGGTGCTGACCACTCGCCTGCCGCCTGTCCCGCCACAGCGGACCTCGCGGACAGCGTCGACAAGGAGCCGCAGGTCTGATGGCTGCCGATCCCATCCGCTCGAAAGCACTCGCCTGCCTGAGAGAAGGCCGCGTCACCGTCTACGGCGTCAAACTTGACGACCGTTGGCGGCCGGTGGTCGTGCTCGCGCGGGTGCTTTCGAGCCGGGATCGACACCCGTACAAGGTGCAGCTCCGTGACGGCGCCTGGTCATGCGGCTGCCGCGAAGGACTGCGCGGCGAGCCGTGCGCGCATGTCGCGGCGGTCCAGCATGTCATTCCGGTCGGTGCCCGATGATCACGAAGACAGAACGCGCCGAGCTGCGCAGCGTCGTCCGCCAGCAGTTCCGCGTCCTCAAGGACGAAGTCGAGCAGCGGCAAGCCGAACTCATCGCCGACATCGAGAAGCAGATCGCTGAGCAGTGGTGCGACCGCGACGAGCAACTGAACGCCGTTAAGGAGAGGGCGCAACAGCTCGCTGACGAAGCGAACAAGGCGCTGCGTGAGTTCGTCAACGCCCACCCCGAACGCAAGGCCCTGTCGGTCTACGGCTTCCAGGCGCCCGAGGTCCGTCACCGCATCGAAGACGCGCAACACCGACACATGCTCCGCGCTGCCGCGGTAGCGGACCTCAAAGCGCGAGTCGGGTCGGCGATGGTAAAGCTCGGCCGGCAGGAAGCCGACCTGCTGCGCACGCTCGCCGTCGGCGCTCTGGAAACCAACGAGGCGCGTCGGTTCCTGACCGAGATTCCGAGCGTCGCCGAACTCGTGCCCGCGTCACGGCTCCGTGAGATCGAAGCGTCCCTGTCGGACGACGGCGGTGTGCTGTGACCGACCTGATCGCCCGCTGCCTCAACACGACCGCGCCGTGCAACTTCGAGACGGTCTGCAACAGCGAACAGCACCGTGACCGCGTTCAGCAGTCCCACATGGAACGTCAGCATGCAGCCGCACCCGCTGCCGACGACATCAGCGACGACATGTGGAGCCGGCACGTCGACGACCGGGCGCTCATCGTGAAAGCGATCGAAGCGACCGCGCTCGTCAACGGCGGCAAGGTCGACATGAACGTCGTCCGGCAGATCATCCCCGACGCGGTCACGCCGCAGCTGGTCGGCGCTGTCGTCAACGTGCTGCTCCGGCAGGGTCGGTTGGAGCGGATCGGGTGGACAACTAACCAGGACCGCAAGGGACGCAACGTGGGCAAGCCCGCGCCCCTTTACTGCCTCGTCGGTGACCGCGACGACGACCGGAGCGTGACAGCGTGACTCGCCTCGCGGCTGCCGTCCTGCTCACCGTGACGACCGGTGTGACCGTCGTCCTCAGCCACAAGCGGCCGGCGCCAGTGTCTAGCGCGACGCTCGCGCCGGTCATCCCGTTCCCCGACCGAGCCTCAAGGTCGGATGTGAGACGCCCGCTGCCGGGAGTGGAGAAGCCGCGGCGACGTGCCCCCGTGCGTCGTCCTGGTCCGCACTCCACACCCGGCAGCGGTGCACTCAACTGGGATGCGCTCGCGCAGTGCGAGTCGTCAGGTGACTGGCACATCAACACCGGCAACGGCTACTACGGCGGGCTACAAGAAGACGAGACGTTCTGGCGCAACTACGGCGGTCTGCGGTTCGCGAGCCGCCCCGACTTGGCGTCACGCGCTGCGCAGATCACCGTCGCGTTGCGTGGGCTGCGCGTGCAGGGGCGCGGCGCGTGGCCGCAGTGCGGTTGGCGGTTGGCGTCATGACCGCACCTATCCAGGCGGATCCGCGTGGTTTTCATGCTCACCGCGTTAACAAAGGACGGGTAGTTATGGACAACCTGACGAAGATCGTTGGTGTCCGCGTCGACCAGCAGACCTACGACCGTTGGCACGCGATCGCGATGCAACGCGGCATGTCGGTCCCCGAGCTGGTTCGCGTGTGCACCGACCACCTGCTCAACCTCGACGCTGCCGAGCAGGTGGCCAAGCACCACGTCTCCGCAAGGGGGAACTGACCATGCCCACTGGTTACACGGCCGACGTCGGAGACGGGAAGTGCGACAACTTCCGCGACTTCGCGCTGACCTGCGCCCGAGCGTTCGGCGCTCTCATCACGATGCGCGACGACCCGGCAGACGCGCCGATCCCGGACGAGTTCGAGGTCGATGAGTACCCCATGCGGCTATTGATCGCTGATCGCGAGCGGCTCAACGAACTGCGCGGGATGAGCGCCGAGGAGGCGCAGCGGCGGGCTGATGTGGCGTACAACGAGGCGCTCGTCTACTACCGCCAGCAGGCCCGCAAGCGAGCGGAGACGCAGGCCCGCTACGAGGCGATGCTCGACCAGGCGTTGCGCTGGGAGCCTCCGTCGCCGGACCACGTCGAGATGAAGTCGTTCATGGTCAAGCAGCTCGAAGAGTCGATCCGATTCGACTGCGGCTACGAGATGCCCGCGCCTATCCGCCAGACCGGCGACGAGTGGCTCGCCGACGAGATCGAGCGTGCTCAGCGCAACGCCGAACGTCACGCCGAGGAGCACGAAAAGGCCGTCGAGCGCGCCGAAGGACGGACCCGCTGGGTGCGGCAACTCCGTGAGTCGCTCGCCGGCTACGAAGCCAAGACGAGCGTCTGATCGTGAGCGTTAACAAGCTGGGCTGGCAGGCGCTAGAGGACGGAGCTAACCCTGTGGACAGTGGAGCATTAGCGGACGGTCGGCAGGCAGTCGCGGAGCGTCGCGTCCTGAGCGCCGAGCAGACGGTCTACATCCTGCACCCGCAGGCATGCCTCGACAGCGGTATCGACCTTCGCAATTGCCGGTTCTCCCTGGCGCTCGATAACGGCATTGACCTGGACGAGTGGACGGAGGATGTCGCGCTCATCGTGGATGTCGTCGGAGCGTTCGAGCAGACGCGGCTAAAGCCGCTGGGGCCGACACTGTGGCCGCTCCGTGACCGATCACAACAACCGCACGCTAACGAGCAGGTGCCGTGATGCAAGATCAACCGTGCGGTAGCGGCGGCTACCGAACGGTGGAGGGGCTGTGGATGACGGAGCATTAGCGCACGGTTTCGGGACGTCGATGCACTGGCCGTCCTGCCGCAACGGGCGCTGTACCGGATGCATGGAGCCACTCGCCGAGAGGTTCCGCCTCGCCGAGCTCGACCGTGACCGGCCCCTCTGTGATTCGACCGTCCCGTCGTTCTTCGACGACGAGCGCCGGTTCGACTGCGGCCACCAGGCCACCCTCGAGGCGCTGTGGGTCGACGGAAAGTGGCACCCGCGCTGCCACCGTCACGTCAACGGCTACCCAGCCGATCGGGTGCGTCCGTTGCAGGCGGCACAGTGAAGCCGCCATTCGCCTACTACGGCGGCAAGACGACGCTCGCCGACGCGATCGTCGCGTTGCTCCCGCCGCACCGGCACTACATCGAGCCGTTCGCCGGGTCGCTCGCCGTGCTCCTGGCGAAGCCACGAGCCCAGTTCGAGACGGTCAACGACGTTGACGAGGACCTCGTGACCTTCTGGCGGGTGCTCCGGCAGCGAGGCGAGGACCTCGCCTGGGCTTGCGCGCTGACGCCACACTCCCGGGCCGAGCACGCCGCGTCATTCGACCTCAGCGTCGACGACGAGCTCGAGCGGGCACGCCGCGTCTGGGTACGGCTTTCTCAGGGCCGTGGCGGGATGCTCAGGCGCACGGGCTGGCGGTTCTACCGCGACGCCGCCCGCCGTACCGGGTCGATGCCGTGGACGCTCAACGCCTACGCGGACCGGATCTGGGAAGCCGCTGAGCGCATTGCCGGCGTCAGCTTGGAGTGTCGCCCGGCGCTGCATCTGATCAGCGACTATGGCCAGCACGAGTCGGTCCTGTTCTACGTCGACCCGCCCTACCTCGGCACCACGCGAGGCTGGGGCAACCAGTACCGGCATGAGATGCGCCACGAGCCCGATCACCGGGAGCTCGCCGAGGCGCTGCACGCCTGCCGGGCCGCTGTCGTGCTCTCCGGCTACCCCTCGACGCTGTACGACGACCACCTCTACGCCGACTGGCACCGGATCGAGTTCGCGGCCTACACCGGGCAGGGCGGAACGCGCGGCCGCAGAGGTGGCGAGCGCACCGAGGTCCTGTGGAGCAACCGCCCGCTAGCGACGACCAGCGACGTGACCTTGTTCTCGGAGGTGCCAGCGTGACAGAGGGGAAGCTCGGCCACCGCCCTAGCGGTGCCGACGACAGCGACCTCGCGCCCTACCGGGCAATGAGCCGCGACGAGTTGGAGCAGCACGCCTTCGTCGCTGACGGCCAACTCCGCGCCGTCATCCAGACAGTGCAGCACTGGCGCACCTCGGAGGAGCGCACAGCCGGGCAGGGCTACGTCAGCGGCTTCCGCTACTCGCTCGCCGAACTGGCCGTGACGGTCCGCAACGCGATCTTCTGGGCCAACTGGCCCGCCACCGAACACCGCGACATCTTCGCCGAGCCCGTGGAGGCAGCGGAATGATCGAGGCACCGCTCGTCACCCGCGCCGACGAACCGAACGTGCTCTTGCCGCCCACATGGTGCGTGGTCGAGTGCTCGCAGGGCTGCCGGGAGACCTGGACGGTGGACGTGGCCGACTTCACGCCACCGTTGAACGTCGCCGACGTTGAGCGGCTGTTGACCCCGCTCCTGCTCGCTCACGAAGTGGAGCACGGCCGATGGTGAACCGCCCGCTAATTCCTGTGGATACCGCCGATGACAACTGACCTACAAGCGCCGCTAGGGAAAGGAGACAACCCGTGTGGGCCTGGGTCGCGTTCTGGGGTTTCTGTTCCGTCGTCGCGGTCTGCTCCTGCATCTACCGGGTCGTCTACGTCCGCACGTTACGCCGAACCCCGCCGTCCCGCGAGTGGGAGATCGGACAGCCCAATGACTGAACAAGACGCCACTTCAAGTGCGGTCGACAACCGACCGGCCACGTCACTAGCGAACGATTCCGCCGGGCTGCCCGCATCCGACGAGCGGTGCGACTGCGGGCACAGTCACGACGCTTCACACGAACCTGACGGCACCTGCCTCGCGCTGGATTGCGGCTGCGTGGGCGATGGCGCGAACGTGTGCCAAGCGTTCGCAGGCAGCCTGCCGTCGCTGCGTTGCCAGCGGGTCACTCCACACGAAGGGCTGCACATGCACGTCACGGATGGCGGCGTTCACCTATGGGGGCGAGAGTGATGGATACCGCTGCTCTGACGGCTGCCGACCTAGAGCCCTACGCGGCGATGGAGGCCGGGAAGCACCTCGCCGAGAGCGGCGGTGGATGCACCTGCGGCTTCTGCGCCTGGTCGGTCGAGCACGTCGCCATCATGTCGATCCGCGACGGCTGGCCGCTGGCCGAGCGGGACTGGAAACTCGGCCGCAACCCCGTAGTGCGGGAGTTGGTCGCGCTCGACCGGGCTGGGAAGGTGGACTACACCGCCGGGCCGTGCTGCTGGCGGTGCACACCGAACTACCCGTTCATGCTCTGCTGCCCCGAGTGCGGCAACAAACGGTGCCCGCGTGCGAACGACCATGACAACGCCTGCACCGGCTCCAACGACCCGGGCCAGCCGGGGAGCGCATATGCGTGAACCGCACGTGCACGACTGGTCTCGCCGTGGCACGGCTGACGATCCGTGGGAGGAGTGCTGGCTTTGTGGAGAGCAGCGCGACGGCTGGCAGGCATGGATGCCCGGTGACGACAGTGGCATCTGAACCGTCCGGTAGTGACGCCCGCGATATCCCGGTGCGGCCATCCGGTAGCGGCGGCTATCCGCCGTTCGTGGAACCGCCGTGCACTCGTGTTGTCCGACGTGTAGCGCGCACGCCGCGCAACGGCTGCCACCCGATCAAGCCCGGCGACGCCTACCTCGAATGGACCGAGTTCCCCGGTGGCGAGGCGGGCTACGCCGACTATGCCGGACATCCAGTTCGCATGGCCGAGTGCGGCGAGTGCGCCCGTCGCTATGGCCGTGCCGCGCTCTTGGATGCATCGTGACCGAGCCTGTATCCGCCGCGCAGCCGGTCGACCCGTGCTATGTCTCATGGCTAGAGCAGCGCGTGACCGCATTGCAGTTCGCGCTCACAGAGTCGACCGAGACGTTGGACCGTTACCTCGGGTTCTTCTACGAGAAGGGTCATCCCGGTCGCGCCTGCCTGCGTAGCGGCTGGGTCAACGTGGACTACATCGCGCAGGACCGCGAGCGGGTCAAGCGGCTCCGCGCTGTCGCGCAGGACAAGGAGATCAACCGTGGCACCTGATACCGCCGCCAAGCCAACCGTCTACGTCGTCATCGAGTCCGAGTGGAAGTCGGGCGACGTGGACCTGGCACAGCGAGATCATGGCTGCTGGGCTGGTGGGGCTTCACCGAGCCACTCACCTCGACGCGCCGTCCTGACTGGCCTCGCGGACGCCGGCTACCGAGTGGTGAAGCCTGCACTAACACCTGTGGACGAGCCGTGACCCAACCATCCGGCAAGAGCGCGATAGGTGCAGTGCGCCGATGACGCTGTTCGACACCACGACTCCCGTCGCCGATCCCCTCGGTGACGGGCAGACGGGCCCGGCCGGCGACGGGCAGGGGAAGGCCCACGACCCGGCCGGGCCACTCGTCATCGGTGTCGACCTGTCTCTCACCGGCACAGGCATCGCCTCGCTGCACGGCGCCGTCAAGATTGCGAGCAGCGGCAAGAAAGACGCGACACTCGCCCAGCGACAACAGCGACTCCGCCACCTCAGGCAGCGCATCGTCGCCGTCGTCGGCCAGCACGGCGACCCTGACCTGATCGTCATCGAAGGCCCCTCCTACGGCAGCAAGAACGCCGGCAGCCAACACGACCGGTCCGGCTTGTGGTGGCTACTCGTCGACGTCTTCACCATCCGAGGCTGGCGCGTCCTCGAGGTGCCCCCATCGACGCGGATGAAGTACGCGACCGGCAAAGGCATGGTCGACAAGGACGTCGTACTCGCCGCCGCGATCAAACGGCTGCCGATCGACGTGACCAACAACGACGAAGCCGACGCCGCGTGGCTGTGCGCGATCGGCCACGATCTGCTCGGCGACCCGCTCACCGACCTGCCAGCCACCCACCGCGCCGCGCTGAACAGCGTCCGGCCACGACTCCACGACCTCACGGGGGTCTGACCCTCCATGACAACCATTCAGCCAAAGGGCGAGTCTCTGCCGCAGACTTGTAATTATCGCGGTGTCCTTTCTCGCGCAGACGACGACGTGCGGTTCGCTCGCTTCCAGTGGCTCGACCCACGCGCAGCCGACAAGGTCGAGCGGGACCCGCTCTCCGGCTGCTGGGTCTGGCTCGGCGCTTCGGCCAACGGCTACGGCTGTGTCACTCGCGGTGGCCGGATGCGCAAGGCACACCGTCACGTCTACGAACTGCTCGTCGGACAGATCCCGGACGGCCTCTTCCTCGATCATCTGTGTCGACGCCCGTCGTGCGTGAACCCTGAGCACCTCGAGCCGGTCACCCCGCAGGTCAACACCGCGCGCGCCGCGCGACTCCCTCGCCCACTAAAGACGCACTGCCCGCGCAATCACCTGAAGGTCCGCAACCGGCAGGGCCGCTTGGTTTGCCGAGTCTGCATCAACGAGTCCAACCGCGACCACGCACGGGCCCGAGCAGGCCACACGCCCCGCACGCCCGACGAGCGATGCGGCACCGCTAAGGGCTACGTCCGCCATCTACGAAACGGGGAGCCGCCGTGCTTCAAATGCTGCCAAGCCGACGAGCAGAAGCAGGCGAGCCGATGCAGTTGACATCCCCGCAGGTCGACGATGCGGTCTGCCTGCCCGTCCGCGCGCTCTACACCGCCCAACTACTCGTCGGCGCGGTCCGCGACGGCAACGCCGAACAAGTCGCGCGTCGCATCGGCGACCTGCCCGCGCAGCAACTCCGCGAGCTCGCCGTCACCCTCGCCGCGCTCGTCCCCTACGACAACTCGATCCGTCAGCTCCTCGCCTGGAACGACGAGCAGTGGCATGTGCGCGGCCGGAAAGTGCAGCGACTACGCCCGCACGGCACCCACGCCGCCTACACCCGCCACCGCACCCACGGCGAGCCAGCATGCGACGAGTGCGCCCAAGCCGAACGTGACTACCAGCGTGTCCGCGACCGGCGACGCAGGTCGTCCCGCCATGCACTCGAGGAGGCGATCGGCTGATGGCACTCCCGTGGGTGCGGCTCGACTCCAACATCGCCAGCCACGACAAGATCCTCGCCCTACTCGCCGAACGAGATGGCGCCAAGGCGTTCGTGCTCTACATCTGCGGTCTCGGCTACGCCGGCGGCCACGGCACCGACGGCCATATCCCTAAGTACGCACTGCCCGTCCTCCACGGCAACGTGAAACTCGCCAACCTCCTCGTCGACCACCGACTCTGGCAACACGACCCCAACGACCCCAGCGGCTACGTCATCCGCAACTTCGACCAGCGCCAAGAACTCGCCGTCATCACCGAAGGCAAGCGAGCCGCGCAAGCGATGGGAGGCCGCAAAGCCATGTGCCAAAGGTGGCACGGCGCGAACTGCGGGTGCTGGCGCGAAGCAGGGAGCAACTAACCCCATGACATACAGCCGAAGCCGTAACTCAACTTATGCCGTCACCCATAACACGAACGGACGGACGAACGGACTGACGGAGAAACAACTAACCCACCGTCCAGAAACTGAAACGTCCGTACCGCGAGCGCGCATACCCCGAGATGATGACCTGGCCGCAGAATCGGCCGCGCTACGCGCAGGCCCCAACCCCACAGGAGCCGCGTCCGATGAGCGAACCAGCCGACACCTACCCGTTCCCCGACGACGCGATCGGAGCCCACGTCCACGACCGCGAGCGCCCCGTCTGCGGCGGCTTCACCATGATCGCCTTCAACCAAGCCGACGACCCCGGACCGACCTTCATCTGCTCACACGGTCCGACTTCCGGCTGTGGCTGGCGAGCACCAACCATGCACCCCTTCGCGCCACACGCGATCGCCATCTTCGAGATCGACCACGCCGACCAACTCCATCGACAGCACGCATGGCGCCGACTCGAGGAACGGTCGAAGTAGACGCACGACAAGCCCGCCGCGAGCTCGAGCAGGCGCGCGCGGCAACGCCTAGCGACGCAACTGCCGCAAGCAACCCGGAGCAGCCATGAGCGCGCCGCGTCTCGTCCGCTGCCCGACCATCGTCGGCGAGGAACGCTGCGACTTCCGGGGATACCGCGTCGAGCTACTCGCCCACGCCGAACAGGCAGGCCATCCGACATGCCAGTTATGCGCGTGGCCGTTGCGTACCGCAGCCGACGTCACCTGCATCCGCTGCGTCACCCGAGTCCGAGACGACCTGGAAGCGATCTGGCTGCACACCGCCGACCTGCAAGCCCGGATCACGGACGGCGCCTACTCGGGTGGCTGGTTGACCCCGCTGGCGATGCTCGGCGACGGGTCGCTCGCCGGCGGCGGTGAGGACGACCACGTCCGTTACCGGGATCCGATCACTGTCGTCGCGTTGCTCGAGCAGTGGGACCGGGACTGGCGAGCGGAGTTCGGGCATCGCCGGCCGGCGTACAAGCCGCTCGGTCATCCGGACCGTCAGTTGCGGTTCGTGTTGCGGGACGTCGTCGGCTACTTGCGGACCTGGTTGTGGTTGGCGGCGCGGACGCATCCGGCGTTCGACGGTTTCGCGGCGGACATGCGGATGTTGCGGTCGCAGGTGGAGCATGTCGCGTTGCTGATCGCGGACCCGGAGTCGGCGCCGATCCCGTGCGTGTGTGGTGGCCGGTTGGAGCAACGGTTTGGCGACAAGGGGCGCAGTGATGACCGGGTGTGCCGGGCCTGCGGCATGAGCTATGACGCGGAGGCGTACCTGTGGCGGTACCGGCTGGTGACGGAGTTGGCGGGTTGGGTGTCGGTGGAGCGGGCAGCGGAGGCGTGCGGCCGGTCGGAGGCGACGGTGTGGGCGTGGCAGCGGTCGTTGGAGGTGCCGTCGGCGTGTTCGCGGTTCACCCGGCGGGTGGTGGTGGAGCTGGCGGCGGTGGTGGCGAAGTCGGAGGCGACGCCGCGGGTGTCGAGGCGGTCGGCGTGACTGGTCCGGCCATTATGGTGCTATTGACGTGGCAACCGAGTACCCACTGCGATGGCGACTAGGTATCCACGAGGAGGGGTCATGCAGATCCAACAGGGCAACGAATGGCTGGCCGCGCAGGACCGTGGCTGGACGACCTACAGCGTCGAGGTCATGACGCACCCGGACGACCACACCAGCGAGCTGGTCATCGACTCGATCTGGACGACCCAGGCCGAGACGCGCCAGCGCGTGCGTGCCCTGCTCGCCGAGGGTGTCCACCCAGCCAACATCAGCGTGGACGAGTGCAGGCGCATGGCCGGTCGGCAGACCACCCTCGGCATGGGGGTGCTCGCATGAGCGGCGACCTGTCGTTGGGTGAAGCACTTGACCGCATCGGCCAGCGCCTCGACTACGCGACGCGGGCGTGGGTGGAGGCGGGCTATCCCGACCGTGGTCCTGAGGCTGTGGCTCGCGAGGAGGCGTTCCTGGCTCTCCACCGCTGGAATCACCGCGTCACGGGTCCGCTGACCGCCCGGTGTGACACGTGCGACGGCTACACGCGGCGCATCCTGCACGCATCCTCGGAAGGCAAGAGCCGTGGCTGAGGAGCCATGCTCGCGTGAGGCGCAAATGACTGCGTCGCTCCGGCTGCCGCTGGTGGCGCTGTGATCGCCCCTACGCTCACGAGCGTGCCGATCACGCCTGACACTGCTCGTGAGCTCTCCCGCGCCGCCAAGCAGATGCACTCGTTCCGCGCCCGCCGGGACCAGCTCATCGTCCAGGCGCACGCCGAAGGCGCCGGCTTGCGGGAGATCGCCCGCGTGGCTGGGCTGACCCACCGCGCCGTCGCGAAGATCATCGAGAGGACGAAGACGTGAGGGCCGTGGTCACCAACGATGACCCGAATGTCGCGCTCTGCACCCTCGCGGGCGATGCAACCGCTGAGCACGACTATCGGCCGTTCACCTACGAGCGATGGGGCGGGCCGCACACGTCTCTGCGCTGCGTGTGGTGCCACACGGTGGCGTGCGGCGACGTTGACGAAACCGATCCCTGCATTGAGCCGTATCACCACGGCGGCGGCCACCGGACGCGGAGTGGCGTCACCTGGCCGCTGGGCGGGAACCGGCCGTGACGCTGGCTGATCTTCGGGCGCTCAACGCGGTCTTCCACGAGGACGCCGAGACGATCACCGCGTCGGCACCGTGCCCGACCTACACGCACCGCCCCGAGAAGGTCGCACCCGAGTACCTCGTGACGTTCAGGTGCCCCGCGGGCGAGTCCACGACGCCGTTCTGCGGACCCTGTACGGCCGATCGCCGCGCTGGCCGGTTCGGTTGTAGCCCGGACGTTCGACCTGATGGCGGCTGTCCTGACGGCTGCGAAGGTAGCCGCGTCGTCCGCGTGCGGACCTTCGTCCCGCGCACCATCCACAAGGCGAAACTGGCAGGTGCCTCCGATGACTGACCCGTCCGTATCCGCCACGACTAGTACGGTCGCTAACCGGAGGCTCGTGACGTTCAACGACGCCACCGATCTGCGGGAGCACCTGGACTTGCTCAACGAAGCGGGCATCACGCCCGTCGCGGTCGGCATCGACGCCACCCCTCAGCCGTTCCTCATCACGCTCGTCGGTCCCTACGCCGACGGCGAGCACGTGATCTTCGACAGCCCGTGGCAGACCGACTGCGACTACGGCGAGATGGTCGACGGCAAGTGGGTGTCTAAGCCGCCGTACTGCGACGAGTGCATGGCGCAGGTGCATGGCATGGAGCACCTGCGATTCCCGGTCACCGTGCTCGCTCAGGAGGTTCCCGATGGCACCTGAGACAGACGCCACGACAGGTGCGGTCGCTCGTGAGGGTGCCGCGTCACTAGCGGGTGGCTCCGCCGAGATACTTACGCCCCGGCAACGGGTCCTGCATGCCGTTGACTGCTACTCGCTGACATGGAACCGGAGCAGCGTCAGGTTCTGGACGGGCGATGCCGAATACCGCCTGGCGACGCGCGCCGAGCGTAAGGCCGTTGATGAGTTGGTGCGGGAGGGCGTGATTCGCCGCTTCATGGCGGCGGGCTATGCCTACGTCGAAAGAGGCGGCTTCGAGCGCGTCCCGAACAAGGAGGCCCTGAGTGTCCAAGCCTGACTCCGCCGCGTGCCATTGCGGTCGGCCCATCGTGCCCGAGGACGGCTTCAAGGTGTGCCGCATGTGCAAGTTCTCGTCGTGCGAGCAGTGTCGGGACGAGCCGGTAACCGCCGCTCTGACGGCTGCCGACCTAGAGCCCTACGCGGCGATGGAGGCCGAGAAGCACCGCGCCGAGGAAGGCGGTGGATGCATCTGTGGCTTCTGCGCCTGGTCGGTCGAGCACGTCGTCATCATGTCGATCCGCGACGGGTGGCCGTTGGCCGAACGTGACCGCAAACTTGCCAACAACCCGGTCGTGCAGCAGTTGGTCGCGCTCGACCGACTCGGGATGCTGGACTACACCGCCGGGCCGTGCTGCTGGCGCTGCCTGCCGGACTACCCGGTCATGCTCTGCTGCCCCGAGTGCGGCAACAAGCGGTGCCCGCGTGCGAACGACCACGACAACGCCTGCACCGACTCCAACGAGCCGGGACAGCCGGGGAGCGCATATGCCTGAACCGCTCGCTAGCGACGACGCCGATATTTCGGTGCGGTCGCACGCTAACGGCGGGATGGCTTTGCATTGGCTTT
>Ga0207660_10001128_pt1 | contig 17885 bp, 15 predicted proteins | sample KBSC73BmetaG_FD_184335 | JGI IMG/M metagenome (GOLD analysis project Ga0207660, IMG submission 184335) | Corn rhizosphere microbial communities from Kellogg Biological Station, Michigan, USA - KBS C7-3B metaG (SPAdes) (version 2) | ecosystem: Host-associated > Plants > Roots > Rhizosphere ... | reverse complement strand
GTATTGGTACGCGCGATACGGTTGTCGGCATCGACATACACGAGCTGCGGCTTGTGCAACGCGGCTTCGGCCTCGGTCAGCGACACGAATGCGGCAATGATGACCAGGTCGCCCGGCTGGGCGCGGTGCGCGGCGCTGCCGTTCACGGAGATGATGCCGCTGCCTTCCTCGGCGCGCAGTGCGTAGGTGACGAAGCGCTCGCCGTTGTTGACGTTCCACGCGTGGATCTGCTCGTACTCGCGCATGCCGGCGGCGTCCAGCAGGTCGCCGTCGATCGCGATGGACCCTTCGTAGTGCAATTCCGCGTGGGTCACGGTCACACGATGGATCTTTCCCTTGAGCATGTTCAGGTGCATGGCTTCCTCCGGCTCGAAGCTTGCCGTCACGCACCATTATAACCGCTGAATGGGCGGTTTGTTGCACCGCACAACCCGCGGCAACCGGATTCAATCGAACGAAAGGTTGTCGATCAGGCGGGTATCGCCGAGCTTGGCCGCGACCAGCGCCATGAGCCCGCTGCGCTCGTCCTCGGCGGGAACGACAAGGTCTTCGGCGCGCCGAACCACGGCGTAATCCGGATGGAAACCCGCTCGTTCCAGCCTGCGCATCGCTGCGCCCTCGATCGCGGCACGCACGTGGCCCTCGACGAACGATTCGCGCATCCATTCCAGCGTCGCGTGCAACTCCGGCGCGCGGATCCGCTGGTGGGCGTCGAGGTAGCGGTTGCGCGAGGACAAGGCCAAGCCATCATCGTCGCGAGCAATCGGGCCCGCCACGATTTCCAGCGGAAACGCCAGTTCGCGCACCAGCCGCCGCACCACCAGCAATTGTTGCCAATCCTTCTGCCCGAACACGGCGACGTCGGGCTCGACCATCGCAAACAGTTTGGCCACAACCGTGGCGACGCCATCGAAATGCCCCGGCCGGTGCGCGCCTTCCAGCGTGTCGCCGATTTCGGGGACATGGATGCGCATCGCGTGCTCGGGTCCGAACGGGTACATCACGTCGACGGAAGGCGCGAACAACAGATCGCAGTTGTGTTCGACCAGGCCCACGCTGTCTTCCGCCAAGGTGCGCGGGTAGCGCGTGAAGTCCTCGTTGGGGCCGAACTGGGTCGGGTTGACGAACACGCTCGCGACCACGCGGTCGGCGTAGCGCCGCGCGAGGTCAACCAGCGAGAAATGCCCGGCGTGCAGGTTGCCCATGGTCGGCACGAATGCGACGCGCTGGCCATCCTTCTTCCAGGCCTGCACCGCCGCGCGCAGCGAACGGGGATCGGCGACCGTGCGCACGCGCGTCAGCCCGCGATCTGCTCGGGACCCGGAAAGCGCCCGGCACGGACGTCTTCCGCATACGCTGCGAAAGCTTCGCGCACGGAACCGCGCCCGGCAAGAAAATCCTTGCTGAACTTCGGCTTTCGCCCGGGCGTGAGGCCCAGCAGGTCGTAACACACCAGCACCTGTCCGTCGCACTCTGCACCCGCTCCGATGCCGATGGTGGGAATCGGCAACGCGCGGGTAATTTCGCCCGCCAGTGCGGCCGGGATGGATTCCAGCACCAGCAACTCGGCGCCCGCGTGCGCGACAGCTTGGGCCTGGTCGCGCAAGCGCGCGGCCGCGTCGTCGGTTTTGCCCTGCATGCGATAGCCGCCCATCTTGTGTACCGACTGCGGGGTCAGGCCGAGGTGCGCGCACACCGGCACCTCGTGGGCGACCAGCGCAGCGATCACTTCGCAGGTCCAATCGCTGCCGCCTTCCAGTTTCACCATCGCCGCGCCGCCTTCGGCCATCAACCGGGCAGACGCCGCCAGCGCGGTCGCCGGGTCGCGGAACTGCATGAACGGCAGGTCGGCGATCAACAACGTGGCGGCAAGCCCGCGCGCGACCAGCGAGGTGTGATACACCATCTGGTCCAGCGTCACCGGCAAGGTGCTGGACTGGCCCTGCACCACCATGCCCAGCGAATCGCCCACCAACGCGACATCGACGCCGGCCGCTTCCATCTGTGCGGCAAAGCTGGCGTCGTAACAGGTCAACACCGCGATCTTCTCGCCGCGCGCCTTCATCGCGCGCAGCCCCGGCACCGTCACCGGTTTGCGCTTGGGTGCGTCGGCAGGCTGGACGTACATGCTGGCGCTCCTCGGAAACGGTGGATTATCGCCGGTTGCCGCCTCGCGGCCAAGCCACGGCTTTCGTGGAAAGTCAGGCCACGGATGGCCGTTCTGGACTCCAATGGCCGAAGCTTGCGACGATCACGAGAAACTGCGCCAGAGCAGGGATCAGGGACGATCGCATTCAAACCTCGCGCAGATCGCGCATGCGGAACCCGGTGGCATACAACGCCGCAACGTACGCCGCGCCACCCGCGCACACCAGAACCGCCAGCTTCCAGATGCGTGTGATGATGCGTTCGTGCGTCCACTGCTGCCAAGGCCACAGCCACAAACCGGCGCCTACCACGATCACGAGGGCCGCGCAGGCCAGCCCCATGCGCCACCAGTGGCGGCCCCAGCCCGACTGCTGCTGGTACACACCGGTGCGTTTCAAGTAACCCCACAGCAGCGCGACTTGCAGGTAATTGGAGATGGAACTGGCAATGGCCATGCCGAGGTGCAAGCCCGGCACCCGCGCGATACCTTCCAGCCATGGCAGTTGCTTCAAGCCCGCAGGCGCCCACAGCTCGAACAGCAACGCGATCAGCGCGAAATTCGCGACCATGTTCACGACCAGCGCGATCACGCCTGCGCGCACTGGCGTCTTCGTGTCCTGGCGCGAATAAAACGCCGGAAGCAACGTGCGCGTCAGCGCGATCGCGGGCACGCCAGCGCCCATGCCCATGATCGCGATCGCGGTCATGTGGCTGTCGAAAGCATTGAAATGCCCGTTCTGGAAAAACGCCGCGACCAGCGGTTCGGCCATCAGCAGCAAGCCACACATCGCGGGCAGCGAGATCAACAAGGTCATGCGCAAACCCCAGTCCAGCGAACGCGAAAAACCTTCGCGGTCGGCACTGACGTGGTGGCGCGACAACGCCGGCAGAATCACGGTCCCCAGCGCGACGCCAAACACGCCCAAGGGAAGTTCCAGAAAGCGCGTGGCCTGGTACAGCCAGGTTTGCGACCCCGTGATCAACAGCGATGCCACCACGGTATCCAGCAACAGGTTGATCTGTGCCACCGATGAACCGAACAGCGTCGGCACCATCAGGCGCATGATCTTTCTGACCTGCGGATGGCCCCACCCCCAGCGCGGCAGCGCCAGCAGGTTCAGGCGCCGCACCGCCGGCAGCAGGAACAGCAACTGCAGGATGCCCGCAGCCAGCACCGCCCAGCCCAGCGCCTCGATCGGCACCGCGAGATAGCGCGAACCCCACAGCGCACCCGCGATCAGGCACAGATTGAGGATCACCGGCGCCAACGCCGGCAGCGCGAATTTGTGGAAACTGTTGAGGATGCCGCCGCACAATGCGGTCAGCGACACGAACAGCAGGTACGGAAACGTCAGCCGCAGCAGTTTGATGGTCAGGTCGAACTTGTGCGGCTGGTCTAGCGCGCCGGGCGCGAAGCCCGTGGCCACCTGCGGCGCGAAGATCAGGCCGAGCGCCACCACCAGCAACAGCACGCCGCCGAGCGTGCCCGTCACGCGCGCGGTCAGTTCTTTCAGTTGCGCGTGGCTGCCGGTTTCCTTGACCTCGGTGAAGACCGGCACGAACGCGGTCGAGAAAGAACCCTCCGCGAACAGCCGGCGCATGAAGTTGGGAATGCGGAACGCGATCACGAACGCGTCGGTAGCCGCGCCCACGCCGAAGACGTGGGTGATCGAGATGTCGCGCACCAAGCCGAGCACGCGCGAGATCATGGTCATGCTGCTGAACGAGAACACCCCGCGCAGCAGGCTGGGCTGGCGAGTCATGCGCAGAAACCGGGGTCAGAGTGCAATTTCGGACAAGACATCGGAAAATCGCGGAGCCAGTTCGAAATTGCACTCTGACCCCTGCCGCGCCGAGTCCCGAAAATATTGACTACGACGCCACTTGCCGCGATACTACGCGGCTTCGTTCTGCACCTATTTCCCGGAGTCACCCCGTGGCCAACATCCAGTCTGCCAAGAAACGCGCCCGCCAAGCCGAGACGCACCGCATGCGCAACGCCAGCCAGCGCTCCATGCTGCGCTCGTCGATCCGCAAGGTGCTGAAGGCCATCGAGGCCAAGGACAAGGCCGGCGCCGAAGCCGCGTACCAGGCCGCCACGCCGGTGCTGGATCGCTACGCCAGTCGCGGTTTGATCCACAAGAACAAGGCTGCCCGCCACAAGAGCCGCCTCGCCGCGCACATCAAGGCGATCGCTTGAGTCGTCGCTGCAAGCAGTTCCGAAAAAGCCGGCGCCAGCCGGCTTTTTCTTTTCCAGATCAAGTGTTGGCAGCATTGTCACGCCGCCGGCTCTCCGTCGGTATGGGCGGCATCCGCGGCGTGCTCGCGTCGCTCATCGAAGAACCCCTGGGCCGCGAGGCAGACCTCGCGCGTCCCGGTGCGCTCCGCAGCCGAAACCGCGAACCATGGCGCCTGCCAGTCCAGCCGCTCGATGATGCCGCGCGCCTTCGCTTCGCGTTCCTCCGGCGCCCACAGGTCGATCTTGTTGAGGATCAGCCAGCGCGGACGTTGCAGCAATTCGGGGTCGTGGCGTTGCAGTTCGCCCTCGATGATCCGCACCTGCTCGACCGCATCGGCGCCATCCAGCGGCGCGACATCCACCAGATGCAGCAACAAGCTGGTGCGCGAAACGTGCTTGAGGAACTGGATACCAAGGCCCGCGCCTTCGGCCGCACCTTCGATCAGCCCCGGGATGTCGGCCACCACGAAAGCCTGTGATGGCCCCACGCTGACCACGCCGAGGTGCGGTTGCAGGGTCGTGAACGGGTAATCCGCGACGCGCGGCGTCGCCGCCGACACCGCACGGATGAAGGTGCTCTTGCCGGCGTTGGGAAAACCGAGCAAGCCGACGTCGGCCAGCACCTTCAATTCCAGCTTCAGTTCGCGCGCTTCGCCGGGCGTTCCAGGCGTAAAGCGGCGCGGCGCGCGGTTGGTGGAGCTCTTGAAGTGGATGTTCCCGAGTCCGCCCTTGCCACCCTTCGCGACCAGCAGCTTCTGGCCGTCCGTGGTGAGGTCGCCGATCAACTCGCCGGTGTCGAGGTTGAACACCGAAGTGCCGACCGGCACGCGGATCGCGGTGTCGTCGCCGCCGCGACCGTACATGTCGCTGCCCATGCCGTTCTCGCCGCGCTGCGCCTTGAACTGGCGCTGGTGGCGGAAATCGATCAGCGTGTTCAGGCCCTCGTCCGCGACCAGCCATACACTGCCGCCGCCGCCGCCGTCGCCACCGTTGGGACCGCCGAACGGAATGAACTTCTCGCGTCGGAAACTGGAGCAGCCGTCACCGCCGTTGCCGGCCTGCACCTTGATGATGGCTTCGTCTACGAATTTCATGGGCGGCCAGGAAGCGCGGAAAGAACCGCGTGCAAGCGTAACAAGTTGTCGTCATTCCGGCGCAGGCCGGAACCCAGTGACTTTCCCGCAAGAGTCGCTGGGTTCCGGATCGCGGCCGAGGCCGCGTCCGGAATGACGTCGAAATTTGGTTGGCTATTCAAACGAAAAAGCCCCGCGCTTGGCGGGGCCTTCCGGATTCAATGTGACGCGTGGTTCAGCCCGTGACCACGTTCACCGTACGCTGGCGCTTGGGTCCCTTGACGGTGAAGTGCACCTTGCCATCCACCAGCGCGAACAGCGTATGGTCGCGGCCCAAGCCCACGCCGACGCCCGGATGGAACTGGGTGCCGCGCTGACGCACGATGATGTTGCCGGCTTCGACCGCTTGGCCACCGTACAACTTGACGCCGAGGTATTTCGGATTGGAGTCGCGGCCGTTGCGCGAAGAACCTACGCCCTTTTTATGTGCCATGGCGGCTTCTCCTTACTTGCCGTCACCGGCGATGCCGGTGATCTCGATTTCGGTGTAGTGCTGCCGGTGGCCCATCTGCTTGCGATGGTGCTTGCGGCGGCGGAATTTCACGATGCGCACCTTGTCGGCGCGGCCGTGGTTGCGCACCTTGGCGGTGACGCTCGCGCCCGCGACGTTCGGGGCGCCGACGGTGACGGAATCGCCGTCGCCAATCAGCAGGATCTTGTCGAAAGTGATCGCGGCATCGGGCTCGGCATCCAGTTTTTCGACGCGCAGGACTGCGCCCTGCTCGACGCGGTACTGGCGACCGCCGGTAAGAATGACTGCGTACATGTGTGCGGCTCTCTGGTTCTGTAGTTATTCTGGGTGGATCGGGCACGATTCACCGCGCTCGAACCCGCGATTCTAGCGTGATCTCAGGGGATTGGGCAAGCAGCGAACCCTGCTCGCGGCATAGTCCGTAGGTTGGGCTGACCCCGGTGTTTGTCCGGGGGAAGCCCAACTTCGTTCCGTGGCGGCGCGTTGGGCTTCGCTGCGCTCAACCCAACCTACCCACTGCGCAACATTCAATCTCGCACGAGACCCGAACCCTCGCCCCCAGCCCCTCTCCCGAGGGGAGAGGAGAGCAAAGCGCCACCATCGAAATCCGGCCGCACGCACCCCACATAATGGGATCGCTATAGTAACGGGCTTTGTCGCACGCATTCCCATGGACACCATCCACATTCGCGGTGCCCGCACCCACAACCTCAAGAACATCGACCTCGACCTGCCGCGCGATCAGTTGATCGTCATCACCGGCCTGTCGGGTTCGGGCAAGTCCTCGCTCGCCTTCGACACGCTGTACGCCGAGGGCCAGCGCCGCTACGTCGAATCGCTGTCGTCGTACGCGCGGCAGTTCCTGTCGATGATGGAAAAGCCCGATGTCGATCACATCGAGGGGTTGTCGCCGGCGATTTCCATCGAGCAGAAATCGACCTCGCACAACCCGCGTTCGACGGTCGGCACCATCACCGAGATCCACGATTACCTGCGCCTGCTGTACGCGCGGGTCGGCACGCCGCGCTGTCCGAACCACGGCACGCCGCTGGCCGCGCAGACCGTCAGCCAGATGGTTGACGCCACGCTGGCGCTGCCCGAAGACAAACGCTTCATGCTGCTGGCGCCGGTAATCCGCGAGCGCAAGGGCGAGCACGTACAGGTGTTCGAACAATTGCGCGCGCAGGGTTTCGTGCGTGCGCGCGTCGATGGCGCGGTGTACGACCTCGATGCCGTGCCGGCGTTGGGGCTTCGCATCAAGCACACCATCGAGGTGGTGATCGACCGCTTCCGCCCGCGCGCGGATTTGAAGCAGCGGCTTGCCGAATCGTTCGAAACCGCGCTGCGTCTGGGCGAAGGCCTGGTCATCCTGGTCGATCTGGATGATTCGAAAGCGCCGGAGCAACTGTTCTCGTCGCGCTATTCCTGCCCGCTGTGCGATTACTCACTGCCGGAGCTGGAGCCGCGCCTGTTCTCGTTCAACTCGCCGGTCGGCGCGTGCCCGAAGTGCGACGGACTCGGCGTCACGCAGTTTTTCGATCCGGCGCGCGTGGTCGCGCACCCCGAGCGCAGCTTCGGCGAAGGCGCGGTGCGCGGCTGGGACCGGCGCAATCCGCACTTCTTCCAGATGATCCGTTCGCTGGCGAAGCACTACAAGTTCGATGTCGAGGCACCGTGGCGCGATCTGCCGAAAAAGACGCGCGATGCAATCCTGTTCGGTTCCGGCGAGGAGAAGATCGAGTTCCGCTATCTCGGCCACGGCAATGGTTCCGGGTTCACTCGCAAGCACAGCTTCGAGGGCGTGGTGCCGAACCTGGAACGCCGCTGGAAGGAGACCGAATCCAACATGGTGCGCGAGGAACTCGCGCGCTTCATCAGCGAGCGACCCTGCCCCGAATGCCACGGCGAGCGGTTGAACCTGTCGGCGCGCAATGTGTTCGTGGGCGAGACGAACCTGCCGTCGCTGTCGGCGCTGGCGATCGGTGATGCGCGCGCGTTCGTCGATGGCTTGCAGCTCGCCGGCTGGCGCGGCGAGATCGCCGAACGCATCGTCAAGGAAATCCGCGAACGCCTGCGGTTTTTGATCGACGTCGGCCTCGATTACCTGACCCTCGACCGCAAGGCCGATTCGCTCTCGGGCGGCGAAGCGCAGCGCATCCGCCTTGCGTCACAGATCGGCGCGGGCCTAGTCGGTGTGATGTACGTGCTGGACGAACCCTCCATTGGTTTGCACCAGCGCGACAACGAGCGCCTGCTGGGCACTCTGACGCGTCTGCGCGACCTCGGCAACACCGTGATCGTGGTCGAGCACGACGAGGACGCGATTCGCAGCGCCGACCGCATTATCGACATCGGTCCCGGCGCCGGCGTGCACGGCGGCGAAGTGGTGGCCCAAGGCAAGCTGGACGACATCCTGAAGGCGCCGCGTTCACTCACCGGACAATACCTTTCAGGCAAGCGCAGCATCGAAGTGCCGCAATTGCGCCGCCCGCCCGATCCCAAGCGCGTGCTGAAGTTGAAAGGCGCACACGGCAACAACCTGCAGCACGTGGATCTGGAAATCCCGGCCGGATTGTTCACTTGCATTACCGGCGTTTCGGGTTCGGGCAAGTCCACGCTCGTCAACGACACGCTGTTCCGCATCGCGGCGGTGGAATTGAACGGCGCGTCCGCGCAACCCGCACCTTACGACACCGTCGAGAAACTCGACCTGTTCGACAAGGTGCTGGACATCGACCAATCGCCGATCGGTCGCACCCCGCGCTCGAACCCGGCGACCTATACCGGTTTGTTCACGCCGCTGCGCGAACTTTTCGCGCAGGTGCCGGAGTCACGCGCGCGCGGTTATCTGCCGGGCCGCTTCAGCTTCAACGTCAAGGGCGGGCGTTGCGAAGCCTGCGAAGGCGACGGGCTCATCAAGGTGGAAATGCACTTCCTGCCGGACATGTACGTGCCCTGCGATGTCTGCCATGGCAAACGCTACAACCGCGAAACGCTGGAAATCCACTACAAGGGCTACACCATCGCCGATGTGCTGGACATGACCGTCGAGCAGGCGCAGGAAGTATTCGCGCCGGTGCCGCAGATTGCGCGCAAGCTTGAAACGCTGATGGATGTCGGCCTTGGCTACATCAAGCTCGGCCAGAGCGCGACCACGCTGTCGGGCGGCGAAGCGCAACGCGTGAAACTGTCGAAGGAACTCTCGCGCCGCGACACCGGCAACACGTTGTACATTCTCGACGAACCCACCACCGGCCTGCACTTTTTCGATATCGAGCAATTGCTGCGCGTGCTGCATCGTCTTGTCGACGGCGGCAGCACCGTGATCGTGATCGAGCACAACCTCGACGTGATCAAGACCGCCGACTGGATTATTGACCTTGGCCCCGAAGGCGGCGCGGGTGGCGGCCGTATCATCGCCACCGGGACGCCGGAAGATATCGCGGCGACCAAGGCCTCGTACACCGGACAGTTCCTCGCACCGGTGTTGAACGGCGCCGTGACAAAGACCCAACGCAAGAAGAAAAGAGCATGAAGGGCATTACAGTCCGCAAATGAACGCAAAGAACGCAAATGAAGAGCCTGCTGTTGCTGTCTTCGCGTTCATTCGCGTTCATTCGCGGACAACTGCTTTCCGATGACCATGGCGACGAAAAAGAAGACCAATCCAAGCGCAACAGCGAAGGCTCCCAAACCCGCGCCACCAACGCCGGTAACGGAGCCCTCCGCGCGCGCCCTTGCAACCATTCCCTTGCACGTCCGCTGGCGCGACCTCGATGCCTTCAACCACGTCAACAATTCATCCTACCTGACGTTCCTCGAAGAATCGCGCCTGCAGTGGCTGCGCACCGTGCCCGGCGAATGGTTCAACGCGCACGCGATGCCGGTGATGGCGGCGGTGGAACTGCACTACCGCAAACCGATCGAGTGGCCCGCCGAAATCGACGTGCTGCTTTCCTGCGAACGCCTCGGCAACTCGTCGATGACCATCGGCAATCGCATCGTCGATCGCAATGATCACGCGTGCGTGTACGCCGACGGCAACGTGGTGATGGTGTGGGTCGATCCGGCGAGCGGTGCATCGGTGCCGCTGCCAGATGCCATCCGCAACGCCTGTTCCTGACAACCGGCAGGAAACTCGACAACCGTCATTCCGGCGAAGGCCGGAATCCAGCCCTTCAAGAACGCGATGGGTCCCGGCCTACGCCGGGACGACGAGCAGAAGCGGCAAGGGCCGCTGGTCGAGCGGACAATCCGTACGTCACCAAGACTTGTCCCGCCGCGGCCTCGCTTCACGATGTGCGGCTTGCGTGCTGTTCCTCCAACGTCAACGCCACCTTGTCGCGCAGATACACCGGCAACGCCTGTTCCGGCGCCACGCTCTTGCCGGCCGCGAACAACGGCGCCGCCAGACGCGCGACATCGCAAGCCTGCGGGTAACGATCACCATCGGTCCAGCGCGGCGGTGACGGCAGCCGCTCGCGGATCGCACCGCCGTACGCGCGCCAGCCGGTACCCAGAACGTTCCATGCTTCGGCCTGCGGCAACAGCAGGTCGGCCGCGCTCGTGACGCACTCTTTCATAAGGGGACGGGGGGAATTAATTTGCGAATCAATTCCCCCCGTCCCCATTTGGAATGCGCCGGCGTAGATTTCCGCGCGACGCGCGTCGATCGCGGCAAGGATCGCGGCGCCATTCTTCGGCGCCTGCATGGCCAGCGCAGCCAGCGACGAAACCGGCACCACGGGAATATCCAGCGCCAGCGCCAATCCTTGCGCAACCGAAATGGCGAGTCGCACGCCGGTGAAGGCGCCCGGCCCCTGCCCGACGGCAATCGCGTCGAGTTGCTTGCGCGTTATTCCGGCTTCGGCCAGCAACTCTTCGGCCATGGGCAATACCAGTTCGGCATGGCGGCGCGGCGCGAGTTCGCTGCGGTCGATCAACGCATCGCCGCACAGCAGCGCGACGGAACAGGCTTCGGTGGCGGTTTCGATGGCGAGCAGGTTCATGCAGGCATTTTCCCGGACGGCGGCTGCCACAGTTCGATACGCGTGCCTTCCGGGTCCATGACCCAGCCGAAGCGGCCGTTCTCGTCTTCGTGCACGTTCGGATCAACCTCGACGCCGTCCGTGCGCAACTTCGCGAGCAGCGCATCCAGATTATCGACGCGAAAGTTGAGCATGAAATCCTTCGTGCTCGGCGCGAAATAGTTCGTTTCCTCCCCGAACGGCGCCCACAGGGTGGAACCTGGCCGCGAGGCATCCTCGGCAAAGTTCGCGCCGTAATCGTTCATAGCAATACCGAGGTGCTTCGCATACCAGTCGCGCAACGCCTCGGGATCACGCGATTTGAAAAAGATACCCCCGAAACCGATGACCTTGGCCATGACTCAATCTCCGAAAAATGCCTGCACTTCGGCAACGTCGCGCGTGCGCGGCATCGGCGGCAGGCTGGCGAGGAACAGTTTGCCGTAAGCCTTGGTGCCGATGCGCGGATCGCACAGCACCAGCACGCCGCGATCGTGCACATCACGGATCAGCCGTCCCGCGCCCTGCTTCAGCGCGATCGCCGCGGCCGGAATCTGCCAGTCGCGGAACGGATTGCCGCCTGCGCGGCGCACCGCATCGAGGCGCGCCTGCAATACCGGATCGTCGGGCGACGCGAACGGCAGTTTGTCGATGACGACGCAGCTCAACGCCTCGCCGGCCACGTCCACGCCTTCCCAGAAACTCGCCGCACCCAGCAGTACGCCGTTGCCTGAGTCGCGGAAATCCGACAGCAACTGGTGGCGCGGCGCGGTGCCCTGCACGAACAGCGGCCACGGTGCATCGGCCAGCAATTCGGCCGCGAGCCGCAGTGCGCGATGCGAGGTGAACAACAGGAACGCGCGGCCCTTCGAGGCGTCCAGCACCGGCCGTACGGAGTCGATCACGCGGTGCGTGTAATCGCGCGCAGCCGGTTCCGGTAGACCTTGCGGCAGATAGCACAACGCCTGGTGTGCGTAATCGAACGGGCTGCCGAGATCCAGCGTCACCGGATCGACAAGGCCCATCTGGCGCGTGAAATGGTCGAAGTGTCCCGCCACCGCCAGCGTCGCCGACGCATGTATCCACGCGGCGTCCGTCGCATTGCGCAGCGTCTGCAACTGCGGCGCGAGATCCAGCGGGGTTGCGCTCAACTCGAAACCATGGTCGGACAGCTCGTACCAGCGAACCTCGTCGTCGCCGTCGCGGCCGGCGATCCGCTGCAAGCGTTGGTCCAGCACCACGCAACGCGCATGCACGCTGGCGAGGCCTTTGGAACGTTCGGCCTGACCTATCAGCACGCCAGCAAGATCGGCCAGCGCATCACCCAAATTTTCCAAAGCCTCCGCCGCGCCCGCATCGGCTTCCAGTTGCGCGAACGCGCCGCGCTTCGGCAACGTGTCGAATGCAAGCCGCGCCTTGCGCAGTGCTTCGTTCACGGAATCCAATGCCGGTTGCAATAACGCCAACGCGCCCGGCTGGCCCGCACATTCAGCCAGCGCATCGGCGGCCAATTCCTTCACTTGGCGCGCACTGATGCCGACCGAAAAATACTGCCCCGCCAGTTCCGGCAACTGGTGCGCTTCGTCGAGAACGTAGGCATTGGCTTCCGGCAGGATCGCGCCAAAGCCTTCGCGCTTCAGCGCAAGATCCGACAACAGCAGGTGATGGTTCACCACCACCATGTCCGCATCCTGCGCACGCCGCCGCGCCTTGAACACGAAGCAGTCGTCGTACAGGGGACACTCGGTGCCGAGGCAATTCTCGGCGGTCGAAGTGACGCGCGGCCACAGCGGCGAGCCTTCCGGCACTTCGATCAGTTCCGCGCGGTCGCCGCTGCGCGTGCGTGCGCCCCACGCCCGCACCTTCTGCAAATCGTCCACTTGCATGCGCGATTTGAACTGGCCCGACTCGATCGTCTGCTGCAGGCGATAGCGGCACAGGTAATTGGCGCGGCCTTTCAGCAATGCGACCTCGGCCTTCGCACCAAGGATTCCGAGTACCCGCGGCAGGTCACGGTGGAACAACTGGTCCTGCAGGTTGCGCGTGCCGGTCGAAACGATCACGCGCTTCCCCGAAAGCAACGCCGGTACCAGATATGCGAAGGTCTTGCCGGTGCCGGTGCCGGCCTCGACCACCAGCGCGTCGTGAGTGTCGATCGCGTCGGCCACCGCGTCGGCCATCCGCTGCTGCGTCTCGCGCGGCGCGAAGTTCGGCACCTCGCGCGCGAACGGGCCGTCCGCGCCGAGCAGTGCAGAGGCCACGGGATCATCGACGGCAGGATTCATCACGCAAGTATCGCGGAGCAAGGCGCCGCACGAAACTGCCGTGGTCAACCGGACGCGATAGTTCCTACGCTTTGGTGGACACCCTGAACCAACTTCTCAGGGGTGCGCTATGCCCGAACGCGTTCCTCGAACCACCCGGCGAGCGGTTTTAAATCTTCTCAACTCGCAATCAGACGGGACTCACTCGGCATTCCAGTCGAGCGTCCCGCTGACGACAGTGTGCGTACGCCCGCCAACCCAGATTTCGCCGTCTTCGATGCGGATGATGAGTTCCGCGTCGTGGCCGACCTCGCGTCCCTGGCTGACCAGGTAGCCACGCGCGAACGGACCCGCAGGCTCCGCATTCGCAAGGTAGGCCGCTATCAAACCATTCGCCGCACCTGACGCCGGATCTTCCGTGATGCCGACGCCCGCCGGGAAAGCGCGCACGACCATTGCGGGAACGGCGGACGTCCGGCGCGCAAAGACGCACAGGCCCATGCTGTCGGTGGCGCGGGCGAGCGCGCCGATTGCGGCGTGGTCGGGGTTCCACGCGCGCAAGCCTGCTTCGTCCGCGATTTCCGCCAGCCACCATTTGCGCCCCCCTTCGACCAGCGCGGGAGGCAAACGGCCGATGCGGATGTCACGCAATGTCGCCGCCAGCAACGGATGCGCATCGAGCCCGGTGCTGACGATTTGCTCCGGCGGTGGACGCAGCAGCAGGTACCGCAACGCGCCCTCGCCCTCGACGCGGACGGGCAACACGCCTGCCCCGCATTCCTGCCAAAGCAGGCCATCACGAGGCTGCGCCAATCCGTATTCGAGTACCGCATGGGCGCTGCCGATGCTGGGATGGCTGGCGAATGCGATTTCCTGGCGGGGCGTGAAGATGCGCACGCGATAACCGGCTTCGTGCCGCGTCAGCGCGAGCACGAACGTGGTCTCCACCAGATTGTTCCAGCGCGCGAAGCGCTGCATCGCGGCACTGCTCCAGTGCGCGGCGTCGAGTACGACCCCGAGGTGATTGCCGCCCCCGGGACTGGCGGCGAAGACATCCAGATGCAGATACCGCACGCGTGCCACGACGATTCCCGTTCGCGAAAGTGCTGCGATGGTAGCGGCACCCGCTGGCGATTACCCGGCCCGCGATCGCAGGCCGATCGCCCTCAACGAACGGCGGCCATCGAACGAACTCTCACGCGCCTATGTCGCGCAAGCGCTTGCCTCCCATCAGCTTGCGTTCGATCTGCTCGAGGGTCACGCCCTTGGTTTCGGGCACCAGCGCCCAGGTGAACAGCAGGAAGGCCACGTTGAAGGCCGCATACAGCCAGAACGTGTTGGCGTGGCCGAAGCGATTGAGCAGCGTCAGGAACGTGGCGCCGACGATCGCGGTGAACACCCAGTTGGTCACGGTGGAGACGCCAATGCCGAAATCACGCCCCTTGAGCGGCTGGATTTCCGAGCACAGCGTCCACACCAAAGGACCTGCGGAAAACGCGAAACCCACCACGAACACCAGCAACATCGCGACGGCCAGCAGGCGCTCATCCTGGGTTCCCATGCCGAGGTGCATCAGCCAGCCCACGACGCCGAGCCCGATCCCCATCACCACGAAGCCGGCGTACAGGATGGGTTTGCGGCCGATGCGGTCGACCAGGCCAATCGCGATGAACGTGGCGAGCACGTTGGTCAGGCCGACGATCGCGGTGAACCACATCTGCATGCTGGTGGCGTAGCCCATGTCCGCGAAAATGCGCGGCGCGTAATACATCACCACGTTGATGCCGGTGAGCTGCTGCACCACCTGCAGTGCAATGCCCAGCCCCACCGAGCGGCGAAAATTGCGATTTTCCAGGAACAACCGCCAGCCCTGCTGTGGCGTGCGCAGTTGCTCACGGATCTCGGCGACTTCCTTCAACACGAGTGCGGGATCGCCGCGCAGTTTCTGCAACACCGCGCCGGCGTCGACTTCGCGTTGCCGCAGCACCAGCCAGCGCGGACTTTCCGGAAGCCCGAGCACGCCCAGCAGAAATAATGCGCCGGGCAACGCGATGATGCCCAGCATCCAGCGCCAGCCCTCGACGTAGCTGAAGCCGGTGTCGGACAGGAATGCCACGAAGATGCCGATCGTGATCATCAACTGATACGTCGAAATCATCGCGCCACGCCGGTCGGGCGGCGCGATCTCGGCAAGGTACAACGGCGCCGTGAACGCCGCGATGCCGATGGCGAGTCCCAGCACCAAGCGGGCGCCGATCAACGCATCGGGCGACCACGCCGCCGCACTGATCAACGAACCGATCACGAACAAGCTGGCGCTGAATACCAGCGAACGTTTGCGGCCGAAGTGCACGGACAGCCATGCAGCGAGCGCGGCACCGATCGCGGCGCCCACCATCATGCTGCTGACGATGCGTTCGAGCACGACGTCGTTGACACCGAACTCGTGCTGGATGAATTGTTGCGCGCCGGAGATCACCCCGACGTCGAGACCAAACATCAATCCCGCCAATGCAGCGAGCGTGGCGACGAAGGCGGCGTGTCGGCGTGCCTGTCCGGCGGTGCTTATCGCGATGGTGTTCATCAACGTTTCCCTCGAGGTTCGCGATGCGAAAGCGATGCGAGTTGTGGATGGTGATCTAATGCGCTGCGATGGCCACCTTCCTGGCCGCTGGCGCCTGCTCGCAACCGCCATCGGCTTCGATGAGGTGGCGCATCCTCAGGTACACACCGTTGGTCCAGCCGAAGCCGATCACGTTGGTCTTGTAGCCCGCGGTGATTTTCACGTCCGCGTTGCCGAGCAGCATGTTGTATTTCTCGCGGATGGTGCCGTCTTTCGCGAAACTGCGATCGATGGTGCCGGTGAATTCACACGAGATCCGCCGGGCGTCGGCGTGAAAGCCGTAATCCTGCAAGCCCTTCACCGCAATCCAGTTGGTCGGCGCCCAGCCGAACGGCGCGTCCCATTGCGCGCCGGTGTCGCGCGTGCTCATCGCAAGTCCGCCGCGATGCTCGAACAGTTTGAGCTGTTTGGTCAGCGCTTCGGCTTGCTGTTTGGACGCGGCGCCGGCCCACAGCGGATAGAACATCGTCAGGTACGGATCGGTCGAAGCCTTGCCCGCCACGAAGTCGTAATCCATGTAACGGCCCTGGTCCGGGTGCCACAGATACTTGTCGATGGCCGCGCGACGCGACTCGGCGGCGCGTGCCCAGCGTTCGGCATCGGTGGTCTTGCCGAGCTGCTTCGCGAAATCCTCGAGATCGCGTTCGTAGCGATACAACAGGCTGTTCAAGCCCACGCCTGCGTAATGGTGGGTCGAACCGCCCCATGGCCCGAAGTGGAAGTCGGTATCGAAGCCGGATTCGCGCATCGCGCGGTCGCCCAGGTAATAGTCGGCGGTGAGGCGATGGCCATCCAGCCAGTCACCCGCGCAGATTTTCGACTTCGTGACATCGCAACTGGTCGTCTTCAGCGCCTTGGCCTCGGCCGCATCCGGATGTTGCGGCGCCTTGATGAGATAACCCGGGTTCTGCGACGGATGCGCCAGCAGCCAGCGAATCACGCCGACGTAATAGTCGCTATCCGGCATTTCTATGACCGGGCCGTGGCCGAAATCGAAATAGCGCGAGAGTCCGGTGTCGCCCGCGAGGTGCTGCTTGCGCGTCCAGATGTCGTAATTGCGTACGGCCAGCGGATAGGCGCGTTCCAGCCACGCGCGTTTCGCGGCGGCATCCTTGAAGCTGGCCGGATCATCCAGCACCGCGGTCATCATCGCGCTCAGCAACGGCGGCTGCGAGCGCGTGAGATAGTAGGTGCGGTTGGCATTCAACACGCCGCCATAGCGCTCGACTTCATAGAGTGCATTGTTGACCATGTCGAGCGCGAGCTTTTGATGGTCATCGGCCACCAGCCCCAACACGATGAAGTAACTGTCCCAGCCATACATCTCGTTGAAAAAGCCGCCCGGCACCACGTAGGGATACGGCAGATAAAGCAGGCCCTGAGCAGGCAACGTGGTCGGATCGAAATCACCCAGTTGCTCGATGGTTGCGGGCAGGTTCTGGACGCGCACGCCGCAACGCTTCGCGCTTTGCGTGAGCGATGCCGGCGCTGTCACCTGCGCCGGCAGATAGATCACCGAATGCGATGGCACCTTGGGGTCGACCAGCGCGCGGCACTCGTTCACCGAGCGCGTGAGGGTGCTCCACGCATGGTCGATGTAGCTGCGGGTTTTGGCCGCGTCGGGCGTGGCCGCGCAAACGGCGGTCGCGCAAAACCCGGTGAAGACGAGGGCGATGAATGGCGAACGAAATTTCATTGCGGATTTCTCCTCGTTCGTGTTGGCATCAGTGATGATCGGCCGGGGTCACTCGATGTGCGGATGATTTACGCCGAAAAGATCGACGGCTCATGGTATCCCTTCCGTTCCGGACCGCGCCGACACTTGATGCAGGGGCTTGATCGATGCGTTGCATGCGGTTGATTACCGACCCTTGCGGCGGCGCGACCTGGGCCTCGGCGGCGCGGTCGAGCCACGGACGACCAATTCTGGATTGAAACCTTCGTCGTCCACATCCTCTCCCCTGATCCGCGCAATCAAC